>JAEEGL017081007.1_pt1 | contig 10732 bp, 8 predicted proteins | sample 9134231 | NCBI WGS metagenome assembly JAEEGL01 (sample SAMN16246548, study PRJNA631951) | gut metagenome | biome: gut microbiome; feature: rumen; material: fiber-attached | host: Bos | place: Iran: Karaj | collected 2018-10 | reverse complement strand
TCGATCGTCAGGATGTCTGAAAAACCTGTCACCTCGAAGATATCGTTGATCTCATCGCGTACATTGATGACTTTCATGCTTCCCTGCTGATTCATGATCTTCTGCGCTGACAGGAGGACGCGCAGACCGGCCGAAGAGATATACTCCAGCTTTCCGAAATCAAGCGTCAATTCCTTGGCGTCATTGATGGACTCGTTGAGCGCACTCTCAAGATCCGGAGCGGTCGTTGTATCCAGACGTCCTTCCAACGCAATCTGCAGAGCATCGTTGTCAAATGTTTTGGTGATGTTTAACATCGTGTACTCCTTTCAGACTTCTATAAATGTCACACACCTTTATAATAAGTTTTTCCTGCACAAATGTCCAGTCAAAGCTATAGTGATGAGCAACAGCCCCGCACCGGCAAGCCATCCCCCGAGCACATCGCAGGGATAATGCACGCCCAGATAGATCCGTGACAGACCGATGGATACAGCGAAGATGGCGCATATAACGGCCAGCCACCTCCACTTCTTCCCCAGCCGCCATAAATTCCATGCGAGGAATCCGTAGACAGCCATCGCCGTCAGCGCATGCCCGCTCGGAAACGACCAGCTGCCTTCTTTCACCAGATGGTAAATCCTGTCAGGCCTTGGCCGCCCGATCAGCATCTTGACAACGGCGCGGAGCATATTTGTCGCGATGGCAAGCGCAGAAACAGGGATCCCCCATGCCTTTCTGGTCGCCGGAAGAGCCACCAAAACGATACAGATCGCCGTAATGACCTTCCAGTTCCCCATCCATGTCAGTGTTCTGATCAGACCGGTAAGCCATGTTGTCCGTACACTGTAAAACTGCTGCGCCAGGCGCTCGTCCAACGACTGTGTCCGGCCTGCGCTCACACATACCGTTAACAGGACAAACAATACCAGACACACAACGCCTGCTGTCAAAAAGATACCGGGGCCTCCCCCGGTATCTGTCGAACGTCTTCGCATTTTATTCTCCGAGGTAGGCTTTTCGAACTTCTTCGTTGTCCATCAGTTCTGATGCCGGTCCCTCCAGCGTGATCCTTCCGGTCTCCAGAACATAAGCTCGGGTCGCGATAGAAAGTGCCATTTGAGCATTCTGCTCTACAAGAAGAATGGTCGTTCCCGCCTTGTTGAGTCTGTGGATGATCTCAAAAATCTGGTCTACCAGGATCGGAGCCAGACCCATCGAAGGCTCATCGAGCATCAACAGCCTGGGATCAGACATCAGCCCTCTTCCCATCGCCAGCATCTGCTGTTCGCCTCCTGAGAGGGTACCGGCTATCTGCTTTGCTCTCTCCTTCAGTCTGGGAAACTGCTCGTATACATATTCAAGATTCTGAGCGATCCTTTCAGGTTTGGTGGTAAACGCCCCCATCTGCAGATTGTCCTCCACAGTCAGTCCCGCAAAGATACGTCTTCCCTCGGGCACATGCGAGATACCTTTAGATACGATCTTGTGTGCAGGCGTCCTTGCAATTGAGCTGTCCAGGAATTCTATATCTCCTGTCTTGCTCCTCAACAACCCTGAAATGGTATGTAAAGTAGTGGACTTCCCGGCTCCGTTTGCTCCTATGAGTGTCACGATCTCGCCTTTGTTGACGTCGAAGGAGATGCCCTTGATGGCATGGATCGCGCCGTAGTAGACATTAATGTTTTTAACGGTTAGTACCGAACCCATTATTTCTCCTCCTTTCCGTCACTTGCCTCATCAGGTTTTGCAGGAACCTTGGATTTGACAGTTCCGATCTTATAGGCTGCTTCGATATCCTTGGCCTCTTCCGCCTCTTCCTCGTCCATCTTGCCTCTGCTCTTACCGAGATAAGCCTCGATGACCTTAGGATTGCTCTGGATCTCAGACGGCGTCCCCTTGGCAATGGTCTTACCATAGTTTAATACCGCAATACCCTCGCAGACACCCATGACAAGACTCATATCATGTTCTATCAGGAGAATCGCGATCTCAAATCTGTCTCTGATATCTCTGATCGTATTCATCAGATCGGCAGTTTCAGACGGGTTCATTCCTGCAGCAGGCTCATCGAGCAAAAGCAGCCTCGGTTTAGTAGCCAAAGCCCGCATGATCTCGAGTCTCCGCTGCGCACCGTAGGGCAGAGATCCGGCTTTGTAATCCGCCCTTTTTGTCATACCGAAGATCTTGAGGTATTTCATCGCTTCCTCATGAATGCGCTCCTCTTCCCTGCGGTATTTAGGAGTATGCAGCATTCCGTCGATCAGATTGTAATCTGTCGTATGGTGCATGGCGACTTTGATGTTTTCTTCAACTGTCAGCTTGTCAAAAAGACGGATATTCTGGAAAGTACGCGCCATTCCGGCTTTATTGATATCAACCGTGTTCATTCCTTTCGTACTCTTGCCGTTGAAGAAGATCTCGCCCCTCGTCGGTTCATACACTTTAGTGAGCATATTAAAGATGGTGGTCTTCCCGGCACCGTTCGGTCCGATCAGTCCTCCTATCTCCCTGCGGCCTATAGCCATACTGAAATCATCGACTGCGGTGAGTCCGCCAAAATCGATGCCCAGACCTTTTACTTCGAGAATAGGTGTTCTGTCCTTATCTCTCTCCTGGAGGAACGGTTCAGTTACTGCCTCCTGCTGATGCTCTTTGGCATCTACGAAAACAGCTCTGCCGCCTACATTGTCATCGTAATAGATCTCCTGTCTGTTTTCATATCCGTGACCGGTATCGGTAGCCTCAACGTATTCTCTTTTATCTGTCATTTACGCCGCCTCCTTTCCGGTCTTTTTTCCGCTGCGTTTTTTCTTGGGTCTGACCTTTTCCGCCAGCGCCGCGATCCTGGCTTTGATAGTCGGATTGTAGGTGCATATCATGACCACGATCAATACGATCGCGTATGTCAGCATTCTGTAATCCGCAAACTGTCTGAGCGCTTCAGGAAGCACGGTAAGCAATGCAGCAGCGATCATTCCGCCCCAGATATTACCGATGCCGCCGAGAACGACAAACACAAGGATCAACACGGATGTATTGACGTTGAACTTAGCCGGTGCCATCGTGCTGTAGTTCTGTCCGAACATGCAGCCCGCCATTCCGGCAAGAGCAGCGCTGATAACGAACGCCGTTAGTTTGTATTTTCTCACATTGAGTCCGATCGATTCGCCGGCTATGCGGTTATCTCTGATCGACATGATCGCGCGTCCCTGCTTGGAATTCTTTAGATTCAATACCACAAACAGGGTAAACGCTGTCAGAAGCGCAGCCGAGGTGAATGATGCTGTCTTGTCAACACCGGTTGCTCCGATAGCACCCGTAATGATCCTGCCGGAAGTCTCCACTCCTTCGATCGTATGATTGAATGCAAAGCGAAGCCTGCCGTTAGTATCAAGACCGAAATACAGTACATTCATAAGGTTTCTGACGATTTCGCCGAAAGCCAGTGTCACGATAGCCAGATAATCGCCCCGCAGCCCGAGGATCGGTATGCCGATGATAAATCCCGCTATACTGGCCACGAAAGCCGCCGCGATCAAAGCTATTATCAGTCTGAGCCATCCTGCGGATATGCTCTCCTCCAGGATTCTGCTCACCAGGATCCCTGTAAATACTCCGACAGCCATAAACCCGGCATGTCCGAGTGAGAGTTCGCCGGAAAGACCAACCACGAGGTTGAGAGCTATGGCCAGCGACATATATACACAGATAGGAACAAACTGTCCCTGAAGGTTACGTCCGATCAACCCTGTTGCCGCGCCAATCTGAAGCAGTATATAACCCACTATCAGGATGCCGTACGAGATGATCGCTTCTTTTTTATACTGATTACTGCCTTTGGCAGCGCCTTTAAGCCTTTTGGCATTGATTGATTTCTTAAGTCTGTCTGCCATGGCCCACCTACACTTTCTCGTTGATCTTCTTGCCGAGCAGGCCTGTGGGCCTGATAAGAAGAACAATTATAAGACAAGCAAAAACGATCGCGTCAGCAAGTTCTGAGGAAATATAAGCTCTCGAAAAGATCTCTATGACCCCCAGGATAAGTCCGCCAACCATCGCCCCCGGTATCGAACCGATACCGCCAAACACAGCAGCAGTGAATGCTTTGATGCCGGGCATCGCGCCTGTCGTAGGCATCAGCACCGGATAAGCAGAGCACATAAGGACGCCGGCAATCGCCGCAAGACCTGATCCTATAGCAAATGTCAGCGAAATAGACTGGTTCACATTGATACCCATCAACTGAGCTGCGCCGTTGTCTTCCGATACCGCACGCATCGCTTTACCGGCTTTGGTCTTGCTGACAAAGAGTGTCAGAGCGATCATGATGATAATATTTGCGATAATGGTAAAGAGCGACTCAGGTGTGATCGTAAGAGATCCGTTCGCAGCATGGATCGTCTTGAATCCCTTGAAAAGGCTGGTGAACATTCTCGGATCCGCCCCCCACAAAAGCAACGCTGCATTCTGCAGGAAATATGATACGCCGATCGCTGTGATCAACACAGCCAGCGATCCTGTTCCTCTGAGCGGACGGTATGCAAGTCTCTCTATAATGATTCCGAGCACCGTACATGTAGCCATGGCAATAAGCAGTGTTACCCATGCATTCATGCCGGCGTGATTTGTAAGAAGGAATGACACGTATGCACCGACCATGATGATATCACCATGAGCGAAGTTAAGCATCTTGGATATTCCGTAGACCATGGTATATCCAAGCGCTATGATAGCATATACGCTTCCCAGACTAAGGCCAGAAATCAAACTGTTTAGAACGCTCATAATCTGTTTCCTTTAATATCGATATAGGGGTGCTGCGCCAGATGCAGCACCCCTTTATCAAAGTAATTGTCGTCACTCAGTCATACAGAAATTACTGCTCAACGTATTTACCGTCCTGAATGATACAGACCTTCGGAGTCTTGTCGACTTCACCGGCCTCATTCCACTTCATTGACTCAGCTGTAAGTCCGGAAGCGGTGAAATCGCCTGTGAAGACTTTGATCATGGCTTCGCAGATATCTTCCATGGAAGCATCAGCGTCAAGGCCTGTCTTCTGATATGCATCATAGATGGCATATACGCAGTCATAAGCATCAGCAGCAAACTGGATCGGTGTCTCGCCGTAAGCATCTTCGTATTTCTTTACGAATTCCTTGATGTTCTCATCTTCAGAATAAGGCGTGAACGGTGTCAGGAGAAGAACTCCCTCCGCGAGAGAAGCATCGAATCCGTCAGCGCCGAGGATTCCGTCCATGCCGTCGACACCGAAATATGTCGGAGCATAGCCGATCTGAGCAGCCTGAGTCATGATGTTGGCAGCCGGTGCATAGTAGATCGGCAGGAACAGCAGATCAACGCCCGCATCCTTCATGGTGTTCAGCTGAGCTTTGAAGTCTGTGGTCTCGTCTGTGAATGTAGCTTCTGTAACCTTCTTTCCGCCTTCCTCGTACTCGCTCTTGAACTTGTCGCGAATACCTGAGGAATAATTGTCAGCATTGTTGTAGATGATACCGACAGTCTTGTCAGCGAAATGCTCTTTGATATAATCAGCGGAAGCAATTCCCTGGTTCGGGTCGGAGAAGCAAAGCTGGAATACATTGTCATTGTCTTCTGTGACAGCCGGGCCTGAGGCAGACGGTGTCAGAGCAAATGTTCTGTTCTCAAAAGCTTCTGCCGCTACAGCAGTACAGGGAGTTGTCGTAACGGATCCGACAAGGACCTGCATTCCGTCGTCAACCAGCTTGTTGTAAGCGTTGACAGACTTCTCTGCATCATGCTCGTCATCCTGCCACATCCACTCAAGCTGAAGGCCGTCAGGATTAGCTTCGTTGATTTCCTTGACCGCAAGCTCGCCGCCGTTCTTAACTGCAAGTCCGTATAAAGCAGCCGGTCCTGTGGACGGTCCGATACCGCCGATCTTGAGGACTCCTGCACCATCAGCGTCGCCGCTGTCAGAACTTCCGGAGCCGCCGCAGCCTGCCATCAGTGCCATGGTCATAGCCATTACTGCTGCAAGAGCAACTAATTTCCTGAGTTTCATAAGAATTCCTCCTTTAATTAATTAAAATTTTATAAATACACCCAGATTAGAGTTAATATTAGCATAATAATTTATTTACTGTCAATATTAGCGGCCCGTAAAATAGTGCGTCGCAGCCTCGAAAATCCGGCTGTCATAACGGCCCGGAACATTCCTGTACAGATCCCTGCCGATGCGCTCACTGTGACCCATCTTGCCGAGCACACGTCCGTCCGGCGATGTGATCCCTTCGACAGCCAGGACCGATCCGTTAGGATTGGACCGGATATCCATGGTCGCCTCACCGTTCCTGTCCACATACTGAGTCGCGATCTGACCGTTTTTTGTCAGCTTGCTGAGCCACTCATCGCTGGCCAAAAACCGCCCTTCTCCGTGGGAGACCGGCACATGATAGACATCACCGGCAGCGGTAAGCGACAGCCACGGTGAGCGGTTTGTGACGATCCTGGTGCGCACGATGCGTGACTGATGACGGCCTATCGTGTTAAAAGTCAGAGTCGGACATGTCTCATCCGTATCGACGATCTTTCCGAAGGGGACGAGTCCTAGTTTGATCAATGCCTGGAATCCGTTGCAGATACCGAGCATCAGCCCGTCCCTCTGCTCAAGAAGCTCTGTGACAGCATCGCGTACCGCTTCATTGCGGAAGAAAGCCGTGATAAACTTGCCGCTCCCGTCCGGTTCATCTCCGCCCGAGAAACCTCCCGGAATAAAAACAGCTTCGGAAGCTCGGACTGCCTGCGCGAACCGTGAGGCACTCTCCTCTATCTCCTGCGCTGAACGGTTGAGTATCATAAATTCTTCTGCATCGGATCCGCCGGCACGCACAGCATTGGCGCTGTCGAACTCACAGTTGGTCCCGGGGAAGACAGGAATAAGGATGCGGGGCTTTCTGTCTGCTGTCAGGACGGCCGGTACTTCCTTACGGCTGTCTGCCTCCTGAGGGTTGACGCAGAAAAGCGTGTCGACCGGCTTCTCATCTCCGGTCTCCAGAGGATATACGTCCGCCAGCGTCTCCTCCCAGGTCCTCAGCAGAGCGCTCAGCTCATACTTGTCACCGCGGCAGCAAAGATACCGTTCATCCTGTGTCCTGCCCAGAAGCCGCACGCGGACCGGAAGCCCGGTTTCTCGGCCGTACTTGATAAGAAGCTTTGAAACTGTCTCTTCATTATCGATCTCTGCTACAAAAGAACCGCAGCGCCGAATGAAGATATCCTCCATAGATATGCTGTCTTCATAGGCAAAACCGATCCCGTTGCCGAAACACATCTGCATGACAGCGCCGGCAATACCTCCTGCCGCTGGCGTCATACACGCCTTCACATGTCCTTCTTTATTCAGTTCCTCAACGAGTTTAAAAGCAGCTTTCAACCCGTCCTTATCCGGAAGTTCCCATCCCTCTCTCTCATTTTTGATCGGTTCTATTACGACCACCGAATGCCCGCTCCGCTTGAACTCCGGTGATATGATCTCCTCTGCCCGGCCGGTCGTCACTGCAAACGAGATCAGGGTCGGCGGTACATCGAGATCCTCAAAGGATCCGCTCATCGAATCTTTGCCTCCGATGGCCGCTGTCTCCAGATCCATCTGAGCCTGAAAAGCGCCGAGCAGCGCTGCCATGGGACATCCCCATCGGGAAGGTTCCTGACGCGGAGTACCGAAAAACTCCTGGAAAGAGAGATAGACATCAGAAAACCCGGCTCCGGTCGCGATCAGCTTACACACCGACTCAACGACGGCCGTGTAAGCTCCGTGGTACGGACTTTTCTCTGCGATATACGGATCATATCCGTAAGCCATCAGGGAGACATCACTGCTGTCCTTCCCCGTTGCGATCTTATGGACCATCGCCTGTGCAGGCGTCAGCTGGTGATCGCCACCAAAAGGCATCAGCACCGAACCGGCGCCGATCGTCGAATCAAATCTCTCCGCCAGTCCTCTTTTGGAACACGTGTTGATATCACGCACCAGCCGCATCATGCCATAGGCAAATGAATGCGGGATCTCCTGCTCAAAAGGCTGTGATCTGCAGACTCTCACTCTCTGGTGCTTGGGCGCTCCGTTGGAATCCAGAAACTCCCTGCTCAGATCGACGATCTTCTGACCCACCCAGGTCATCGTCATCCGGGCTGTATCTGTCACATCGGCCACCTTGACAGCTGCCAGGTTCTCCTGTGACGCGCGGCGCAGAAACTCCTCCACATCCCCGGCTGCGACCACGACCGCCATGCGCTCCTGACTCTCACTGATGGCCAGTTCCGTACCGTCAAGACCCTCATATTTCTTGGGGACTTTGTCCAGATAAATATCCAGACCGTCCGCCAGTTCTCCGATAGCCACGGAGACACCACCGGCTCCGAAATCATTGCAGCGCTTGATCATCCGGCAGACATCCCCCTGTCTGAAGAGCCGCTGCAGCTTCCTTTCCTCCGGAGCATTTCCTTTCTGCACTTCCGCCCCGCAGGTCGCCAGGGAATCACTCGTATGTGCTTTGGATGCCCCTGTCGCTCCGCCGATACCGTCCCTTCCTGTCGCACCGCCGAGCAGGATGACAGCATCACCGGCAGAAGGTTCCTCTCTTCTGACATTTTCCGAAGGCGCCGATCCGATGACGGCTCCGACCTCCATATGCTTTGCCACATATCCCGGATGATAGATCTCATCTACCAGCCCCGTAGCCAGACCGATCTGGTTGCCGTAGGATGAATAGCCTGCTGCCGCCTTGGTGACGATCGTGCGCTGCGACAGTTTGCCCTTCAGCGTCTCAGCCTGCGGCGTGCGCGGATCTCCCGCGCCTGTCAGGCGCATCGCTCCGTACACATAGCTTCTCCCCGAGAGCGGATCCCTGATAGCACCGCCGATACATGTCGCAGCGCCGACGAAGGGTTAAATCTCCGTCGGATGGATGGGTGTCTCGTTCTTAAAGAACAGAAGCCAGGGCTGTCTCTCGCCTCCGACCGTAATCTCAGTCCTGACCGTACAGGCATTGACTTCCTCAGACTCATCCAGTTTATCCAGCAGCCCCCGGTTCTTTAAGACCTTGGCCGCGATCGTTCCGATATCCATCAGGCAGACAGGTTTTGTGCGTCCCAGTTCACTGCGGACAGCCAGATACTGATCATAAGTTTCCTGCATTTGTCGATCCTCGAAAACGACATCATCGATCTCAGTCAGGAAGGTAGTATGGCGGCAGTGATCAGACCAGTAGGTATCGGTCAGCCGGATCTCCGTGATGGTCGGATCGCGCTGTGCACAGCGGAAATACTCCCGGCAGAACATCAGATCATCTTCGTCCATGGCCAGTCCGAGTTCCCGGATCAAATCAGCGCCCTCCTGTTTACTCAGTGAGCAAAACCCCTCCAAGACCGCCACACTCTCCGGTGTCTCATATTCAGTCACAAGTGTTGCCGGCTTGTCCAGCGATGCTTCTCTTGCCTCCACCGGATTGATCACATACTGTTTGATCTTATCCACATCATCCGGTTGCAGGCATCCCTCCAGCACATAGATCTTGGCCGTCCTGATGACCGGTTCCTCGCCTGGCGCCATGATGCGGATACACTGCATGGCCGAATCAGCCCTCTGATCGAACTGTCCGGGGAGATATTCCACCGCGAACACAGTCGCGCTGCCGGTCACAAGCTCATCGCTTAAGATATCGACCTGCGGTTCTGAAAAGACCGTCTCTTTGGCCCGCATAAAGGCCTCCTCCGATATATGCTCGGCGTCATAGCGGTTGATGACCCTCAGGTCTTCGATCCCCGTGATGCCCAGGAATTCCCGCAGCTCCGAGCTGAGTGCCTGAGCCTCATGTGCCAGCTCCTTCTTTTTTTCAACATATACTCTATAGACCATAAATACCCCTCTGCTGTAACTGTCCGTCGTTCAGCCGATCTCTGCCGCCAGTGCTCTGGCACCGATATCGCGGCGGTAATAAGCTTTCTCAAATGAAATCTTCTCCACCTTCTGATAAGCTGCGTTAACAGCCTCGGCGAGACTGACGCCGGTCGCGGTCACGCCGAGCACGCGCCCTCCGCTCGTGACCAGCTTTCCGTCCTTTCGGACTGCTCCGGCTATAAATGTATCTGCAGCCACCTCCTCATCGATCGTGATCTCATATCCCTTGCCGTAGCTGACAGGATATCCGCCCGAGGCCATGACCACACAGCATGCATGCTCATGTTTGAAAGACACCTCGATCTCAGCCAGCCTGCTCCCGCTGACAGCTTCCATGACGGTCAGCAGATCGGTCTCCAGAAGCGGCAGGACCACCTGTGCCTCCGGATCGCCGAAACGGCAGTTGTATTCGATGACTTTAGGCCCCTGTTCAGTGATCATAAGGCCGAAATACAGGCAGCCTCGGAAAGTGCGTCCTTCCCGGTTCATAGCCTCCATCGTCGGAAGGAATATCTCCCGCATACACTGCTCTGCGATCTCCTCCGTATAATAGGGGTTGGGTGCTACGACACCCATCCCGCCGGTATTGAGTCCGGTATCTCCGTCTCCGATCCGCTTGTGGTCCATCGATGAGACCATCGGAACGAGCGTCCTGCCGTCGGTAAAGCTCAGTACAGTCACTTCGGGTCCGGTCAGAAACTCCTCTATGACGATCCTGTCTCCGCTCGCACCGAATTTATGTTCTCCCATCATCTGGTGGACCGCCTCTTTGGCTTCTTCTCTTGTCTGCGCGATCACAACTCCTTT
>JAEEGL016014816.1_pt1 | contig 10732 bp, 8 predicted proteins | sample 9134231 | NCBI WGS metagenome assembly JAEEGL01 (sample SAMN16246548, study PRJNA631951) | gut metagenome | biome: gut microbiome; feature: rumen; material: fiber-attached | host: Bos | place: Iran: Karaj | collected 2018-10 | reverse complement strand
CTCCTCGATCGCCATCACCAGTTCGAAAAGATCCAGCGAGTCCGCCTTCAGATCCTCTTTGAACCTGCTATCCTCTTTGATCTCCTCGACCTCTACTCCAAGCTTCTCTGCAATGATCTCTTTAAGTTTCTCAAGCATTTTCTTTCTCCTTTTTCAATTAAAAAAACTGCGCAGATAATTTCGAGCATCAAATCTTTAGGGTTTCAAGTATTTTGATATTCAAACTTTATCCACGCAGTAAGATAATACAAAATACTTTGATTGTCAAGGTAAAAAATCACAGATCTGTATGATGCCACAGCGCATATGACAATCCCTCTCACATAGTCTCGTCGCAAAGGTATGCCTCATATAGTGACACGAGATGTGAGGGATCACGACAGGTTCCTCATGTGCTCTTGCTGCCCTGAGCTCTTCCTCCGCATTATAATCGTCAACTATTCGCTTTATTATCGAAGAAAATTGTTTGAATCTTCGCCTGATCTTCTGTGCTATAATATGTTTGGGTGTCACCATAACGGTGGACGGTTGGCTCTCTATGGAGGGCCCTGTGTCCCTCCTTAAAGAATACACAGCGTTACTGCCGGGAATCTCAGAAAGGAGGGCTAAGCCGATGAGCGTCATGGACTTTATTACAATTACAGGCTTCGGTCTGACTTGTTTTGTCCTTGGCTATACTCTGGGCAAGGATATCTTTAAAACACAGAAGTGACCGCCCCACGTGCTAAGTGTCGGTCACTACTGTGATTAATACTTGAGCCAACCGTTCATCGGTGGCACCTCTTTCATATTGATATCTTAACACAATTGAGGAAAAAATCAAACTTGGATGCTTTAAGGATTGATTTGTCGAAGGTGCTCTACTTCTCTCCCGGTTCTCCATTTGCACAAAAACTCTCCCCGGTTTCTATCCGGGAAGAGCTTTTTACATGTTATTCACTTTTCAGGTGGCTCTTTTCTACTTAAGATGCCATATATCCTTATCGTAGTCTGCGATAGTTCTGTCGGATGAGAAGTATCCGGCTTTTGCGATGTTCACGAGCATCATGCGGCGCCACTTTGCCTGATCCTCATATGCCTCGAAGATCTCATCCTTCTTTGCGATATAGTCTTCAAGGTCGAGCAGTGTCATGAACCAGTCCTTATTCAGCAGCTCGTTGTAAAGCCTCTCCAGATTCTCCTTATGACCCACCTTCATAGCCTCAGGTCCTACGATGAAGTCCACGGCTTCCTTTATAACCTTCGACTTCTTGTAGTAATCCTTTGATACATAGTCAGCCTTCTCATAATGCTTTATGACTGTATCCGAATCCACTCCGAAGATGAAGATATTGTCATCTCCCACGAGCTCATGTATCTCTACATTCGCACCGTCGTCCGTACCGAGAGTCACCGCACCGTTCAGCATGAACTTCATGTTGGATGTGCCAGATGCCTCCTTGGAAGCCAGTGATATCTGCTCAGAGATATCGCAGGCAGGTATCAGCTTCTCTGCGTAGCTTACATTGTAATTTGTCACCATCAGTACCTTAAGGTAAGGCGACACATCTGGATCGTTGTTTACGATCTCCTGCAGCACGAGGAGCAGATGTATGATGTCCTTTGCTATCACGTACGCAGGCGCTGCCTTTGCACCGAATATACACGTGATGGGGCGCTTCGGCTTCTTGCCGGCCTTGATCTCCAGATACTTGTGTATGATGTAGAGCGCGTTCATCTGCTGCCTCTTGTACTCGTGCAGCCTCTTTACCTGTATATCAAATATTGACTCAGGATCGAGCGATACGCCCTCGTTCTTCTTCACATATTCGATAAGCTCAGCCTTCTTCTGCTTCTTGATATCCGCGATCTTTGTAAGCACAGCCTCATCGTCCTTGTACTTCAAAAGATCCGTCAGCTTATCCGCATCCTTCCTGTAGTCCGTACCTATCGTCTCATCAAGGAACTTCGCGAGAGGCCTGTCGCACGAGAGCAGCCAGCGGCGGAATGTGATACCGTTCGTCTTGTTATTAAACTTATCAGGATAAAGCTTGTAGAAAGCATTGAGCTCGCTCTGCTTGAGTATGTCGGTATGTATTGCAGCCACACCGTTCACCGAATATCCGTAGTGGATATCTATGTGCGCCATATGTACCCTCTTGTCCGCATCGATGATCTGGACCTTGGGATCCTTGTTCGTCTTCGCTATACGCGCAGAAAGCTCCTTGATTATCGGAACGAGCTGCGGCACTACCCTGTTCAGGTAATCCAGAGGCCACTTCTCCAATGCCTCAGCGAGTATCGTATGGTTTGTATAAGCACAGGTCCTGCTCACAACCGAGATAGCATCATCCATCGTGAAGCCCTCATCCCATGTAAGGAGCCTTATGAGCTCGGGTATCACCATGGTCGGGTGCGTGTCGTTGATCTGTATCGCCACATGCTTGTCCATCTCATAGAGGTCGTAGCCCTTGTCCTTCATCTCCTTTATGATGAGCTGTGCTCCGTTGGACACCATGAAGTACTGCTGATATATACGAAGCAGATTTCCCGCCTCGTCAGAATCATCCGGATACAGGAAGAGCGTCAGGTTCTTCTCGATATCCTCCTTGTCGAAGTCTATACCGCTCTTTACCAGAGACTCATCCAGACTCTCCAGATCGAAAAGATGCAGCTTGTCCACTCCGTTCTCATATCCGATCACATCTATATCATAGAGTACGGACTTTACTTTCCTGCCTCCTCCAAACTCAACTTCAAAAGAAGTATCCGTCTTGCGAAGCCAGCTGTTCTTTTCTATCCAGTCATTCTTTTCAGCCATCTGAAGCCTGTCCGTGAAGACCTGCTTGAAAAGACCGAAATGATAATTAAGACCTATGCCTGCACCGGGCAGTCCGAGAGTAGCTATGGAATCCATGAAGCAGGCTGCAAGCCTTCCCAGACCTCCGTTACCGAGTGAAGGCTCCGGCTCCTCATCCTCTATGACAGCTATCGTCTTGCCGTTCTTCTGAAGTATATCTTCAAGCTCATCATATACCCCGAGGTTTATCAGATTGTTTGAAAGGAGCTTTCCGATAAGGAACTCAGCAGAGATATAGTAGACCTTCTTATCCCCGGTGATCTCCTTCTTCTCATCAGTCAGATCCTTTACAAACTGCAGCAGCACCTGATACATCTCTGCGTTCGTGACCTGATCTATCGGTCTGCCGTACAGCTTCCTCGTGAGCGCATCAAGCTTTGATTCCAGATTACTCATTTCGATCCTCCCGTAATTGACTGTATTTTTATCTTCCTGTTTACTCTTCAGACGCCTTGCTCTCGCCGGCAGCAGCATCTTCCTTCAGTGAAGCCTCTATATATTCGTTCAGGTAACGCACTATATCGTCACCGTCGAGTCCGTGCACCATAGCCGCATCAGCCACTGACTCTGCCTGTGAAGCAGGACAGCCTATGCATCCCATCCCACACTCCATCAGAGCATACATCGACTGCGGATAAGCCCTCAGTATGTCGCCTACCAGCATGTCTTTGGTTATTCTTACGTTTTCTGTCTCAGCCATTTTTTCTCTCCTGCAATATCAAAAATACACTGTTTCCAACCCTTGCATTTTACCATATCACATAAAAAAACGCACCCCGGTCTCCCGGGATGCGTTTAAGATCACTCAGTCTTTTTCGGCATTATGCCTTCTTTGCACCCTGCTTCTGGAATGCTGCTATAGCCTCGAATACAAGAATGACAGCAAGCACTACCATTGCGATCGCAAATACGAGCTGGAAGTAATCGCCCCATGCAGCCTCACCTGCGCCGATCATCTTGAACTTCTTCAGGATGGTCATGACAAGTGATGTAACAGTAGCTATGAGCATGAAGCACATAGGGATGAAGAACATCTTGTTGTTCTTTCCTACCTCACCCAGCCAGCAGCATACAGCAAGAAGTGCGATACCTGCGAGCAGCTGGTTGGCAGCTCCGAAGAGACCCCAGATCTGTGACAGTGACAGTCCGCCGAGCACGCAGCCGATGACGACCATCAGCAGAGTACCTGTCAGAGGATGAGCAAGGAAGCTGCGTATGCCGGAAGCATCCTTGTATGACTTCTCACCGTCCTTGAGGAAGAGCTCAGAGAACATGAATCTTGAAAGCCTTGTAGCAGAGTCAAGTGATGTCAGAGCAAATACTGAAACTGCAAGTGTCAGCAGAGCTGCGATGACATTGTACTGTGTTGATCCCTCAGGTCCGAACATGGTAGCGATACCTGCACCGAACGCTGCAGAGGGTGAACCGAAGTCACCGGCGGTGAACTTTGAGAATACCATACCAACAGCTATCAGGGAGATGATACCCAGAGCTGACTCGATGAGCATTGAGCCGTAGCCGATAGGCTTAGCATGTGCCTCGTTTGAGATCTGCTTGGATGATGTACCTGTAGCTATCAGTGAATGGAAGCCCGAGCAAGCGCCGCACGCCACGGTGATGAAGAGCGCGGGGAACATGAAGCCGAGCTTCTCGTTGGTGAAGCCTGTGAATGCAGGAAGCTGGAATGTAGCTGTGCCTGCGAATGCAGCAAACAGTATACCGAATACTGCGATAGCCATCATAGCGTAAAGCAGGAATGATGACAGATAGTCACGGGGCTGCAGCATGATCCATACGGGGATCAGTGACGCGATAGCGATATATGCACCGATGAATACTATCCATGCTGTTCTGCTCATTGCGAATCCGACATTAAGTCCGAGTACGGTGATGACTACGATACCGATGATACCGATCACGGTAGCAGGTCCTGTCTTCATGCCGGCCCTGTTTGTAAGCAGGCCGTATACGATAGCCAGCACGATGAAGAGCACGGAGATGATAGCCGTGGTCTGGTTGTTTGTAGGTCCGGAAACAAATCCGAACTGACCTGCGTCATCAGCAGTAAAGAATGTACCTGCCACGACGTTTACGAATGAAGCGACAACCAGTACGAGCACAAGAAGTGCGAATATCGTGAAGAGCTTCTTTGCCCTGTCGCCCATGGAATCCTTGATGATCTCGCCCACAGATTTACCGTCATGTCTGATGGAAGCGAAGAGTGAACCGAAGTCCTGAAGTCCGCCGAAGAAGATACCTCCGATCACGCACCACAGGAACACGGGAAGCCATCCGAATACGGAAGCCTGGATAGGTCCGTTGATGGGACCTGCACCTGCTATGGATGAGAAGTGATGTCCCATCAGCACTGCAGGGTGTGCGGGTACATAGTCCACGCCATCCCCTCTTGTATTAGCAGGAGTAGGACGCGAAGGATCGATGCCCCACTGCTTTGCGAGCCAGCTACCATATGTGATGTAGCCTATGACAAGCAATACGATAGCAGCAAGAATAATGAGTAACGCTGTCATAAATAAATCTCCTTTTCCTAAAAATAAATTATCCCTTTATCGTAAAGAGCTTCTTCAGGATGTCGCCCTGACGGTTGCTGACGACCTTTCCCGTAGAATGCTCATATGCGATCACTCGCAGTTCGCTCCAGCCCCAGAAGGTGAAACGATAGCTTTTATAGCGGCGTGTCTTTTTTATCTTCTTTTTCGTGTCCTTATCGATACTGTCGGCAATGATGATCAGTATCCCGTCGGAGTTGCGATGGTTCGGCTTCACATCCGCTCTATCCAGAGTCTCGCCCCACGCCTTGTCGGTCATGGTCTCGTACGCCGCCGTATCAAGACCTTCGACATCCGCGAAAAAAGCCACCTCGCTTGAGTCCATCTCGTTTATCTTCGCCGACTTGATGAGAAAATACTCCTCACCATGCGACCGGAATACAGCCTCTGCCACAAAAGGCTCCACCGGCGTTTCACGGTTAATGTCATAGTACTGCTCGTACGAGCCTATTATCCTCTCAAGCATGTCATGCCTTGTCTGACACGCACCGCTCATAGCCTGATCCCCTTCATGGTTAGACGATGAAAGATACCGAATACCCTCTGCCTTCCGAAGCTCACTTCATCGTCGAGCTCCAGTATGTAGTTTGGAAAGAGCACCCTTCCTACCGATGTATCGACAGGATGGTATCCACGTCTTTCGACCAGATAGTCCGCCGTATCGTCGTTCACGAGCCTCATATAAAGCTCGGTAACCTCCAAATCCGAATGGTTCGCTCCGGCCACCTCTATCACGATATTCCTTCTGCCCTTCCGCTGCATGTATTCCAGCAGCTCCGGCTCATACGTGATGCTGACGTCCTTCATCTATTCCCTAAACAAACCCCTATTATACTCCTAATTAAGTACAAAAACAAAATGCCCGAAAACACGCGGCAATCTGTTTATCACAGATGTCACTTCACACGGAGCAGGTCTGCGACCTCTTTGCGCTTCGGTGCCTGAGGATCCTCATTCGGCACACCTACCGGTATGAGCGCCGATACCTTCTCACCTTCCGGTATACCCGCTATCTCGATGACCTTTGCCTCATCATACACACCCAGTATGACCGATCCCAGTCCCTTGGCGTAAGCTGCAAGTGAAAAAGCCTCTGCCGTGATACCCGCATCGAAGGACTGCCAGTGATCTCCCTTTGATGTGGATGCAGATCCGTCCTTCTCATATCCGGCTCTCTTATCTACCGTGGTAAGCAGTACCAGAGCAGGTGCTCCCTGGATGATCTTCGTGTTCCAGTCGAAATTCATCACAGCCTCAGTTGCTATCCTGTCCTTTATCTCCTTGTCCAGGATCAGCACATATCTCACAGACTGCGAATTCTTCCATGTCGGAGCAAATCTCGCTATCTCCACTATCTCCTCTATCTGCTCCTTCGTCACGGCTTCATCCGTAAACTTCCTTATACTTCTGCGTGACTTGATACCCTCGATAAGTTCCATACCTCGTACCTCCTCGTGTGAAAAAAACTCAACTACAATAGTATACCATATATCCATCATCAATTTTGCAAAGACCTGTACCATCTTACAAAAGCCACCCCGATTATTATGGCATACCCTATGAAGGCTATTATGGTTGCGAGGATATCTGTCTTTGACGGTTTTTCCTTAAGCAGAGGGATCGATACAAGATGTCGTTATTTCAAAAAATACATATGCAAACAAAACAATACAGATTGCGGTAAACACTCCCATACCATATATCAGATACGGCCCGATCCCAAAAAGCGGAAGCTTCTGTCCTTCCTTCGTATAATTTTTCAGTTTCATTTCATTTGATTCCCATCACAAGGATCCATGGCTTCCCCTGATACCGGTCAGTAACAACTTTGGAAAACCCTGCAGTCTGTAGCGCCTCCGAAATCTGCTGCGTCGTATAACACTTCATCCCGTCAACGATCTTTTCATATTTTTGTCCGCTCTCATCTTCCCCATCGCATTCATTTACGATAAGGAAACTTCCTCCGTTTTTCAGTATCCTGCAGACTTCTCCAAAGCACTTTTCAAGTCCCGGCCAGAAATAGATGGTTTCAAACGCTGTTGCGATATCATATGTATCATCCGGAAGATCGAGCGCGGATACATCCCCCTGCTTTACTTCCAGACGCCCCATTTTTATTAATTCAGAATTGAATTCTTTTGCTTTTTCAACAGACAGATCCGAATGATCTACCGCAGAGCCTTTTGCTCCGGGATACTTTTGCAGGAGAGCTCCGATATTTCTGCCGCCTCCGCATCCCAGATCTACAACCTTTTCAGGGGCCGTCGCAAGCAAATGTGTCATTCCCCAGTCAGCCATCTTTGCGTGACCGGAATTCATCCCCTTGATCATCATTTTTCCCAGTTTGCCTTCGGGCTTCCTTGTCTGATTCATAAATTTCCTGATCAATCCCATCTTCGTACCTCTCCGCGTGAACTTAATTTGATTTTTTGACATGAAAATAACCGGTTAGTAGTTTCTAACCGGTTATCAGTATAATTAGCCTCTGCTAACTTGTCAAGAAGTATTATCAAATAAAGTCAGCCAACACTTAGTGCACGCCTGGTAACCATACTGTAATAAATCCCCTTTTGACTCATCAAAGAAGTATGGTCTCCGCTTTCTTCTATCCTTCCGTTTTCAACCACCATTATCTTATCCGCGTTTTCTATAGTATTAAGCCTGTGAGCAATGACAAGCAAAGTTTTATCCTTGCAGAGTTCGGATATCGCTTCCTGAATTGCCCGCTCGTTATCGGCATCCACACTTGCCGTAGCCTCGTCAAGTATTACTATCGGAGAATCTTTCAGGATGCATCTCGCAATGGAGATCCTCTGCTTTTCACCGCCGGACAGCGACTGCCCTCCTTCACCGATAACAGTATCAAACCCTTCGGGCAGCTTCATGATAAAATCATAACACCGCGCTTTTTTCGCCGCCTCTTCGACTTCTTTCCTGGTGGCATCCGGACGGCCTATGGCGATATTGTTGTATATCGTATCCTGAAACAGATATACTCTTTGAAACACCATGCTTATCTGATCCATCAGATCCGCAAGTGATACATCCTTTATATCTTTCCCACGTATAAGTATCCGGCCTGATCTTATATCCCAGAATCGAGCGAGGAGAGATGCGATCGTTGATTTTCCTCCTCCCGACGGGCCTACAAGAGCAACCATCTGTCCTCTTCCGACTTCAAATGATACATCTTTTAGAACATCCGTATCCGTATATCCGAAGCATACATTCTCGTACTCTATCTCGGGTTCTTCTTCCGGATCATATCCATTGGCAAATGATCTTATGCCATTGTCCTTCAGTTCTTCCGTTTCAAACACTTCTTCTATCCTGTCAAGGCTCGCAGATGTGACAGTCAGTCTTGCCATCTGTCCGTAGTAGCTCTTGATCGAGACAAACATATCAAACAAAAACAAGGTCATTCCGATCATGTATATTTCAGATATTGCACCCTTTCCGTACAAATAACCCGCCAGTGCCAGCATGAGTGCGGTTCCTATTCCAAATGTAAGATAGAGTGCTCTCGCCCAGGGAGCATATGCCATTTCAAAATCAATGCTTCTTTTACAGCTTGTTTCAAACTCATCAGATAACGCTTTCGACCTGTCGCCAAGCAGATTAAAGGACTTGATGATCCCTATCCCTTCGGCAAAATCAAGCACTTCTTCCGTGAGTGATTCGCTGTTTTCCTGCTTTACGCGCGAGTGTTCGAGTGTTGTCTTAAGCATCAGGTTGCCGACTATTATAAACGCAGCCGTTATTAGGAGCGCGAGAACGCCAAGCCTTATATCCATTATGAACATCATGATATTCATGATCCCCTGGGATATGATGAATGAGACTAATTCCGACAGAACACCCATGCAGTTCTCTTCGATGAATACCATGTCGGTCGAAAGCACCGCACTGATCTTTCCAATATTTCCTTCGGTAAAATATCCCATAGGCAGCCTTCTCAAATGATCACCGAGCCTCATTCGCATATCTGCGAACACCATATATCCCGTGGCGGACTGGAGAACGTTGTTTATATGTTCAAGAGCCGCCTGGAATATAACGCTTGCCACAATTACAACCAGGCCCAGCATGCATTTCCTCCGGTCCATGTTCCCCTGCATGAACATACTTATGATGCAGAAGCTGAGGATCAGCGGCGCTTTCATCAGAATTCCTTTGATAAACGATGTAATATATGATGCGCGTATTCTTCCTTTGTATTTTCCGGTCATTAAAACAAGTCTGTGAAGTATTCCCAGCATATCATCCTGCCTCCTTTATCTTCCACGAACCGGAACTTACTGAAAGGTTCCAGAAATTTTTATAATCTTCACATGTCGCGAGCAGATTCTCATGTGTATCGTTTGCTATACACTCGCCATCTCTCATGACACATATACTGTCTGCATTTTTAGCTGTGGATAACCTGTGTGCGATCACCAGAACCGTTTTGTCTTTTACTATCTCATCTAAAGCCGCGTTTAGTTTCTCCTCATTTTCCGGATCCATGAACGCAGTGGCTTCATCAAGCACGATTATCGGGGCGTCTTTAAGAATCGCTCTTGCCAGCGATATCCTTTGTCTCTCTCCTCCGGACAGTTGTTTTCCGCCGTCTCCAGCCTTTGTATTAATACCCTCCGGGAGCCTTTCCAGGAACTCATTGCACTGTGCTCTTTTTGCCGCATCAAGAACCTGTTCGCGCGAAGCCTTCGGATTACCTATCAGAATGTTTTCATATAGTGTTGTGTTAAAAAGAAACTGCTCCTGTGCCACATATGAAACCTGATCATTTAAAGCTTCAAGAGACATATCGGTTATATCCTGCCCTCCGATCGTGATCCTGCCCGAATTAAGATCGTAATAATGCACAAGAAGCTTTGCCAGGGTCGACTTGCCGCTCCCGGATTCTCCGACGATCGCTGTTGTGGTTCCCTGTTTCAGTTTCAGATCAACGCCGTGCAGCACTTCCTTATCCTCATATGCAAAACGGACATCTTCAAAAGAAACATCCAGATTTTTTCCGGTAAAACCGTTTGAGCCTTCCTTAAGGGGCGGATGTTCCAAAAGGTTTTCAAGTTCCGTGATCTTATAATCAAGCGAAGGGATCTTGCCCGCAAATCCGAGTGCCTTCAAAAAAGAAGGACCTACCGCAAACGACATGCAAAGCACGAGGATCAGTTTGTCCAAAGACACCGTTCCGGCAAGTACCATAAGGGACCCTATCGGCAGTATGAGAAGCGCTATGCATGGCAGGATGCTGGAATATGCTGCCATCCACGGCCAGCAGACCTTATACCACGCTATCGTAAAATCACGATAATTCCTT
>JAEEGL015003438.1_pt1 | contig 10732 bp, 11 predicted proteins | sample 9134231 | NCBI WGS metagenome assembly JAEEGL01 (sample SAMN16246548, study PRJNA631951) | gut metagenome | biome: gut microbiome; feature: rumen; material: fiber-attached | host: Bos | place: Iran: Karaj | collected 2018-10 | reverse complement strand
GGAATTAAGAACTATAATCAATGAGATGGATGAAAGTCAAAACTCTGAATTTTATTTTTTAAATACAACAGGAAAAAAATGTTCCGCTGATGGAAGAATTGTTGAAGATGGATTTACATTAGAATTGCATACTGATTCAAGTGATCTATTTAATTATTATTTTTTCCATTATAAGGATTCTAATGTTTATGCTTATACTTCATATGATGAATCTGAATTAAAAGAAAAAGAAGAAAATCTTGATTTTAAGAATTTGGATGAATTTTCAAGATATATAATTAGAAAAAATTATGGTGATGTAATTATTGCATCATATTCTGATTTGGTTCCTTTTGTAAAAGATGCATTTAATACTGCTGATATAATTAATATAGGAAGACGTCGGCAAGAAAGTGAATATAAAAAAGCATATTATTATAGTGTAGAAGTAAAAGAAGAATTATTGATTAACTCTGCTTGTTATAATTCTTTTAAAGAATTTATTTATCTACAAAGTTTTAAAGAATCCAAAGATGATATGATTGAAGTATCAATTATTGTATCTTTTGATGATAAGAAAGTTGATAATCGTATTTCTATATCCATAAATGACATTCCATTTATTGCATTAAATTAATTATATTAAACATTAAAATCCAGGTTATCTGGATTTTTATTTTTATTTAAAAAAGCTATTTTGTATGAAAAATTACACTTGAAAACGTTTAAGAATTGGACTATAATAAAATAAACAACAATACTATATAATTTAATAAGGGGATATTTTATGAAAAAAAATTATTTATTTTTGTTTTTTGTCATGTTTTTTGGCTTGTTTATTTTTTTAACATCTTGTGGTAGTAAGGCTACTATGATGAATATGGATGATGTTACAAAATTAAAACAGTACATTAAAAAGATGGACGTAAATGTTGATTCAGATTTTTATTTTAAAAATGCATCAGATGAGAAATGTATTGCTACGGGAAAAATAGTTGAGGATGGATTTACATTAGAATTGCATACAGGTGCAAGTGATCCATATAATTATAATTTTTTCCGCTATAAAGAAGAAAAGGTTTATTGCTATAAATCATATAATGAAACTCAAGAAGAATTATATGATACATTGGAAAATGTAAAATTTGAAACATTAGATGCTTTTGCAAGACATATAATTAATAAAAATTATGGTGAGGTAACAATAGCATCATATTCTGATTTTATTCCATTTGTAAAAGATGCTTTCGATAAAACTTCATTAGTTAAGGTTGGTAAACCACGGTCAGAAAGCAAATATGAAGAAGCTAATTATTACAGTGTTGAAGTAAGAGAAGAAATATTAATCAATTCTAGTTCTTATAATACTATTAAAGAATTCATTGAATCTTCAAATTTCCAAGAATCAAAAGATGAAACTATTGAAGTTTCAATTATTGCATCTTTAAAGGAAAGAAAGATTGATAATCGTGTTTCTATTTCTGCTAATAATAGAACTTTAATCTCTTTAAATTAAAAATTAGAATGGTAAATTGAGACTATAATAATTAATCTTGAAAAAATTATAATTATATAATATAATTAAAAAGCATTTGTTATGGAGGATTTACCATGAAAAAATTATTTAAAAGATTTGCGATATTCGCAATTATGATATTAGGTGCTTTACAATTATCAGGTTGTTATGACTTCTATGATGATTTCCATAAGGCTGGAGCTCAAATTGAAAAGGATAATTGCTTTACATCTGTAGATTTAGCACAAGCTAAAGCAAAAATTGATAATAAAGAAACATTTGTATTAGTTTTAGCTACATCAGCTGATTCAACATCTGTTTCAAGAATTTCTTTATTACAAGAACAATCAGATTATTATGAATTTGATGGAAAATTATTTGTTTTAAGTATTAAAGATTATTGTGATACAGCAACAGGAAGAAAAGATTTAAGAGATAATTTAGGTGTTAAAGGTTTTTCAAACAACTTAGGTGGTACTGATGCCGTTATTGTTTGTTATACAAAAGGTGAAGTAACAATTGATACATCAGCTAAGCTTTCAAGTGATTCATTAAAACCATTTGTATCTGGTTCATCAATTAATTATTATTCTTTAGCAGCTTATATCTTTAATGATTTTGATTTTAGCGCATAAGACCATTTATATGGTCTTTTTTCTTTTACTATGATATAATTTAAGTATTAAAAGGAGATAAAGCTTATGTATTATATTTTATATAATCCAACAAGTTGTGATGGAAAAGCTAATGACAAAATAGATAAGCTTTATGAAGGCTTATCAAAGCTTGATGAATGTTATAAATTAAATCTACTTGAAATTACTAATAAGGAAGTAGTTTTTTTAAATTCGCTACAGGATGAAGATATTGTATATCTTTGTGGTGGCGATGGAACGTTAAATTTCTTTTTGAATAAAATAGGTGAAACTAAATTTAAATGTAAAATCTTTTTTTATGGCTGTGGCTCAGGAAATGATTTTAAAAGAGATTATAAAAATGATAAATATATCGATTTAGGACCAGTAAGAGAATATATTTCTAAATGTATTATTAATGGCGAAGAAAGATATTATTTTGTTAATGGTATAGGTATTGGCCTTGATGCTGTTGTATGTAGAAGTAAAATGCAACAAAATTTCACTGGAAGAAAAAAGAATTATTTTGGTATAGCTTTAGCTTCATTTAAAAAATTTAGACCTTATAGCTTAGATGCATATTTTGATGGAGAAATAAAGCATTTTGATAATGTATGGCTATTAATGTGTAATAATGGAAGATATGTTGGTGGCGGAATGAAGGTATGTCCTAATGCGATAAGAGATGATGGAGAGTTTGATGTAGTAATTATCCATGATATACCAAGATGGAAAATTATTTTATTGTTCCCATTAATATATTTAGGATGGCATAAATTTATTAAAGGTGTTGAATATGTTAAATGTAGATCCTTTAGAGCAGTACCTGATGGATGCACTATCTTTGAGATGGATGGAGAGACTTTAGATTACGTAAGAGAAGTTAAAGTAGAAAGCTAGTTTTTTAAAAAAACTTGTCATTTTTACATTATTTGGTTAAAATAATAATAGAAGTACGAATTTTTAAATTAAATCTAGGGGGATAAAATATGGAACTATTAATTAGAAATAAGTGGATTTCACTTGGAGGTTCATCAACAGTAAAGGATATAAATGAAAATGATGTATTCTTTGTTAAAGGTAAATTCTTTTCTTTTACTGCGAAAAAGTTTTTAGAGGATTTAGAGCATAATACCAAATATATTATTAGAAACAAATTTTGGAGATTATTTCAAAGAAAAGCATTTGTTCAAAATGCTAATGGTGAAATAATTGCAACAGTAAGAAGAAAGATTTTTTCTTTACATGATCATTATTTCATTACATCATCTTTAGGTGATTTACAAATTAGAGGTAATATTTTCCAATATAATTATCAAATAATGCTAAATGATAAAGAAATTGGTCATATTGCAAGAAGAGTATCTTTAAGAGATTCTTTCGTTTTAACTTTAGACGATGAATATGATCCAGCAACATTCGTTGCTTTAGTTATCGCAATTGATAATATTACTGATAGAAAAGATGCAGATCATAGTAGTAATTAATGGAAAATAATAAAGAAGAAGCAATTAATGATTTAAATGAAAATAAAAAAATAGGCTTTGATGATAAGCCTATGCCAAAGAAAAAAGGAAGAATATTTAAATCTTTAAATAAAAGATCGAAAATAAGAAAGCATACAACAAGATTTGTTGCATTAGCATTTATATCTACACTTGTAACATTTACATTTGTTTTTTTACCTATTTTTTCTGGATTATTTATTATTTTTTTAATGATAATAATGGCATTTATTATAATGCTTCCTGTACTTGTTACGTTTGGTCTTATTTTAGTTAGTGATGAATTTAGAAATTGGATTAATGAAACATGGGGAATAATAGAATGGTTCAATGATATAAGCGCTAATCTTCCAAAGATTATGCCTTTATTTCCTTATTTTGGTTTATCATCTTTATTTATTTCATTAATAGCAATTATTTTATCTATTGCTGGAAGAAAAAAAGAGAAAAAAGGATATATTACATATATTGTTACTGCAATTATATGTTTTATTGTATCTTTAGTATTTGTTTTATTATATTATACATTAGGATTTAATTATGATATTTTAATCCAAAAATAGAATTGATTCATAAACGTGTTGATGTCAACACGTTTTTTTGTTGCTCACGTTTTGCAACATCTATTTGGTATATTTTAAGAGGTTTTTTTATAAATCAATTTGGGAGAGTTGATGGATAAAAAAATGCAACATATAATTAATGTAAAAAATATAATATTAAGGATTATCTAGCCAGTCCAATCGGTGATATTATTTTTAAAAGATTAATTATATGTTGCAAAATGATGATTATTTTTCTTAAATCATCATTATAGTTTGCTTAAGATCTTTAAAGATGAAAAAAGTTTAGTCTTTATTATACGATTCACTTTAAGCTTTCTGGGAAAAGGCTTAAAGATATTTAAGATTATATAATTATTTTTTTATGTTAGATTTTTTTATTTTGTCTAATAAGCTATTACTATAATTATGTTATCTTAAAAAATTAAATACATTTATTGTATTAAATAAAATAAATATTTAATATATAATAATGTATAGGGTGATTTTAATGCGAGAATTATTATTATATTTAAATAATCATTTTGTTTTATTTTCTTTATGCGTAAGCTTGATGCTTGTTTTAATAATAACTTCAAATGTAAATGGTAAAAATAGACGTCTTTTAATACTTATTGTTGCTGCAACAATACTACTTGCATCAGCTGAGTATGCTGAAACATTTTTTAATAAGGAACATATGCCAGTTCATAATTTCCAAAGATATTTCTTTTCAGTTTTAGCATATATTTTAAGACCTATTATTATCGTACTTTTTTACCATATTAGATTAAATTTCAAAACTAAAAAGTATATATTTTTATGGATAGGCGTTTTCATAAATACAATAATTTATTTATTTGCATTATTATCATATAAAATCCCTGCGTTTAGATTTGTTATTTGGTTTAATGACACAAATTCATTTGTAAGAGGACCATTAGGTTATACAGTTTATGTTATTTGTGCATTTTATTTATTATTCTTTATAATTACCTCTATCATTGAAACAGCTAAAAATAAAACTAGAAAGCAAATAGATTATATAATTTTATTAGCTGCATCACTTGCTATTTTTGATCAAGTGCTAGTTACTGTACTTGAATTAGATTATTCAAATACATCAGAAATATTTATTATAGGTGCTTGCTTATATTATGTATTTTTAAATTATGAGAAGGCTGCTGATGAGCTCGTAACTCATGAAAGACAAATGCAAGAAAAATCAACTGCATTAATGCTTTCTCAAATTCAACCACATTTCATTTATAATACATTATCAACTATTCAAGTATTATGTGAAATTGACCCAGAAAAGGCTGCAACAACGATAGAAACATTTACTAAATATTTAAGAATGAATACTGATGCTTTAAGCAAAACTGTTCCTGTTCCAGTTATGGAAGAGGTACAGCATGCTATAGCATATTCAGAAATAGAAAAGATAAGGTTTGATAACATAGATGTTGTTTTTGAAATTAACGACAAAGATTTTAAATTACCTGTTTTAACAATTGAACCAATATTAGAAAATTCTATTAAATATGGTATTAGAGCCCGTGAAAAAGGTATTGTTACTATTAAAACATATAAAGAAAATAATGTTCATTATTTAATAATTGAGGATAATGGTATCGGCTTTGATGTAAATAAAGTAAAAGCTGATGATAATTTGGTTCACGTAGGTATAGAAAATGTTAAAACAAGAGTTGTAAATATGTGTAAAGGAACGTTTTTAATTGAAAGCACAGTTGATGTAGGAACAACTGTAACAATCACTATTCCGGAGGAAGAATAATGAAGGTTATTTGTTTAGATGATGAAAAAATTATACTTCAAGGTATGATTATAAATTGTAAAAAAATTGATAAAATATCTGAAGTTATTGGCTTTAACAACTTTAATGCTTTAAAAGAATATTTAAAGGATAATACAGCTGATGTTATTTTTTCAGATATAAATATGCCTGATATCAATGGTATAGATGTTGCTAAATATTTAAGGGAGACACATCCTGAAATAAATGTTGTTTTTACAACAGGCTATACAGAATTTACCAACCAAGCTATTAGAGCAAATGCTAAAGGCTATTTATTAAAGCCTATTAGCAAGGAAATGATTGAAGAACAAATTAATTATTTTTTAAGCAATAATGTTAATAAGAGAATAGAGGTTCAAGCATTTGGTAATTTCGATATTAAAATAGATGATAAGCCTGTTACTTTATCAGCTAAAGCTAAAGAAACATTAGCATATTTAATTGATAGAAATGGTTCAGCTATTACAAGAAAAGAATTAGCTGCAATTATATATGAAGATGATTCTTATTCAAGAACAATTCAAAGCTATATTACTAAAATATTTGCTGAAATAAAAAAGGTGTTAGAAGAACATCATTTAGAAAATTTATTAATCACAGATCAAAATAGCTATGCTATTGATACAAATATGATTATCTGTGATGCATATGAATATTTAAAAGGAAATAAAATATATAAAAATTCATTTCATGGAGAGTATATGAATCAGTATTCTTGGGCTGAATCAGAGCTTTATCGATTTGAATAAATAATAAGCATCATTTATGAATTTTGATGCTTTTTGTTTTTTATAAAGTGTTTTCGGTAGAAAAACACTTGTTTTCGATAGGCTATTATTATATAATAAATTCATATTTGGTTTGAGGGGTTGATTTGGTATGTTTCATAGTACAAGAGGAAAAGAATTAGTTAGCTCACAGGAAGCTATTTTAAATGGTTTAGCAAATGATGGAGGCTTATATGTTATTGATAAGCTACCTACTATTGATTATCATGATTTATTAAATGATGATTATAAGACAATGGCTGCTAAAATTTTAAATAAATTCTTCCCTGAGTTTGCTTATGAAGATGTTTTAAAAGAAATTAGTGAAGCTTATAGTTCTTTTGATACAGAAAATGTAGTTGAATTAAAGAAATGTGATAATTCATATTTCTTAGAATTATTCCATGGCCCAACTTTAGCTTTTAAGGATTTAGCTTTAGTTGTTTTACCTAGATTAATGAAATTATCTAAAAAGAAATTAGGTTATGAAAAGAATATTACTATTTTAACTGCTACATCAGGTGATACTGGTGGTGCAGCCTTAAATGGTTTTAAAAATATTGATGGTATTTCAATTGTTGTTTTATATCCTAATGGAGGAGTATCTCCAGTTCAAGAAGCACAAATGTCATCATTTAAATCTAAAAATGCTAAGGTTTTAGCATTAACTGGTAATTTTGATGATTGCCAAAGCTTAGTTAAAAAGTTCTTTAATGAGCATAAGGATTTAAGCTTATCATCTGCAAATTCAATTAATATTGCAAGACTAGCTCCACAGGTAGTTTATTATTTTTATAGCTATGTTGAATTATTAAGACGTGGTGATATTAAGGATAAAGAATTAATTAACTTTGATGTACCAACAGGTAATTTTGGAAATATTTTTGCAGGCTATTATGCTAAAGCAATGGGACTTCCTATTAATAATTTAATTTGTGCATCTAATAAGAATTCTGTTTTAACAGATTTCTTCTATAATGGTGTTTATGATAAAAATAGACCATTTTATAAAACAAATTCTCCATCTATGGATATTTTAATTTCTTCTAATTTAGAAAGATTAATTTATTATGGAACAAAAGAGGATGTAGCTAAAACAAAAGAATTAATGGAAAATTTAATTAAATATGGTAAATATGATTTTAAGAATCCATTTAATTATTTTAAAGCATATTCAACAGATGAAAAGGATACATTAGAAATTATTAAAAATACATATAATAAATATAATTATTTAATTGATCCACATACTGCTGTTGCCTATAGTGCATATCTAAAATATGTTTCAGAAACTAAAGATAATTTAAAAACAGTTGTTGTATCTACAGCATCTCCTTTTAAGTTCCCTCAATCTGTTTTAGAAGCATTTAATGTAAAAGATTATGATAATGCAATTAATGCATTAAGCAATAAATTTAATATTAGTATTCCAAAGGTTTTAAATTATCCAAAATTTGAACGTGAAATTGTAAAGCTTGAAGAAGCAGAAGATTATATTGTGGATGTGATAAAATGTTTTTAGTTAAGGTTAACGCAACAAGTGCGAATGTATGTGTTGGTTTTGATGTTTTGGGCTTAGCTTTAAATATTAGTAATACATTTGGTTTTAGAAAGACTTCAAAGTTTTCTTTTAAAGGCTTTGAAAAGCAATATTGCTATCCTAAAAGTAATTTAGTTTATTTATCTTATAAAAAGGTTTTTGATTATTTAGGAAAGGAATTAATTCCTGTTGAAATTTCATTTAATGGTGATATTCCTGTTTCAAGAGGATTAGGCTCTTCATCTTCTTTAATAGTTGCAGGTATTATTGGAGCAAATGAAATTTTAGGTAAACCTTTAAATAATGATACAATACTAGATTTAGCATGTGAAATAGAAGGACATCCTGATAATGTTGCCCCTGCAATATTTGGTGGACTTGTGGCATCTTATAAAAATGATAATGGTTATAAATCAATTTCATATGATGTTTCAAACGATTTAAAATTTATTACTATTATTCCATCTAAAAAATTAAGTACAAAGGAAGCAAGAAATGTACTTCCTAAGGAATTACCATATTCTGATATAGTTAATAATTTATCTAGAATTATTAATATTCCTTTAGCATTTAAGGAAGGCAATGTTAAATTATTAAAGGAATTATTTAATGATAAGCTTCATGAGCCTTATAGAGGTAAATTAATTGATGATTATTTTAATATAAAAGAAGCATTAAAGGAATATGATTGTGCATTTGCTATATCAGGTTCTGGTTCTACAATGCTTGTTATAACAAAAAATGAAAAAGAAATATTAAATGTACTAGAGCCCTTTGGCTATGAAATGAAAGTATTAAGTGTTGGTTCTGGTACTAAAGTAGTAAGGGGTGAGTTAGATGAGTGATGATTATTATGTAATTCATAAAAAGGTATTACCTGATTATTTTGAAAAAGTAATTTTAATTAAAGAAGCTATTTCAAAAGGATCTAATATAAGTGATGCTTGTAAGGAAGTAGGGCTTTCAAGATCAACTTTTTATAAATATAAGGATTATGTTAATAGACCTTCAATGAAGGTAGGTAAGCATGTAATATTATCCTTTAAGGTTTATGATGAACCAGGAGCATTATCTAATATTTTAAATGAAGTAGCTAATATGGGTGCTAATGTTTTAGCAATTAACCAAGAGGTACCTATTAATAGTGTTGCCTTTGTAACATTAACTGTTGCGATGATTAATTTAGATTTAGCAATATCTGATTTTATATCAGATTTAAAGGCAGTAAAAAATGTCTTAGATGTAATGCTTATTGCTGTTGAATAGTTTACTTTACAAATAGTTTTTGATATAATATTTTTGACAAATGGAGGAATTAATAATGAACGTTTTTGAAAAGGTTAAAGAGATTATCGTTTCTGAATTAAATGTAGAAGCTGATAAGATTACTCTTGAAACTAGTATTAAAGATGATTTAGGAGCTGATTCAATCGATGCTGTACAAATTGTTATGGCATTAGAAGATGAATTTGGCATTGAAATTGACACTGAGAATGTTGAAGAAATCACAGTTGTTAAAAATCTAGTTGCGTATATTGAAAATAAGCTTAATTAGTTAAAAATGACTGCTTTATAGCAGTCTTTTTTCTAATTAGAAAGGAGGTTCTAATGGATTATAATTATTTTATAAACAAATGGAAAAATGAAAAAAGCTTTAAAATTGAATCTGATAAAATAAAAGAAAAATATTATATCTATACAGAATTTCCTATGGCTAATCAATATGGATTTCAAAATTTAGATATTAGAGGCTTAATAATAGCTGATGTTTATTCTAGATATAATCGTATGAATGACAAAAATGTTTTTTTTCCTTTAGGATTTCATACATTATCTAAATCAAGCTTTGTTGAATCAAAAAAGCTTTCTAATTATTTAAATGATGATTTAGCAAATATTATGTATAATCAATTAAAAAATTTAGGTATTGGTATTAATGATAATAAATTAATTGATTTAAGACATGATGAATATTTAGCAAATCTTCAACAAGCTTTTATTGATTTATATAATAAAGGCTATATTGAATATAAGAATAAATATGTTTATTATGATAAAGCTCATGAAAAGATATTTGATAATATAACAGTTAAAAATAAGAAGCTTCCTATAATTGATACAAGATGCTTCGTTTTAAAAATAAAAGATATCAAGAATAAAATAATTAATTCTATTAATAATTTAGATGCAAAAGAAGAAATTAAAAATGAATTAATTAGCTATTTAGGACCTAAAAGAATAATGGATATTGATTTTTTAACTTCTAATGGATCAACAATTCATTTAGAGATACCTAATCCTGAATTTATGGCAGGTATTAGCTTTATTTTTATTAATCCTGAAAAGGTTGAAATAACTAATTATTTAGATTCACAATATTATAATAGTGTTTTTAGCTATTTAGATGGTGATGGTTCTTTATTTTCATT
>JAEEGL014701678.1_pt1 | contig 10732 bp, 11 predicted proteins | sample 9134231 | NCBI WGS metagenome assembly JAEEGL01 (sample SAMN16246548, study PRJNA631951) | gut metagenome | biome: gut microbiome; feature: rumen; material: fiber-attached | host: Bos | place: Iran: Karaj | collected 2018-10 | reverse complement strand
TTAAGAGGGGGAGAGTTATGAACGGTCCGGACGGTAAAAACATAATGGCGATCGGCGGAACTACGATGGGCGTTTCCGCTGTATTGATCTTCATTTGTTTTTGTATGTTTTATTCAATGAGTACAACATATGGAGACATTATGCCGTTGCTTATAGTGCTGCTTTTGCTTATATTAGCCTTCCTTGCAGGTTTTGGGATCCTGAATGTCGGAGTTATTATTTTCGCGATCCAGTCAGGAAAAAAATCCGATGTTACAGTAAAACCGACAGTTATAAATGTAAAAGGACCGACAGTTCCTTCAGTCAGTCATGAAAAGACGGAGGATACTGCGGGTATGGTAACATGCCCTTATTGCGGAAAGGAACAACGAAAGAATTCTTTCGGATGCATTTTCTGCCACAAAGATTTTTAATTAATTGTTTTAGAATATAAGAGGTAAATATGAAACGTATCAAATATTTTCTTTTTTCCTTATTGGCATGTTTAACATTTTTGATGCCGTTAACTGCCTGCGGCAATCCGGTTGATGATGCCGCTGATACGGTTGAGGGAATGGCTGAGCAAAAAGATAAGACCAACGAAGCGCTTGATGATTTTCATCAGAATGCAGATGAAAAAGACGCTGAAGCTCAGGAAATACTTGACATGGTGGAATAAAAATATTACGTGTCCGATTTAACGGACATATTAGAAAATAATACCTGGAGAATTAAATGAACTGGAGAGAATATGTTAAAGAGGTAACTCCCTATGTACCGGGAGAGCAGCCAAAGATCAACAATCTTATCAAATTAAATACAAATGAGAATCCTTATCCTCCTTCAAAACTGGCTAAGGAAGCTCTCGAAAAACTTGCAGAGGATTATGACTCATTAAGGAGATATCCGAAACCGGATTGTGATGCATTAAGAGATGCTTTAAGCGAATACATGAATATGTCGCCCGATAAAATATTCACGGGTGTAGGTTCGGATGATGTAATATTTATTCTTTTTACAACATTCTTCCATTCAGATCTTCCGGTACTTTTTGCCGATATAACATATTCATTTTATGAAGTATGGGCTGATTTCTGCGGCTTTAAGAAGGAGCTTATTCCCGTAAAGGATGATATGTCCATAGACATAAATGATTACAGAAAAGAAAACGGCGGAATTGTAATAGCAAATCCCAATGCGCCAACAGGCGAACTTCTTCCTTTGGAAAAGATAGAAGAAGTGCTTAAATTCAACACGGATTCAATAGTTATAGTTGATGAAGCTTATATCGATTTCGGCGGAGAGTCGGCAGTAAAACTTATCGACAAATACGATAACCTTATTGTTACTCAGACTTATTCAAAGTCAAGAAATCTTGCAGGTCTTCGTATCGGAATGGCATTTGCAAATCCCGAACTTATTGCAAAGGTTAAGGCCGTTAAGTTCTCGATTAACTCATATACCCTGAATGAGCCCTCACTCAGAGTTGCATCGGCGATTTTAAAAGATGAGGCATATTTCAGAGAGTGCTGCGAAAAGGTAATTAAGACCAGAGAGTGGAGTGTTGAGGAATTCAGAAAACTTGGCTTTTTATTCCCCGAATCGAAAGCAAACTTTGTTTTCGTAACACACCCGAAATATAACGCCAATGATATTTATGCCGCTTTAAGAGAAAGAAGCATTCTGGTTCGTCATTTCAGTATCGACAGGATAGACAATTATTTAAGAATTTCCATCGGTACGGATGAGGAGATGAAGGCTTTGTTTAAGGCACTTGAAGAGATAATCAAATAATCATTGGGATTCAGTTGTTTCTTTAAAGAAATTAAAAGCGAAAATATAAAGGATATATAAAGGTAATAGTCTTAATGAGAATTACCGGGCAATTAAACGAAAGGATTTCGCATAAGCGAATTATAGAAATATGACTGCATTAAGAGATGCTCTTGTAAATACACTGCTTGATCATAATATAGCTCCCACATGGATATGTTTCATCGTGAGCATGATTCCCCTTATAGAATTAAGAGGAGGTCTTATTGTTTCGAGCATTTTAAAAGTTCCTCTCTGGAAGGCCATTATTTTCTGCATCGGCGGAAATATAGTTCCCATTCCTTTTATACTTCTTTTTATCAAGAAAATACTTAAGCTTATGAAGCAGATTCATTTTCTTAAGATTGACAAATTTGCGGAATGGCTTGAAAACAGAGCACAGAAAAAGAGCGATGCGCTTAAGAAAGGTGAATTCCTCGGACTCATGCTTTTTGTCGGAATTCCCATTCCCGGAACGGGCGCATGGATGGGTTCTTTAATGGCTGCACTTTTTGATATCAAACTTCCCAAAGCGGTTGTTGCCGAACTTTGCGGACTGGTGCTTGCCACGATAATCATGTCGATATTATCTTACGGTGCACTCGGACAGATATTCCATTTCTTAGGGTAATTTCATATGGAAGCTTATACTGAATTTTCAAAATGGTATGACGAGCTTATGGAAGACGTGCCGTATGACGAATGGTTTGATTTTGTAAGTGGGAAACTTTCGGAATACGGAATTGACGAAGGACTTTTGTGCGAACTCGGAGCCGGCACCGGAAACTTTACTATGCGTCTTGCAAAAGCCGGATTCGACATGATTGGTATAGACAACTCCGAAGAGATGTTATCGGTCGCAAGAGCCAAAAAAGAAGAATACGAGAAAAAAGGCAAGGCCGAAGAGAATAAAGAAGATGACGGAAATGCGGATTTGGATAATGATGCAGAAGAATCCGTCAAATCGGATTCGGATAAAGAAGATACCGGTAAGGTGTTCGATATTATGTACATATGCCAGGACATGCGTGAATTCGAACTTTACGGTACGGTAAACGCAATTATAAGCGTATGCGATTCGATTAATTACATTCTTGAGGATGAAGAGATAATTCATACTTTCAAACTGGTAAACAATTATCTCGATCCCAAAGGGATTTTCATATTTGATTTTAATACCGAACATAAATACAGGGACGTTATCGGAGATTCGACGATAGCGGACAGCAATGATGATGTTTCTTTTATCTGGTCAAATTATTATGATGAGGAAAGCAACATCAACGAGTATGAAGTTACTTTTTTTGTGAAGACGGAAGTCGAAAATTCAAAAGAAACTTTGTACAGAAAATTTGAAGAATATCATTATCAGAGAGGATATACCCTCGAGGAAATGAAAGAATTCATCGATAAAGCGGGGATGGTATTCCTTGATGCTTTTGACGCTGACGGTTTCGGAAGTGTCAGTGAAAAATCGGAAAGAGTATTTGTTATTGCGATGGAAAAAGGAAAATAAGCAGTAACGGATTTTGAGGAAAACAATGGACATTATAGTCAGAGCCACGGCGGCTGACGCACAGATAAGAATTTTCAGTGCATATACAAAAGACATGGTTGAAGAGGCCAGAAAGAGACACAATACATCGCCGGTATGTACGGCGGCACTCGGCAGAATGCTTACAGCCGGAGCCATTATGGGATCGATGTTAAAAGGAAAAAAAGACATCCTTACTTTAAGGATCAATTCCAACGGCCCCATTGAAGGAATCACGGTAACAGCTGATTCGAAAGGATTTGTAAAAGGATATGTGGGAAATCCGAATGTTATTCTTCCCGCAAACGATATAGGAAAACTTGATGTTGCAGGTGCAGTCGGAATAGGTTTTCTTGATGTTATCAAGGATATGGGATTAAAGGAACCCTATGTCGGACAGACAGCACTTCAGACAGGAGAGATTGCTGAAGACATTACTTATTATTTTGCAAGTTCGGAACAGACTCCTTCGAGCGTCGGACTCGGTGTTTTGATGAACAAAGACAATACCGTCAAGCAGGCGGGCGGTTTTATAGTACAGCTTATGCCCGAAGCTTCCGAAGAGACGATAGAAAAACTTGAGAAGAATCTTTCGAAGATCACTTCCGTAACGAATTTGCTTGAAGAAGGAAACGGCCCCAAGGAACTCATTGAGATTATCTGCGACGGACTCGAACCCAAAATCGTGGATATCATTCCTACCGGTTTTAAGTGCAACTGTTCCAAAACAAAAGTATCCAAAGCACTTGTCAGCATAGGAAAAAAGGATCTGTCGAAGATCGTTGAAGAGGAAGATACGGTAAATCTTCATTGCGATTTCTGCAATTCGGATTACGAGTTTACAAAGGATGAATTAAGAGCATTGCTTGCATTGGCAAAATAAAGGATTTGCTCTTATGAGAATTGATCATGGGGACTTTGGACAGAACAGAAAATGAAAGCCGGTCTTTAAGTGATTAAGAAATTCAAATCGGAAAATAATGAAATAAAGAGGAATAAAGAAATGACAAACGCAGAACAGGCATTAAAGCTCCATGAAGAATGGCAGGGAAAACTTGAAACAAAAAGCAAGGTGGAAGTTAAGTCCAAGGAAGCACTTGCGCTTGCATATACACCCGGTGTTGCAGAACCCTGCAAGGTAATCGCCAAGAACAAAGAAGAAGCATACAGATATACCGCAAAAGCCAATACGGTAGCAGTTATTTCAGACGGCTCCGCTGTTTTGGGACTCGGTAATATCGGTGCGGCAGCAGGAATTCCCGTTATGGAAGGAAAAGCGGTTTTGTTTAAGGAATTCGGCGGAGTAAATGCGGTTCCCATTTGTATCGATACACAGGATACTGAAGAAATCATCAAGACGGTTACATACCTTGCACCCAATTACGGCGGAATCAATCTTGAGGATATTTCAGCTCCCAGATGTTTCGAAATCGAGGAAAGACTTAAAGCTACACTTGATATCCCCGTTTTCCATGACGATCAGCACGGTACCGCAATCGTTGTTCTTGCCGGACTTATCAATTCTCTTAAGGTTACGGGCAAGAAAAAAGAAGAGTGCAGAGTTGTTGTAAACGGCGCAGGTTCCGCAGGAATTGCCATCACAAAACTACTGCTGAAATATGGTTTCAAAAATGTTATAATGTGTGATAAGTCAGGTATTATCTCCAAGAGTTATGAAGGTCTTAACTGGATGCAGGAGAAAATGTGCGAAGTAACCAATCTCGGCAATGAGACAGGTACTCTGGCAGATGCCTTAAAGAACGCAGATATATTTGTAGGTGTAAGCGCACCCAATATTGTTACAAAGGAAATGGTTCAGTCAATGAACAAGGATGCAATCCTTTTTGCAATGGCAAATCCTGTTCCCGAAATCATGCCCGATGTTGCAAAAGAAGCAGGTGCAAGAATAGTCGGAACAGGACGTTCGGATTTCCCTAATCAGGTAAATAACGTTATCGCGTTCCCCGGCATTTTCAAAGGTGCTCTCGAAGGCAGAGCAAAACAGATTACGGAAGAGATGAAGTTAGCTGCAGCAGAAGCTATCGCAAATCTTATTCCCGAGGATGAATTAAACGACGAGAACATTATTGTTCCTCCTTTCCATCCCACTGTTGCACAGGTTGTATGTGAGGCAGTAAAGAACAATATCCGATAATTTGTTTATGAAACGGATAATTATTATCGGCGTAAAGAATAAATGAATTAGGGGATTATATGAATTACAATTCAGAAACATTATATAAGCTGATGATTCTGTATATGCTTAAATCGGCAGCAGAACCTCTGACGCTTATTCAGATAAGTACATTTTTCGTTGAAAAAGAATATACTTCTTTTCTGAATATTCAGTCACATGTAAAGGCACTGGAAGATCAGAACTTTCTGGCGGTTAAACAGAACCACAACAAGACACTTATTTCCATTACGGAAGAGGGAATGGAATCGCTTCAGTATTTCCTTGCGGACATTAGTTCGGAAATAAAGTGTGACATTCAGGAGTATCTTAAAGTCAATTCAACGGAATTGAGACGCGAAGCTTCAATAGTTTCGGATTATTATAAAAACCAGTACGGGGAGTATGAAGCATTTTTGTGGGCCAAGGACAGAGAAACGGAACTTGTTGCAATCAAAATGACGGTTCCGAGTGAAAAAATGGCAGCCACGATTTGCGATAACTGGCAGGAAAAAAATCAGGAGATTTATCAGTTTTTAACTGAACATCTCTTCTAGACAGAATAGGGGAATTTAATCAATGGCTGACAAGAGACGCAGAAGAAAAAGAAGAAGAAAAAACTCAAACTCAAACTCAAACACGATTTATAAAGTAGTAGCAGGTGTGGTAGGTGCATCGATAATTGCACTGGTAGTACTGATAGCCGTTTACTTTATAAGCAATATGAACTTCAGTTTCGGGGAGAAAACACCCGGTGTTATTCAGGATATTGTATTACTTAACACAAACGAAGCAGCTGCAACTCCGACAGAGTGGGCTGAGCTTGAAAAAGGCGTTCCGGTAGAAATCTCACAGACTGTACAGATTATGATGGTTGGAGATATGCTCATGCATCTTAATGTTACACAGTCGGGATTTATGGATGACGGAACCAAGAATTATGATCATCTTTTCGAAAGAATTTTACCTGATATTCAGGCTGCGGATATAAGAATTGTAAACGAAGAAATCGTATTCGCAGGTGAGGATATGGGATTCTCGGGATATCCTATGTTTAATACGGCTGAAGAAGTCGGCGATGCCGAAGCTAAAGCGGGCTTTAACGTTATTCTTCACGCTACTAACCATACAATGGATAAGTGGAAACAGGGATTGATGAATACCATTAATTTCTGGAAGAAATATCCCGATATTAAGGTGCTCGGTGTAAATGAGACCAAAGAGCAGCAGGAAGAGATTACCGTTTTTGAAAAGAACGGTATGAAGATTGCTCTTCTTAACTACACATACGGTCTTAACGGAATGCCGATGCCCGATGATATGCCTTTTGCGGTTAATCTTATTGATGCCGATTTAATGGACAGAAATATCAAAAAAGCACATGAAGTTGCAGATTTCGTTGTTGTAATCATGCACTGGGGAACAGAGTACCAGCTTTTTGCAAACAGCGATCAGAAATACTGGGCTAACTGGCTCCTTGAAAGAGATGTCGATCTTGTTCTTGGTGCACATCCTCATGTAATTCAGCCTGTTGAATGGCTTACAGATCCCAACGATGGCGATCAGATGCTTGTTTATTACTCACTCGGTAATTACGTTACCGGTACGAGAGCCGCAAGATCCGGCGTGTATGAACAGGCTGTCGGCGGAATGGCAAAGGTTGAACTTACAAAGAACAGCAAAGGCGAAGTAGTTATTTCCAGATACGGAATTGAGCCTTTGGTGGCTAACATCGGCCGTGCAGGACATGGTAACATTTATACCTGTCCTTTAAGTGAATATACGGATGAAGAACGTAAGAACACAATTCTTGCAGGAAACGATCCTACATTTACCATCGAGAATTGTGAAAATCTTTGTGAGAAGGTTTGGGGTGATCTGTATACTCCCGGCGAAAGAGACACTTGGATAACAAGAGAGTATTAGGAGGAAGCAAAAAATGAGTAAAGAAAAAGAAACAAAATCGGCATCAAGAACACCGTTTCTGCTGGTTTCCGCAATATTGTTTGTGGTTATCGGTCTTGGGATAATGATTTTCAACAGATCGATTTTTATCCTTGATTTGTTGAACACCGTGGTAAAATGGGCTGTAGCCGGTGTACTTGGTATTATTGCCATCGTAAATATTATTATGTTTGCGAGGAACGTTAAGGAAAATATCAAACAGCTGATTTTCGGAGCTTTGTGTTTGATTGGAGCAGTACTTCTTGTTTGTGCGGAGTACTTTGGAATAGACAATCTTCTTTTAATGGTAATAGGATTTTTGTTTGGCTTGTACTTGATTATTGAAGGCTTTTTCAAATTTAAAAGTGCATTTGCAAGCAAAAAAAATGAAAACAAGGCATGGTTTGTGCCTTTGATTTTGGGAGTATTCAGTATTTTGTTTGGCGCACTTATTACGTACCTGGGTTGGTATTTCACTGCCAGATACGATTCGCTAATGACGGAAAAGGTATTCATAGTAGTGTTCGGAGCATTGTGCGTATATGCAGGCATCCAGAACTTAGTCAATCTTTTCTTCGGAAACAAGAACTAAACGAATTAAGATAAAATCAAAACAAAAAAAACAGGTGCCCCGTCATCGATGGGACACCTGTTTATATGCAGGGGTCGCATAAGGAAATTTGCAGGACGATTCCAAATTGCAAGAATGCGTCTTTCGGCACTGAAAAAAACATTGGCAGAATTTTGGAAAAAGAACATACTCGGATTTGCAACAAATAAAAAAGAAATAATGAGGTAGACATGACTGACATTGCAAAAATAATTGCGACAGAATTGGGAAAAAATCAGACTTACGTGGAAAACGTAATCAAACTTTATGATGAAGGATGTACAATTCCTTTCATTGCCAGGTACAGAAAAGAAGCGCACGGGGCGATGGACGACTCATCTCTTCGTGAACTCGAAGAAAAACTTTTAAGATTAAGAAATCTTGAAGCAAGAAAAGAAGAAGTAATTAAAAGCATTGATTCGCAGGAAAAACTTACGGATGAATTAAGAAAGCAGATTGAAAATGCCAAGACTTTATCCGAAGTTGAAGATATATACAGACCTTTCAAGCAGAAGAGAAGAACAAGAGCTGTTATCGCCAAGGAAAAAGGACTTGAACCTCTTGCTCTTACTTTTTACATGCAGGATCCCAAAATGGGAGAGCCGGAGACTCTCGCAAAGAAATTCATTAACGAAGAGAAGGGCGTAAATACTGTTGAAGATGCCATCAACGGAGCAAAAGACATTCTTGCCGAAATGGTATCTGATTCGGTTGATATAAGAAAAGCATTAAGAAATTACTATACAAAAAAAGCTTCGATTAGAAGCAAGGCAGCCAGGGAAGAAGATTCCGTTTACAGCGGTTATTATGATTTTGTGGCTCAGATTAACAGAATTCAGGGACATCAGGTTCTTGCCATTAACCGCGGCGAAAAAGAAGGCTTCCTTAAGGTGAAAATCGAACTCGAAGAGGAAGAAGCAATCGCACTTATCGAGAAGGATATTATTAAAAGAGAATCACCTGCAAAGGTTATTTTAAAAGAAGCCGTTACTGACGGATATGAAAGACTTCTTGCACCGTCCATGGAAAATGAAATAAGAGCAATGATTACAGAGACTGCAAGCGAAGGTGCAATTCACAATTTCGCACTTAACTTAAAACCTCTTTTAATGCAGCCTCCCGTTAAGGGAAAAGTAACAATGGGCCTTGACCCCGGATACAGAATGGGCTGTAAAGTTGCTGTAATCGACGAGACAGGAAAGGTACTTGATACAACGGTAGTTTATCCCACACACGGAGAAAGACAGAAAAACGAGTGTATTGAAACGCTTTCCAAAATGATAAAAAAATGGAACGTAAAACACATAGCAATCGGTAACGGAACGGCTTCGAGAGAAACAGAGAGCATGACAGCAGAAATGCTTAAGAAATGCCCCGGTGTATCTTATATGATAGTAAATGAGGCAGGTGCATCCGTTTATTCCGCATCGAAACTTGCCGCAGAAGAATTCCCTCAGTATGATGTCAATCTTCGTTCGGCAGTATCCATTGCAAGAAGACTTGAAGATCCTCTTGCAGAACTCGTTAAGATTGAACCCAAGGCAATCGGTGTCGGACAGTACCAGCATGATATGCCGCAGAAAAGACTTGAAGAAAGCCTTGATGCCGTTGTAGAAGACTGTGTAAACGCAGTCGGCGTTGACATCAATACAGCATCACCTTCGCTCTTACAGAGAGTATCCGGACTTACTTCTACCACTGCCAAGAACATCGTGGCTTATCGTGAAGAGAACGGAGCATTTACTTCAAGAAAACAGATTTATAAGGTTCCCAAACTCGGACCTAAAGCATTCGAGCAGTGTGCAGGTTTCCTTCGTATACCGGAAAGTACAAACGTGCTTGATAATACCGCAGTTCATCCCGAAAGTTACGATGCTGCAAACAAACTTTTGAAAATCTGTGATTACACACTTGAAGATGTAAAGAACAATAAGATTGCGGATCTGGCTCAGAGAGTAAAGAGTAAAAACGAAGAAAAAGTCGCAGAAGAATGCGGTGTCGGAGTTCTTACTTTAAGAGATATAATCAAAGAACTTTCAAAGCCCGGAAGAGACCCGAGAGAAGCGCTTCCCGCACCTATTTTCAAGACGGATTTGCTTGATATGAAAGATTTAAAGCCCGGAATGATTCTCGACGGAACAGTCAGAAACGTTATCGATTTCGGTGCATTTGTCGACATAGGAGTTCACCAGGACGGCCTTGTACACATTTCCGAAATATGCGACAGATTCATCAAACATCCGAGTGAAGTTCTTTCTGTCGGTGATGATGTAAAGGTTGTTGTTCTCGATGTGAATGAAGCAAAGAAGAGGATATCTCTTTCGATTAAGCAGGCGGGAAAGCAGTAAGCCCGGTGCAAATAAGGATAATGTAATAAAAAAATAATGCATTTTAATTAAGTATTATAAATATAGTTTTCCGCTCGAAGCGTTTCGTTTTATCATTATGGAATGCGTCGGGCGGAAGCTGTACTGAAGAATTCTTCAAAAGGAAAGTCATTTGGACAAGGCTGTAAAAGAAGCATTATGTAATTATTCTTGACAATGAAAGAGTGTTGGGTTAAAATATCTTTTGCGTTGTAAAAATATTTGTGCGCTTAGCTCAGCTGTATAGAGCGTTTGGCTACGGACCAAAAGGTCGGGGGTTCGAATCCTCTAGCGCACGTGAGAACGAAAAGGAG
>JAEEGL014576212.1_pt1 | contig 10732 bp, 9 predicted proteins | sample 9134231 | NCBI WGS metagenome assembly JAEEGL01 (sample SAMN16246548, study PRJNA631951) | gut metagenome | biome: gut microbiome; feature: rumen; material: fiber-attached | host: Bos | place: Iran: Karaj | collected 2018-10 | reverse complement strand
TTTTTTCAGCTCACTGTAGAACTTTTTCCCTTTCTTGTGATAATTGTCTCCGCCGATGGTCAGGTCTCCGGTACAGGTGACAGTAATGATGGGATTGCCGTTGCTGTCCTGCTGAAGAAGAGTGCTTTCCTCTTCTGAAAGATCAACGATTTCTTCAATATCCAGTTCGTCATCAAAACCGGACGCAAAAGCACAGGAAATAAAGACAAAAAGAAAAGAAAGGAAAAGGGCTGCAAACCGTCTGAACATCAGATTTAAACCTCCAAAGATCAGGAATGTGCACTTACAAAATCGGCAATACGCTCCAGCGCGATGTTGATTTTATCAACGGCTGTCGCATAACAGCAGCGGATGTGTCCTTCGCCGGACGCTCCAAACGCGTTACCCGGAACTGCAGCCACATTCTTCTCCTGAAGCAGTGCGGAGCAGAATTCCTCACTGCTCATACCGGTACGGGAAACAGAAGGAAAAACATAGAAAGCGCCATAGGGAACAAAGCATTCCAGACCCATATCACGGAACGCAGAAACCATGAGTCTGCGGCGTCTGTCATAGCTGTCGCGCATTGCGACCACGGATTCGTAATTATTCTCCCGTCCGATCCGCAGCGCAGCGGTTGCCGCAACCTGACCCTGACGGGGAGCGCACATGATGGCATACTGATGGATTTTGTTCATAACAGCAATAATTTCCTCAGGACCGCAGGCGTATCCCACCCGCCAGCCGGTCATCGCAAAGGATTTGCTGAAGCCGTTAATTGTGATGGTTCTTTCCCACATATGCGGAATGGCCGCAAAGGAAGTATGAACATGATCGTCATAAACGAGTTCAGAATATATTTCATCCGAAATGACGAGAAGATCATGTCTGCGCACAACTTCGGCAAGCGCCTCCAGATCTTCCTTTTCCATAATGGCGCCCGTAGGATTATTGGGATAAGGAAGAATCAGGAGTTTTGATTTTTCCGTAATTTTCTTTTCAAGGGTTTCCGCTTTCAGCCTGAAATCATCTTCCTGCCGGGTTTCCACGGGAACAGGAACACCGCCGGCAAAAATGACACCGGGAGCATAGGAAACATAGCTGGGATCGGGAACAAGCACCTCATCCCCTTCGGAAATGAGTGCGCGCAAAGCCAGATCGATCGCTTCGGAAGCACCGATGGTAACAAGAATTTCGTTTTCCGGACGATAGGAAATATGATATCTGCCGGAAAGATACAGGGATATTTCCTGACGAAGCTCAATCAGACCCCGGTTTCCGGTATACTGGGTTTCACCGTCAACGAGGGAATTGATCGCAGCGTCACGGAAGAGATAGGGGGTTTTAAAATCCGGTTCGCCGACACCCAGGGAGATAGCATCTTTCCGGGACGCGGCAAGATCAAAGAAGCGGCGGATTCCACTGGGAGGAACAGCAGCGATCCTGCTGTTCAGATACTGATCATAGTTCACGGGGAAATCACCAGCCTGTGATCGGCATCGTCACTTTCAAAAATGACGCCTTCTTCTTTATATCTTTTCAGCACGAAGCTGGTAGCGGTTCCGGTGACAGTTTCGAGGGGAGAAAGCTTGGCCGAAACGAAGGCGGCCAGTTCCTTCAGGGTACGGGCTTCCACCAGAACGAGCAGATCATAGGAACCGGACATCAGATATACACTTTTCACTTCGTCAAAACGGTAGATCCGGCGCGCAATGGCGTCAAAACCCATATCGCGCTGAGGCGTGACGCGGACTTCAATCATGGCCTCAACGCGTTCACGGTCGGTACGGTCCCAGTTGATCATCGGGCTGTAACGGAGAATAATTTTCCTTTTTTCGAGACTATCTATCGCTGCTGCGACCTCCTCCAGGGAGGATCCGGTCATCACAGCCATCTTTTCGAGCGGGATACGGCAGTCTTCCTTAAGAATATCAAGGAGGGACGCTTCGAGTTTCGTCATTTTCTGATGCTTCCTTTCCTGAATATAAAACATATATATTTTACATCAATCAAACAGGCATGACAAGCCGGAAACAGTGAACGTACCGACTACAGAAGAAAGCAAAAAAAGACTTCCTGATCCAACAATCAGGAAGTCAGCGTCTGGGTGAGAGGATTCGAACCTCCGGCCTCTTGAACCCCATTCAAGCACGCTACCAAACTGCGCCACACCCAGATAATTCCACGCTGCCGGCCGCCCGAATGAGCTTCCGACAACGTCGAATAATATATCACGTGAAAAGGACGATGTCAATACTTTTTCGCCGGATGAAAGAGAAAAAGAGAAAGAGATATCAGAACAATCGAACCTGCAATAAAGAAGCCCGGATCATTTATCCGAGGCTTTCAGAGCGTCGATCTGCATGCGCAGATCCTCTATTTCCGCCTGAATATCGGATAGTTCCGTAATGGTCTGGTTTGCTTCTTTCAGTTCGTTGCGGATACCTTTCAGTTCATCCTGCACCAGTCTTTTCTCACTGTCAATGGATTTCCAGGTTTCAAGGCTTTGCGCAAGCTTTTCACCGGTATCACGAAGCTGATTGCGAAGATCCGTATAATGGATGCCGCAAACAATCATCAGCGCGAAGGCAAAAACAAGAACAACACAAAGGATTATTTTCATTTGCTTATTCATCTTTTACATCCTCCCCGGTCTGCTTTTGTTCAAGTTCCTTTAATTCCGCCCGGAGGGATTTACGTTCCTCTTTCAGAACTTTTTTCGTATCAGCCGCCTCATCGGCCTGAGGACGGATGCGTTCCAGTTCATCTTTGGCTTCTGCAAGAGCGGAAACTGCTTCATCGTACTCATGCTGCTGCTTACGCTCCCGCCCCTGGCTCGTTTCAAGGCTGATCTGCTGATCACTTATCCTGAAACGCAATGCGCTCACCGCAGGAAGATACCAGGCGATAAAGAGGACACAGACCAGCATGATCAGGATAAAAAAGGATGGGAAAATGGATTTCTGACGTTTCATGATACATTGCCTCCGTCTGCAGGATTATCTGCATGTTCTTTCAGGAAAGTGATGACCTGACGCCACCAGGGGAAAAGGACCGCATTAACGGAACGGAATATTTCATGACGGGCTTCCGGAACAGGCACAAAGCTTCCGTGAGGAATCCGTCTGATCAGTTTTTCCTGAGGTTTACGGCAAACGCTGAAGTCTATACCGGCGGAAAACAGAATGACCGGACATCTTATTTTTTCAGGAGCGCCGGGCGCCAGAATCTTTCGGGTGACCCTGACAGCTTCAAGAGACCAGCGATAGGAAGGTACACTGTTCCTGAATTCGGGAACCGAAGCTTTAACCGCGTCATACCATGCAAAGCGGGCAGGATCCGTCGCGCAGGAAGTACTGAAGTCTTCCGGACCGGAATAAGGCTTCATAAAGAAAGGATAACAGCGTCCTTTTCCGAGCGCGCAGCCGGCAATGCCCATTGCGGATGCAATAAAAGTAGGGAAAGGACGGACAGAAGGCGCAATCATCAGGGAGGAAAACACCGCTGCGGCAATATTGTGCCGATTCCGTTCCAGAAAAAGGGAGGCTACCGCACCGCCCATGGAATGGGCAAAGAGAAACCAGGGAGAAGGAAGACTGTCCTGAAAGGTATCATAAACAATCTGCAGGTCATCCACATAATCGTTAAAACTGTCCACATGGGTGACAGATATATCCGGAATTCCCTCCGCGCGCCAGGAACGGCCGTGTCCCCGCTGATCATAAGCAAGTACAGAGAACCCGAGATGAAGCAGTGAATAGATGAGCTCTGCATATTTAAACGCATTTTCAGTAAAGCCATGGACCAGCAAAACCGTTCCGACAGGATTTTCCGCTTCATAGGATACGCAGTAAATCGGATGATTATCCGCAGAAAAGACAGTTGAAACAGTGCCACGGTTTTCAAGCCAGGGAAGGACGGATTCGTTCATAACCCGGCTGTAGGAAGAGGACTGAATGAGAAAATCGCTGTTAAAATCCGCAGTCATGCCGGCCTCCTGTCTGCATATGGTAGAAAATCAGTAAGACCTGGTTTTGAAACGCTTATGAATACGGTAGGGGTTATAGAAAGTCTGTGGTGTGCTGACAGAGACGTTCAGGGAACGGTTACGGGTTGCGTTGAGGACAAGGCCTACGCCGCCCATATTGGTTACCATGTTGGATCCGCCATAGGACAGGAAAGGCAGCGGTATACCGGTTATGGGCATCAGGCCGAGCGTCATGGCAATATTCTCCAGCACATGGAACAAAAGCATACCGGTAACTCCGATAATAATCATCTTGCCGAATTTATCCCGGGTAAACCAGGCCAGATACAGCATCCTCAGGAGAATCAGGATATAAGCGGTCAGAACGCCTACACAGCCGACAAAGCCCCAGGTTTCACCGATTGTAGCATAAATGAAGTCCGTCCAGTCCGCAGGGACATAATTCAGCTGCGCAATGGATCCGTCTACAAACATGCCGTTTCCGATCAGACCGCCTGAACCGATTGTCATTTTGGACATGGTCTGCTGATAGGCGTCAGAGGAGGAAAATGCTTCAGGATCAAGCCAGCCGGCGATACGGGCCAGACGGTAATCGGTGGATCCGGTTAACATCATAAAGGCATAAAGGGCCAGAACGCCTGCAATTGCCAGTGCCGCGAGTATGCCAAGCGTCTTCAGGGATACATTGGCAAAATACATCATGACAGCAAACATGAAGATAATCACCAGCAGAGATCCGGTTTCGCCCTGAAGAAGTATAACAATACCGGGAATGATGACAATCATGAAAATATGGATAAAGGATCGCATGTCTGCCATCGGCCGGTCCTGCCGCGCAAAGTTTTTGGCAAGGACCAGAATGAGCGCCAGCTTCATAAATTCCGATGGCTGAATGGTATAGCCCCACAGCATATCCAGCCAGGCTTTAACACCCTGGGCACGGTTGAAAATTGTTGTAACAGACAAAAGGATGAAGGCTGCCCAGTAAAACCATTCCGCACGGCGCCTCAGGATATCATAGGGGAAAGCCATAATGACGCCCAGAATCAGCGGCGCCATCAGCACGAAAAGACACTGCCTCATTGCATAGGAAGATTCGACAATATGATTCAGGAACGAAGTGTCAGACGTGGATGAAGGAGAATAGGTAGCCACGCAGACAGCGACAATACCGAAAAGAGCCATAGCGATAACGAGCGCAATCAGAATCCCGTCCACATGTGCACGGGCATGACGGTTTTCAGTGATCGTCAATCGGAATCACCTCCTTGACAGGACTGGAGAACAGGCGTTTCAGCCACGATTGCTTTTGGGATCCGTAAGCGGGAAACGGAGGATTACCGCCTCGAATACGGGAAGCGATCCGCAGAATGGCATTACGCGCCTCACAGTCAAAAGCGATAAAAAGGGAATGACGCAGCATGGCTCTGCTGACAACCGGATCCTCCGGCACTTCCCCGAGCAAATGAAGATCCAATACTTCGGAAACAGTACGGGCTGACATCATCTCATGCGTACGGATAAGATCACTGTTCAGCCGGTTGACAATAAGAGAGGGACGATTCAAATTTTTGGACTCCATCAGCTGAACCGCTCTTTCGGCACTGCGCACGGAAATATCATCCGGCGTTACAACCAGCAGGAGTTCATCCACGGACGCATTCAGAACATTGCGAAGGCCACGTTCGATTCCGGCCGGACAGTCGATGAGCACGTAGTCATAGGCAGAACGGAAGGACTGGATAATCTTCGCCAGTTTTTTCGGATCCAATGCTTTTGCACGGGCGAACTGTGCGGCGGGAAGGAGATAAAGGGAAGGGACGGTATCGCTTTCCAGAACTGCCTGATCCATAGTGCAGTCTCCGTTTGCAAGATCAATCAGGTCATATACAACCCGGTTTTCCATACCCAGCAGCGCATCCTGTGAGCGAAGACCGATATCAGCGTCAATTACGACCACACGGTTTCCGGCCTGTGCAAGAACTGCAGCGAGATTGGAGGTTATGGTTGATTTGCCAACGCCGCCTTTTCCCGAAGCAACAGCATAACAATAAGACATTCTCTTCCTCCGAACGCCGGTCAGGGCGCAAGCATATTGCCGTAAGGCAGGGAAATCTCCACTTCACGAAGATCCTTCTGCTTCATATACCATTCAATAAATTCCTTGGGGGCATGGCAGGATTCAGATCCGGAATACCCGTTGGGAATAAAACAGGCAATCGCAATTTCAGGATTTTCATAAGGAACGAAACAAACAAACCAGGAGTTGTTCTCCAGGTCAATGGAAGTAACCTGGGCGGTTCCCGTTTTAGCTGCAATCTGCTTCTGATAAGGCCAGTTCCTGAAATACTTACCGGCTGTACCGGATTCATCGGCAACGCCCTGCATGCCTTCATGAATCAGCGGCATATATATATCGGCATTCGGAATGGTGTCGATCAGGGAAGGTTCACGCTGGGAAATGATCTTTCCGTCCGGAGAAGTGATGTTGTCAATCAGCGAAACGTTATAGAGCTTTCCTCCGTTGGCAACGGTGGCAACATAACGGGCAACGGCGATAGGAGTAAGAACGGTAACAGACTGTCCTATACCGGTCAGAATGGTCTGGCCGCCGCCCCACTTGATATCGTTCATATAATTGTAGGTATCGCCGATGACGGATTGCAGGTATACCATTTCCTTGCTCATGTTCAGCTCTTCCATCAGGATGGTGCGCATATTATCCAGCCATTCGCTTTCATTTCTGGCGACAGCCATATCCATCAGCTTTTTCGCGCAGACAGACAGACGCTCATCGTCGTAATGAATATCACGGAATGCGGCGCAGTTCCTGAGATGGGTTTTAATGGAGTTGAAAACAATAATGGGAAGGGAAGTGTCCTGATTGGCTTCATTCACAGGCTTATCAGGATCATAAAGAGATCTCTGGCAGCCGACAACAGAACGGACTTCACCGGGAAGGTCGATACCGGTTGTTTTGGTCAGGCCGAACAGACCCGCATACCGGTACAGAAGTTCAATCCCAAGCCGGTCAGACAGCTCGTAGAAGAAATAATTGCAGGAGTGTTCAAGACCTTCCTGAATATTCTGATTCTGATGCAGGTAACGGGAGTTTTTACTGATCCAGCACTTCGGCGCTGTGGAAAGGTCGGCATTATATTTTGTAAAGTATCCCAGATCGGAAATCTGCTCATTCTTTTTCAGCCTTCCTTCCGACAGGGCACCCATGGCTGTTACCATTTTGAAAATGGAACCGGGCGTTCCGCGGGCATGGATACCGTAATTCAGCAGAACGTTCCGGTCATCACCGAGAATTGCCATGGCTTCATCGCCGCCGGCAACCAGTGCATTGAGGTCATAGGTCGGATAATTGGCAAGGGCCAGAACCCGGCACTGCATATCCAGTACGATCAGACAGCCGTGTTCCGCCAGCGCAAGCGGATATTTATTCCAGTCTCGTTTATGGATATCCCTTTTATTATCTTCCTTCCATTTTTCAGATTCAAGCTTTTTTTCCTGGAGATCGCGAACCTTGTTGACATTGTTTCTGATACATTTTTCGGCTTCCGCCTGATAGGCAGCGTTCAGGGTAAGCTTCACGTTGTTGCCGTTTGTAGGATCCACATGCAGATCGGTGAATTCACGGACAATACGGGACATCTGGTCGCGTTCCACCACGCGGACGCCCTTGCGGATGGAAGAGTTCTGCGTCAGCCAGTCTTCCATGGAATACTCAATTCCGTCACGGCCAATGGTATCATTGTATGAGTAACCCTTAGCCTGAAGATTCAGCCAGGTGGCCCGGGACGGAATGGCGCCGGTATATCCGATGATCTGACAGGCAAGGGTCGCCCGGGGATATACGCGCTTGGTGCCGACCTCAATACTCATACCCGGCAGCATCATGGAGCGGGTTTCAATCTCTATGACAGTTTTATATGTGACGTCCCTGGAAATGATAATGGGCTGAGAATTAAAGATATTCATCTGCATTTCAGAGTAGATGGCCATGACCTTCAGCATGGTCTCCTCATCTATGTTTTCATCCAGCTGATATCTTTTTTTCAGCGCGTCAATGCACTGTTCAGGTTTCCCGTACTTATTCAGGTTCGTCAGGTAGTTGTTGGAACGCCACTGGCGCATACGGGTATCCAGAACACTGGCGGAAACACCGCTGCCGAAATGGAATTCCCAGTCGCCGACTTTGACATCGGGATTCGGATCGTCCACTTCAAGATGTACTTCGCCGTTTTTATCGGTGACCTCTTTCATTTTCGGCTCAGGTTTTCTGCGGATCACAAAAGAGACGTCTATGGTACTGCCATTTCTTTCGACAATATCAATCGTTTCGAGAATGGACGCAGTATAGCGCTTATACAGCTCCTTGGAGTTTGCAGAAGCGTCTTTCTGGAAGGCCACGTTATAAATGGATCGGTCCTCCGCCATCAGAACAGAGTCCGATGTGGTGATATTACCGCGCTTTCCCCGGAGGGCAATGGTCTTCGTCCGCGTATCCTGTGCTTTTTCAAGCAGTTCCTCGGAACGGGTAAGCTGCAGTCTGACAAGACCGGAAGTAAGCCAGATAAAAATACCGAAAAGAACCACCAGGAAAGCAGCATAACGCCAGAATTCAGGTGTTTTCTTTTTTCTTTCCATTCATTACACTCCTTTCATCAAAGGATCCGTCATCAGTTTTTACGGAAAACTGCAGGTGCGCTTTTTAAAACAAGGACGTTCGTACTGCGACCCAGAATAAGCCTGCGCAGAGGAAAGAGCAGGATCAGGCAAAGAATACCGGTAAACACCACTTCACCCAACCCTTTCAGGAAATGCATCCAGGTTACCGCGTTTCCTCCGATATAGATATAGGTAAGGTTTACAACTTCGTACACAAAAGTGTTCAGGAGAGTACACAAAAGGGTGCGTTCCCAGGCCGGCAGTTCCTTTTTCTTCTTGTTCGTTGCCCTTTCATATTCCAGGGTTTTCAGCGGTTTATCCGCAAAAGCAAAAGAACAGAACAGCGTGGTGACAGGATAGATGGCCAGGTTCAGGAATGTGACAGAGGGAAGCATGACCTCCATCAGAAGGCCGTAGAGCAGACCGACCCAGAATGCCCTCAGCTTGCCGTAGGCAACCGTCACAATTCCTATTATAACATAAAGCAGATTGGGCGAAACGCCGAAGGGATGAATATAGGGGATAACACAGACTTCGAAAAGATAACCGAAAACCGTCATCAGGGCAAGCGACAGATAGCGGCGGACGAATCCGGTCTGATACTGCCGTGCATAAATTCTCTGCATTCCTTATTCCTCCTCGTAAATCATATCGGCGGGATCGGGAGTGTAATAAGGGGTGGGTGTGGGAGCAAAAGTCGGCGTCGGCGAGGGCGTAGGTTCGCCTTTTACAATCCTGACATTATAAAGAAGAGGCGTTTCATAGGGAGTCGGCAGAGGAGTCGGAGTCGGTTCAGGCGTCGGCTCGGGAGTATCTGTCGGTTCCGGCGTGGGAGCGATAGTTTCGGCAGGATTTTCGCCGTCTTCCTCCATGCTGTCCTCAATATCTTCTTCGTCGTCTTTCCGGTCAGACAGGAAATCAGCAGCAATTTCCTCAATGACGGGAGACGGCCGGGCAGTATCCATGGGAATAAATTCAATCTGATCGTTGTTTTCACGTCCCTGGACTTCCTGGGCAAACTTCGGCAGATAACGGAGGACTATCACATGTTCAAGATGCTTGAAATCCGCGACCGGATTCAGATCGATAAACTGTTTATTGGCGTCCATACCGCGGGTACTGGCTACGACAGTACCGATCGGAATGCCGATGGGAAAAGGCATACCTACACCGGAAGTAATCACAAGATCGTCCGGCCGGGGAAGCGCTTCATCCGCTGTATAGTACATACGGCATTCCGCCTTCTTATTATTTAACGCAAGAGTTCCGCTGACCGTTCCCTGATCGCGTGTGGACTGAATCTGCGCGGCGATGGAAGCGTCAGAATTAATAATGGTAACAACCGTGGAGTAATGTTCAGTTGTTTCATAGATATATCCGATCAGCGCATAATTGTAGGTCACGGCCATATAATCTGTAATTCCGTCCGCAGATCCTTTGTCAATCCGGATGGTAGCGGGGAAATTGGAGTCTGATTTGTCAATGATACGGGCGAGAAGCGGATTCATTAAAGGATTTGCCTTTATTTCCTCATCCAGGATTTTATATTCATTCAGAAGATCCTTCAGCTGATCGGAAAGCATTGCCTTATAAATCAGCTGTTCATTGTTCTGCCGAAGCTGATCATATTCCTTCCGGATATTTGCGTTCAGTTTCATTTCTCTGAAGTATCCGAACAATGATTCCGTGAGCCCTGAAAAAAAGGAACGGACGGGCGCAATGACAGAAGAAATGCCAGTTTCAGGATTAACGTCGTCCGGCATACGGTTCTGATTATAGATAAAGGCAGATACAGCAATAATCAGGATAAGGGCCGTGAATGAGATCAGCAGGCCGCGGATAAAGCGGCGCAGCCTGTGCTTTTTCTGTGCAGATTCGTCATATACGGGCTGAAGATTTTCATCGAGCATGATTCCTGAGGAATAAACGGTACCGCCGCCCTGTGACATTTCATTTTCCGATGAAGTTTGTTCACGGGTATCCTGAGTTTCCGGTTCCTTTTTATTCCGGCGAGCGGAGCGTCTCAGCCCGCGGACAGCTTCCTCCGGTGTGTCGGAGGAAAACGGATCCGATCCGTTTTCAACGAAA
>JAEEGL014235624.1_pt1 | contig 10732 bp, 6 predicted proteins | sample 9134231 | NCBI WGS metagenome assembly JAEEGL01 (sample SAMN16246548, study PRJNA631951) | gut metagenome | biome: gut microbiome; feature: rumen; material: fiber-attached | host: Bos | place: Iran: Karaj | collected 2018-10 | reverse complement strand
GGTGGGTATAAAAAAGTTTAGATATGGGTCTCACGGAGTTTTAGGGTAGGTGTCAATCCATCGCTCTCATTACCTCTAACAAAGCTTGGTAACTATCAACTTCGTGGTAACGGACATGGGATGTGGATAAGTTGTTGAACAGCTTCTTGGCGCAGTCTATCTTTGCCTTTTCCACGCCTTTCAACTGCATGGAATCCATCGAGCCTTTGGTTTCGGCGATGAAGAACACGTGCTTGATGCCCATGTTGTCGTTGAAGGCGATGGCCCAGTCGGGAGCATAGTTGCCTACGGGTGTCGGGATTTGGAACGACCTTGGCAATTTGGCATAGACACACACTTCTTCCGCTTTGTCCAAATCTTCTGCAAAAGCGCGCTCGCCTTGGCTGTCGGGGAACACATAATCGAGAATGTGCTTCTTGGCTTCGTAGGCTTTATCCACGGCTTGGCGGCTCTTCTCTTTAGTGAAGATGTCGGAATCGTATTGGTTTTCCGTGCGGTTGTAGCTGATGTGCTCCACAATCATTGTGGCTTTCTGCTCGCGAATGATATGGCTCACCTTACGGATGAACTCTTCGGGGTTGTTCTTGAACATGTATAACTTCGACCCCTGAATACCTTTCAGAATGCGGGTGACCGTGCGGCGCGTCAACGTGGCGGCTTTGGCGATGTCGCCCACCAAGTCGTATGGCACATTGCTGGTTGACACATCGCGCATCTCTTTTGTACGAGTGCTTTGTTCGCCTGTGAAATCCAGCTCATCATCGCCTTGGATACCTGTGGTCACCACATACTTCAGCTGCGTGACATTCAACTCGCTGTTGATGGCGGCAATGGCTTTCTGTATCAGTTCCTCGCTGTCGTAATGCACCGTATAGACATAACGGTGGTTGATTTCGTTCCACAAAGCCTTGAATTCCTTCTTCTCGGCATTATCGTTCAAACGCTCGTTCACCACTTCTGCCTTGCCATTGGCGTCTTCTACCATGTCGTCTAAAGCGGCTGGATCAAAGATGCTCTGAATCAGTTTATGCACTTGTTCTTCAATGAGTTGAAGCTTCTTGCTCATCGGGGCCAAAGTACCCTTTTCCATATCGCTGTGATAGTCTTGCAAGATATTGCCCTTTTCATCGATATAATCGTTGTCGAACAGATAACTGACGATGCTGGCGGCCTCCTGCTCCGAAATGATGTGCCTCTCCTCACCCACTTTGACGGTAACGCCTTTGAAGTAATCGACGGTGGCCTGTGTCGGGCGTTCGCGCAAAGTGTCCTTGGTCTCTTTTTGCAAGGCATCGACAAAGGTGCTGTAGTTCTCATTGGCGATGACGGTCAGTTTGTTGGTATCGTGTACGGCATCGCCCAAGCGTTCCTTGTCCATGCGGTTGCCGTCGTTATCGACGCAGATGCGCAGACCGCGGCCTACCTCCTGACGTTTGGCCGTGCTGGAGTTGGCATGGCGCAAAGTGCAGATTTGGAACACATTGGGATTGTCCCAGCCTTCGCGCAAGGCGGAATGGGAAAAGATGAAACGTGTCGGCTCATCGAAACTCAACAGGCGTTCCTTGTTCTTCAAAATCAGGTCGTAAGCCGAGATGTCATCGGAAGTGTCTTTTCCGCGTTTCACCTCACTATCAATTGAATGGCCTTTCTTGTCAATGGAGAAATAGCCGTTGTGAACTTGTACAGCTGAAAAACGGCGCAGGTATTTCTGATAATCGTCCTCAAACAAAGAAAGGTTCTCGTTCAGATAGCGGGTGTATTCGTCTTCAAACATCTTCCACAGGGGACCTTGCACCTCGTTTCCATCCGCGTCATAGCTCTTGTAGTTGGCCACCTCGTCGATGAAGAACAACGAAAGGGTTTTGATACCTTGTTGGAACAAGGCTCTCTCCTTCTCAAAATGCGACTTGATGGTTTCCCGAATCTGAATCAGTTGGATGGCTTTCTCACTAACATCGCCCATCACCTCACCCTGACGCAATTGCTTGCCGTTTTGGAAATAAACGGTGTTGGTCAGTGGGTTGATTTCCGTAATGACAAAATCCTTGTAGGCAGGAAGTTGTGAAACGGCAAACAGCGAATCGCCTTGTTCGAACTTACACAGTTGTCGGCGGGTTGCAGCAGCACCTTTCACTTCGATTTCAAGCCTGACCACGGGTGCATGGTTCTTGGAAAGGATGATGCTGTCGAAGTAGATGTAGCTTTGCGTGCCCAACAGGTTCTGTACCGTGATGCCCTTCACCTGGATTTTCTTCACCAGGCGTTGCTTGTAGGCATCATAGGCATCGAGGGCATAGATGCAGTTGTGTGAGGTCTTGTGGGTGGCGGAATAGTTGAGCACAAACAGCGGCTTGAAGTTCTTCAAGGCCTTTTGCGTGGCTTCGCCTTCCATCTTCTGCGGCTCGTCCATAATGATGACGGGACGGTTGGCGGCAATCACGTCGATAGGCCGACGGCTTTGGAAATCGTCGCGCTTGGAGTAGATGATACGCGCTTCCTTATTGGCCGCACCTTCCTTGAACGAAGTGTTGAACGCCTGCACGTTGATGATCATCACGTTGATGCTGGCGTCGCTGCTGAACGAGTCGATTTGGGTGAGGTTAGCGCTGTTGTAGATGAAATAGCGGGCCTTCTTGCCGTAGAGCTCCATGAAATGCTCCTCCAGCATGGTGAAACTCTTATAGACGCCTTCGCGGATGGCTATGCTAGGCACCACCACGATGAACTTCGACCAGCCGAAGCGTTTGTTCATCTCGAACATGGTCTTGATATAGACATAGGTCTTGCCCGTACCCGTCTCCATCTCCACATCCAAAGAGCAGGCACCGAGACCGTTGGTGGCTGCCAGCGATTTGCTCAGCGGGATGTCGTTCTGCACCTGCTGATGGTGGATGTTCTCCAGCAGCTGACTTGAACTGAGTTCCACATCGGCATTGCGGTAGCCCACATACTCCTCCTCGAACTCGGCTTTCAGCTGCTGTTTCTGCTTGCCCAAGTCGCGGCGGTACTGCGCGTTGGTCTTCGAGGGTTGTCCCGCAAACACGCTCACCGTGCTTTCCACCGCATCGGTCTGGTATTGCTGTATTTTGAATTTGAATTTCATGATTCAGTTTCCTTTTGCTTGGCCCTGTACTTCTGCTTTGGATGGTGAGGAATGTCGTACATTTTTTCGATGACATCAGAAAGTTGAGGAAGAACAATATCTCGGATATACATGAATTTTCTACCAACAACGGATGCTATTTCCTCTGCCGTCCTCCAATCCGAACAATAACTAACAATGAGATTCCTCATTTCTTCTTTGGAATATCTTTTCTTTAGAAGTCCGATATTAGGATCCGGAAGTCCGATATTAGGATCCAGAAGTCCGATATTAGGATCCGGAAGTCCGATATTAGGGTCCGGAAGTCCCATATTAGAATCTTGAAGTCCCATATTCATCCCATAAACATGATACTTAGTTCCTCTACTGCGTCCCGAAGATGCCAATAAATGCTGAGAGCACATCTTACCCAACATCTTAGTAATATCGGCCTTATGCATATTCAAAGCATACTGCAAGCGTTCGTTCGTTATCTCTTCTTCAGAATAAGCCAATGCCAAAGTTAGAAGTTGTTCATGTGGAATATGGTCCAACTGGTCTCCGAAGAGTTTAGTCAGCCCTGCTTTGACTGAATCGTCCAATAAAGATTCCATTGAGAGCGTCAACACAACTTTGTTAGGCCGTTTTTTCTCAATGAGATAAGGACGTTTCCAATTCAACTCTTCCCAACCTTTTAGAATCTTATCAACGCCGCTCCCGGCTTTTTCGGCTGACCCCAAGAAAGTGAACATTGTCTGTAAGTATTTATTTCTGCAAATACTTTCGCCTCCTTGATAATACTGTTTCAGTGAAATCAGCATAATACCAGGATTCGAGAAAACCATCTTATTGGGATACTTATAGATGTTCAGCGAGGCGTTTTCCGTGTAATCCGCATGAACCAACGCATTAGCCAAAGCCTCCCTTACTGCCACATGAGCAGGCGTTTCCGTTTTTCGTTGGTTTCCTTCCAAAATAAACGGCTTGGGCAAAAAGTTCTGAAGTATGGGCAGCACTCGACTATAGAACTGAAACAGATTAGATTCCCAATTCCCGTCAGGGCAAATGCGATTGACCCATCTGTCTTTGGGATCTTCTATTTCTTGGTAATCTGGAAAGAAGTTGGGGTTCTCGTCCATGATGGCACTATACGTTCCAAACATCAGCAGTCCAGCGTATGTCAGTCCATACTCCCCTGTCTTTCTGTCTTTTCTGAACACATTCAGCTTCTCCAAAAAAGTGTCTTCTGGCAAGGCGTTCCACACATGGTCCGGATTCCATTGCTCAAATTTGCGTCGATATTGTTTTATTGATTCCTGGTCCAAGTCGTCTTTGCTGAAATTTTTCAGAATACGTCCATCCACAGGACTCGCCAGATTCGCATCGGCAAACATACTGTTGATTTCTTCGCGTGAGCAATGGTAGTCGCCATCCAAATCACGCCGATAGGTTCCCGTGTATGGGTCAAATCCACAGTACACTGGCCTCAAACTCCTATCCACCCTTGGAATATAGAAAAACAGGAAATAGGCTCCGCCAAACTCCACGGCCTGCACATCGTTTTCGTTCAGCAACGGAATATTCACAATCTGTTTGTTGTGCATCCCATTGAAGAAGTCCTTCTCGTATTGCTTCACTTGTTCTTTCGTGAGGCCATCCAGATAAAAACGGTCATCCTTTTCCTTGATACCAAAGACAATGGCTCCTCCATCTGTATTGGCAAAGGAGGAATAGGTCTCCCACATCGAATGGGGGAAGCCTCCCTTCGCCGACTTGAACTCCAAATCGCTGGACTCCTTGTCTTCAAGCAACTGGTCTAAGATGGGTTGCAGGTCTTCGTATTCGTAAATTCGTTTCATTTTCGTGTTTTTATAACAACCTTATTTCTATTTGCTCACCGTGCTTTCCACCGCATCGGTCTGGTATTGCTGTATCTTGAATTTGAATTTCATTGTTAAATCTTTGACAACCACTCAATAAACTTCTCGTTTTGTTCCAATTTCTTACAATCTTCAGTTGTATAGATAGTAGCAACAAAGCACTCACTCAATCCACTATCAAAAACACCATTATCAATAGCCGGGTCACAAACAAGCAATATCGGCATTCCTTTCATCAAACCCATGCCAACTTCTATCTCACTCCAAGGAGTAGACAACCATTTCCCATCCCAACTCCGTTCTTCCTCGGTACCAGGCCGATACGATGCTTTTTCAATGTTTAATTGTTTTAATCCAAAGGCGACCATAGCACTAGAATGAGCTATACTTTCTCTCACCTGATTGAATTGACCAAAGTTAGGATATTGGTCTCGTTTATAATATATGACCTTATAGCCCTTCCCTTCCAATGTAGTTTTAATGTCTTTTGTTAATAACTCATCTTCCTTGGTAAGCTTTCCAGGCATTGAAAAAAACACTGTTTTTTCATTTGATTCATGTTTTGCCGTTATCTTAACATCTTGCTTTTTTTTGTCTTTTTTTACAGGAAAGACGCCGTTTTGCAACTCTTTTTTGATTGAAGGAGGGACATTCAAAGCATCAGTAAAATCCGCACCATTAAGAATGCAGTCTTTAAAAGCAACACCCGTTAAATCAGCACCCCTAAAATTAGCATTGGTAAAATCACAGTTCTTGATGCGAGCACAAAACAAGATTGCCCTATAAAATATAATGCCATGACCTGTGACACCTTTAATATTTGCGTAAGACAGATCAGAAAGAAACAAATCTGTTTCATTCATCAGAACAGGTCGTTTCTTATTGTCTATTAAAGCATCCTGCAAATTTGTTTTCTGCAAATCACATAAAGATAAATCAGATGCATATGCCAATCCATCAACCAATGTTTTTTGGAACACATTTGTCGGCAGCGTTTTAGCCAGTGACGAAATCACGTTGATAGTCTCTTTCTCTAAATAAGGGTATTTCCTTGCGACTTTTGTTCCTAAAAACCTCCTTAGTAAAACTGCGGCAGATAATTGTGACGATTTACTATTTGATGACAACTGATCTACGGTTCTATCAAAAGATGCTTTTAGGCTCTCTCGTCTTGTTTTCTTTAACGTAGCTAGATAATATAAAAACTTTATTATCGCATAAATTGCTCCGCCGATTACAGCAACCGATGCTGCACTTAATATGACTTTGGATAATTCTGGCCATTCCATATTTCTGTTTTTTTAAATAATTCTTCTTATCGTTTCTTTCGAATACTCCTCCCAAATCTGCTCAAAATTGTCCGCCACGTTGTCGGTGGCCAGGCTGCTGTCGCGCATGACGAAGTAGTAGGGCTTTTGGCGGGCGATTTCGGTGATGGTGGTCTCGTTCACGTCCTTGTCGAAGCAGGCCATGAGATAGTGGTCGGCGACGCTCCAGACGGTCTTGCCCGCGATTTCGCGTTTCTCTATCTTGGCCGAAAGCTCAATGCCAAGCTCTATCATGGCTTGGAAAAGCAGATCCTCGTCGGTGCGGTCGTGCTTGATGTTGTCCTCGAAGAGCAGGTTCTCGTTGAACTGCTCGGGCGAGTAATACACATCCTGCATGTTGGAGCTGTCGAGCTTCAGCACGCGGAAACCGATGTCCAATGGCCTGGCCTCAGAGCCTGTCGAAGAGCCAGCAAACAAACCTTCTTCCACTTTCTTCTTTTCCAATTCCTCCACGATTTTCTTGCCAGCACGGCGTATGCGCTCCTTGCCGATTTCGCAGAGATTTGAATAGTTTGCCACATTGCATTTTTCGTTCAGTTGAACTAAAATGAATCTTCTTTGGCCAAAATCTTCAGCATTCTTCTCCATGGTAGCTTGAGCAGTTGTCGCAGAACCAGAAAAGAAATCAAGAACAAGCGAGTCATTTTTTGTTGCAATATCGAGTATTCTCTTCACTAATCTTGTCGGCTTTGGCGTATCAAACGGGGCATTGCCAGAAAACAGTGATTTTAATTCTTTCTTTGCTTCATCGTTATGACCCACCTCGTCATATTGCCAAAGATTAGTGACAATCTTCCCATCCATGTCGTCTAAATAAGCTTTACGCCTTACTCGACCTTGTCCTCCTTTAGTAAAATAGAACAAAGGCCATGGCCCCTTAGCGTATAACTCTGAAGCATGTTTCCTTGCCTCTTCAAGAGGTTCATCTAAGATTATTCCTGCCACCTCTTTACGAACATCTTCTCGACTAATACCACAAATTTCAGCTCTCATTCCTTCATCATGAAGGTCAACAAGTTTATATTTAGCCCATTTGCTGATACTCTCAAAGACAATTCTTTGCTCACGACACCAACACCTTCCTTTTGTAGGGTATATCAACTCGCCATTGAATGGGTTTTGTACTGCGTAAACCATACCTTGGTGAGTAACCGCTCCAGGCGCAAAAGCATCAGCACTGGTCCAATCACACCTATCATTATCAGGATTGCTATATAAAGAATCCATTTGCTTAGTGCGGTTGAGCCTATTTGGTGTCCAATTCGGATATTTTGAGTATACAACAATATGTTCAACCTCAGCAGAAACACCCGTATTGTTATTTTTAGGGGAATATGTTTTCTGCCATGAAATGTCGGCTACATAGTTATGCTCTCCATATATTTCGTTTAAGATTTTCAAAAGATTGCAAATCTCGTTGTCATCAATAGAAACAAATATCGCACCATCAGCAGAAAGCAAGTCCTTCGCCACTTTCAGGCGCGGATAAATCATGTTGAGCCAGTCGGTGTGGAAGCGGCCGTTGCTCTCGGTGTTGGCCACGAGGCGGTTGCCCTCCTCGTCCTCCTGCCCGCTGTTGTGGACATAGTCTCCGGCGGTCTGGGCGAAGTCGTCGTTATACACGAAGTCGTTGCCCGTGTTGTAAGGCGGGTCAATGTAAATCATCTTCACCTTGCCGAGGTAGTTCTCACGCAGCAGCTTCAGCACTTCGAGGTTGTCGCCCTCGATGTAGAGGTTCTGCGTGTTGTCGAAGTCCACGCTCTCCTCGCGGCAGGGGCGCAGCGTGTCGGTGGTCGGCGCGTTGGCAAGGCGGATGGCGTTGCGCTTGTCGGGCCAGGTGAACTGGTAGCGTTCCTCGGAGCCTTCCACGATGTCCTTCGAGAGTTCCTGCCGGAGCTGGTCGAAGTCAATTGCCGCTTCCGGCTTCCCGTTCTCGTCGAGGCGCTCGGTGAGGCAGTTGGGGAAGAGTTCGGCTATCTTCTTTATGTTTTCGTCCACCTGGTTGGTGGTTTGCATATTGAGTTTGTCCATATTTATGTGTGTTATTTTACGAAATGAAATATTGGCAAAGTTCGGTAAAAATCTTGAACCTCTGCATCTAATCTATTAAAACTTCTCATCGCAAAGGCATTATCATCAAGAAGCAGATACGCTGCAAACTTTATCTCATCAGAAGATGAGCTTTCAATGGCATTATACAAGGCTTCTTTATCATCATCACTTAATAGCGACAGTCGTTTTTTGACTTGCAGAAGGTTTAGTTTATGCTTTAATTTGAGTTGTTCATCGGTTTCTTCCTCAAGCATCCATTCAAACAATTCTAACGCTGTATGTATCAGTCTTTCCTGCTTGACCTTTTGTTCATCATACGCTGATAAAAGGGACAAGCCCAAACTGCTCGCCAATTGCAAGCAATTAGGATTTTCACTTAGATTTGCTTTAAATGAAGGGAGCATTTGTTCAAAACCAATATTAGAATACTTCAAAATCCTTTCCTTATTAAGAACGGAATATGGCGTTATGGGATAAACGCCATCACCTAATGAGCCTTGCAATTGGAAAGGAGGATTAAAAACGTCCTCCAACCTATATGTGTTATCTCCGGTTTTAATAGCAAACACAAAAACACAAATATTACAAATCGGTATCTCAACAAACATTCCAACAGGTTTGTTTTCAACCACTTCCTTTTTCTCAACAAAAGCTTGAATGAGGATATCAATTAACCGTTCATCTTTCTTTTTCAACAATCTCAAATCAAGATCCTCCTTGACATGCAGTACATCCAAGGCTTTTTTCAGTTTAACCAATCTCTCATAAGGAGTCCTCAAATCTCTCAAACCAGTTATTACCGTTGCCCCTTGATTATCCACTTTTGTCATATCAAAGTCACAACCTGCAATATTCAGGTGTCTGTCATGTTCCAACGCCAGCAAAAACTCTAATTCATGAATCGACTCTAGCAACGTATTCTTCGTTCCGTCAAAGTCGACTTTTACATTTATTATTGAAGAATCCTCATGAGGTAGTGTCATTGTCAAACAATTCCCTAAAGCAACAACATCACAATCCCTATTGTTAATAATAGAATAACGATTGAAAAAAACAATTCCTCCCACTGTCACAGGATTATTGTAAACCCCGGAAACGATAATTGAACATTTACCCGTACCAACAGGATATAAGCTTTTCGCTGGTCCTTTTCCGACATTAGCATAAATGAAAAAATCATTCTTTGCCAAAAGACGAGGCAAAGGTTCGGACTCATTTGAATATCCAAATACTGTCAATTCTGGATTCCCCAGTTTCTTCAGACTCTCGAAAGATAGAGATGGCAAGTCAACGAAACTCTTTTGTCGTTTACAATCATCATAGAATTCCCTAAATAACGAATCCAATTTATCGGGATTCGAACAATCCAGTTTTTGTAACGAAACGGATTTGCTGTTTTGTTCAGAACATATTGATATTATGGCTTTAATTTCAATTGGGGCAAGAAGTACATAATAAACCGTTTTCTTTCTTTTGTTTATATAAACCACAAAATATGCAATACCATCATCTTTATATGCCTTAAGATCGACAATGTCAATGGAGTAATTAATACTATCGGGATGCTTTTCCAAACAACTCACCCCTTTAACTTGGACGGGAATTAATGCATAATATGAATTTTTCTTGCAACTTGAATCCTTATAAAGATACAAATGTCCATCCCAAGCAATAGTTTTATCGTTAGTCTGAACTCCAGCGATTATTCTATCACAATCATCAAAGCAAGCCCTGACTTTATCAACAGCATTCTGTTCTACCTTAATTGGATTCATATCCTACTTCTTTTCGATTAACTTGATTGCAAAATAAACATTCGCATATGATTCTCCTTCCGTCCCAAATCTCTCTGCCCTTGCACAAGCTTCTTCCTGTCGGCCATCATCCACCATTTCGGCCACCCATTTCTCCTGCTGCAAGAACTTTTCAGCCTTATCGTATTGGGGAATGAAACCCTTCAAATCCTCAATCACAGCCTGCGAAGTGCCATAATAACGGTTGGTGTTTCTGTAGTGAAGCAAAAACCAATATTCTATTGACGGAAGCGAATCGCAAAGCATCACCGAAGGATTGTCCTTGTACTTTCGCCGCAAGGCATTCCATTTTTTAAGCTCCAACTCATTCCATGTTGACACATCGGCATCAAATACACAAATGGCAAAGCCATCATTCTGAAGCACTTCTTCAATCCTTTTCGCCATGCCATTGGCTGTTTCCGTTCCAAAAAAGCGAGGGCGTATCTTTACGCGGTAATCCTTCAGCGTTTTCAAATGCTTAAAATACCATTGCTCGGTAATACCCGCCCCAATAAGGGTAGGTATCGGGCTTTTCTTTATTCTTATGGATGCTTTTCTCGCCATGGGAACAGTTTATTTAATATTCGGCAATGC
>JAEEGL014222674.1_pt1 | contig 10732 bp, 10 predicted proteins | sample 9134231 | NCBI WGS metagenome assembly JAEEGL01 (sample SAMN16246548, study PRJNA631951) | gut metagenome | biome: gut microbiome; feature: rumen; material: fiber-attached | host: Bos | place: Iran: Karaj | collected 2018-10 | reverse complement strand
TTAATGGTTCTGAGACTGATTATTGAATAATATCTTTTTAATGTGACTTTGGGGCAAGATGTGTGTGCCAATCATTGGAGTATCATTCTAAGGTTAAGAAAATATTATTTATAGGAATGTTTACTTCCAATCAGGGGGCTTATCTGTTCATTACAATGATACTGAGTCAAAGAGGGTGCAACGGTATTATCTACTTCCTGGTTTATATGGATGATGGATAATATCAGCTCACAGAGGCTAAGGGTGATAGTATGGTAGATAATGCGGTGGTTCTTGAAAAGAAAGATGCTGCTGAGGAAACTTCTATTGCAAGTGGCATGAGATATTTAATGTATGTGGGAAGTCTTCTTAGTTAAACGTAATGTATTGGAGATTCCTAATTTCTGTCAAACTGATTATTAAGTTACAGAAAATGGACTGAAATTAGAAATAGAAGCATTAAATAACTATTCAAATTCTTAGGGGAAATGTAGGAAATACTTTTTACAGTGGCTATGTGTTAAGGGGGTTAGAAATCTAAGGGATTGATCCTCATATCGTGTCCTGTTTTTTGATTTTATTGCTTTCAAAAAACAAGTCAGAGCACAGATACCGCACAAATGAAATGAGCCCGTTTCTATTGTAGGAGGATTCATGGATAAGAGAGAGTTTTTTGAAGCAGTACTTTCAGATTGTTCATCTGATGAAGAGAAGGTAGTGAGGTTGTTGCAGCTATTGGGCTATTTTATCCATGTAGAGGGTAATGATTATTATTTGAGTGACAATGCCTCCCCTGAAGATATAAAGACATTAGAAAAAATATTTTATACGTTTTCACTGGGAGAGGCTAGACGCCTGTTTTCTCCAAGAGTTATATGCGAAGAAAAACAGGCGAGATCTTACCCTAATGATAAGAGTATTATGGATCTGTCATTTACTGTTTCAGAGGAGAGAATATCTACATTGATTGAAGAGTGTTTTAAGAGCGTTCGTCTTGGTGGAGAAGCAGGCCCGAATACTATGGAGTGGCGGGAGTTTTTAAATGGAAAACCGCCAAAGAAAGTTTCAGCGTCTTTTTTAGAGCCTTTTATTGCATATTATGTTAAAGCAGCATCAGCATGTGGCGTAGCAACCTGTTATTCCTGTGACGGAAATCATCCTGGGGGTGGAAGGGTAATATGCAGAAGTGACTACCCCTTCTGTATATTTCATAAGCGCGTTTGGCGCGATGTCAGTACAAGATTTGAAATCGAAGGGGACATAGAAAAAGGGATTTCAATTAATAACGACAGTCAATATGACTTATATTACAAAATATATCAAGCAGCACATTATATGTATGAAAACAGAGTCAGTTATAGAGAAATGAAATATGGGGCTATCCGAGAATTGCGAGCTTATCAAAGAGAGATGAGAAAGAATAAGGAAAAGCCAACTGATCAGCAATACGAAAATTTATTTAATAAAGTGATTGGATTGACCAAGTGAATAGATATACTTTATGAGGTTTGTGCCTAGAGCATGGAGGTGAAAATGGGAGCATATAATGCATCACAGTTTTCTAAGCAATACTCTGAGAGAACTGAAAAAAATTTGGTCTATATTACACAAACACAAGAGCGGATGGAAATTGCGAGGCAATTCAAAAGTGAGCTTATGAAAGAGTATACCAATTCATTATCAAATATTAATGAATTGGTTGACCAGATACGTACTGAAGCGAAATCTATATCTCCCGGGAATAATAGTCGCATAAAGGAAATAAAAAGCAAGCTTTTTAGTATCGCAAGCGAAATAGAAAAATGTAAAAAGAGCTTGGAAAAAGAGATTAATAGCATCGAAACTGAAACTCCCAATAAGGATTCGCTGTATGAGATAACACAACTTCTAAATTCTATGATGGGCATTGTGGCACTGCCGTATGAAATGCACAAGGAGTATTTCAAGAATGTAGGCGAAGACAAGAGATCTGATGAGAATAAAGATCTTACAAAAAACGATTTGCAAAGTAAAGCACAAATATGGGAGGAGACAGCTGAATTGAGGAAGCTTATTTGTGAATGGTATGTTCAAGGTAAGTGGGTTACGACATATACTTCAGATATTAGTGATGGATATTTAAAGAAAAACATTGTGTTTGGCTTCTTAAGTCACATGCGAAACGCGGTATGTCACTCTGGGGATGGGGCTATTAGCATTTTGCCATTAGATGATGGGGTAGTAATAAAGGAAGTATTATTCCATGATACATTGGAAGGACAAGAGTTTGCATTACTTGTATCGACTGGAGAGTTGTATGAGCTTGTTGAAGCTATCGCAAAATTCTACAGAAACTCCCCGATTGGTTCGATTGATAAGTCTGGGGATTTAAAGAAGATGGAGTTAAATGTAAAAAACTTATTAAATACAGAAAAAAATAAAGTAAAAGTCCCATCAGAATGGATACGATAAAAAGACTAATCAATAAAGGCTTTAGTAGAGTATACGGATGGCATTGTGCCCGGTGGCGGAAATGAAAATGGTGTTCTATGTGAATTTGAGCCGGATATAGGATTGGCATATAGGGCATTTACAAAGGCCAAAAGACATTGTATTTAAATATGATTAGGCTTGATTAGATGCAGCAAAAACATAGACAAATACTGGAATGTGGTTGAATTATTATGCAAAAATGCTATAATATCAAAAGGTTGCGGGGTTGCTGTATAGATGATTTGTTACGTTGGGGGCGTTGGTCGTTTATACTTATTTGTTAAAATGCACAATTTACCAGGCATATTTATTGGACATCTAATCCCATATGATTAGTATGTCCATTTTTTGTTGGCCAAATGGCCTATGAATCACTAATTGATCAAAGGGATTATTACTATGCTTAAGCTGGATAATATAAATGTTGGATCTAGGATATACCATAATTTATATAAGAATGGAACAATAGAATATGCTGACGAGAGCACTGTTGATGTCAGATTTGATAGTGGGACTAGTAAGTCATTTCCTTTAAAAAGGGCGCTTGCAGTTTTGGAACTGGCCAAGGATATCGCTGAAACAGAAGTAAAGCGCAACAGTAATAGTGGAACATCAAATCGTTTGGATCAAACACCAAAGGTACAAGTGAAGAAAACGAAAGTTGGTAATGATGCAAAAGCTGCAAGTGATGTTTGGGTTAGTAAGCAAATGATGGGAAATGATCCAGGATCTCCATGGTATGATCCGGAGAGGGATAATGATGTCGGTTATACAGGGGGTATGAATTATGGTGTAGTTACTACCAAGCCTGTTCATACTGTGGATGCTTTTGTTGAACTGGCTATGGATTCCCTCACTGAAGAGATTGATGTGGCTAAGAAGGGGAAAGGGGTAAAGTATCATCTGTCAGATGGGCGTCTTGTTGAACAAGGCCATAAGGGTGGACTAATTTACTATTTTGAGACGGACGCTGAACTACATTTGCCGGAAGGCTCTGATATAAAAATATGGTTATCATCAAATGAGTTTCAATTTGGATCAGTTGTTTCCTGCAGCGAGTATTCAATAATGTTTTATACAGCGGTATCAATAGGGGAGGCTGGATCCATACCGGATGTGGAGATCTCCTCATCACCATGGCAGCTACTAGATCATTTAAAAGAAAACATATTACAGTTAAAGTATGACATTAGCAGCATAGCAAAGAAGCTAATATTAGATGGTTTCAAGAACATTGATGGTGGAACTGAAATAATAAAAGGGCAGAGTAATGCCGAAATAATGGCACGCACACAAGATATTACTTTTGTTTGGGGACCTCCGGGAACAGGTAAGACCACAGTGTTGGCGGATATTGCTCGCGATTGTTTGAGAGAACACAGGCGCGTCTTAATGGTTTCTTATAGTAATGTTGCTGTTGATGATGCTACTATTCGAGTTTTTAATAATTGCAACAAGAGCATGACTGTGAAACCGGGAGATGTTATTCGATATGGCTATCCAAGAGATGAGTGGCTGCTAAATCATGAATACTTGACTTCTTATAACATGGCACTTTCATCGAATCCTGTTTTGTCTCGAGAACGTGACGATCTACTAAAAAAACTAAAGGGACTAAAAAAGGATAGTAGTGAAAGAAAAAAAATAAATGATAGGCTTGGTGAGATAAGAAAAAGCCTTTCTGATGAAGAGAGAAAATATGTAATAAAAGCAGGGTTTGTTGCGACGACTGTAGCTAAGGCGGTTTCTGATACAACAATTGCCAGTGGCTATTTTGACACTGTATTATTTGACGAAGCAAGTATGGCATATATTCCACAGATAGTATATGCAGCTAACCTGGCAAAGGCGCATTTTGTATGTTTTGGAGATTTTTGTCAATTGCCACCAATAGTACAATCTGGCAAGAAAGGCTTTTTGAATGCGGATATATTTACTTATTGCGGCATTAAACCTGCTGTAGACAAAAAGTGGGGACATAACTGGTTATGCCTTCTAAACGTGCAACATAGAATGCACCCGAGCATTTCTGGAATAATTAATAATGGTATGTATGGCGGTCTTTTGGAGAATGATGAAGGGATAATTAAAGATAATAATCGAAACAAAATCATCTCTTATTCGCCATTTGAGAATGAGGCTATAGGGCTCATTGACGTTTCTAACATGCCTAAATACTGTAGGAGAACGAGAGATTTTTCCCACTATAATTTGCTGACAGCATTTATCGACTATGCATCTGCTATAAGAATGGTCTCTCAGGATGAAGATATCAGAGCTGGTATCATAGCCCCATATAATGTTCAGGCCCGATTAATAATGGCTATGATTAGGGATACATATGGTGACGATGACAAAGACAAAAAAGTTGTAGCGGCGACAGTTCACCAGTTTCAGGGTTCGGAGAAAAGCGTAATAATATATGACCCAGTAGACAGCTATCCTTTAAAGAAGGCGGGAGGGCTTCTGGTCAGCACTGAGAATAATACTGCTAATAGGCTTTTTAATGTTGCAGTGTCGCGAGCAGAATCAAAATTTATAGTTGTCTCCGACCGTGATTTTGCATTGGAATCGAATATCCCGAGTACTAATCTGTTTAAACGGTTACTTATGAGTATCGGAAATTCGCATTTCAATCTGCATACTTTTGTTGATGAGGCAAAGACTTCAAAATTTGGCATAATGAGTGTTTTCCAAGGAAAGCAGAGCATATCTGAAATACAGAGTGACATAGCTAGTGCTAAGAAAAGAATCCTTATCGAAATTAATAAGCCGGCTTTTATCAAAGATAACTATAAGCTTAAGGATCAACTTATAGATGCTGGGGAGAGAGGAGTTGAAATACGAATTAAATTAAAAAATGGAAAACTTCTTTCCAAGGAGCTTCAGCAGTATACAGTTGAATCTGAATATGCTTACGAAAATGTTTTTGTAATCGATGATTTGGCAACTTGGTATATCGTTGAGGAAAATGCTGTCGATGACAGTAACGATAGAAATCTTTTTGCTATTAAGTTAGAGGGAAGGCATACTTCTAGGATAATTACTAATCTTACATATTTAAAAGGGAACTAATGACATAGGAGATCTGGTATATGACAGACCAATCAAGATTAAAAAAAGAGGAACAAGAATCATTTGACGGAGTTGTGAAAAAGCTTGATGAAGCTGTACGTAGAATATCTGGAAGCAAATATAACGGTCAGACATCAGCGCTAAATACAAATACGGACTCATACGCAGATATAATTCAGGTTGCTCAAAGCAACAAAGATGCAAATGGAAAAATAAAGAACATCAAAGAGGCTGAAAAGCAATTATACATTGCTCATGTGGTCTTGGATGAGACAGATAGTCAAACAGGACAAAAGTCTACAAGAGACCTTTTTATTGGGAAGCATGGGTATAGTGATAATGGCAATATCATTATAAGCTCATGGTATGCTCCGGTAAGCTGGCACTATATTCAGAGTAATGCTCCCATTAACTATTCTTATCAAGATAAGAAATCAGGAGAAACAGTTGATTATCATTTAAAAAACAGACGTGACTTAAAGATTTTGAAACGCGTGGTTGAAGAGGTCCGTGAATTATACGCTGAAGGAATGAATGAAGAAGAAATAGAGCGTGTTTATTATGATTCTTTACTTGCGGATCTGGCATCGCGGCGAGGACAGAGCGGTCCCAGTGACATAATAATGTCAATTCAAAAAGAACAGGCTGCTATAGTTAATGAGCCTTTTGACCAAGATATAATTGTGCAAGGGTGTGCGGGATCCGGAAAGTCTATGGTAATGCTTCATAGACTGCCAGTTATTCTTTATGATGAAGTAAATCAAAAGCAGAGAAGCAATGTTGTAATAATATCTCCATCTAAAGCATATATTGCAAGTGTAGAAAATCTTATTTATGACCTGGAGATCGATGATATACCTATGTTTACTCTGGAGGAATATTTTTCAGAAAAAATCAGGCATTTAGATAAGCTGTTAGGGCTTTCTAAGATTATCCTGCCACGGAGTAATTACCTTGTGGACAGGGAAACTGTTGAACAGGTCTATTCTCCGGATATGCTTGATGCTATCTATGGTTATGCCATTGAGCTGGCACAAAATGATATTAACGAAAACTCTTTTACTGATAGATATGTTGAAATGACAGGAGACACTATTCCCTCATTTGAAAGTGGAGCATTAGTCAGCTGCGCAGAAAATCGATGGAACTTCATAAATAAGGCCATTTCGCATGATAAGAGATGTGTTGCAGTATTTGAAAAAGTTGTGCAAACAGCTGATCAGGTAAATTCTGACCTTAAGGCTCTAATAACTGAACTGAAGATAGCTCAAGAGGCTATTCAGAAAAAAGATAATTCTGAAGAAGCTAAAACTGATGAAATTGGTAATGGCAATGACATTGGGGGAACTGGAGCTACAATAGAAGAGACTGAAGTGGACGATGACTTTATCGATACCGTTGATACTAATGCTGAAGAGGATATTAGCGATACTACGGTAGTATTTAATAGTATGACTGAACTTTCAGCTCTGGTTAGGAAATTTCCGGCGGCTGTGAATAATGATATTATCAGAAGAAATTATGAAGTTGCCTATGCGGCATATCAGATCATTTCTGGCATCAGACTCGATTTGAATCGTATAAGCGAGTATCTTGAGGATATCCATCAGGAAACTATTAAGAATATGTCTGCATTGTCAACGGATAATTTCAAGAAAATCATAAATGGCATAGATAGGATTTCTAGGGGCTTGAAACGATTAGACAGTAATTGTACTTCAGCACATGAATATGATGAAGTGTTCGAAGTGCTTGAACCAGTACACAGTCGAGTATCTCTTTGTGCGGAGATTCTACGAAATGTAATGGAAGAGGTTCATGATTTCAATGAGAAAATTTCTGTTGAAAATTCGTATTCTTTTACAAGATATCTGGTTTTATGGATATATTTGTATATTACTTATGATCCTGAATCAGGTTTTAAGCCGTTCTCACGAGACAGGTTAATCATGATTGATGAAGCACAAACTCTTATGCCGATGGAGATAGAGCTTATAAAGAAATTAAACTACAAAGTTGCGTTAGACTTGTTTGGAGATACAAATCAGCGAGTGCCTGAAGAAAAAGGGATGAGCGTATGGCCTGAAAGAATAATTGATGATTATGGATTTAAGTATTATGAATTAAATAATAATTATAGGAACTCAGCAGCTATTACTACTTTTTGTAATAATACTCTTGATTTGAAAATGACGCCTGTTAACCTGCCGGGAATTGCTGTAAGAACGCTTGAGTTTGAAGGTTGGAGTGATGCAGTAAAAGCAGTTGAAAAGGAGCTTCAAGGTCGGAATAAAGGTTTTCGAACTGCAATTATCTATAAGAGGCAATCTGTCAATAATGCATTGCGTCATATAAGAGATGACAATAACTGTAATGAAATAAATGGACAGCACAATGAAATCACAAAAGGGAAAGTCAATTTTGTGAGAATAAGATATGTTAAAGGCGTTGAATTTGACAATGTAATTGTTCTTGATTCAGGAAAATTCAGCAAAGAGGAATTATATATTGCTTATACCAGAGCGTTATCGCGATTGACTGTGATTAAAATTGTCAAGGATAATCAGGATTATCAAGAACCCGAGGTGGATGCTGCTGATGATGAGAAAATCTATTTAGTGACAGGGGTGTTTAAATGTCCTGAATGTGGAAAATCGGAGGCTATAAAACAGCGTAGAGTTCACAATACAAAAGAAGAACAACTTGAGTTTGAGTGTTTTGCGTGCGATTGTGGCGCAGTATATATGAGCCGAAAGCAACACAATAAATATCCTATGATTCCGGTAATAGTAAATGATACGCCGGAAATTCAAAATAATAAGCATAAAAGTAGCAAAAAGACTCCTAAAGCTTTCATCAAATCAAAGACGTCATTTGGTACATGAAACCCAAGCCGAATGCTAAATACTTTGTATGAGGAGGATTATGCTGGGGGTTGCAGGAAAGAAGAGGAAGCATATACACAGATTAAACAATTGTAGATAAAAGAAGAGTTTTTTATGGGAAATGTGAGTGATAGTTCAGGCATAATTCCGGTTGTAAGTGAATATGACAAACTGATCAAAGAGATCCTTGAACTTGAGCTCAAACTGGCAGCTCTGGCTGAAGAGATAGATGACTTGGAAAATCACATCTGCGTAGAGCTTAGAGCGGAGTATGACCAGAAGGTTGGACACCTCGAGTATCAGGCCAGGGCATATCAGTTTGAAATCGCAAGGCTCAAGCGAGCAATAGAGCTCCTGCAGGCTGCCATTAACAGGCAGGAAGCTGCTAAGTATGAAGACGTCCAGAAGAGAGTAGAGGCTGAGTACAAAGAGTACGAGGAAGAACTCCATAAAAAGGCAGAGGACATGCAGCGTGATAGCGAGTATGCTAAGCGCCGTGCCAGAAAAGATCAGGAGAACGAAGAGAAGGCTGAGGAAGAACGCAAGGCCAGGAGTGAAGGAAGCGGAAAAGAGACATCTGCTGGTGGCAAGAATAATGATTCCAAGGGCACTTCTGAAGCTGACAAAGAATCTAAAGAAAACAAAAAAAGATCTGAGAAGGCAGATGACTCAGCTTCAGAAAGAGAAAAAGCTGAATCTGAAGGTCTTGGCTCAGAAAAGGTGAATGAAACACCGGCACAAGAATTAAAGCGCCTATACAGGTATATCATGAAAAAGCTCCACCCTGATGCAAATCCTGATGCTACAGAATCTGAAATGGAGCTCCTTAGGAAAGCTCAGAAGGCATATTCTGAAGGTGATCTTGATACACTCCGCGATATAGCTGATCAACTGGACGATACAGAGATCACTGAGAAATACAATGATACTCCCGAGGATATCATCAAGCTACGCGAGCTTAGAGCTAAGCTGGCTGAAAAAGTGGAAATTCTTATAGCTCATATAGATGAGATTAAGAACAGTTTTCCTTACAACGAGAAAGACTTCCTTGCTGATGAGGAGGCTGTTGCAAAGAGGCAGGAAGAACTTGCAGAGTATAACAAGGCCTGTGCAGACAAGATCATTGAACTGCAGGAGAAGATTCTAGAGCTTTCAAAGATTGCAGAAGAGAATCAGAAAGAAGCTGAAAAGCGTAAACGTAAGAAGAGTTCATAGGAGATGAGGCATGGCAGAAAATGAGCTTACCAATATTCAAAACGACGCGCTGACATCCAACATGCTGAATAAACATGGCATTGACATGCAGCTTCCGTTTTCGCGGGATATCTTTTTAATGAATACCATGATTAATGGCGCTATGCATGTTAAGACCATATATAAGCAGGCTAAAGCACTAAAGGAAAGTGATCGTGTTACCCTTCGGCTTGAGCCAAAGAATAAATATGACGAGAAGGCGATCCTTGTTCTTGATCCAAAGGGCAAGAAGCTTGGATATATCCCCAGGGTTAAGAATGAGGTCCTTTATCATCTGATGGACGCCGGCAAGGAGCTCTTTGGAATAGTAAAGGGCGGCGACATTGGAGAGAATCTTGATGAGGATGATTCATGGATTGAGATTTATATTGATGTATATATGCGGGATTAAGGCTGTATATGCTTTTGGAGAGTTGAGGTTACGAAGTGGAACCGATGGGTTACGTTTCGTAACCTTTTCTGTTGCATAAGAATCCCTGGCTGAATATAATCAGCTTAATCAGAGTCGACGCTGATCTTTTAGGAGCAGATATCATGGATGGAACAGATAAGAAGATATTGGATATGCTAAAAGGAAATGCCAGGATGAGTTATCAGGAACTTGGTGATGCTCTTGGAATATCAAGAGTTGCAGCCAAAAAACGTGTTGATAAGCTTGAAAAGGCTGGAATCATCCGCGGATACAATACATACATCAAAACTGGTGATGAGATCACCATGCTGATAGATATTGTAACTACGCCTGAAGGTTTTGAGCGGGTACTTGAGTATGTTGCCACAAGGACTGTTGATGTCCGGCAGATATACACCACTCTTAAGGCAAATCATATCCATCTTGTTGCTGTTTCTGATTCACCCGATGATATCAAGTACATGGCCAAGATAATTCAGAAGGCCTGCAAAGATGATATTGAAGAATATCATGTCCGCCAGGTCCGAGAGATTATCAAGGACGTATATGGAGGGATCAAATATGAGCACAGATCAGAGTCAGACGCTGTCACAGATAATAGAGAAGATAACCGGAGACAGGATTCATGAGAAGAAGGGCGGAAAGTTCTTTTTCA
>JAEEGL013018393.1_pt1 | contig 10732 bp, 6 predicted proteins | sample 9134231 | NCBI WGS metagenome assembly JAEEGL01 (sample SAMN16246548, study PRJNA631951) | gut metagenome | biome: gut microbiome; feature: rumen; material: fiber-attached | host: Bos | place: Iran: Karaj | collected 2018-10 | reverse complement strand
CGGACCGCAAAGATACGCATAAAATCCCGATAATCAAAAACTTTTTAACAGTTTTATCAACATCCCAACTTATAGTGATTGTACAATTACCGCGAAAAATATTACCTTTGCATGATTGATTATGAAACACTTCCTTACATTATGTCTTGCTGCCTTACTCAGCGCACCCATCCTATGGGCAGCCCAGCCCGTCCGCGTGAGCGGAAAAGTGCTGGAAGCCGGTAGCGACACGCCCGTTGCGGGTGCTGTAGTACGACTGGACGAGCACTATCTCTGGGCGGTCACCGGAGCAGACGGCAGTTTTGTGTTGGAAAATGTCCAGCAGGGCTCTTATACTATAGAAGTATCCTGCCTGGGATATGCAACGGAAACCCGTACCTTCAACGTTAAAAGAGACCTGAGCAACATCACCTTCCGACTCTCTCCGAGCAACCTGGCCCTCAAGGAAGTGGTTGTCACGGCAGAGAAATCCAAGGACAATCTCAACACCACCCAGACCATTGGCCGGACGGCCCTGGACCACCTCCAGATGAGCAGCATGGGCAGCATCACGGCCCTTCTTCCCGGAGGAAAGACCCTGAATCCGGACCTCACCACTGAAAATACCCTTTCCCTCCGCGCAGGAGGGCAGACGGTAGGTAACGCCGCATTTGCCACCGCCGTGGAGATCAACGGCGTGCGCATGGGAGACAACGCCTCCTTTGCCGGCATGGGCGGAGTAGGCACCCGCGGCCTCAGCGTGGAGAACATCGAGAGCGTAGAGGTCATCACCGGAGTACCATCGGCCGAATACGGAGACCTGGGAAGCGGCATGGTGAAGGTGAACACCAAGAAAGGGCGCACGCCCCTCAGCATTACCCTATCGGCCAATCCCCGTACCTACGAGGTGTCGGTCTCCAAAGGCTTCGAGCTGGGGAAGGGTGTCGTGAACCTGGGGGCAGAGTGGGCCGATGCCACCCGCAAGCTCACCTCCCCCTACACTTCCTACATCCGGCGCGGCATTACGCTGGACTATACGCGCACATTCGCAGGCGTGCTCCGGCTGGAAGCGGGCCTCAATGGGAACATCGGCGGAATGAACTCCAAGAGCGACCCGGACGCCTTCTCCAATGAATATACCCAGGAAAGGGACAACCTCCTCACGCCGCACTTCAAGCTGGTGTGGCTCCTGAACCGCAGCTGGATCACCAACCTTACCCTGGAAGGCTCCATCTACTACCACGACCGCCTGAGCCACTTCCACGGTTATCATTCATCGGCCACCTCGATGCCGGCCGTACACGCTACAGACCAGGGCTACTGGATGGCGCAGTCCCTCCCTGCCACCTACTACTCCGACGCTATCACCGACTCCAAGGAACTGGACTACGCCGCTTCCCTCAAATACCACTGGATGCATCACTGGGGCCGGACCAAGAACCTCCTCAAGGCCGGCGTGCAGTGGAAGGCCGACGGAAATGTGGGTGAAGGTGAATACTATGAGAAGCCGGAGCTCTCCGACAACGGCTATCGGCCGCGCCCGTACAAAGACTATCCGTACATGCACACGCTGTCCGGATACGTGGAAGACAACCTCACCATTCCCCTTGGGAAAGAAGGCAAGATTGACCTGATGGCAGGACTCCGGCTGGAGAACGTATTCCTTAGCGGGACGCGCTATGGCGGCCTTCGCATTCTGTCTCCCCGCTTCAACGCCAAATGGACTGTTAACAAGAAGCTCTCCTTCCGCGGCGGGTGGGGCGTTGCCGGGAAGCTGCCGTCCTTCTACATCCTCTTCCCGCGTGCGGAATACCGGGATGTGCTGTCCCTCGCCTACTCCTGGGCCGATGGCTCATCCTACATCTATTATACGCAGCCCTACAGCATGGTGTATAACCCGGACCTTCAGTGGCAGAAGAACTACAACTCCGAGCTGGGAGTCGATGCCAATGTGCTGGGGGCCAAACTCTCGCTGGTGGGTTTCTACAACAAGACCAAAGACCCCTACGAGCTGGGCTCCGTGTACGAACCCTTCTCTTATAATATAGTAGAGAAGCCGGCCGGTTATGCGCTCATCGGCGAGCCGTCCGTCCAGGTGGATCATCAGACCGGAGAGGTGTACTTCCAGGATGTGGACGGGCTGTACGTCCCCGGAAGCGTCAAACTGACAGACCGCACCTTTGCTGCCTCCCGCCGGCAGGAGAACGGGGCCGATATCCACCGCTACGGCGTGGAGCTCACCGTGGACTTCCCGGAGATCAAGCCCATCGGCACCACCATCAGGCTGGACGCCGCCTGGAACCATACGGAATATACGTCGGACAAACAGGTTCAGCTGTACCGGACCGGGTGGTCACATACGACCCTTCCCAACCGCTCCTACCAGTATGCCGGCATTTACGAGGGTGGAACCAATGTGTATAACGGACGCCGTACAGACAATGTAGATGCCAACCTTACGGCCATCACCCATATTCCTCGCGCAAGACTTATTATGACACTGAGGCTGGAGGCTTCCCTCCTCCGGCATTCGCAGTATACCAGCTCCCGCGCCTACACGGTCTCCGAAAACGGCAACACGCCCACCGGCGGGAACATCTACGACGGGAACTCCTATACGGCCGTGGATCCGGTTGCCTACCTGGACCTGGACGGCAATGTGCATCCGTGGACGGCGGCATCGGCCCAGGACCCCGACCTACAGCGGCTCATCATCCGCTCCGGCAACATCTACACCTTTGCCCCGGACGGCTACGGGCCCTATCTGAGCGCGAACTTCAGCGTGACCAAGGAAATTGGCAATCATGTTTCCATTTCCCTGTTCGCCAACAATTTCACCAACTCTCGCCGCTATGTAACCAGCCGTGCCACCGGTGTAAGCGCCATTTTCACCCCTAATTTTTACTACGGAATCACATGCAGAATAAAATTATAGCTTTGGCCACAATGGCCCTCATGCTGGTGGGGTGCATGAATCTGGACGCACCTTATCCGCACGAGTCGCTGAACCATCTTACGGTGCAGGCCATTTATCCGGACGGTTTCCCGTCTCGGAGCGGCGCCGTCATTACTATTGGCAATGTACTCAGTGGCGTAGACTATACCCTTAGCACAGGGGCCGATGCCAGCGCCACGACAGCCCTCCCGGACGGCATTTACCGCATTACCGTGAGCGACCGGGACGGTCTGGATGTATTTAACGGCCACGAAGACCGTGTGGTGCTCTCCGGAACAGACGTGGTTGTCAACATGCAGCTCCTGCATGCCCGGGCCGGCGCCCTTGTGATCAAGGAAATCTACAGCGGAGGCTGCCCCAAGACCCCCGAGGAAGGCACCTACCAGTCTGACCAATATGTCATTGTACACAATAACAGCCCGGTGATTACGTATTTGGACGGCCTTTGCATGGGCAGCATTGCTCCCTACAACAGCAACGCCAGCAATCCCTGGCTGAGCCCGGAAGGCGCGCTGCCGGACTTCCTGCCCATGAACGACGCCATCCTCATGGTGCCCGGAGACGGAGATGACTTCCCGCTGGAGCCCGGCGAGGATGCCGTGATGGTTCTTCGGGGCGCCATTGACCACTCGGCCCAATATCCGCTGTCGGTGAACCTGAACCAGCCGGACTACTTTGTGTGCTACAATACCACGTACTTCCCCAACCAGACCTACCATCCCGCACCCGGCAACCGGATTGTGCCCGAGCGGTACCTGGAGGTGGTCATCAAAACCGGCCAGAGCAACGCCTACACCCTGTCGCTGAATTCGCCGGCCTTCGTCCTTTTCCGGGCCGATGGTACGGACATCCACCAGTATGTGCAGGAGGAAGGCGCGGTGCGGCAGACACCCGGCTCTTCCATCTTTGTGAGCGCCATTCCCCCGCAGTGGGTGATAGACGGCGTGGAAGTATTCAACGGCAGCTCTTCGAGTAACCGGAAGCGCCTTCCGGCCTCTGTGGACGCCTCGCACGTGACCCTGAGTGAAACCTTCAAGGGACGCACCGTCATGCGCCGGATAGATGCCGCTGCCAGCGAAACTGCCGGATACGAAATTCTTCTGGATACCAATAACTCCCAAAATGACCTGTATGAACGCGAAACACAATCACTCCATGAGTAGGTTGGTCCTTCTCACTGTGGGCGTTGTGCTGAGCGCCCAGGTCCTGGGGGCCCAGAGCCTCTGGGAAGAAGGACACAATATTGCCGGCCTTGCCACCAAGGAGGCTTCCGGGAAGAAGGCCCACGCTGCCCTGACGGGCCGATTTACTTCTGGCGGCTTCCGCACGCTCTCCGAGGGAAAGACCCTTTGGAGCGTGGGAGCAGAGGCCGAGGCCCAGACCCAGCTCAAGGACCTGCTGCTGGCCGGAAACTTTGGCTTTGAGCAGCAGGAAGGAACGGAAATGATGGGCTCCATGTTCACGCATCCCGGGTACTACCCCATTGACGTGTTGGAGTTTACGCCCGGCCGAAAAAGCCGCCAGACCTACGACATTGCCGGAGGCCTGGCCTGGAAAACGGGTACGCGCTGGATTCCCGGCTTTACCGCCCGCTTCCAGGGGACGAACTTTGCCAAGCGCAAGGACCTCAGGCACACTACCTATCGGCAAGAAATGGAGCTGGTGCCTTCCCTCCTTTTCGAAGGGAACGGGTGGCGCATTGGCGCCAGCTACCTCTTCTCCAAGGACTCGGAGTTTATCCAGGCCGAGCAAATTGGCCCGGCCAAGGCCGACTCCTACTATGCCTTCCTGGACAAGGGTATGCGGTTTGGCACTTACCAGGCCTGGGACGGAAGCGGAATTCACCTGGCCGAGCCTGGCGTAGACCGCTTCCCCGTCAAGAAAATTTCCCGCGGAGGTGCCCTTCAGTTCTCGCTGGGAGAGGACCTGTATGTGCACGCGGAGCTGAGCCGCGCCCACGGCGAAGTGGGCGAGAAAGGCTACACCTGGTTCCAGTTCCCGGAGCTGCAATGGGCAGCGCTGGCCGTGTATCGTTACCGGGAAAACGGGAATTCACATAGTTTTAAAGTGGATTTTCGTTGGATATACACGCAGGTTTACGAGAATGTTGTGGATAAAATAACCTCCGGCGGCGTTACAACTCCCGCCATTCTGGGACGGAACCGCGTATTCTCCGACAAAACGGCCGAGTTCGAGGCCACTTATTCGCTGGAAAACGCGAAGGGCGTACTCCTGGAGGCGTCGCTCTTCATAGACCGCAACAACAGCCTGAGCACGCCCATTTTCCCTTCCATCGACCGGGATTCCGGCACGCACCTTTTCTTTAGCCTGGGGGCCCAGGTTCCTGTGGGTCAGTGGGAGCTGAAGGCCGGTCTTCTCACCGGAGGCGGTGCCGAGGTAGAACTGAGCGAGCAGGACAATGATACCGATGCGCACGTGACGGCTGCGCCCTTCCGCCTGCAGGATTGGTGGGATCTGGAGCAGGAAGTGAAAGATGCCCTGCGTATCTCTGCAAGCCTGGGGGTTCGGTACAACTTCAAACGCATTCCGCTGTACCTGGAAGCGGGTTGTGAGTTCACCCACGCTTTTTACGTGATGCTTCCTCCTGGGGCCAACCGTCAGACCAGCCACTTACAACTTGGATATAATTTTTAAACCTGTACATATGAAAAAAGTACTTTATTTTTCTGCCTGCCTTCTTGCATTTTTCTCCTGCGAGAAAAAAAGCAACGTGGACCCTGTAGAGCCCGCGCAGAGAGAAACCCTTCCTGTGCGGATTTCTCCTGTTATAACCAAAGTAACTGAGACTACCTTTGAGACGGGAGATGCCATTGGCGTTTCCATCGTACGCTCCAACCAGGAAGCATATGCTTCCAATGAAAAGCTCGTCTTTGACGGCAGCGTCTTCTCCGGCAGTCTCATGTGGTATGCCGAGGGAACGGACGGTGCTTCCATCACGGCTTACTATCCGTATTCCAGCACGGTTCCTACCAGCTTCACTGTAGAAGCTGACCAGAGCGCCGGTGTCGCGGCCTCTGACTTTGTGGCCGGAACCAAGAGCGGGGTGCTGCCCAGCGCCTATGCTGTTACCATTCCCTTCAAGCACAAGCTCACCCGCATTGTGCTCAATGTGACCAACAATGCCGGCGGAGAACCCACCGCCATTGCCCTGAAGGGGGCCAAGCTCACCGCCAAGATTGCCGATGACTTCAGTGCCAGCGTAGACCCCGATGCCACCGCCGGCACCATCGTCGCTCATAAGGTGAGCGCCAGCCAGTACGTGCTCATCCTCCCGCCCCAGACAGTAGCCCTCACCGCTACCGTCACCACGGCCGGTGGCAACGAGCTGTCGCAGGTGCTGCAGGAGGTATCCCTCGCTGCCGGTAAGCAGTACAGCATTTCCATGATTGTGAACCCGGCCGACCTCAAGGTTGCCTTCAGCGCCGACATCGAGAACTGGGAAGACGGTGGTGAGATTGGCGGGGACAACACCCTCATCGAGAAACTGAACCAGGGTTATATCCTGTATCATGAAGACAAGTACACCGTTGCCAAGATGAAAGACGGCAAGTGGTGGATGACCGAGAACATGCGTTATGTTCCGGAAGGCATCACCCCCAGCGCCGAACTTAGCAACGTGACGGCGGGTGTCTACTATCCCCTCACCGTGGTCGAGAACAGCCGTGCTTTTGCTACCGACAACGAAACCATTGCCCGCAACGGTTATCTCTACCAGGCCGAGGTTGCTCTGGGCCTGAAGATTGGCGACATCAAGTCCCTGGAAGATGCCCAGGCTCTGGAAGGTGCCCAGGGCATTTGCCCCAAGGGCTGGCATGTTCCCACCAAGACCGACATCACCAACCTGGTTGGTAAAGGTGTAGGCATTACCACCAAGACGGACGCCCCCTACTATGATGGCGCCAACGGTTCCATCAAGTTACTGAACGAAGATGGCTTCAAGATGTTCCCCTGCGGCATGGTATCCATTAACAATAATACGGTAACAGCCGGAACGCTTTCCTATACCATTTACGAGGGACGTATTGCCGCCGGTATGATGATTGGTTCCACCCAAAACGGATCCGTCACCTACAACGTAAACGGTGATGCTACTTCGGGCCTCAAGAATATCAGTTTCTGCGGCCTCATGCCCATGACCAACAAAGCCGCAGAGGCAGAGTACACCTGCAACGGAACCAACGTAAGCTACCGCATCGCCGGCGCCCTCCGCTGCGTGCGTAACGACTAAAGCATGGCCTTCGTAAAAAAATGGCTGCTATCCATCGCCCTGGGCCTGAGCATCCTTCCGGGTGCCCGGGCCGACGAGGGCATGTGGCTCATCCAGAACCTGAACCGGGCGCTGGAGAAGAACATGAAAGCGCGCGGCCTCAAGCTGGGCGCCCGGGAAATCTATAACGAGGAGGCGGGCGGTCTCACCGACGCCGTGGTGTCGCTGGGCTTTTACTGCACCGGCAGCATGATTTCCGACGAGGGGCTCATGATTACCAACCATCACTGCGCCTACTCCAACGTGGCGGCGCTGTCCACTCCGGAGCATAACTACCTGGAAGAGGGCTTCTGGGCCCGGTCGATGGCCGACGAAATTCCCATCAAAGGCGCGCCGGTCTACTTCCTCCGGAAGGTGCTGGACGTAACGGACGAGGTGCATGCGCTTCAGGCGCAGCTTCGGGCCGATGGCAAGCCCGCCGGCTTCCGCCGCCTGTCGTCGATCGTTGAAAAGAAGTATGCTGAGGGCGACCGGATGGTTTCCCTTGCCAGTGTCTGGGGCGGAGACATGTACTATCTCTGCTTCTACGACGAGTACTCCGACGTGCGCCTTGTGAGTGCGCCGCCCGTGACGGTGGCTGCCTTCGGCGGAGACGAGGACAACTGGGAATGGCCGCAGCACAAGGCCGATTTTGCCATTTACAGGGTATACGACCATGATGGGAAGCCGCTGAAGCCGCGCCGCCGGCTTTCGATAAGTGTTGACGGCTACACGAAGGGAGACTTCACCATGGTCATCGGCTATCCCGGCCGTACGGACCGGTATGCGCCCGCTGCCGAGATGAACGAGGACGTGAACGTAGTTTCCCCGGTAGAGATTCGCATGCGGGCGGGGCAGATGGCCATTATCCGCAAGTGGATGGACCGCGACCCGGACATTCGCCGGAAATATGCCGACCACTTCTTTAGCCTTACCAATGCGGCCGAGCTCCAGGAGGGACAGTGGGCCAGCATGAAGCGCTTTGGCGTGATTGAACGCCGGAGGGAGGAGGAGAAAGGCATGCAGTGGGCCCTTCTGGACAGCCTGGACCGGCTCTTTGACGAGTGCGCCCACATCGAGGCCCAGAAAGCATACTACCGGGAATGCCTGGTGAGGAGCATGACGCTGGGACAGACGGTGATGCGCATGGGCGGTTTTGGCCGGGGCAATGTAGAGCAGCAGCGGAAGCTCCTGGCGCAGGGCCTGGCCCAGACCGACGCCCGGGTAGAGAAAGAGATGCTGGCTTTTTCCATTGAGGAGTTCCTCACGCATATGGACGAGGAATACTTGCGGCCGGTTCACCTGGAACTGCGGCAGCGCTTTGGGACCGACTACAAGGCTATGGCGCAGTGGGTGTGGGACCACTCCTGCGCGGCGGGCTTTGGAGAGATTCCCGAGGCCGATGTAGTGGCCCGGTATGAGGGGCCCATTGCCGACGACATGCTGTACCGGTATATCCGGGAGCTCAATGTGGGGGATCTGAACTCGAAGGAGGATTCCGCTACGCTCAATGAGTTCAGGCACCAGTATGCACAGGTGCGTCACCGGTATCTTCACAGGAAGGGTGTGATGCAGTACCCCGACGCCAACTCCACCATGCGGCTTTCCTACGGCCAGGTGTGCTCCATGAAGCCCTGGGACGGTGTGTATACGCACTGGCAGAGCACGGCCCGCGGCCTGCGGGAGAAGTATGACCCCGCCAAGTACGATTTCTGCTATCCAACCATCTGGAAGTACCTGCTTCCTCCGCCGGACTTCCCGGTGAACTTCCTTACCGACAACGACATCACCGGCGGCAATTCGGGTTCCCCCGTGCTGAATGCCCGCGGCGAGCTCATCGGCCTGGCCTTTGACGGCAACAAGGAGTCGCTCGCCAGCAACTTCGAGTCCATCCCCGGCTACAACATGTGCGTGTGCGTAGACATCCGCTACGTGCTGTGGGTGATCCAGTACCTGGGACGGCAGGAGTATGTGCTGAAGGAGATCGGCTGAGGACTGGGCGGATGGCGCAGGTTCAGGAGCGAACGGCGCAGGTTCAGCTACGGATGGCGCAGGTTCCGTTTTTACCACCGGGACCTGCGCCATCAGAATAGTGTAGAAGGCCGATTGGCGGTGCAGGTTCCGCCCCTATTTTGGGACCTGCGCCACTTGGGTATCATAATTTAGGCATAATTGACTTTTTTGGTTGGTGATTGTGACATGTCTGGTTGGTGACGCACGCTGCCAGGAGGGCTTGAAGCGGTGGTTGGGAGTTACAAAAGTGCCTCCACTGCGGGTAACTTGACCAATTAAGTCCGGTTACCCGCAAAAAAGGCCGTTTTTGACGGTAACTTGACCAAAACTGTCACGTTACCCGCAGTGGGCTTACTATGCGGACCTCGTACGGACGGGTGCTGCCTCTGCGTCCGTGGGACGGTGTGTATACGCACTGGCAGAGCACGGCCCGCGGCCTGCAGGAGATCGGTTAATTGGAGTCCTCTTCCCGCCACTGGGCGGGGGTTTTGCCGGTAAGCTTGAGGAAGTTGCGGTGGAAGGAGACGCTGCTGGTGAAGCCGGCGCGCTCGCCGATGTCCTGGATCTTGAGTTCGGGGCGGGTGGTGAGGAGTTCCTGGGCGTAGCGCACGCGGTACTCGTTCACGAAGTCGGTGAAGGACTTGCCGGTATTCTGGTTGATGCAGGCCGATATGTATTTCTGGTTGGAGGCCAGGCGGGCGGCCACATCGTCGATGCGCAATCCTTTCTTAAGGTACAGCTGCTCTGTTTCCATCAAGTCGCGGATGCGCTGCATGCGGTCGGTGTCCGGGGCGGGATCGGCCTCTTCCCGGGGGGTCTGTTTCCTGTGGCGGAGCACCAGCACCCCTGTCACGGCGACAGCCAGGACGACAGCCGCGACGATCCACCACAGGATACTGGCAGAAGCGCCGGGGAAAGGTCCGTCGAAGGGATAGAAAGCCATGACCGTAGCATAAGGCTCATAATTGTTGGCCGGTCTTCCGCCGATCATCAGCAGCCGGCCGTCCTGCAGGAGGACAGGAGCGGGACCGTCCAGGGTAAACTCGGGCACCGGGTACGTGGTGCGGTACACGCAGATGGGGGCATCTCCCCCGGCAAGGGCGCTCCCGTAGTCGATGCGGCAGATATAGAAACCGCAGGAAGCGTCGCTGCCCAGCAGCAGGGCAGCCTCCCTGTCGCGATGGACCAGCAGCAGGCTGCTCCACTGGATGGGATTCAGGGGATTTCCCTCGGGAATGTCCCAGCGGGTGGGCAGCAAAGACAGGTCACCGTCCCGCAGAAGCAGGATGCCGGTTTTGCCACCCTCGCTTTTGGCCGGCAGCAAGTAGGACGTATTGCCTATGGCATAATCTTCCGGAACCCAGTTGGTATGGATAAAAGGGATAGGCTTCCACTGCTCCAACAGGGGATGTGAGAAGGATCCTTCTTTCTTCAGGTATTCCGTACTTACGGTATCCAGCATTTTCCCGTGGGTTTCCATCACCCCCAGCAGCAGGACATCGTCGTCCCCGGTCCTG
>JAEEGL012713744.1_pt1 | contig 10732 bp, 5 predicted proteins | sample 9134231 | NCBI WGS metagenome assembly JAEEGL01 (sample SAMN16246548, study PRJNA631951) | gut metagenome | biome: gut microbiome; feature: rumen; material: fiber-attached | host: Bos | place: Iran: Karaj | collected 2018-10 | reverse complement strand
TCGTGATACAGCATGGAGGTGACGCCGTCGAAGCGGAAGCCGTCGAAATGGTATTCCTCCATCCAGAATTTGAGGTTGCTCAAAAGGAAATGCAGCACCTCGGGCTTATCGTAGTTGAAGCATTTGGTGCCCCAGGCGGGATGGTCGCCCTCCGCGCCGTCGTGGAAGAACTGCCAGGAGGTGCCGTCAAACAGGTTGATGCCCTCCAGGGTGTTGCCCACCGCGTGGGAATGCACCACGTCCAGCAGCACCCGGATGCCCATTTCATGCGCCTTGTTCACCAGGTATTTCAAATCCTCCGGCGTGCCAAAGCGGCTGGAGGCGGCGAAAAAGTTGCTCACCTGATAGCCGAAGGAGCCGTAGAAGGGATGCTCCATAATGGCCATCAGCTGAATGGTGTTGTAGCCCGCGTCCTGCACATGGGGCAGGATATGATCGGCAAATTCGCGGTAGGTGGCGATGCGGTCATCCTCGCTGGCCATGCCCACGTGGGCTTCGTAAATCAGCGCAGGCTCCGTATTCCTGAAATCCTGATCGGTCCAGGGATAGGGCTCCAGATCATCCCATACCTCGCAGCACCAGCTGCCGTTGGCCCAGTCCTGGATGGCGCGCCTGGTATACAGCGGCAGATGCTGGGTCAGATGATCGCCGTTTTTCACGATGGTGATCACCTTGCTGCCTTTTTTCAGCGTATCGCCGGGCAGGAACAGTTCCCAGTTTCCGTTGTCCAGGCGGTTCATGGGCGTGTCGGTCCAGTGCCAATCGTTAAAATCGCCCGCAAGATACAATTGATCCGCCGCCGGGGCCCATTCCCGGTACACCCAGCCGTCCGGCTGATAATGGAAGCCGTAATAATGATGGGCGTTGGCAAAATCCTTGAGTGCGCCGCCTTCGCCGACCAGCTGGCGGCGCTTGGCCAGATAGCGGTCCATCCGCAGGTTGATGTCTCCCTCGAAGGGCTGAAGCTCCGGATGCTTTTTCAGGATCTGGTACATTTTGTTTCCCCTTTCTATCGTTGCAGATTGATCCGCCGGATTTCACCGATGCTTACTTTGGGCCGCCGGTCCATATCCAGCAGGCCGTTCACTTCCTGGAACACGTCGGTCAGCTGCGTATAGCAGTAGCCCCTGAAGCCGGGCATGTGCTTGAATGCCTGGGTAATGGCCTCGAATCGGGCAAGAAAGCTCTTTTCATCCTTTTCCGCCCCGTTGTAGCCCCAGTTTCCGTCCGCGGTATCCTTCGCCATGGCGATGCCGCCGTACTCCGTCAGCAGCAGGGGCTTGCCCCGGTGATCGTACCCTTCCGCCGACACCAGCCTGCCGCCGCCGGGGGTGGAAAACGGCAGCGTTTCCCGATCCTGATAATCCCGGCTGAGGTGTTCCGGCCTGGCGGCGTAATCGTGAATGGTCACCAGATCGGTGGCCGTCAGCTCCCAGCCGTCGTTTCCGGCCACCGGGCGCGTGCCGTCCAGGGCGTGCACCAGATGGTACAGGGTGTCGGCCAATTGCTGGGCTTCCTTCTGGAAACGCACGCAGGGCACGCCCCAGCTTTCGTTCAGCGGCGTCCACGCCAGGATACAGGGATGGTTATAATCCCGCCGGATGGCTTCGCTCAGATCGCGGATCATGTTCCGCTTTTCGCTGTCCCGCAGCCAATAAGCGCTGGGCAGCTCGCTCCATACGGCCAGGCCCAGATGATCCGCCCAGTACAGATACCGGGGGTCCTCAAATTTCTGATGCTTCCGCACGCCGTTGAAGCCCATTTGCAGCGTCAGCTCCACGTCCCGCTTCAGGGCTTCGTCGCTGGGGGCGGTGAGCAGGCCGTCGGGCCAATAGCCCTGATCCAGGATCAGGCGCTGGAAGAAAGCGTCGTGATTCAGCATCACATAGCTTCCGCTGACTTCGATCCGGCGGAAACCGAAATAGGTGTCCACCCTGTCGCATACTTCGCCGCCGCTCAGCGTTTCGATCGTCAGATCGTACAGCTCGGGACGGCCGGGCCGCCACAGATGAATGCCTTCCAGGGTTTCGTCATGGTTCATGTACAGTTCCGTCTGCACGAACCGGTCCGAAGTGATTTTCACTTCCTGCGCTGCCGTCACCTTGCCCTGATACCGGGCGGTGAGCCGCAGCGCGCCATGGGGCGGAAGGGCGTTGAGCTCCGCTTCCACCTTGACCGAACCCGTTTCTATGCGGGGCGTGAGCCGGAAATCCACGGGATAGTATTCCCCCACGCCCTCCAGCCACACGCTCTGCCAAATGCCGCTGACCGGCGTATACCAGCAGCCGAATGGCTCGGGCCGGAAGGACTGCTTGCCCCGCGGCTGGTCAAAATCCAGCCGGTCCTCGCAGCGGACGGTGAGGCGGCAGTAATTCTTCCCGTCGGTCAGGTCGGTAATATCGAAGGAAAAAGGCGTATATCCGCCCTCGTGACCGCCTAAATACTGCCCGTCCAGCCACACGTCGGCCCGGTAATCCACCGCGCCGAAGTGAAGCAGGCGGCGCAGGGCGCGCAGGTTTTCCGGCAGGGCGAATTCCCGCTCGTACCAGATCACGTCGCAGTGCCGCTGGCTGTCGATGCCGGATAATTTGCTTTGATAGGCAAAGGGCGCCTGAATCTCCAGCGGGTAATTTTTTCTCCGATACCAGGCTTCCTTTCGGCCCGCGTTTTCCTCGTCAAAAGCGAAGCGCCAGGGGCCGTTCAGCGTAAGCCAGTTTTTCCGCTGCCGGTCTGGCCGTGGATGCTCCGGGCGCGGTATATTGGTCATCTTGTTTTTTCTCCCTTCGGCGGCGGCCTGGACCCGCCGCGCTGTGACGCGAACGAACAAATAAGCCGCGTTCGTTCTTTTCCGTTTCTATCATAATGCATAATCCGGTTTTTTGCAAGCCAAATCGCAGTATTTTTCCGGTTCCGGCGCTTGAAAAGCAAGGGAAAATATGGTATCTTGGGGGCGGAAAAATCGATTCGGAAAGGAAGAAGCCTATGGACAGGAGAGCGTATGCCTATCGTGGATTCATGCTGGACGCGGCACGGCATTTCATGCCCGTTCAGGATGTGCGGCGCATCATCGAAGCGGCGGCGGCCTGCGGCATGAACCGCATGCACTGGCATTTGACGGACGACCAGGGCTGGCGGCTGGAAATCAAAAAATATCCCCTGCTGACCCAGGTGGGGGCCGTTCGGGGAAACACCTATTTCGGCGACAATATTTCGGAAACGGAGAATAACTGCGGCTATTACACCCAGCAGGAAATTCGGGACACCGTGGCCTTCGCCCGGGAAAAGGGCGTTGAGATCGTGCCCGAAATCGAGGTGCCCGGCCACGCCAGCGCCATGCTGGCCGCTTATCCCCAGTTCGGGTGCCGCCGCGTTCTGCCCAGGCCCACGGGAGAAGAGATCAACGAAGCGCCATATCCCTACAAAGTGATCACCTACGCCGGCATTTTCCCCAACCTGATCTGCGCGGGCAGCGAAAGCGCGGTCCGGTTCCTGAAGGATATTTTAGACGAGGTCGCGGAGCTGTTTCCCGGCCCGGAGATCCATATCGGCGGCGACGAGGCGGTGAAAATGCATTGGCGGCGCTGCCCGGACTGCCAGAAACGCATGGAAAAGGAAGGCCTGACCGACGAACGCGCGCTGCAGCGCTCCCTGGTGCTGGAAATCGGGGAATACCTTGCGCAGAAAGGCCGCAAAACCATCGTATGGAATGAATCGCTGGAGGGCGGCGGCCTTCCCCCGCACTTCATCGTGCAGCACTGGCTGGGCAACAAGGAAGAAACCGCTGCTTTTATGGCGGGCGGCGGAAAGGTGATCTGGTCCGACGTGGAATACTTCTATATCAGCCGGCCCTTCTCCAGCATCGACGTTTACAGCCTGTGGAACATGCCGCCGGCGCCTGATTTTGCCCGGGGCCATGAAGAAAACCTGCTGGGCCTGGAATGTCCCCTGTGGTGCGAACGGATCACAAATCTGAGCCGGGCGGCCTATCTGCTGTTCCCCCGGCTGGCGGCCATTGCCATGAAAGCCCAGGGACAGGCGGACTTCCCCGATTGGGCGGGCTTCCAAAGCGCGCTGCGGGAAAAAATGAAGCTGCTTGAACCGCTGGGCCTCACGCCCGCTCCGGAGGAGGTGTGGCAAATCAGCCCGGAGGCCGCGGAAAAAGAAAAAGAAACGGAGCTGCGATTGCGCCACGCGCCCCGGATGGAGCGGGTGTTTGAAATCAACGACGGCATGCTGATGCAGGAATCGCTGGAAAGGCTGCTGCGGACCATCGGCATGCCCCGTTCCTTCGCTCTGCGGGTGATGGATTTCGCCTGGGCATGGCTGGATGAGTTTTCCGGCGGCGCGCCGGAGCAGGCGGAGGACGGAGCCGATATTCTGGCGCGGCACCTGCGCACCGCCGTCGAAAGCCGCTGGAACGGGCCCTGGCATGATCTGCCCGAGAAGATTTGGATCGATACCATGAAATGCTTCACCCGCTTCGTAAACGAGCATTTCCAGTCCTATGGCGTTTACGGCTTTGACCGCGGCTTCTGGACCACCCGGCAGGCCGACGCCCGGCTTTTCCGAGTGGGCGAATTGGAATACGAGCTTTGTCAGGAGGGCGAAAAACGGTTCATTGCCCTGCATATTCCCTCCGACTGCCGCCTGGAAGGAAAGCTGCTCAACGATTCCGTGGATCAGGCAAGGGCTTTCCTGGCCGCATATTTCCCCGCATGGGAGAACGCGCCCGTCACCTGCGAATCCTGGCTGCTTTCCCCCGCTCTGGCCGGACTGCTGCCCCCCGATTCCCGCATCCTGCGCTTTCAGCGGGCCTTTGATCTGACGCCCGGCACGGATGACGAACGGGAAGCCGTGCTGCAATGGGTGTACCGCTTGGCCCCGCCCCAGCAGAAGCACGTTTCCGTTTCTGATTTGCCGGAGGATACCGCCCTGCGGCGGAATATGAAGCGCTTCCTTCTCTCCGGCGGCATGATCAACGCTGCCGGCGGGCCGCTGGCAAGGCGGTTCGAGGAATAAAGCCCCCCGTGAAACGGACCGGCTGCCCTCCTTTTGAAGGGCAGCCGGTTTCTTTTTTACCGCGGGTCAATGACCGCGTTCACGATCGTCCAGGGCTCCATGGTAAAGGCGGCGGCGCGGCCCTCTGTTTTCACTTCGCCGATGATATGATCCTTCATATCGGTCAGCCTGGCGGCCCGTGCTTCAAAGGGCAGGGTAAGGGCGACGGTATCCCGCTTTCCGGCGGTTTCGATCACGCGCACCCGCAGCGACCCTTCCTCCGTCAGTTCCACGCCGGACAGGACGGCGCTTTGGGCCCGGAAGTCCATCAGGCGCATTTCAGGCGGCAGCGCGCCGGGCTGGGCTTTGGTGGACAGGGCGATCAGCGGCCGGTTCAGGGCGGCGATATGGCGGCACAGGGCGGCGGGGCTTTCATCGCTGATCCGAAGCCACAGGGTGATCCTGTGCAGTCCCCGTTCGGGGTAAAGATCGGGAGAACCGGCGGAGTTGATGAGGGTACAGCTCAACGTTCCGTCGCACAGCCGGTAGCCGTACTTGCTGTCCGCAGCCAGGGTCAGGGCCCGGCTGCCGTTTTCGGCGGAGGCAAAGGTGAGGCAGGGCATATCCTGCCAGGCCGCCTGCCGTTTCAGGAACCCGCCCGGCACATGGCACAGGCATTCCCCGGCTTTTCCCCGGAGAGGCGCGCGGAAAACCAGCACGGGCACGGTGTCCCCCCGGCCCGCCGTTTCCTGCCAGTCGATTTCCCAGGCGTATTGCAGTTCCCGCGCGCCCTGATCCAGGGAAACGCGGGTCATGATATGGGAGGACAGGGCTTTTTGTTCGATTTCAAGGCAGGAACGCACCTTTCCTTCCACAGGCCGGAAGCGAACCGCGCGTTCCACGGGCTGAATACCCAAATACCGGCCGATATGCCATGCGTCGCTGCTGGCTTTCTCCGTATCCACCACGCACAGCTGCGCCGGGGCGGCCAGCTGTTCTTCGCCGGTTTCCTTGTCCACCAAAGAAACCAGCGTGCCGGTCAGGCTGTCGAAACGCGCGCGCAGATATTCGTTTTCCAGCGTATAGGGGCCCATTTCCCCTTCCACCCGCACGTCGTTCAGCCGGTAAACCGGATATCGGTCCAAAGGCTTTTCCCGCACGGCGATCACCGCGTAGCCCAGGGCCGGCACAGCTGCGCGGACGTAAACGACGGCGTACCAGTGATCCCAATAGCGCTGCGGCATACCCGGCGCAAGCTGCAAAGGCAGGATCTGTCCCCGGCTGTCCACGGCCTCCAGGCGGCCTAAATCGCCGGTGTAATCCCAAAGGGTGATTTCCACCGTTTCCCGCCTGTCCTCCGGGGCGGTGTTGAACACGGTATACACCCGGGTTTTGCCCGCGCCGCGCTCGGGATTGGGTACCCCGGCATAATGGCTCAGCTGGCGGCCCATGCTGTGCCCGATGCCGAACCATACCCCCGCGCCCGCTCCCGCGCCTTCCGCCTGATTCCGGGAAATATCCTCCTCCGTCATGAACATGGAGGTGTCCGCCGCCTCGGAAATCACCCGCAGGGCGTTGCCCAGCGCCGTTTGCGTAACGGACATGGCATCGGCGCACAGGGCCATGGCGTATTCCCGGCTTTCCTGCACGCAGGAACCGGTGAGGATATCATGGAAATGGGTGAACAGAACCTTCTGCCAGGCCGTATCCAGCCGGTTTCGGGGATACTCCGCCTGCGCGGCGAAGCGGCCCAGGGCGCACATCATGGAAGCGTCGGCCAGGGAGGTTTCGCCGCGTCGATTGGCCATCTTGATGCGGCTCTGGGTGGTGTAGCAGCCGGGGAAGATGGTATTCAGCTCATGATCGATCACCGGGTAAGACGCGGAAAGCGCCTCCGCCTCACGGAAAAATTCATGCAGAGTGCCAAAGCGCACGGCGGGGAACACGGGCCAATCCCGCATTTCCAGGATCCGCTCGATATCCCGCCGGGTCGGCCCGCCGCCGTGGTTGCCCACGCCATACACGATCAGGCCCGTTTTCAGCCCGGCGCATTTTTCCGCCAGCTGGGGCAGGCCGATGCCGTTTTCGGGACACACGCCGCTGTTATACCAGTAGGGCTCCTTATAGGTCAGCACTTCCGCCCCGGAAGGCGCGCGGTAGCGGAAAAGCGTTTCATCCTCCTTCGTGCCCCGGCAGTGATAATAATACCGGATGCCCGCGAACCGGCTGATTTCGGGAATGAAGCGGCTGTGGCCGAAGGTGTCGGGGGAAAAATCCACCTGCACCCTGTCCGTATCCACACCCCACACCTTTTCAAGATAGCGCCGCGTCACCTCCACATGATGCAGCAGGGATTCCGCGGAGGGCATGTTCTTATCCGTTTCCACCCAGGCGCTGGCGGTCACTTCCCAGCGGCCTTCGGCGATTCGGGCCTTGATTTCCGGCATGAGGCAGGGGTCGAAATCCTCCACGATTTTGTACACCGACGCCTGGGACTGCATGAACGTGAATTCCGGGTATTCCTCCATCATATGCAGCACCGACCGGAAGGTGGACAGGGTGGCCGCCACTGTTTCCTGCATGCCCCACATCCAGTTCATATCGATATGGGCATGAGAAACATAAATCAGGGCGTATTCCCTGGCCGCTTCCCGGAGCGGCAGCAGCTTTTCCTCCGCCCGGGCGCAGGCGGAATCGGTCAGCGCCTTTTCCCGCTCCATGTGGTTTTCCAGCACGGACAGGGCCTCATCGATGACCGCGTCATATTTTTGCCCTGCGTGCCGGGACATTTCCAGGGCAAAGTGGAGCTCCGACAGGATGCGCACCGCCGTGCGGCCGGGCGGGGCGACCCCGATCTGTTCCTCCGCAGGCGTGCCAAAGGTGAATTCAAACTGCTTCTTTTCCCGAACGCCGCCTACGCGGCTTCTCAGCGCCGCAAACCGTTGGGCAAGGGTATACATCCGTTCCATGGCGTACCTCCTATACATTTATTTTCAGTTCTTGCAATTCATGCCTGCATTGCCGCAAAATGCCTCGGCTGATCATGACGAAATGAATCAAACAGCGCCCGCGGCGCTTGACAGGACAGATAAAATTGATGTAACATATACGGCAGCGCAGAAGATAAAACGGTTTGATTCCCTGAACAGCCGCGCTGGAAGGAGCTGTTTTCCCATGAACGACTACATCATCGCCACCTCGTCCACCTCTGATCTGCCGCGGGAATGGCTGGACGCCCATGAGGTGCCTTTTATCAGCTACGGCTACACGGTGAACGGCGAACCGAAACAGGACGATTGCCGGGAGGAATCCCGCGACGCCATGTTCAAGGGCATGCGCGGCGGGGACGACCTGAAAACCTCCATGATCAACGAGTTCACCTACGCCGAATTTTTCCAGGAACTGCTGAGAACGGGCAAAAACGTGATCTTCCTGGATATGTCCGAAAAAATGTCCGTTTCCTTCTCAAACGCCAAAGCCGCCGCCGAAAGCGTGCGCGGGGATTTTCCCGGCCAAACGCTGTATGTGATGGACACCCGCTGCATTTCCGGCGGCCTTGGCCTGCTGGTGATGAACATGGTGAGCCGGAAGGAAGCCGGGCAGAGCTTTGACCAGGTGATCGCCTGGGGTGAGGAAAACAAGCTGAAAATCGCCCATCGCTTCACGGTGGACGATCTGAACTACCTCAAGCGCGGCGGCCGCGTATCCAACGCAGCGGCGCTGGTGGGTTCGCTGCTGAATATCAAGCCCGTGCTGTACGTGCCCGACGGGGGCACCCTGGACGTGGTGAGGAAGGTCAGCGGCCGGAAAAAGGCGCTGAACGCCATTCGGGACAGCGTGCTGAGCGACCTGAGCGGCATCGACGCCGCCGGCCGGTGCGTGATGATCCTGCACGCCGACTGCCTGAAGGACGCGGAATGGCTGCGGGACCAGCTTCGCGCCGCCCATCCCGAGTTGGGCGAAATCAGCATCAGCAGCCTGGGCGTGGTGATCGGGGCGCATACGGGCCCCGGCCTGCTGACCGTCTTCTATCTGTGCGGCCGGCGCGTGCCCGGCTGACGAAGAGCAAAAGGACCGGAAACCGCCGGTCCTTTTTTTGTTGTTCATTCCGAAAAAACGATGGTGGTCACAGAACGGGGGGCCAGGGTAAAGGCGGTGTTGCTCACCCGTTCGGAGATTTTTACCAGATCCCGGGCAGCGGATGTTTCATAGGCCACGATGGATTCATAAGCGCCGAAGCTGCCGTTCAGTTTTACGTTCCGTTCGTCTGCGCCGTCGTTGATCAGCACCACGATCAGCTTCCGCTTCCCGTATTCTTCGCCCCGGAAAGCAACCGCGCTGCACGCTTCGCCGCCCGTAACGCCCACGCGCTCGAAGCCGGGGCGGATATAACGGGAGTAATTGCCGAAGGCCCACAGGCGCTTGAGCGGCACAATGGAAATCTGGTTCAGGCCGTTTTTCGCGGCGTGGATCAGGCCGTCGTGATAGCCCCCCGGCGATACGCCCACCCAGCAGCTCCAGGAAACGGCGTTCAGCACGGTCAGGTCCTCGGCCAGGGTTTGGGCGAGCACGATGGCGGAATCCATGCCCGTGTCGGTGCCGCCCACCATTTCGCACCATTCGCTCATGCGGATTTTTTTGTCCGAAGCGTGGGTTTTCATCCAGTTCATGAAGGAGACTTTGCTCCGGGTATCGCTCCAGTAGGAATGGCAGTCGATAGCGGAAAAATGGTTCCTCAGGGTCCTGTTGTTCAGGATGGCGCTGACATACTGGATGTTTTTTCCGCCCCATTCGCCGCTTTCGGGGCCGGATAATTCCACGCCCGCCAGCGCGGGCCGGGATTCAAGCTCCGCAAGAAAGGCTTCGTACACGCCGGCGATGCGGTTGGGCTCGTAATGGCAGCCCTCCTGGTTGCCGGCGTACCAATCCCATTGAGGCTCGTTGATGGGGGAAATGAATTTCACCGGCACGCCCATTTCGATGAAATGCTCCGCCACGTCGCAGCAGTAGGCCGCCCAGGGGGCGTAGTTTTCCTTATCGATGTTGCTGTTGCCCTTGCCCTTGATCATTTGGGCCGTGCCGTTTTTGGTAAGGCGTTCCAGGGGGCTGTTGCAGAACAGCACCACTTCCTGAGCGCCCAGGCGGGTCACTTCGTTCAGGAACCACACGGCCCCTTCATCCTTGGTCCAATCGTATACGCCGGGGGCCGTTTCAAAGCTCTGGGCGCGGCGGTGAACATCGGCGTATTCCCCGTTGCCGCTGTCGGCGCTGCCGGAACCCAGGTTGTAGCGGTAATTGGTCAGGCCGATGCCGAAATTGCGGTCGTACAAAAGCAGGGCAAGCTGTTCCCGGGCGGTGCGGCCCGTATTGCCCCAGGGCTGATCCCACAGCCCCATGTACTGGCTCCACCAGCAGCCGCTGGCCCCGAAGGATTCCAGGGTCTGGCAGACGGTATTTTCGTCAATGGTCAACTCAGTCACCTCAGCGTAAACCGGAGTCGGCAGCAGCGCGCCGCACAGCAGCGTCAGCGCCAGAAAGCAAAGAATTCTTTTTTTCATAAGAACCTCTTTTCTCGCAAAGAACACTTTACGTTACATAAGAGTTGAGATTGGAGAGTTGAGAGTTGAGATTAATATAGTCGACCAGGAGGGGAACTCCGGTGTTTATAATCAAAAAACATCTCAACTCTTATCTCTCAACTCTCTTTCTGCGTTAAAGCGTTCTTCAACTACCC
>JAEEGL012487125.1_pt1 | contig 10732 bp, 8 predicted proteins | sample 9134231 | NCBI WGS metagenome assembly JAEEGL01 (sample SAMN16246548, study PRJNA631951) | gut metagenome | biome: gut microbiome; feature: rumen; material: fiber-attached | host: Bos | place: Iran: Karaj | collected 2018-10 | reverse complement strand
TTACTCCCTGATCTACAGAAAATACCGGAATATGTAACTGATTTCATTTGGCTGCCGCAAGCTGTCTCTCTGCCTTTAGCGGCTTGCTTTATAATATCCTCCTGCTACGGGGGCCTTCTTCCGGATGCGGATATCCCCCACAGCACCGCCGGAAAGCATCTTCGCATCCTTCTCTGGCCCTTATACCTTATCAAAAAAATACTTCTTATCCTGGGACATTTCATAAAGCCCCTGAAAAAGGCCGGCACTGCCCTGGGACACAGAGGGTTGTTTCATTCTCCTTTGTTTCACACCCTTCTCTTTGTCATTCTGAGCGCCCTTTTTCACGGTTCCTTCGAATGGCTCCGCTGTATCCTTGCGGGTACATATATCGGCGTAATGAGCCACCTGCTGCTCGACCTCTTCTCCGGCGGGATCCCTCTTTTTGCCCCCTTCAGCATGAAACGGCAGCGCCCCGCAATTTCCTTTAAGACCGGCAGCTTCCTGGAGGTTTTCTTCAACCTGGTCTTTGTCTCCATCTCAATCTGCATGCTGTACCGGATCGTATTGAAAATGTCGATGTTCTGATCGCAGATCATCAGGGGCCGATGCCGGCCTTTGAATTTTGTGAATCCTCAACCGCGTTCCATACGCTCCTTAATCGGTGAAGCCTTAAGGTATCCTGTCCGGCAACCGATGATCAGTCTAAAATGCTGTAAAAGCTGTCAATGTTTTCTTCGGGAAGCGTGACCGGATCCCAGCCATAATCCTGATAGGCGCTGATCTTCAGATCGTTGGCCGCCACATAGTTAGCTATAATCTGAGCCCTGGTCTGTTCTTCCGCCTTGTCATCGGCTGAAAGCTCTTCGAAATCATCATAATGATCCCCGAAGATCTTCTTTGCGCTTTCAGTATAACCGGAGCCGTCCTCCACTATCTCCGCCTTCGTAAACACATAGTTGCCGTTTTCCAGGTCATTTTTCACATGAATGACTCCGGGATAGGAGCCGCCGGAAACGCATTCCAGAATATCACCGTTTAAATTATAATTCCATATGGAAAAGATCCCGTAAACACGGTTATCCTCCGGATCCTCCATCTCTTCCGCAACGATCTGAACACAGGGGATGCATACCTCTGCCTTCTCATAATCACCTGAAAACTCATCGATGATATACTTGTACAGATCATAATAAAAGGCTTCGGGGCCGGGATATTCATATGCCGGAAGCGAGGCTGTTGAAGTCCCGGATTCTTCGGCCGAAGCAGCTTCCGTTTCGGCTTCGTTTGCGGGCTCAGCCTGGGAATCGGCTTTTGCTGCAGCATTTTCTTCTTCGGAAGCTGCGCTTTGATCATTAACCTCCTCTTTAGCGGCTTCAGTCTCCTCCTCAGCCTCAATGCTTTGAGCAGGCTCACCCCCGGCAGGCGCCTGTGTCTTCACCGCGCACCCCGCAGCAGCAGCTGTGATCAGCATTGCGGAAACAGTAACAGACAACATTCTTTTAATAATTTCCTTTTTCATATTTTCCTCCTTTTTCCCCCACATTTTCTCAAGTATAACAGATAAGTATGACAATCCGCAATTAAAAATGACCCCCGGGGACGGAGTCAGTGGTTCAAAATATACATTATGTTTAAAGTGATCCCCCGGGATGGAGTCAGCGGTTCAACTTATACATTATGTCCAAATTAAAACAATCCATGCGAAATAGTCCACTGGCTCTGTCTCCCCCGGTGCCAAAAATCATATACTCCAGCTCTTCCGAAATTTAAGCGGAGTGCTTCCCTCATACTTCTTAAACATGCCTGTGAAATGACTCGCATAGTGAAAGCCGCATTTACAGGCTATATCCTCAACAGACAATTCTGTCCGGCGCAACAGCTCTTTTGCACGATTTATCCGCTTCATCATTATATATTCACTATAAGGAACTCCTATATACCTCTTAAACTCACGGGAAAGGTGATACATACTTACGCCGGCTTCTTTTGCGAGCCACTCAAGCGTCAATTCCTCTGTGAAGCGATTCTCTATGATCTTCATAACTGTTTCAATATAAGGCGGCATTGATCTTAGTCCGTCAGAATCCCTGTTCCCCTCTATAATCAGTGCTGTCAGTATATTTGTAATGAGATTGGAGGAAAGGACTTCGTAATGGGCACTCTTTTGTCCCGTCAATTCGATTATCTTTCTCATATCCTCCTCTATAGCGGAAGCTGCTTTCAATGGAACAGGATTGATCCCGGCGCCGCAATATTCATTGTAATATCCCAAAGCTGCAGATCCGTTAAAATGAAGCCACAGAAATTCCCAGCTTCCATTTTTGGGGCATTCATAATAGTGATGCTCCATGCAGTTGATCATAACAACCGTGCCTTTCTTTAATCTGTAATCTTCCCCTCTGTATTTTAACGTTCCGTATCCGGAAAGGGTGCAAAAAACAAGAAAGCTTTCAAGATTTGCTCTTTCCGTAAAATATGGTGCTCTGGTTTTAAAGTATCCCGTTTCCTGGACATAAAAGAAATTTCTGCGGCTCAGTAAAGATGCTGTATTGATCAGACGGACAGAATCCTCACTCCACGAATAATCAGCACGTTCCAGATACCGGGTCTTTGTATTAAATGACATAAGAACCACCTCCGCAAAAGATCAATATCCATTTCCGCAGCGCCTCTTATCACTAACGCAGCAAAATAGTGATATTTTTAAGCAAAATAATGACACTATTAAAAATATATCTCATATATAATTGCAATACAAGCCGAAAAAAGCTGCCAAACGTTTTAGAAAACAGGAGGGTTAAATGCGTAGTTTAAAGAGACTTAAGGACATAAAAAGGGCGCGCATCGGACTGTACAGCGCGGGATTATATACCTACTGGGAACAGTTCGAGGGTCTTTATGATTGCCTTACCGAATACAACAAATTCATTGAAAAAAAATTATCCGAATTTGGTGAAGTATTTAATTTCGGAATGGTCGATACAGAGGACAAGGGTAGAAAAGCCGGAGAATTCTTCAATGCACATAATGTGGACATCGTTTTTTCACATGCCGCCACATACTATACCAGTGCCTGTGTGCTGCCTGTTCACCAGATCTGCAAAGCTCCAGTGATCATCCTGAATCTCCAGCCAACGCCTGAAATGTCTTATGAAACAACCGGTACCGATCGCTGGCTTGCACAATGTGTCGGCTGCTCCATACCTGAAATCTCAAATGCTTTCAACAGATCCGGTATTGTGTTTCGTTCAGTCAATGGATTATTGGGGCTGGATCATACACCGGCGTTTGCCAAGGCGGACGAGAATACCTCAAACCGCCCTGAAGCCATCAAGGCATGGAAGGATATAGAAGATTGGTGCATGGCAGCAACTGTAAAGAGAACCCTCTCACATGCAAGATTCGGTTTTTTAGGCGGTTATTACAGCGGTATGCTGGATATGTATTCAGACCTTACAATGCTGCAGGCTCAGACCGGCATTGACGTGGAAATACTTGAAATGAGTGATCTTGATGCTTATTTACAGTCGGTAAACAACGATGATACCGAAAAAATGCTTGAAACGATCAATACTTTTTTTGAGATTTCCGGGGATTCTCCCTCAGATCCAATCGCCAAGGCACCCACAAAAGATCAGCTGGACTGGGCTGCAAGGATAGCCGCTGCACAGGAGAAGATGGTTCTCGACCGGGATCTTGACAGCATTTCCTACTACTATCATGGAAGAAATGATCACTTCGAAGAAGTTCAGAGCGGATTCATAGTTGGTTTTTCTCTTCTGAACGCACAGGGGATTGCCTGCTCCGGAGAAGGTGACATCAAAACAGCACTTGCCATGAAAATAGCTGACATCTGTGACTGTGGCGGCAGCTTCTGTGAGATTGTGGCGGCTGACTTTAACAGAAACACGATGATCCTTGGGCATGACGGTCCTTTTCATATCGCGATTTCAAAACAGAAACCGATACTGCGTGGAATGGGAGTGTACCACGGCAAAAGAGGAAGCGGCGTATCCGTAGAGGCTAAGGTCCGTTCCGGCTCTGTAACCACGCTTGGAGTAACCCAGACCGGTAACGGGAGATTAAAATTCAACATCAGTGAAGGCGAAGCTATTGAGGCTCCAATCCTGTTAAACGGGAATACCTCTACCCACATCCGGTTTGACTGCCCGCCGGCGGAATATATGGATAAGTGGTTTGCTGAAGCTCCCACTCATCATCTGGCTCTTTCGACGGGTCATAATGCCGGATTGTTCCAAAAGATAGCCGGACTGCTTAATATACCCTGTTCTTTCTATTAACGGTAAGGAAGCCGAAAGGCTAAACATGCACTATTATACACAACAAGTAAAGGAGGAAAACAATGAAAAGGAAACTCATCAGTTTATTACTCAGCTCAGCATTAACGGCAGTTATGCTTGCGGGATGTGCAGGAGGAGTCGGAACCGTTGTCGGAACAGCAAATGAACCTGCGGCAGAGACAGAAGCCGCTTCAAAAGATGCCGGAGAACAAGCGGCAGCTTCATCCGACGCGGCAGCAGCCGGCCACACCTATGCGATCGTAACAAAATCAGCAGGTAATCCGTATAATGAAAAAGAAGCTTCCGGCTTCCAGGAAGTGATCGAAGCAGAAGGCGGAACCTGTATCGTACAGCATCCTGAATCAGCTACAGCCGATGCACAGATCAGCGTTATTCAATCACTTATATCTCAGGGCGTTGATTCCATCTGCCTTGCCGCAAATGATGAGAATGCGCTAGCAGGGGTCATCGCCGATGCCAGGGATGCGGGTATAAAGGTCCTCTGCCTTGATTCCAAGGTAAATCCAGATAGCCGAGCAACCTTCGTTAATCAGGCCGGTGTCAATGAGATCGGCCAGGCGTTGATGGATGCTGTTTACGATCTCGCCGGCGGCGCAGGAGACTATGCTATTTTATCCGCAACTTCACAGGCAGCAAACCAGAATGCCTGGATCGCTGCTATGAAAACCATTTCCGAGAACGACAGCAAATATGCTGATCTTAATCTTGTTGAGGTAGCATATGGTGATGATGAGCCCCAGAAATCTACTGACCAGACACAGGCGCTCTTACAGAATTATCCGGATCTCAAAGTGATCTGCTCTCCCACCACGGTTGGCATTGCGGCAGCAGCAAAGGTTCTCCAGGATCAGAATTCGACCGTTAAGCTCACCGGCCTCGGACTGCCTTCTGAAATGGCAGAATACATCGGGGATGACGATGCTCATTCCTGCCCTTATATGTTCCTTTGGAATCCCATGGATGTAGGCCGTCTCGGTGCTTATACCTCCATCGCGCTGGTGGACGGCACCATCACAGGTGCTGCCGGAGAAACCTTCGAGGCAGGAAGCATGGAAAACAGTCCTTATACGATCGTAGAGGCTGAAGACGGAGGAACAGAAGTTATCCTCGGTCCTCCTTATGAGTTTAATCCCGAAAACATTGACGAGTGGAAGGATGTCTATTAATAATTGAAAAGCATTCTGATCTTCAGGAGTTTCTCCTTTCCCGGAGAAATATCCTGACAGGCATTATCGAACCTGTCATATGCAACCGACAGCCGGGGCAATTTCCTTAATAAACAGCTATTACTCTAATCCGTAACGAAAAAGAATGCCCCGGCTGTCATTTTCAGTTAAACGCTGATCCTTGCCTCTTCTCTTCATACATCGCCTCATCTGCCTTTTCTATCAGTTCTTTAAGTGACATACGGCCGTCCGACGAGGCCAGACCAATACTTACCGTCACATCAAAGGGTATCTCTGTCCGTTTATTTATATCCTGAAGCGCTTCAATGATCGCGTTTTTCATAAGCTGCCCGTCATCCGCATTTTCCGATTCAAAAAGAACCGCAAATTCATCTCCCCCGTATCTGGCAATATCCGTCCTCACCGGAAGTACCCGGCTGCCCTGCCTGAGAGCCTGGGCTATGTTCTTAAGTGCCGTGTCTCCCCGGATATGTCCATAGGTATCATTTATGGATTTGAATTTATTGGCATCGATCATCATAATGCTGATGGTACCACCGGCATCATGATTTCTGACCCAGGTCTCATAGTAATAACTTAACTGTTTACGGTTATTAAGACCTGTCAGAGGGTCCAGAGATATGAGCTGATCGATCCAGTTCAGATACAGGATCAGAGTGGTGATGGCAAGCACCCCGCATGCAACAGGCAGCCTCGGAAATACAAACTGAATGATCCCGGCAGCCCCGGGAGCCAGAGGAAACAGTGCAAGAATAACCAGAGTGTTCCTTTCACCGTCATACGAACTGTCACGAATGCTTTTTAGAGTACTTATACATGCCACAAGAACGTAAGTATAAGAGAAAATATATGTAAGGATAAAGAAAGGCCCTCTGCGATATATCCCGTCGGGATCAACATAGAAAAGAATTCCCGTAAAGATATTAACAATAAGCAGAATACTCATTACCCAAAGGATGGATGAAGCCCTGCGAACCATTTTCTTCTCTTTTATCAGGGATGTATCGCGCAGATGTTCAAAATATATGAACCAGAAGAAGCACATTACGGAGGTTGCGAAAAAGTATACCTCCTTGCATATGAACATTGCTGCCCGGTCAAATCTTCCGAATCTCAGCACGCCGCTATTGATGAGCACAAATATGGTATCAGACGCAAAAAACACCATCTCTGCAATAATGGACATGGCAAAATTCCTCTGCGCGACCATTTTCGACATACCGGTAGTCCGGTGAAGGATAATGGCGATCAGAACCAGTGAGAAAATATTGATTTCCAGATAAAGGACTGCGTACTCTGACATAATAAACACATTCGGCCGATCATCGCAAATGCTCCCCGGGGACGGAGTCAGTGGTTCATCCAATACATCATGTCTAAAATGACCCCCGGGGACGGAGTCATAGGGCCATTTTGAACATAGTGTACGAAATGGATCACTGACTCCGTCCCCGGCCAGGCAGGGTCAGCTACGTCCAAGCGCTTTTCTCATGGCCTCTATATAACGTGGGTTTGTCCCGCAGCATCCTCCGATATATTTTACTCCGTATTCTATGGCGGGAATGGTCTCTTTGACAAACGAATCAACGTCATAGATGGTAGTGCTGCTGCCATCGGCAGAGGTTATCGGTATTCCGGCATTAGGCTTGAAGACGATGGGAAGATCGGTACATTCGTGGAACTGCTTTATAATACCCATTGCCTTGTCGGGACCCAGGGAACAGTTTACTCCTATGGCTTTTACCTGTTCATACGGCTTTAAGCGCTCCGCAACATCCTCAGGTGAGTTTCCGAACATGGTTTTTCCTATTTCCGCAAAGCTGAGCGAGCAGAAAACAGGGATATCGAATTTGGCAGCCTCCTTAACGGCGACCTCCATCATGTTAAGGTCCATAAAGGTCTGAAACCAGATATAATCCGGCTTTCCTTCCACGCCGGCCTTAAGTATCTCATTATAGATAGAAGCACATTCATCCTCCTCCAGATCTCCGTACGGCTCCAGTATTGCGGTAAGCGGGCCTGATGAGAGGATCGTTTTTACCGGCTCTTTGGATGGTGAGCCGGTGGGGATCCTGCCGTCAACGGCTTCGTGCAGAAGCTCCATGGCTTTTGTAACCACCTCGGTCACATTATACCCGAACTTATCACCGATTATCCTGTTAATACCGAAGGTGTTGGAGAGCACCATCTCTGCACCGGCCTCAACATATTCAGATGAGAGTTCTTTAACAATTTCGGGATTTGTCATATTATACTGCCATACCGGATCGTTATTGCCGGATTTTTCCCAGAGACTCGTTCCTACCGCTCCGTCAAGAAGTACCACATTATCCATATTTTTCATATCCTTTCCGATCCTTGCGTTCAAAGGATCCGTAAAAAGCAATCCCCTCCATTTTGAAGAGATGGTTTATTCCGTTAACTGGCATTATTATATCAGACTTCCATTTTCCGTACAATGTGCCGGTATAGTATATATAGTAAAGCCCCCGACTGAACTTCCTTAATACGGGAAGCTTGCCGGGGGCTTTCATGCACGAAACTGTTAAAAGGCAGTCGATCGCCCTGCTGCCGTTAATGACCGGCTTTATAAGCTGCGATACGCTTCGCCACATTGTCCTTTATATTATTGTAGTAAAATGTGTAGTCGTTGTCATGACGTCCGTCCGGTCCGAAGAACTCGGCGTTGATCTTAGCGGCATCCTCGGGAAACGGGGTAGCCTTGGCATTCGTTATGACCACGCCGCGGGCGAGATTCACCTGAGCATCCGCGCCCACATCTCCGATCCAAGACTCACCGGTTTCATCATTAGTAATGAGCGAGCCCAGATTCTCACTGGCCGGTGCGTAGGTCTCATCCAGCTTCCAGTTGATCGGGTTGATGCTCATCGTATTCGGAAGGACCACAACATTCGCGGCATTTTCCTTCAGGTTTCCGGGCCCCTCGGTGTTCCAGCTTACAATGACGCCTGTATCTGTTTCACCTGTGGTGAACTTAAGATGCGGATTGGCCTTTAACATATCCGTCGTGACAGAGTACCCGATGGGATAGGCCGCTACCATGCGCTCATAGTAGCCGGCATGTTCTTTGAAGTATTTCCTCAGCAAAAGCAAAACCATGGACGAGCCCTGGCTGTGGCCTGCTATGATGAACGGACGTCCCCCGTTGCAGTTCTCGAAGTAGTAATCGAGGGCAGCGGTAATATCGTCGTAGGGCATGCCCAGAAGCGCCGCATCAACGTCCCCGGTCTTCTTATGGATCTCTCCCGCAAACTTCAGACCGGCCTGGCGGTAGTAGGGTACAAACACGTTGGTGGAATCAGCGAAAGTGGTTGCATGCAGCTTGTACTCAACGTCCACTCCCAGCCGCATCTCTTCGTTGTCCATCGTCGCGTAATCAGGGGCGCCATCCTCAAAGCTCCCCATCATATACTCCGTTGCATAAACGTAGAAAGTGTCTACATCCTTAGTGATATCAGGGATCTGATACCAGTTGTACTTTTGTGAATAGTCGGGCCTGGCGCCGTTGGTTTCCGATGACAGATTATTGTTTGCCATAGCTTCTCCTTTCAAAAATTTTTTTATTTCCAACCGGGCAGTAAAGGTTTACCCGCTCTGCGGTAACGAAACCGGAAGGTCCTTCCGTATCATTCGATTATCACGACCAGGCTCCCCAGCTCCCCGCCGTTTTTATCAAAAGCGGTGACCGTAACTGCTCCGGGCCTTTTTCCCTTTATTTTTATCTTCTTCCCTCTCTTCTTTGCTTTCGCGATACTCCTATCGGAAACAATTACCTCTGCGACCTTTTTTCCGACCCGGATCTTTACCTTTTCACCTGCCATAAGGTAAATTTCGGGTTGTAAGGTTATGGTTTCATCTCCGGTTTTTTCCTCCTGCTCCCCTTTTGGAGCATCGTTTTTCGGCTGACCCTTCTGAGAAATATCCTCGATCCCATCGGCCGGATCCTCTATACAAGGCTCTGCCGGCTCTTCCTCAATCTCAGCCACTAGCTCATCTTCAATCTCAGCCTCTGCCTCAACCTCCGGTTCCGGCTCTTCTATCTCAGGCTCATCCTCCGGCTCTTCTTCTATCTCAGCCTCAATCTCCGATTCCGCCTCAGCCTCTTCTTCAGCCTCGACCTCAATCTCCGGTTCCGGTTCCGCTTCAGCCTCAGCCTCTTCTTCAACCTCGACCTCATCCTCCGAATCCGGCTCTTCTTCAAGCTCAGCCTCTGCCTCAGCCACCGGCTCCGGCTCTTCTTCTATCTCAGCCTCATCCTCCGGGTCATCCACAAAATAATCCGGATCCTTATCATAAAGAAGGGCAAGTTTATTTTTCAGAAACGATCCTATCTTTCCCACTCCGTGCTCAAGCCTGGAATAGGAATCCAGCTTCATCCCCAGTATCTCCGCAACGTCCTTATCGGAAAAATGCTTTTCTGTTCGCAGCTTTTTTAACTTTTCATATACAGTCATTCGCTCAGCATCCTTATATTGTTCAAAATAAGCAGTATCAAAGGTATGATCCGTTCAGGACATTATTATATCAAACTCCAAATAAAATGTCGATTACCGCAGAATTAATATTGTTATTTCCGTTATCATTCACGGGTCATGGAATAATCAGAAGGTGCTGTCGGGAGCTTGCTCACGGACAGCACCTGCTGATTATTCCATGAAACCGGGAAGCGGTCACCCCACCCTCATGAGCAAAACAAGTCTGCGTCAGCAGACTTAAGAGTGCGTAAGCACGAGTTTTGCGAATGAGGGTGGGGTGGCCCGTGAATGGTAACAGACTGTCAAAGAGAGAACTGTTACACGTAAGCTTCTCTTGACGTTACCGTAAAGGATAACTTATAATTTTCCTACAGTAATACAAACGGCAGGATAAGCTGCCCGAAATAACCTTAACGCAAAGGAGGTTTCAAAAATGATTATTAAAAGATTGACAGCACTGGCTTTATCTGGAGCCCTCATGTTGACGGGCTTAACGTTTATGCCCTGCAGGGTTTCCGCGGAGGATGTAATTCCTTCCGGAGGTTGGGAGAAAGTGGAGTCACCGGAGATCACTCCGGAACTTAAAGCCCTGACAGATAAGGCTTTCAGCTCTTTGGTGGGCATGGAATACATACCTGTTGCTTATCTGGAAAAGCAGGTTGTAGCCGGAACGAACCATAAGATATTATGCAGAGAGAAAAGCATAACGCCGGATGCTACCGAGGTCTATTCGATCGTAACGATA
>JAEEGL012263374.1_pt1 | contig 10732 bp, 11 predicted proteins | sample 9134231 | NCBI WGS metagenome assembly JAEEGL01 (sample SAMN16246548, study PRJNA631951) | gut metagenome | biome: gut microbiome; feature: rumen; material: fiber-attached | host: Bos | place: Iran: Karaj | collected 2018-10 | reverse complement strand
CGTCCGCCACTAATCCGTCCCCGAAGGAACTTCATCGTTCGACTTGAATGTGTTAAGCACGCCGCCAGCGTTCATCCTGAGCCAGGATCAAACTCTCTAAGTTTTGTATATTAACGCCTTTCGGCGGTAATACCTTGCTTAAAGCTTTTGCTTCTGTTGCTCTTTTACTTTTTTAAAGAGTATACTCGGGAACCCCTCCGCTCTCAAGTTCGCGGGGGGGAACCCCTCACTTTTTTTCAGTCACCGTGATCGTGACTGTTTAAGGAATTGTCGAGATTCGCTTTGTATGATAAATCACACTTGCTTTTCTTTCTCTTTTCTGTTGTTCAATTTTCAAGGACCAATCCGCTGCCACTCGCGCGACAGCCTATCAAGTATATCACAAAGTTTCGCGTTTGTCAAGTACTTTTCCAAAAATTTTTGAAGTTTTTTCCTTCTTTTTTCGGTTCCTTACTCTCCCGCTCACCTGCGGTATCCCCCGCCCCTTTCGGAGCGCCTGTCTAATATATCACTTTTTTCCCTTTTTGTCAAGTGGTTTTTGCGATATTTTCCAATATACTTACACGTATCCGTGTGTTTCCCTTTTTTCTTGAAACGTAGTCTGTTTATCTCCGTGAATCCGTAGTCCGATACGGCGTCTTGATAAAAAAACCGCCCGGAACGGACAGTTTTCTATACAGTTAAGGAATAATATATATTTTTCTTTTATTACCCTCGTTTGCTCTTCTTATATCGTCCATTGACACCTTAAACCGCTTTGCGACGTCCCACGTTGTTTCACCGGGATCCGGCCTGTACAGCAATAGCGACGCTTTTTCCTTCTCCGTCGGTTTATCGCTTATCGTCAGCGTCGCCACGGTCCTTTCCGTTTCATATTCCGTGCCGTAGATCATTACGTATATTTCCGTATCTATATATATTTTCCCGTTATCCGTGCGTGTCGTCGGCATTGAAGATTTTACGGTCACGCAGTTTTCGTCGGCTTCGTTCAACGGATGAGGTACGTTTACGCGGAACGGAACCGAAACCGTCTGCCCCTCGTAATCAATTCCGTTTTTCTTTATCATATATACGTCGAGGCTTCCGTCTATCACGACGCCGCCGTTTTCCAAAGTCATGCCGTATTTGTCGCATCCGGACGTCGACGCCGTTATTTCTCCCCCGCCTTCATTTTCCGCCGTTCCGCTTACCGTATAATGAGCCGTAAAAACGGGAAGAGCTCGGCGAAGCGTTATATCGGAGTACGTCTCTTTACACTCATATTCGGTCGAATACATATCACAGATATACACGCCGTTTTCCGCCGTCTCGTATAAAACCTCGACGTCATACGTAAGATCCGTTTCTATCACGCGCATTTCTCCCGCGGTATCTGTAGTAAGCTCATATCCGACGTCGGAACAGCATACGTTCGCCCTGCATACGGATCCGGGAGATATGCCGTCCGCCGCAAGCTCGTGGCTGACGTCCGCAGTGTGTCTGAACGAATAAAGCCCACCGTCCGCAGAACGGCAGATAAACATAAGCTCAACGCAGAACGAGACCTCCGCTTTTCCGTCGGACGGCGTGACTGTCGGCATTCCCGGTACGGCGTACGAGCATATGACTGATGCGGGCTCCGGCATACCGTCGGGGATATGAACGTCAAGCGACAGCGGTATACTGTCGTCCCTTGCTTCCTCCACAGAGTACGTAACGCCCGTTTTTTCGTCGTACTGCAAACCGTTATCCTGAACGCCCTCTATATACGGAGCGATCTCCTCGCGGCGAAACACGGAAAAGCTGATCTGCGTCCTGCTTTTTACGGAAAACTTCCTCGGATTCGACAGTCTGATCTGCGTGTCCGTTGACAGTATCTCCGCATACGAGAAATCGCCGCCCCCGTCTTTCAACTGGTATTTTGCCGTAAACGGCGACTTGTAGCATACGAAATGAAGCTCGCCGTCGTCGCCGGAATAAAGCACGCAGTACGACGCCTCGCCGTCAGCGGAAACGCTCTGATCATCTGTATAGCATCCGTTTTTCTTTGCGGTGCTGTAAACGTGCACTATTCTTTTTACGTCGGGCTTGTCGTTCGGCAGTATGAATTCTCCGCCTGCGTCCGCCGTTACGACGGTTTTTATTATCCTTTTCCGGTTTATAAAGCTGCTGTTCAATTTAATACACCTCCGATATTATTCTGTTTATTTATATTCGTCTTATGTGCGCGTTATTCATATCCGAGCTTTCTCATATGCGCTCTTAGTTTATCTATAGCGGATTTTTCTATACGCGAGACGTAGGAGCGGGAGATACCGAGCCTGTTTGCAGTTTCCCTCTGCGTCAAAGGCTTGCCGCCGTCTATACCGTAGCGCAGTATCATTATCTTTCTTTCACGCGCGGTCAGCCCGTTCATCACGTAGTCCACGGCTTTTTTCGTTTTGAATTTCAGCTCAAGCACGTCGACTATATCCTCATCCGTAGAAATTATATCGCCGTACGTGAGCGGATTTCCGTCCTTGTCCGTGTCTATCGTATCGTTAACCGACACCTCGTTCTGAAACTTCTTCTGAGAGCGGAACTGCATAAGTATTTCGTTTTGCAGGCATCTGCAGGCGTACGTCGCAAATCTCGTACCGTTGTCTATATCGAACGTATCGACAGCCTTGATGAGCCCCACAGTGCCTGTCGAGATAAGCTCATCCTGATTTGCGCCGGAATAATATTTCTTAACGATATGCGCGACAAGACGCAGATTGTGTTTGATCAGCTTTTGCCGCGCCTCCCTGTCTCCGTTTTTCATCGCCCGGAAACACGCCTCCTCTTCTTCCGCGGACAGAGGCGGCGGAAACGCGTCCGTTTCCGAGATCTTCAGAAACATATATAAAAAACCGTATATGACGGCAAAGCCCTCGATCACGTTATCACCTTCTTTTTCATTTTGATAATTTATTTACATTCTGTTTATTGAGAAATATATACGCGTGGTGTATTATAATAGACAGAATAAAACGGGAGTAAGGTTTTGAAATTCGCGGTAATTGATATAGGCTCAAACACGGCGAAAGCCGATTTATATAAATATAAAAACGACAGGCTTGAGTTGACGAAAAAAACAGCGGTGCGGGATTTGATAGCCGACCATAAGGACAGCGGCGCGCTCGATCCGGAAGGGATCGGCATACTGATCAATATTATGAAGGATTTTGTGTCTTTATGCAAGAAAAACCGCGTCACGAGGATATTTCCGTACGCCACGCAAAGTCTGCGCGGAATAAACAACGCAAACGAAGTGCTTGATACGATAAAGACCGAAACGGGACTTGACGTTCAGATAATAACGGGTGAGAAGGAAGCGGAGCTTTGCTTCAGATCTTTTGTTGATATGTACGGCAAAAAAAACGGAGCGCTGTCCGATATGGGCGGCGGCTCGACCGAGATAACCGTTTTTTCTGACGGTTCGGCCAAGAGCTCCGTCAGCATCCCGTTCGGAAGCAGATCGCTCGTTCACGAGCTCGGCATCGATATCCTGCCGGATGAAAAGCAGGAAAAGATCATACGCGATACGGTTTGTGAGCGCGTCTCAGCGTGCGGTTTATCCGTCGCGCACGGCTTGCTTTACGCCTGCGGCGGTACGTCCTCCGGAATGTTCAGACTGTTCTGCGATCACACGGGAAAGGATGAAAGCACGGCGACGTCCGACGAGCTATACGAGTTTTACCTATACTGCAAAGCAGATACAAAAAAAGCCGAACTGACCGCAAAAAGGCTTACGGCGGAAAGATACGATACAGTATATACCGGTATGCTTGCGCATATCTTTCTGTGCCGGGCGCTCGGCTGCGGAGGGATCACGCGCTGTAAAAGCACCTGCCGCCGCGGTTACGCCGAAAGCCTTATCGATAATGGTATTATAAAATGAAAAAAACGATCTGTGTTTTACTTATATGTATGACTTTGCTTCTCTGCTCCTGCCAGGGCAGCTTTTACGACGGCGTCTGCCGCATCCTCGGGATAGACAATACGGATTATTCAAAGGAAGCGGCTGTATCCGCGATAGCCGTTGACGACGAGGTCGCAGTATCTCTTGCAAACACGGCGAGCATCGTCTGCTACGGAGACAGTATAATAACGTTTGACAGCTTTTCAGACAAAGCGTCCGATTACGTGGATATAACGCTCAACTATCTTTCCGGTACTTTTTATTCACGGTATTCCGCGGATAAGGAAATGTTTGATAAATTCAGTGCTGAATATCCGGAGCTCAACGTTAACGCGCTCATACCGCTTGCGGATTACGAGAATACGGTATACACGTATTTCGGCGGCAACAGAAAAGCGACGGTCAGATCGACCGCGATGTATTCATACCTTGACAAAATAAACGCGTTCGTACTTGTCGGTCAGGCGCCCGACTGCGATGTGGAGTACATTATACACGACGTTACGGAAACTGAAAATACTTACAGACTTACCGTATCGTTTATCAAAAACAACGTTTCCGTCGGGTCTTACGATTTCATTTTCAGAAAAAGAGACGGCGGCGACCCTTATATATGGAGGCTGTCCGTTTCAACAAAGGTCTACGCCGTCTGACGTATCATAAAATATTCTCCGGTTTGATCATTATCATATCGCACACCTGTTTTATCTCATATATCAGCGCAGTTTTCGCTTTGGCATACGCTTCTTCTCCGCCGCGCTCATTTGTCGAGCAAAGCTCATAAACTGCTTTGTCAAGCGCGTCTATTTCAGCTTTATCAAAGAACAGCAAAACGGCAGTCTTGCCGTTTTTCCATTTTTCGGCTATTATAACCGTTTCTTCGGACGGCGGCTTTTCGGGCAGACTTTCGCACATATCAAGGAGCGTCTTAAAAAAGCCCGACAGCCACCCTGTCGATGAAAAAACGAATATCAGCACCGCGGAAAAGATCACCGCGGATATGACGGATGCCCTCATTATTTCTGCCCTCCTTCCTTTTGTTTTTTAACTATATTTATCTCGGACGCGTCGTTGCACGTCATAATATATACGTCATGCGCTTCGGTTTGGTTCTCTTTGAGTTTTTTTAAAAGCCACGTTGTGTTTTTACCGAGCTTTTTAAGATTCTCCGCGTTAACCTCGCCGTCCGATATGACGAGCCGCGCCATACCGCGCTCTTTTTCTCCCACGTTCATATCGCTTCTTGTCGGCGCGCTTTCCGACGATTTCAAAAGGACGGATATGCTTCCGTTTTCCTCCATTACGGCGTAATAAACGTCCGACGGGTCGCCGACGCCCTTTGCGCGCAGCTCAGACATAAGCTCCTCAAACGTCACGCGAACGCGAAGAAGCTCTTTGACGTTGACCTTTCCTTTATCTATCAGTATGCTCGGCTTGCCGACGAAAAGACGCTTTAAAAACGGGCTTTTAGTCATTACGAACGACGCGATGACCTCAAGGCAGACGACGACGCAGACGGGAACGATACCGTACGCGACGGGTACGTTCTGCATAACGATAGGCTGAGACGCTATCTGAGACAGAATAAGCGTCGTCACAAGCTCGGACGGCTGAAGCTCCCCGATCTGCCTCTTACCCATGAGCCTCATCACGAGAAGCAGTATTATATATACGATTATAGTGCGAAACAGAATAACAGTCATAAAAACACCCGCTTTGATTATACTCAAAACGGGTGTTTTTATTCATTTAATATGCTTTTGTTTCAATCGAGCGATTCTAAGATCTTACAGGTGAGACGGTACACGCGCCCGACTGACGCTATGCCGAGTCTCTCGTTCACGGAATGGATATCATGAAGCTCCGGACCGTATGAAATGCAGTCAAGATCGCGTATCTTTGAGGCGAAGAGTCCGCATTCAAGTCCACCGTGCGTAGCGGTTATCTTTGCTTCTCCGCCGTATACGGCGCGGTACGCTTCAAGCGCCGCGTCGCGCAGCGGCGACACTTTTCTGTATTCCCATTCCGGATATTCTCCGCGCGTGGAGACGCTGCCGCCGAAAAGCTCCGTTACTATCCTTACCCTGTCAAGCAGTTCTTTTTTCTGCGTCGCAACGGACGAACGGACGGCAAAGCTGTATTTGAGACGGTCAGCCTCAAGCAGAAGCACGCCGAGATTGAGAGACGTCTGAACGAGTCCCTTAATGTCCATGCTCATATTCTGTATGCCGTACGGCAGGATGCGGAGCAGGCGGCAGATATTTATCGTATCCGGAAGGATCACGGTATCGCCGCGCTCGTCCGACTTTTCACAGACAAGTTTTACGCCCGGATCCGACGTTGAAAGCTCTTTTTTGAAGATCCTGTCAAAATCAAAAACAAGCTTTTCAAGTCTGTCCGCGTCTATTTGCGAGACAGCGACGCAGGCGACGGTTTTGCCCGGTATGACGTTATCGTATTCTCCGCCCTTCAGGCTTATCAGCCGCACCGGCATTTCCTTTGTGAGTTCGTATAAAAATCTGCCCATCAGCTTGTTTGAGCTGCCGCGTTCCTTGTCTATATCACAACCGGAATGACCGCCGGAAAGGCCAAAGATCGTGACGGCGTACGATACGAGCCCGTCGCCGTACGGTTCTCTTTTTACGGGGATCTCACAGTTTGCGCGAACTCCGCCGGAACAGCCCGCGGTAAAAACGCCCTCCTCTTCGGAGTCTATGTTGAGCATACGTCTGCCCTTGAGAACGGAAGCGTCAAGTCCCGCCGCGCCGAACATCCCCGTTTCCTCATCCGTCGTGAAAACGGCTTCTATCGGCGGGTGTGTAAGCGTATCGTCGTCAAGTATCGCAAGCGCCATCGCGACCGCTATCGTGTCGTCTCCGCCGAGAGAGGTGCCGTCGGCGCGAAGATAATCTCCGTCAAGAACAAGCTTTATCGGCTCCTTTGCCATATCGACCGAATCGTCCGGGTGCTTGGCGCACACCATATCGAGGTGTCCCTGAATTATCACGGGCTCCGAGTTTTCTTTGCCCGTCGAGCCTTTTTTATAAATGATCACGTTGTTGTAACCGTCCTGATAATACTCAAGACCGTGCTTTTTTGCAAAATCAACGCAGATATCGCTTATCGCTTTAGTATTGCCCGACCCGTGCGGTACGGACGACAAAAGCTCAAAATATTTGAATACCGATAAGGGTTTGCAATTTTCCGTAAATTTCATGATTTTTTCCCCTTTTATAATATATGCTCCTCAAAATATTCGCGGACTGTTTCTTTTTCCTCCGCGTTTAATTTATCGTATACCCTGTCAAACATTTCAAGCGCTATCTCGTCAAGCGCTCTTTTATCGTCGTTTGTGTATTTCATATATCACTCCTCGTCATCTTTTAATTCCGATAACATTTCGGGTTCGTCTTTAAGCTTTTTCATTTTGAAGCCCAGCTCATATCTGCCGCCGCTCTCACCCGACGCTGTGTAGATCTCAACAAACCCGGGATACTCGTTAAAAAGCGGCGCAAGTCTTCTTATTGAATACATAAAAGTCGGGTAATGAAGCACGACGAGCCATACGTCAAGCTTTTTCAGTTTTGAATCGAAGCACTGGAAAAACGGCTTTGCGCTTTTACTCTTTTTCAGAGCGTCGTTCAAGCATTGTATATTATTCTGCGCCACGGTAAGAAGCTCGGGATGTTCAAACAGAGTGCCGGACGGAATTCCGCCTAAATCGAGCGACAGGCGCGCGCACGGTATATTGCAGTTTGCTATAACGTAACAACGGTAATCTGTAAAGTTGTCGCGAATATCAAGCGGCTTAAGCCCGTCCATAACGCGCCACGCTAAAACGCGTGTCAGATCGACGGAGCGAAAGGAACACAAAAGCAAATGATCCTTTAAATACTCCTCCGTCGGCTCCTGCCGCTCGTCTTTACTTAACAATTCCATTTTTTCGCATACGGGAGGATTTTTTAACTCATCCTTTTTCTTGCCCTTACACAGCTTATCCGTGACGGCGGCGAAGTCGTCGGGGGTGATCTCAACAAATCCGTGATCGGTATCCGTAAATCCCGGGGTTTCAAACGCGTTTATCATGACCTGAGAAACCGCCGCTCTGTACTTGTTTTCACCGCATTTTCCGTACAGGTAGTTCATATTCCTGTCAAACGGGTATTGTTCATCGGAATCGATGTTTATTTCGACGTTTATGATAACACACATGCCGTTTTTCTCATCCGCTTTATAATACAGCTTGAAGTCGTCATCGGCGTCGGGCGTGAAATACCCCTGCGGAATATAATTATAAAATTCCCACGTATCGCCGTACTGTTCATTCAGGGCGTCCGTCAGCTCCTCGTATACGATAGAATCGGCGTCACAGCCGTAAGCGGTCGAAACGAGCCTGTATTTTCCGCCGTCCGTCTTGTCAAACCAGACAGGAAATTTCGGAAAGCCGCATTCGTTCCAAATCATTTTCAAATATTTCTTTGCTGCTTTTTCGGTATTGTTTTCATCTATAAGTTGTTCAAGACCCAAACGTTTGAATCTGTTGACCGCTCTCTTGACATATATATCGAAAGCCGGAAAATCAAAATCATAATCGTTCTGTGAGTGCTTTAAAAAGCATACGTCGTCAAGCGTTATTTCCTCGTGGTGACCCGATAAAAAACTCTTAAGCGATTCGTTTTCACCGCGCGGCGTAAAGCCCTCGCAGTCCGCGCAGTGCGCGGGTATCAGCTCCATGAGCCTTTCGTTATATTCGTCAAGACTCATTATCTCCGCCTCACAGTCAAAAGCGGGCTTGTCGGCGCTGACGGTCAGTTTTTTATTCTTTACGTTTTCGGCAATAAAATACGGTGCCATGCACTTCTTTTCTCTCAGCCATTTGACAGTTACGGGAGCTTTGCCCGCGTACGCGTCGTGAAATCCGCGCGCGGTGTCAAATCCGGACGGCAGCTCGTAATACTCCGAATCGTATAAAAATGCTTTTATTTTCAATGATATACCTCCATTGATGCGGTTTTTATTTATATTATGATTTTATCATAATATGATCTGAAAGTCAAGTGATATTTTCATTTTGTCGTTCATTAAATTTACACATCAAATTCAATATTATGCCTTGATTTTTCCGTCCTTGTGTGATATAATGCTTTCCACAACCGTAACGGAGACATAGCTCAGCTGGTTAGAGCATTCGCTTGACGTGCGAAAGGTCTAGAGTTCGAATCTCTCTGTCTCCATCAAAAGCACGCTTCGGCGTGCTTTTATCTTTATTCGCAAAAGCGAATAAAACTTCACATTTGCAGTAAGGCAAATATTTCACATTCCGCGGCGAGATATTTTACTTTATACGAAAAATTGCCTTATACATCTTGACAAAACCTCATTTTTCGGTTATACTTTATTAGACGAAATCACAAGGAGTTACCATATTGAAACGCGTATTATCATTTATAATGCTCGCCACGCTTCTCTTTCTCGCCGCGTGCGGCGGAGCCGGACAGACGGTTACTGAGACCGACGCCGTGAAAGGATCCGAAACGGAGACCGCGTCCGAAGGGGAATCTGAGACGGTTATTGAAACCGAAACGGAAGAGATAAAAAAGGAGGCAAAAAACATGCAGCTGATACCCGATGTTAAGCTTGAGACGGGAATGAAGCTTATAACGCAGAAAAATCACAAAAACGGCGACAGCTTCACTTCGTTCAAAAGCCACAGTTTTTATGATACAAAGCCGAAAAATCCGCTTTGGAGGCTCGCTCAATGGGATTCGGGTCCCGACCTTAAGGAGCTTATAATCAAAAGCGACAAATCGACCGTTACGGACGGAAAATGGCGCACGTTCTCATACGACCCCGAGGAGAACATGATGACCTTCCACCTTGACACCTCGTTATGCTATGACGGAAAGCCCGCGGTATACGGAGATTACTGGCCGCATCTTCTGATAGAACAGGGCGATTTCGGTGTTAAGGAAATGAGCAAGATAACGCGCGAATATTACAGATGCGACAGCAAAAACATAATCCTGTCGCTTGATTTGAAGCTCGGCGATTACAAGAAAACGGAGATAGAGGGCGACTGGGTACGCGCCGCGCAGTTCTTGCTGTATTTCTACGTCAAGGGTATAAACACGTCTGATTTCTGCTGGTTCGGCGTTCAGCTATTCGACAGCAGAAGCGATATGAACGATAACTACATAGGATATGACGGAGGCAAAGCGGACGCGTCCGGCGCGATGATATTCTCCATCGGCTCAAAATACCTGTACGGCGACAAATCCTTCTTCGAGTACGGAAAGCCGGTTCCAAACAGCGACTGGATCCACATTGAAATAGATATACGCCCGTTTCTTGATAAAATGTTTGAATACGGAAAAAACGACGGATATTTCAAGGCGGGAAATATCGACAAGCTCTGCATAAACGGAATGAATATGGGCTGGGAAACGATAGGCACCTTTGACCACACGATGTACGTCAAGAACCTCACCCTGACCTCTTATCCCGAGGGAAAATGATTATAAAGCAAAAAAGCGTCTTAGGGAGAGGCTACGTAAAGAAGAAATTAACCCACTTTGACATCTTTCCATTAGAGAAAGTGTCATAGTGGGTTATTCTCTTTCACAGGCAGGAAAACGCTTTTTGCAATCTGCACAGCAAATCGTCGCCAAAATACTTAACGGTCGGAATGTGAATAAGCAAAGCCCGACCTGAAAACTTATTAAGCAATTGCCAATATGCGTCATTGCATAAATACCGTGTAGGGTTATCTGCTGATCGGGATTTGATGTTGTATTTATTCACTGAGTTAAT
>JAEEGL011079243.1_pt1 | contig 10732 bp, 10 predicted proteins | sample 9134231 | NCBI WGS metagenome assembly JAEEGL01 (sample SAMN16246548, study PRJNA631951) | gut metagenome | biome: gut microbiome; feature: rumen; material: fiber-attached | host: Bos | place: Iran: Karaj | collected 2018-10 | reverse complement strand
TATTAAACGCTTTAAACTTTTCTAAAATCTTCTGCAATTTCCGATATACCTTTCCCGGGATCCTATTCCTTAACCCCATCCGCTTATTATACAACAAGATTGTTTTTTTGCGGAGTTATATCTTTGATTATTTGGGGCTATTCATGACATTTTCTATCCGGCTTTTTACATCTTCTATATCGCCAATGCCCTCAACAAGATACAACCCCGGAGCCTGAGGACTTGCGATATTATTTGCAATACGCCTGACATAATCATTTTTATATCCCGGATTATTGTTATAGGCAGCCTGAAGGACATCTCTCAAATCGTCTCTTTGATCCTGAGTAATCTTTTTATCACTGACAAGCGTATCCAGTTTCTCCAGAATTTCATCAATAGTCCCGTAGATATTTACCAGCGCCCTCTCTACAGCTGCTTCGACATGCTTCTCTATCCATTCATCATCTCCGGCATAATCAGCAGCATCCTCATACTCTTTGACAAGCTCCTTATAGATAGCATTATGGAGCTGCTCAGGTACATCCTTGAAAAGCATCCTCCTCTGAATGTTCGAGCTGATCGGATCCGCAGCGTATTCGAACTGTTTTTTGGCATCGCGCCCGATCATTGAATCCTTGTCACGCAAATAATACATCTCACCGGTCAGATGGACCATCACTTCGTCAGGGTCTCCGGAAGTAAGCTCATCATTCAGATTATGCAGTTCACCCTTTTCATCGATCTCAGGGTGTCCCTCGTTGAATCCGGCTGCTGCATATGCCTTTTCCAGAAGCTGCATCCACAGGCAGTTGGCACTTTCTTCCTCGCCGGTCGTATAGTGTTTCCTCACCTTGACATAAACCGGTCTGATGGTTCTTTCAGCGTGTGCCGCTGTATCATTGATTCTCACATATTGTCCGCCTTGACCATCGACTGCATCAACCACTCCGTATCATGAATTAACGGCAAATGCGCGCCTGCCCGGTTCTTCATTTTATGCTATAATAGCCATTAACTTAACTCAAAAGGACATTATTATGAAAAAACTCTTTTCTGAAATCCCCTGCATCAGTGGAAAAGGTCTTGAATTAAAAAGAATCACTCAGAAGGATGCTGATGCTCTGAAAGAAATGGTTTCCTCCGAAGCTGTCTATAAGCTTGAGCCGACATTTCTTTTTGAAAAGAAATATGAAGACATTAACTACGTCATAGATCACCTCTACGATGAGGCGCTTGAAGAATCTCTCCTCCTCGGAATATATGAAGATGACAATTTCTGCGGAATTGCAGAGATGTACGGCTACAAGGAGAAAATTCATAAGATAAGTGTAGGATTCAGGCTCCCGGAGCGCTGCTGGGGCAGAGGTATTGCCTCCAAGGCCCTTGGTCTTATGGTCGATTATATCTACAGCAAGACAGATATTGAGATAATTCAGGCCAGCTCTCTTCCGGAAAATCACGGCTCAGCCAGGGTTCTTGAAAAGAACGGATTCAGCCTTGTCGTTCGTGGTTCTGATGAGGACTGGGGATTTGATCATCCACTCCCCACTGACAAGTGGATAAGGTAGTAACGGCAGCCACGTGATCCTGTCAGCCATCTTCCAATATTCGTGATCGTGTCAGATATCTCCAAATGCACTTCCGTCTGGCAATTAGTCCGGTGCTGCCTTCACAGTATCCTCTGCGGTTTGAAATCCAGATAGTCCCCAGAGACCAGGCTGTACTTTATCCCATTCACATTGCCAAGAAGGCTGTCGTGAAATCTCTCCTGCCCATGACAGTGCGCATAGATCACCTGCTCCACTCCGTAAGCCTGTGCCATAAGTGTAAAGCGGCTGACCTTCTCCCCTATCTCCGTCGGCGGATAGTGAAGGAACATGATAAACCTCTCATATCCCTCTGCTCTCGCTGCCTCAAAAGAAAGCTTCAAACGCTTCGCTTCCCTCTCTACCAGCATCTGAGCGTGCTGCCTTGAGTCAAATCCCTCATAACAGTATCCCTTTGTTCCGACAAGCGCGTAGTCTCCATAGGAATAGAAATTATTCTGTAAAAAATGAAGTTTCCCCTCGTAAAGGTCATTTAGCTCTTTTGTCTTTTTGGGATTCCAAAAAGTATCGTGATTGCCTCGAATTAGGATTTTTCTCCCGGGAAGGTCAGCAATAAACTCAAGATCAAGCTGGCAGCCGGGCAGTTTTTTCCCCCAGCTGTGGTCCCCCACAAGAACCAGTGTGTCATTGTCATCCACGAGCTTATTGCAATTTTTCTCTATTTTCTTTTCATGGTTTTTCCAGATCTTCCCAAATCTGTCCATTCTCTTCTCAGACTGAAATGATAAGTGAAGATCTCCAAGTGCGTAAAGTGCCATTGTGCTATGAATGCTCCCTGACTTCATTGTTATCGTATTGGACCAGGTCCTCGCAAAGCGAGGGGCGTGTCCTGTCAAAGACAGGATTCTTGAACGCATTTTCATCTTTGCATTCAAGAAGTCATATGTTCAAAAATCATATCGTTTTACTTCACAGTTCTTAATGCCAATAAGTGAGAATTCTTCATTGTCCATCTCTCTGAAATAGGATTCTATGATCCTCACGAGACCGTTGTGGGCAACAAGAATGTATTCTTTATCCCCGGCTCGGATCTCATCAAGCAGACCATAAATCCTATGCGCAGTCTGAAGCATTGATTCACCGCTTCCAAACCTGCTTGCAAGGTCCTTTTTGGCTTCATAAAACTCTGCGCCGTCTCTCGGTGTGGACTCATATTTTCCAAAATTCTGCTCAATGAGTCTTGGCTCTATCTCCATCGGTATTCCGGTTACTTCAGAAATATGCCTGGCAGTTTCTGATGCTCTTATAAGAGGCGAAGACAGAATCCTGTCCGCTTTGATATTCATCTCAAGTATCTTCCTGCCGGTTTCTATTGCCTGCTCATGACCTTTTGAAGTAAGCTCTATATCAGTCACCCCGCATATCTTGTTTTCCACATTCCAGACAGTTTCACCATGCCTTATATAATAAAAATGATCCATAAAATACCATTTACTCCTTCTTCATAGCTTGTCGCACAAGGAAGTTCCCGTCAGTTCCGATTCAAAAGCCATACGAGATCCTCACGAATTAAAGAGCGTGTCCTGCATGTCTGGTCATACAGATGACAGTTTTCTGAAGCTTACTTATGACTCTTTAACGCAGGCTTCTCGCAGACATTTCCCCTTTTGTCCGCCAAAAGTCATATTTTAAAGCTTACCATACTTTATTCAGGCGTCAACCAGTCGATTTAGTGCAACCGTTTTCCAATAGCATTTATTTATCACGAAACGTGCAGCACAGTGCGCATTTTTATCAGATAAATAACTCAATGGCCTGTTTATAGGAGTTCAATATGAGACGCGCTGCCAATAGTATTAATCAGCAGCTTCACAAAACAATTCATAGAGCATCTTTCTCATGCCGTTTATGTCTAACGGTTTTTCTTTTGTCTCATATGTGAATATCAGATTTTTCCCGGGATAAATTCCACTGGCCCTGTACAGATCCATCTTCTCCATTGCATCTTTTCTGTACCCTTCTTCATGCATCCGTCCAAAATGTTCAAAGTAGATTACATCTCTTTTCTTCACATTAAACAATGTAAAATCCGGATATCTAACCGAACCGTCAATCATTATGACAGAACTTTCATAACGGTAAGGTATCCCAAACTCATACAGAGTGTCTGCAATGATTGCTTCAGATTTTGACCTAACCTTTTCTCCTCTTCTGGTGCTGAATATTTTGTTTTCCGGTTTATATGTACTTTGTTTGAATGTCTTGGACTGCCATTCTTTGGCTATCAGATCATCAGTTACGATGTATGGTGTTACCAGATTTTTTCTTTCAGAAATCAGATTGTTGTAGATGTCATCTGCCGGATTGTTGTATCCTAAAATGAATTTCTTTAGCATTTTCAGCTCATCCCCGGCAGCTTTCATAAATACCCTGTTGTAATCTCTTTGAGCCAGTTTCCTGATCATAGGCATATTCTTCTTTAACAAGTATTCGCCGCCTTCATCAGAATTAGCTGTAATTTTGTAATACCGCTTCCTGCTCACCCTAAGACGCCCATCCGGTAATGTCTTTTCTTCTTTCTCGGCCAGTTTGATTGACCTTTCAAGAAGCGCCACCCGTTTGTTAAGTGCTTTAATCAATTCGTTCATATTTCTTTTTATTGTTTTGTCCTTTCTCATTTTTAGTTATTGTTGTGCCCTTGTCATGTTTATATCTGGATCAAGTCGGATTATCATGGTTGCTGTTAGCATCGGGGAATAATCACCATTCAGCAGCGGGATAGATTTGCCAATTACCATCGGGACATTTCAGCAAATTTGCTTAATGACCTCTTTTCCGGAGTGTATTCCTTACCAGATGCATGTCAAGGCACGCAAGCTCTAAAGGTCTTGACATGCATCTGGTAAGGAATAGTGAGCACCTAAGAGGTCAATAGCATCTAATGCTATCGCATTGGTCAAAATCGGCTGATTTCGTATGGTTATTTCATTCCGATATTTATTGGCTAATTTATCCCGATGATATTAGGTGATTATCACCCGATGCCAACATCACCTAAAGAATGACCCAATATGATGCTTTTTATTGTCCAGGTCATGTACCTCATTAATACCCCGACACTGATTATCTTAGCTTTTACCCTAATAGAACTTTTCTTCTTGTTTAGGTTAAAAATATATTCAGATTTCCCAACCACATCATCAAAACATTTGACCTAAATAATATTTTTTACTCGTATAGGTGATAAATCTATTCAGGTTTCCCAACTGCATCCTCAAAATATCTGACCTAAATAGCACTTTTCACCCGTTTAGGGTAAAAATATTCTTAGATTTCCCAACCATATCATCAAAACATTTGACCTAAATAACATTTTTATTCGTATAGGTGATAAGTCTAGTTGAAACAATCACGCATCAGAACTGATGCAGGATACCCGATAAGCTCCCCGTGTGAGCCTACGAGTAATGATAATTTAAATAATAGTGGTTATAAATATGCCAGCACCTGATATATTATGCCAAAAGCAGCATTATTTAACAAGTGTATTAATCCAAATATTTGCTATGATAACCAATGATGATCTATAACATCTAAAATCTAAGGAAAAACAACTGCCCCTCGGAAACAGTTACTGAAAACAGAAAAAGTGCTAATGAATCCTCTTCATTAGCGCTTTTTAGATGCGTTTCAGATAATATGAGCTGTCCGTTTAAAGTGCGTCTTCCACCGACACGGCTGTGCAGATGCGCATTTGTCGGACGAATCATATTATTATTTGACTGTTATCATGGAATGACAATTCCAAGGTCACACCTCTTCCACGTAGTTAACGTAGTCAAGATCCCTGAACAGTGCAAGGACATCTGTGTGTGAACGCTTTCTGTCCAGATCCATGTCTATCATCAGAGCAGTGTCTGAAGACATTATTGTCTTCTCCTTGCTCTTAGTCATGCTGCTTATCCTAAAACCCTGCTCCTGGATCATGCGTGTAAGCTTGTTGACACCATTGTTCTTGTTTATCTCGATGTATATACTCATGTACTGGCTGTACTCCTCAACCTTGTTGCTGACGTGAAGCAGTACCATATTGGCAAAAGCAACTAGCAGGAAGCTGCAAATGCCAACCGTGAGAAACCCTGCGCCAATTGCCATACCCATGCAGGAGGTAACCCAAAGGGTTGCTGCCGTTGAGAGTCCCTTTATCTGTTTTCTCCCCGTCACAAGGATTGTGCCGGCACCAAGAAAGCCTATTCCGCTCACAACGCCAGCCGGAATACGACTCACATCCGCATTAAATCCCGGTAGCGCAGATAGATATAAATTCAGGGCTGTTGCCGCAGCGGATCCCAGGCTCACCAGCGCAAAAGTCTTGATCCCCGCGCTATGATGTGTGATTACCCTCTCCCATCCGACAAGACTCCCTAAAACTGTTGCAAGCAAAAGCCTTATCGCAACCGCTATATCACTGCTTCCTGTTAAAAAATTCATAAAATCAGTAGAACTCATAATTAACCTCTTTTAAGTAAAGTCAAAGTCCGGTGCTGACCGCCGAGCCGGACTTTAACCCTTATATCATTTTATTTCAAAGCTCAAAGAGCATAAAGTGTATTATCTTCAAAGTCAAGGTAAACGCTGTCTCCTACTTTATAGATCTTCTTGTTCTTAGGGTTGTACTCCTGTATCTTGACTGTGCTCTCTCCAACCTTAATGTGATAGTCCTGATATGCTCCCATGAAGCATGAGTACTCTATTGTTCCCTTGATGCTGCCCGCATCTGAAAGTACTGCTCCCTCAGGTCTTAGTACCACATCACAGTCAGCTCCGCTCTCAAGCTTGCCGGTTGCGCACCTAAGCTTTGTGCCGCCAAGTTCAACCTGATCCTGACCTACAACCTTTGCCTTAAGGAAATTACACTCACCGATGAAGTCAGCAACGAACTTGCTGTTTGGATAGTAGTAAGCATCCTGAGGTGTGGCTACCTGCTCTACAATACCCTTGTTCATTATGATGACCTTGTCTGAGATTGCCATAGCCTCTGACTGATCATGTGTTACATATACCGCCGTGATACCTGCCTCCTGCTGGATGCGCCTTATCTCTGTACGCATCGATACACGGAGCTTGGCATCAAGGTTTGAGAGCGGCTCATCGAATAAAAGAACTCCCGGCTCTATAACAAGTGCCCTTGCCAGGGCAACTCTCTGCTGCTGTCCGCCGGAGAGCTGGTTGGTCATACGGTTTTCCATCCCCTCAAGACCGACCAGAGCAAGAATATCAGTTACCTTCTTTTTGATGGTCTCAGCATCCATCTTGCGAAGCTTAAGCCCGTATGCCACGTTGTCAAATATATTGTAGTGAGGAAGCAGCGCGTAGCTCTGGAAAACCATTGCTGTGTCTCTCTTGTTGGGCGTAAGAGCATTGATAGGCTCTCCGCCAAGATATATCTCACCCTCATCAGGCGACTCAAATCCCGCAATCATCCTAAGTGTTGTTGTCTTGCCACATCCCGATGGACCAAGAAGTGTCACAAAACTTCCCGGCTCAATCTCGAGGTTCTGATCCTTTACAGCGTAAAAATCCTTGCCTGTCTTTGGATCCTTATAAATCTTAGAAATATGTTCCAGGCGAACGCCCTTTTTCTCTTTTGCCATATTATCCACCTTTCATACTTGTTTTATCTTTGTAATTACCCTAAATGATGTATTTTACCTGATTAGGTCATACTCTGATCAGAACTGCAGTTCTTTGTCAGCTTATTCTTTACCCCAAACAACCATTTTTAATCATCCAGGTCATTATCTGATCAGAATTGCAATTCCTCTTCACCTTATTCTTTACCCCAAACAACCTTTTTTAGTCATTCTGGTCATTCTCTGTTCCAGATTGCTCATTCTCTTCATCTTATTGTTTAACCTAATTAGCCATTTCTGACTGATCAGGTCACAGGCAGCAACATAATAAAGTCTGCTGCTTATTCCTCATCCAGATTGACCTTGCGGCTTGTACCAAAGAACTTCATGAACAGGTTCATAAGAAGAACCGAGCTGTAGGTTATGATGATCAGGATTGTCGCAAAGGCGCACGCGATACCGTAGGAGCCCTTCTCCGCAAACTCATTGATCTGCACAGTGATGAGCAGGTAAGAAGGAGTTACCAGGAGGATGATCGCACTGATCGCCGTGATGCTCCTTACAAATGAGGTAACAAATCCCGAGAGGAAGCTGTCCTTGATAAGCGGAAGCGTAACAGTCATGAACACCTTGAAGCTGTCAGCGCCCATATCGTAAGCGGATTCTTCAATGCTCTTGTCGATCTGCCTCAGCGCTGATATACCGCTTCTTGTTCCGGTGGGAAGACTCCTTACGATGAATACGATGACAAGTATTGCTCCTGTTCCGTAGAGTCCCTGAAGGATTCCTGTTCCGAACAGTCCGCCCGAGAAGCCTCTGATATATCCGATACCTAGAACGGTTCCCGGAACTGCCATCGCCAGCATCGATACCGCCTCGATGAATCCCTTGGCCTTAAACTTTCTCTTTACTACAAGATAAGAGATTATCATTGACAAAAGAGCTGTTATAGGCGCCGAGATGAGCGAAAGTATGAAGCTGTCCTTAAAGGCCTTCAGTCCCTTGTACTTGGAAAATACCTGTCCAAACCATTTGAAGGTCAGATGGAAATCATATCCCCAGGTTTTGAACATCGCTCCGAAGGGAACACATATATACATAAGTATTACAAAGATCGCGAGCGCCGAGCACAGGATCGTAAGCGGCACTGTAACACTCCTGTCAGTGATGAGCATACGCTCTCTCGAAGCCTTGCCCGAAAGTGTTGCCGTACTCTTGGCTTCGAGGTAGTACTTCTGAACAATGAACATAAGGAGTGTAATTGCCAGAAGGACGACCGCCATCGCAGCAGCGCCCTCTTTGTCGTAGGCACCTGTTATCTGCAGATAGATCGTGGTTGCCAGTGTGTCGTAGGAACCACCGATGATCATCGGGTTTGCGAAATCCGCAATCGACTCAATGAATGTTACAAGGAAAGCATTGCCAAGACCCGGAAAGATGAGCGGCAGTGTCACCGTCATAAAGACCTTGAATCTTGATGCTCCCATATCCCTTGCTGCCTCCTCAAGCGACGGGTCGATATTTTTCAAAAGACCTTTCAGCATCATGTAGCAGACCGGGAAAAATGTAAGGGTCTGGACTATTGCAATACCCCAGAAACCATACACTGAATTGTCGTAGATCTTTAAAAGAAATCTCGTGATGATACCTGCCTTACCAAATAGCATGATCATCGAAAGAGAAAGTACAAAGGGCGGTGATACTACAGGCAGCATGGAGACCACCTTAAAAAGCCCTGACATGAACTTTGTCCTAAGCTTGACATACACCTCGACATAGGCGAACAAAAGACCTATGAGAGCCGATGCAATGCCGACGAGAAAACCTACCTTTAATGTATTTGTGATCGCGCGCCTGAAATTGGCGAGCGCCATTACCCTCTTAAAAATATCAAGTGTGAATCCATTGTCCGAAATGAAACTGTCCACCAGAAGTATAGCCAGAGGATACAGTATGAAGATTGTTAGAAAAGCCACCAAAAGCACGATGGTCGTGACCATGACAGGATCGGCGAGAAGCTTCTTCCGCTCAAGGCTGGCACTTTGACTCTTAGCCATTTAAAATTCCTCCTAAGATAACTGTACTATTTCACTTTTAAGAACAGATGAGGGGCGCAAGTCCTCCCCTCATCCATTTATCCTATCTCTTTATTCTGTCTGGAAACGATCGTCTGCTGCGCTTCCGAGTGCATTCATAACTTCTTCTACATAAGTTGTTGTATTCTCTTTTGCATCCTCAAAGTCGTAGTCCATAACGTTCTCGGGATCAAGACCAAACTCTGCTGCCACTTCGGGCTGCTTGGCATTGTCGATAACGAGGAACTGATATGAGCCGTTCTGTGCTGCAAGCTCAACGCAGTCAGGGCTGAGGGCATATTCGATCCAGAGCTTTGATGCGTTCGGGTGCTTGCATCCCTTGAAGATAGCTGTTGCTCCAACCTCAAATGATGTTCCTGTTGAAGGGATGATGAGGCTTACGTTGCCGTATCCGTTGTCAACAATCTGTGTGATGCCGTCGTGGAGGAATCCGATACCAACAACGCACTCACCTGTGCCGACGTTCTTGGAAGGACCTGAGCCTGACTTGGTGTAAACTTCGATATTCTTGTCGAGGTCAACAAGGTACTGGATGCCTTCGTCGTGTCCGTACTTCTGAATCATTGTGTTTACAACGAGCTTGGCTGTTCCTGCTGTGTTGTAGTTTGAAAGCCAGATCAGACCCTGGTACTTGGGATCAAGAAGATCCTTCCAGTCTGCGGGCTGATCAATTCCCATGCGCTCAAGCTCGTCCTTGTTTACCATAAATCCAAGGATTCCCTTGTAGATACCATACCAGTTGCCGTCTGCGTCGCGATACTTGTCAGACAGAAGATGGCTTGCGTTTGTTGCCTCGTAGGGCTCAAGAAGTCCCTCAGATGCTGCTACGTTATAGGGATCGGTTGTGCCGCCGAACCATACGTCACCGGACGGATTGCCGTTCTCTTCCTCGATCTTGCTCTGTACCTCACCTGTTGAAAGTCTCTGGTACTGAACCTTGATCCCATAGAGTTCCTCGAAATGCTCGCAGGCTGCCGCAAGATATTCCTCCTCACAGGAGCCGTATACGATCAGTTCGCCCTCTTCCTTAGCAGCTGCGATGAGCTCATCCATTCCACCCTCGGACGTCTCTGTGCTCTGCGTATTATCAGCTGCAGGCTCTGATGCGGTCTCTGTCTGCGCTGCAGGTGCCTCTGCAGCAGGCGCCTCAGATGCAGGTGCTGATCCGCCGCATCCAACTGTGCCAAGAGTCAAAAGACCCGCCAATACCAATGCAATTCTCTTTTTCATAACTTCTCTCCTTTCAGTTTCGGTTCATTGGATAAATAAATGATAAAAAAAAACAGGATCATGGAATACCCAAAATCCTGTTTTATTGTCAGAAATTCTGAACAAAGAATTAAATATATAAACAAAGAATAAATGGGTATTCAAAGTTTTTGAGGGTCAATCATTTTGAGGGTCTAGTTTGAGGGTCTGTCGTGAGGGGCTACTTTGAGGGTCTGGTTTGAGGGGCTGGTTTGATGGTCTCTTG
>JAEEGL016706636.1_pt1 | contig 10733 bp, 9 predicted proteins | sample 9134231 | NCBI WGS metagenome assembly JAEEGL01 (sample SAMN16246548, study PRJNA631951) | gut metagenome | biome: gut microbiome; feature: rumen; material: fiber-attached | host: Bos | place: Iran: Karaj | collected 2018-10 | reverse complement strand
TATTTCACTAGCCATATGTGTCTCCTATCTCTTAATATGTTTTCTTATCCAGTTCCATCCTCTTAATGATATCATTTATCTTCGAATAAACCAAATCCTCATCCATCGTAAGGATCTTACGATCTTCCATGGTTATTTTTCCGTCTATTATGACAGTCTCGACCTCTGACCCGTTTGCGGAATATGACAATCCTGCGATCAGGTTGTTATTGGGCATCAGCGAAGGAACCCTGAGGTTAAGTATTGCGATATCGGCCTTTTTTCCGACCTCCAAAGATCCCGTAACATCTCCCAATCCCAGGGCCTTTGCTCCGTTTATGGTAGCCATCTTAAATACATCCTTTGCTCCAACGCATACGGGAGTCCTGTGACTTCCTTTGTGAATGAGCGCCATCAGACTCATCTCGTGGAACATGTTAAGTGAGTTGTTTGAAGCAGCTCCGTCTGTTCCGAGGCAGACATTTATTCCTTTTTCCATCATCTCCGGGATGGGGGCAAATCCGTTTCCTAGCTTCATGTTACTGGCAGGATTGGATACTACGCTGACACCCTTCTTTGCGAGGATGTCCATATCCTTATCATCTACCTGTACACAGTGAGCTGCGATACATGGTACATCAAAAAGACCGTTCCTTTCTGCCATCTCGATAGGAGAACAGCCGTAGTCTTTTTTGATCGTATCGATCTCACTTAATGACTCGCTTAAATGAACGTGAACGCCGATACCGGCTTTTTTTGCTTCTTCGGAAATCTTCTTAAAATATCCGTCCGTACAGGTGTAGGGCGCATGAGGTCCGAATCTGAAAGTTATCCTGTCACAGTCCTTACAGAATTCCATCTCTTCGTAAGTCTGATCTATCCTCCCTCCGTCATCATCGGCGCTCCCGACAAGTCCGCGGCACATAACGGCTCTCATTCCCGATTCCTTGATGGCCTTTGTGGTCTGCTTTATGTTCATCATCATATCGTTAAAGCAGGTCGTTCCCGACTTCATCATCTCGATGATCGCAAGGCATGCTCCCCAGTAGGTATCTTCATCTGTCATCTTCTGCTCTATGGGATCTATCGCTCCGAAAAGCCAGTCCATAAAAGAAAGATCATCGGCGACATTCCTCATGAAAGCCATGTATGAATGCGTGTGTGCATTGATAAGACCGGGTATTGCCAGCTTATCCTTACCGTCGATCACCCTGTCTGCCTTAAATCCGGCAGGTTCATTATCAAATGCAGCTATTCTGTCATTTTCTATATAGATTGAAGTTTCTTTTACGGCGATATCATTGCCTTCGGGCACGATCGCCTTGATATTCTTAAGTATTATTCCCATGTTTTTCCTTTCAGACAATTACATTTCTCGGCTCTCCGTTTATAAAGGCCTCGATATTCTTAATGTTCTCCTCAACACATCTGTATCTGGCCTCGGTTGAAGCCCATGCAAGATGAGGTGTGATTATCAGCCTGTCCGAATCCTTATATTCGCTTAACGGATTCGAATCCTTCATCGGTTCCGTGCTCGTAACATCAAGTCCGGCTCCGGCGATAAGTCCTTCATCAAGAGCCTTTTTAAGGTCGCCGTCAACAACAACAGGACCTCTTGCCACATTGATGAGGAAAGCACTCTTTTTCATTTTTGAAAGTGCTTCATAGTTTATGAGCCCTTTCGTGATGTCACTTAAAGGGCAGTGGAGCGACAGAAAATCCGCTCTTTTTAACAGTTCATCAAAGGATACCTGTTCATATTCCGTAACCTTGCTTTTGCCCGTAACGGAATGGAATATCACATTACATCCGAATGCGGTCGCGATCTTTGCCACCTTGCGGCCGATATTTCCCATACCGATTATTCCCCAGGTCTTACCCGAAAGCTCCGTATACGGTTTGTCAAAATTGGAAAACCTGCTCTGTGCGGCATAGGCTCCGTTTTTTACATAGTCATCATAATGACGGAGCTTTTCCAGTACATAAAACAGCAGGGCAAAGGTGTGCTGTGCTACCGCATCGGTTGAATAGTTTACGATGTTGCAGACCCTGATCCCGCGCTTTTTGCAGTATTCAATGTCTATGTTGTCGAATCCCGTTGCAAACTCGGTGATGAGTTTTACATTTAATGCATCCTTTAATGATTCTTCATTCAAAGGTGCCTTGTTCGCTATAACGATGTCGGCGTCATATATCCTTTGGGCAACCTCATCGGTTCCTACTGTATTCGGATATGCAACGAACTCACCAAACTTCCCAAAACCGTCAACCGGAACATCCGTCCCGACGGAATTTCTTTCAAGAGCTACTATCTTCATGTTTCATTCCCCTGTTCCCCGGATCAGAAGAGCCGGAAATTTATACTGCCGAGCAGTTCACCAGTTCACCGGAGCATTTTGGCCAGCGGTTCAACTATATCTCCCAGATCATTTATGGCTTTGTTAAGACCTTCTATGTCCATGGCGTCAATCTTTTTCATGGCTTCGTTGATGCTTTCCTCACTCTCAACCACCAGGCTTCCGACATCATCGATCATTCCGGTTATATCTGCCTGAGCCAGCTGCTTTGTGACAACGTTGAGGTCTTTCATCACATCATCTGCCTGAACCGCAATGGTATTGGCCTGATCCAGCAGTACAACTACTTTGGGAAGTATGGAAAGCACAAGTATGCCGACGCCTATCATGATGGCTACACAGAAAAGTGCTGCAAGGGCAACTACTCTTCCCTGCTTCTTTGCATATTTGGTCTGCAGTTCCTCATGTTCCTTGATGGATCTGAGGACCGAGAGCATTTCTTCATCCGTGGTCTTTGCTGCTTCTTCTAATACTTCTTTCTTTTCTTCGTCTGACATATGAGGGTTCCTTTCTATGATTGATCATTCTTTTATAAAGAGATATCAACTGACATCTCATTTGTTTACATTTATCAGATCATTAATGATCTCACCTGCCATGATCATGCCTGCGACGGGCGGTACGAAGGATATTGATGCAGGAGTCTGCTCCTTAAGGACCGGGGTCTCCCGGGAATAGACAACCTTCAGATGATCGATCCCACGTTTTTTGCATTCACGTCTCATCACCCTGGCAAGAGGGCAGATATCCGTTTTGTAGATATCGGCAACTTCAAAGGCTGTCGGATCGAGTTTGTTTCCGGTTCCCATTGAACTGATCACCGGAACATCTGCTTTATAGGCGTTTTCAATGATACAGAGCTTGCCTGTCACGGTATCGATCGCATCCGCGATATAGTCAAATTCAGACAGGCTGATCCTGTCTGATGTTTCGGGCAGATAAAAGATCTCATATTCGAGAATCCTGCAGTCGGGATTTATCGAATGGATCCTTTGGGCAGCCACGCTGACCTTGGATCTTCCCAACGTATTGTTATCGGCGATAAGCTGTCTGTTCAGATTGGATTCTTCAACTGTATCCCTGTCGATAAGTGCAATGGTCCCGATCCCGGCTCTTGCAAGTGCCTCAACACAGTAACTGCCCACTCCGCCTATGCCGAAGACTGCCACCTTCGACTCTTCCAGTTTTTTAACTGCATCATCACCTATGAGGGTCCGTGTACGGCTAAGAGCTTCTGTTTTCATCAAGCTTTCCGCCTTTTTTAATGTGGGTTCCTATTATCTCTTCAACATCGGAGATCGCAATAAATGCTGAAGCATCTACGGAATCGATGATCGCACGCAGATCGTTTATCTCAAATTTACTGAGCACACAGTACATTATGACCTTTTTGCCGCTGATAAGCCCTTCACCCGTTAAGATGGTCACGGTCCGGCCCAGCTTTTCATATATGAGGCGTGCTATCTCATCGCTTTCATCAGTTATGATCATCGCAGCCTTGGCTTTATCAAAGCCTGTCTCAACGATATCTATCACCTTGGAAGCGATAAAATATGCGAGCAGGCTGAACATCGCCCTGTCCCATCCGAAAAGCAGTCCGGCGATAGTGTATATTACCACATTAAAGATAAGGACGGTCTGTCCTACCTGCCATTTGTATTTCCTGTTAAGGATTATGGCCACAGTTTCGGTCCCGTCAAGACATCCGCCGCTCCTTATAACGAGACCCACTCCTATTCCGAGGATCACTCCTCCGAAAACGACAGCAAGCAGTTCATCCTGCGTTACTTCGATCCATTTTTCGAATATTCCTACAAAGATGGAAAAACTGAGCATTCCTATCCCGGAATGGATGATGAATCTCCTGCCTATCTTGAACATTCCGAATAACAGGAAAGGTAGATTGATCACAAAAGTAAGCACGCCCAAAGGAATATCACTTAAGGCGTTGATCATGATGCTGACTCCGACAACACCTCCGTCAAGGATCGTATTCGGAACCAGAAATTCCTCAACCGCGAACGCAGCGATGAAGGCGCCCAGGATTATAAGGACTATATCCAGGGCTCCTTTAAGCTTTATTCTGATGTCAATATCATCATGTTTCATAAATCTTTATCAGTATCAGATCTCAAACATATCGCTGAATTCCTTCAGAGCTCCGTCAGTATCATGAGCAAGGACTTTCTTAGCAAGGACCTTACCGAGCTGTACGCCTTCCTGGTCAAAGCTGTTTACATTCCACAAAAAGCCCTGGAACATGATCTTGTTCTCAAAGTGTGAAAGCAGAGCACCCAGTGCACCGGGTGTAAGCTTTTCACCGATGATTATGCTTGAAGGACGGTTACCGTCAAATTTCTTGTTATTGTTCTCATCATCCTTGCCGCATGCAAAAGCTACTATCTGAGCTGCAACGTTAGCCGCAAGTTTCTTTATGGAAGTGCTTCCCTGGATATCAACATCCACGCCCATCTGGGACTCTTTGAATCCGATGAACTGAAGAGGGATAATGTCGGTTCCCTGATGGAGCAGCTGGTAGAACGAATGCTGTCCGTTTGTTCCGGGCTCACCGAAGATGACCGGACCGGTCTTGTATGAAAGCGGCTCACCGAATCTGTTAACAGATTTGCCGTTTGATTCCATATCTGCCTGCTGAAGGTGAGCGGGGAAACGGCTTAATGCCTGTGAGTATGGAAGAACCGCTGTGCAGTCATATCCCAGGATGTTTCTCTCATATACACCGATAAGGGCATCGAGCATTGCGGGATTGTTAAGAACATCATCCGATGCAGCAAGCTTATCCTCGGCAGCAGCTCCCTTAAGGAATTCATCAAATACTTCGGGACCGAAAGCAAGCGAAAGAATGGCTCCGCCGACACCCGAGCATGAAGAGAATCTTCCGCCGATATAGTCATCCATGAAGAAAGCCTGAAGGTAATCAGAGCTTGAAGCAAGAGGTGAGCTTGATGAAGTAACTGCTATCATATGCTTTGAAGCATCAAGTCCTGCCTTCTTGAGAGCATCCTTTACAAAGGATTCGTTCGTAAGTGTCTCAAGCGTTGTACCTGATTTTGAAACCAGGATAAAGAGTGAATGAGCAACATCGATGTTTGAAAGAACTCCGGCTGCATCATCGGGATCTACGTTACTTATGAAACTGGCCTTCATCTTAAGCTTGTTGTTTACCTTTGCCCAGTTCTCAAGTGCAAGATACATGGCTCTGGGACCGAGGTCGCTTCCGCCGATACCTATCTGAACAACCGTCGTGAACTTTTCACCTGCGCCGTTAGCGATCTCACCGCTGTGAACCTTTGCGGCAAAATCAGCGATCTTTTTCTGCTCACCGAGATAGAAATCTCTCTTGTTAACTCCGTCAACAACGACATCTGCCCCGAGCTGACCTCTTGTGAGCTGGTGAAGAACGAGTCTCTTTTCACCGGTATTGATAACTTCGCCTTCGTAAAGGGCCTTGAACTTATCGGCAAGTTCTGCTTCTTTTGCAAGTTCCTTAAGGCCGTTTAAGATATCATCATCCACCTTTTTGGCGGCATAATTAAACTTAAGTCCTTCTGCCATCGGAACAGAATACTTTTTAACTCTTTCGGCACCCTTCGCTCCGCCAAGGGCTTCCTTAAGATCTGTTTCCTTATAATTTTTTAATGCCTTGAAAGAATCAAGGGTGTCAAGATTTTTCCATGAGATCATCTGACCTGTCCTCCTTTATGTCTTTAAATAATTTATTTTTTCATGTTCTTTTCTATCAAAGAGACTATGATCCTTACAGCGTTGTTCTGGCTGGATCTGCTCATTGCATCTATGTAGGTCTGTCGCGTGAAGTAAAGTTCGGTAACCTTTTCAACAAGATTCTCCGAAAGCTCATCGTCATCTTCAACGACTATTGAATAGCCCTGTGCTTCAAACGAGCGGGCATTAAGAACCTGATCCCCGCGGGATCCTTTGGAAAGCGGAACGAGGATATTCGGTTTTTTGAGTGAAACGAGTTCGCAGATGGAATTGGCACCCGCCCTTGATATGACGAGATCAGCCATCGCAAAGATATCTTTAAGGTCGTCGGTAACGTATTCAAACTGCTTGTATCCTTTGGACTCCATATCGATCAGAGTTTCATCGAGTTTGCCTTTACCGCAGATATGAACAACCTGGAAGTCGGGAAGGAGCTTCGGAAGGGCAGCTCTTACCGCAGCATTTACGGATGCTGCTCCAAGAGAACCTCCGATGACCATGATGACAGGTCTTAATTCGTTAAAATGACAGAGTTTAAGTCCCTCTTCCCTGCTGCCTGCTAAGAGTTCTCCTCTTATCGGAGAACCGGTGAGCACTGCCTTTTTCCTCGGAAGAGACTTAACCGTCTCGGGGAAATTACAGCAGATCTCCTTACAGAAAGGAAGACTGAGTTTATTTGCAAGTCCCGGTGTCATATCGGATTCATGCGAAACAACGGGGACCTTACACATTTTGGCTGCTATAACAACCGGCAGTCCGACATAACCGCCCTTTGAAAAGACGATGTTCGGACGGATCTCTTTTATTATCTTCTTTGCTTTGCTGATACCTGCAAGTACCCTGAAAGGATCGGAGAAATTCTTCAGAGAATGATATCTGCGGAGTTTCCCCGTTGATATCGTATAATACGGGATCCCCGCATCGGGAATGAGCTTGCTCTCGAGTCCGTCTTTGGAGCCGATGTAAAAAATCTCAAATCCTGCATTTTTAAGATAGGGAACCAGCGCCAGATTTGGCGTTACGTGTCCGGCTGTTCCGCCACCGGTCAGAATGATTTTCTTCTCTGCCATGTTGAATACTGTTAGTCCTTTTTATAAAATATAAGATAAAAATAGAGCGATTCGTATATCGTATAGACTAGTATAACACAAACGAGGAAATTTATGAGCAAATTATGGTACAAAAAACCCGCCTCCTGTTGGGATGAAGCGTTACCTTTGGGTAACGGACGTATGGGAGCCATGATATTCGGAGATCCGCTAAGAGAAAGGATCCAGCTGAACGAGGAAAGTATGTGGTACGGAGCACCCTGTGACAGGATAAATCCGGATGCCGCCGCAAATCTTCCCAAGATAAGAGATCTAATCTTTGCAGGCAGGATCGCAGATGCCGAGAGACTTATGAAATATTCTCTTTCCGGCTGTCCGGAGAGCGAGCATCCTTATCAGACTCTGGGGGATATCTTTCTTGAATTCTACGGAATTGGCGAAGTCAAAGGCTATACAAGGACTCTCGATCTTGATAATGCCGTTTATGATCAGATCTTCGGAGATGATGATACTTCCTACACCCGGGAGATCTATATTTCAAAACCCGATGATGTGATGATCGTTCACCTTAAGGCTTCAGGTAAGAAAAAACTTAACTTTGATGCGATCCTTCGAAGGGACAGATTCTTTGACGGTACGGGAAAGCTTGGCGATAACGGTATTAAGCTCTACGGTAATCTCGGCAAGGGCGGTTTTGATTTTGCTTTGTGCCTTACGGCAAAAGTTAAGTCCGGCAAAATACACGTTATCGGTGAACATCTCGTTATTGAAAACGCCGATGAAGCGGTGCTTTATTTCTGTGCCGATACTACTTATCACGACGATGCTGAAAATATCGATGCCCTGACCGACATTATCCATAAACGCATCATCAAAGTTGAAAATGACAGACTCTCGGATATCAAAGAGCGTCATATCAAAGATTATCAGCGCCTGTTTAACAGAGTCGATCTTGAAATAGAAGATAAAGAAGACCGCAGTTTCCTTCCGACAGATGAAAGACTTGCTAATCTCGGGAAAAAGCACAATTCCGATAATGAGCTTTTTGAACTCTTCTTTGACTTCGGAAGATATCTTCTCATATCCTGCTCAAGGAAGGGGACTTTACCTGCAACGCTGCAGGGCCTGTGGAATGACAGCATGACTCCCGCCTGGGACAGTAAATATACGATAAATATAAATACCGAGATGAACTACTGGCCTGCCGAGACCACAAATCTGTCGGAATGCCATGAGCCTTTGTTTGAGCTTATCAAAAGGCTGAGCGTCCGCGGGGCCGAGGCTGCATCCAAAATGTACAATGCCCGCGGCTGGGTCGCTCATCACAATACCGATATCTGGGGTGATGCCGCACCTCAGGATATCTGGATCCCTTCAACCTACTGGGTGATGGGCGGAGCGTGGCTCAGTCTCCATCTCTGGGAGCATTATGAATACACCGGAGACATTGATTTCCTCAGGGAATATTATCCGATCATGAAAGGAAGCGCCGAATTTTTCCTTGATTTCCTCGTTGAAAAAGACGGATATCTCGTGACCTGTCCTTCGATCTCACCCGAGAACACCTTTATACTTCCTGACGGTTCTACAGGTAACAATATCTACGGCGTGACCATGGATAACCAGATCTTAAGGGATATTTTTTCATCCTGCATCAAAGCATCAAAGATACTCGGAACGGATGAAGATCTTGCAGCAAAATTTGACGAGACCATCAAAAAGCTCCTGCCGACTCGTGTGGCCTCAGACGGAAGCATTATGGAATGGCCCGAAGAATACGGAGAAGTTGAAAAGGGACACCGTCATATCTCACATCTTTACGGATTGTTTCCCTCATCGCAGATCGATCCGGACAGAACACCGAAGCTTGCGGAGGCTGCATATAAGACACTTGAAAACCGGCTTTCAAACGGAGGCGGGCATACCGGCTGGTCAAGAGCGTGGATCATAAACTTCTATGCGAGATTAAGAGATCCCGACAAAGCATATGAGAATCTTTATGCCCTGCTTGAAAAGTCGACCTATCCCAATATGTTCGACCGTCATCCGCCGTTCCAGATAGACGGTAATTTCGGAGGAACTGCTGCGATAGCCAATATGCTGCTTCAATCGGACAATGACCGGATCATCCTGCTTCCGGCTCTTCCCAAAGCATGGAAAAACGGCCATGTACGGGGCCTTAAGGTCAAAGGCGGCGGAACAGTCAATATCGAATGGAAGAACGGAAAGCTCGATAAATGTGATATATTCTTTGAAAAAGACAGAAACATAAATGTCATCTGGAATGACAAAAAGATCGAAGTTGGCTGTAAAGGCGGGGCTGTCGTTAATCTGGAGAAAAAGCTTCTTGGAATAAAAGTTGTATAAGATATTGATCTTGGAAAATATAAAGGGGTGCCACACGATAAAGTGCGGCACCCCTTTTTTAGCGTCTCCTGAGGGAATCGAACCCCCAACTGATCCTTAGGAGGGACCCGTTATATCCATTTAACTAAGAAGACATCGGGTAGTTGATATGGCCCTGAAGCCATATCGTTCCTTTATATCTGCGGCCGACCTCAGGCTGGCCGTAAACATCTTTTTTATTTACGCACAAGGTCATCTCAATATCATTGCAGACCAGAGACATCTTGTACAGATCTTCACCGGAGAGACTGTTTCGAAGTTCTGTCACCTCGGTTATCTCTCCAAGTATAGCATAATTATCACATTCTATGCCATAGGGCATAAAATATGTATCGACCAGTGTGAAAACATCGTCCGTCTGGATCCTCTGGGCTATGGTCGTATAGGTATCCATATCCTTTAAAGTGAGGTTTTCCATTGCCTCATCATCTCCGGATCTCGCCGCATTGATGAGCATGGAACGGGACTTTAATATCTGCTGGTTCGTCACTACATCCTTGACCGTCTTTTTAAGAGGCATGAGGATCGTACCCGTATCGGATAATGCAGACAGCGAAAGCGTTGTCCCGGTCATCGGGAGCATGTTGGTCCTGACCGCATTTATATATGGTATCATATTTTGAAGATAAAAGATAATGGAAACTCCCGTTCTCACATCATCTATGACTCCGGCATAACTGTCTGTTGCTGCATGACGGTCTACCGAGATATCTTCTTCAGAACTGATACAGTTAGATTCAACATACGGATAGTAGTAACTGTACGTGAACTGATCATCCTCATCGAACTGTCCGACCACGGTTATTCCGACACCGGGTGCAAATTCCTTTGAGAAAGACGAAATGATGATATCATCCGATAAAGAAGTGTAGGAGCGTTTCGAAGCATTCATAATGATATCCGTGATAAGCTTCTGCTCTTCTTTAAACTTATTAAATTTACTGAAGCCTATGGCACGCATATATTTATGCATACTGACAACGCCCTTTAACTTGAATATATTTCTTTTATCAACCGGTTATTTCTCGGGTATGAGAATTTCCTTTCCACCCATATAAGGACGGAGAACTTCCGGAATCTTAACACTTCCGTCTGCCTGGAGATTATTCTCAAGGAAAGCGATCAGCATACGCGGCGGAGCGACAACCGTATTATTGAGTGTATGAGCAAGATACTTTCTACCGTTCTCACCGTTCAC
>JAEEGL016551011.1_pt1 | contig 10733 bp, 8 predicted proteins | sample 9134231 | NCBI WGS metagenome assembly JAEEGL01 (sample SAMN16246548, study PRJNA631951) | gut metagenome | biome: gut microbiome; feature: rumen; material: fiber-attached | host: Bos | place: Iran: Karaj | collected 2018-10 | reverse complement strand
TCAATGCTGATCTGAGCCACGTTGCCACACTTCACGCTTGCATAGAGCAGCTGCATCACGGGCTGGATGGCATCGTAGAAGGGGGGGAACCAGTCGAGAGCGCCGCGCTGTGCGGTAGTGGAGCAGTTGGCATACATCCAGTCCATTCCCTTCTGGGCGAAGAGAGGCATGAGGCTCTGGGTGAGCTCCTCAACGGTCTCGTTGAAAGCCTCGGAGGGTGTGTGTCCGTTCTCGCGCAGCACTTCGTACTGAGCCAGGAGCAGTCCCTGGATGGCGCCCATCAGAGAACCGCGCTCGCCGGTAAGGTCAGAGGTTGCCTCGCGCTGGAAGGTGGTCTCGAAGAGATAGCCGGAGCCGATGCCGATGCCGAGGGCCAGAGTGCGGTCCAGGGCACGGCCGGTGGCATCCTGATAGACAGCGTAGGAGCTGTTCAGGCCGCGACCTTCGAGGAACATGGTGCGCAGGCTGGTGCCGCTACCCTTGGGAGCTACCATGATGACGTCGATGTCCTTTGCGGGAACGCAACCGGTGCGGTCGTTCCATGTGATGGCGAAGCCGTGAGAGAAATAGAGGGCCTTGCCGGGAGTGAGGCACTTCTGCAGGGTGGGCCAAACGCTCATGACAGCTGCGTCGGAGAGCAGGCACATCACGATGGTACCCTTCGTGGCTGCCTCCTCGATGGAGAACAGTGTCTCGCCGGGCACCCAACCGTCGGCCTTTGCCTTTTCGAAGGTCTTGCCCTGACGCTGGCCAACGATGACGTTGAAGCCATTGTCGCGCAGGTTGCAGGCCTGACCGGGACCCTGCACGCCGTAACCGATGACGGCGATGGTCTCGTCCTTGAGGATTTCACGTGCTTTTTCCAGAGGGAACTCTTCGCGGGTCACCACTTCCTCGATGACACCGCCAAAATTCATTTTTGCCATTTGTCTTTTAGTTTTAAATTTATACTTATTCTTAAATATTAATTATGAATTGTGAATTGTGATTAGTCTGAAGCATATTTTTGCCTGGCAGACCACCTCGCCCTCGTTCTTTCTGACTTCGACGTCTATTTCGTCCTCGCTGACGGGTTGCTCATAGAAACTGAGGCGGTCGCCGAGGTAGGATTCTGCCTTGTAGGCAATCTCGAAGCGGCGGAGGTGCTGCGTCTCGAAACGCTCGCGGGGGAAGAGGTCGAGGATGTGCTCGATGTACTTGATGCTGTTGATGTGGCCGTTGATGTCAACGTAGCTGTAATAGGTGTCGATAGTGCGGACGAGCTTCGGGTCGCGGAAGCGGAAGCTCCCGTGCCCCTCGATGGGGCAGTTGTCCATCTCGTCCGGCACGACGTATCGCAGGATGTCGCCGTCGTAGAGTGCGAGCAGGTCGCAGGGCTTGCGCGTCTCGAGGTCTATCATCGCCCAGACGCTGCGGGCGTAGCCGAGCGGCGTGCCGTCGGAGCGAAGGACAGAGAAGTTACGGTTGGTGAAGTACCTCTTGGCACTCTTGACCCACGTCCTGACCTCGCAGTGCTCGTACTGTCGTGGCATCTCCTCCATCTCGATGCAAAGGCGCGAGAGCACCCAGGTGTGCCGTGTCTCATTGAGCGCACCGATGCCCCAGCCGCGTCTCTGCGAGTGGTTGCCTGCGGCATTGAGCAGATGGTTGCCCAGCACGCCCAGGAAGATGCGCCCCGTGAAATCCACATGGAAGGGCTCCACGTAGAAAGGATAAGAATCTATGAGTTCTGAGTTAAACATTTTTTCTTAATTCTTAACTCTTAATTCTTCATTATATCGCGTTGTGTTCCTCCTCGCGCTTGGCGATGTAGGCGTCGAGGCGTTCGATACAGGACTTCGTTACGGCGATGCGGCCTGTGCGGACAAACTGCAGGACGCATCCCAAGGAATCCAGTTGTGTGAAGAGCTCTATCACGTCCTTAGTGATGCCAGTGTTCTCTACGATGGTGTAGGTGGGGTTGACCTCCACGATGCGGGCGTCGTATTGGCGCACGATGCGCGAGATGTCCTTGTTGGCCAGCACCATCGGCGTGGAGAGTTTCAGCAGGGAAGTCTCCAGGATGAAGATTTCGTCGTCGATGAAGCAGTTGGCCTGCAGCACGTCAATCTTCTTCTCGATTTGCTTGGTCAGCATTTCCGCCATTTCCTGCTTGCAGTAGCAGGTGATGGTGTATTTGTGTACGCCGGGGGTCGAGGAGGCGCATACATTGAGGCTCTCGATGTTGACCTGCCGACGGGTGAAGACGGCGGTTATCTGGTTGAGGATACCGGCGAAGTTCTCCGAATAGATGATGAGGGTGTAGAGCGTGAGGCCGTCGTGGCTGAGCAGAGCACCCTCGCGGGCTGGCATGGCGGGACGTGCCACAGCGTTGCGGCTGAAGGTTTCCTGTTGAGTTCCTTTGGCTGCATCGCGTTCCAGTGTGGCGCGGCGTTGGCGAGCCAGATTCTTCTCGAAGCTGTCGCGTTCGATGGCAGCAGCTGCCAGGACAGCGTCGTTGAAGCCCTGAATCTCCTGAGCCTGCTCCAGCTCATCGCATTTGCCGCAAGTGTTGCAGTCGCCGCACTCAGCAGTTCCGTACCGGCTCCCAGCCGGTTCCCCCGAGGGGGAGGGTCTGTTCCCCTCTAAATCTCCTTGATGCGAGACTTTCTTATCGTTTGTTTTGTCCATCTTTTATTCTTTCTGTCACCTACTTTACTTCTAAAAGCATTTCATCCACATTGGCACCGGGAGGTGTCATGGGGAGTATGTTGTCTTCTTCCTTCACAGCGCACTGCAGGAGGTATGGCCCGTCGGTGTCGAGCATCTCGCGGATGGCTGCATCCAGGTCCTTGCGGTCCACCACCGTGCGGCAGGGGATGTCGTAGCCGGCGGCAATCTTCTCGTAGTCGGGATTGAGCATCGGTGTGAACGAGTAGCGCTTGTTGAAGAACATGTACTGCCACTGTCGCACGTTGCCTAGGAAGTTATTGTTCAGGAGAATCATCTTCACGGGGATACGGTTCTCCATGATGGTGCCCAGTTCCTGGATGGTCATCTGGAAGCCGCCGTCGCCGCAGAACATGCAAACCGTACGGTCGGGAGCGCCATAGCAGGCACCCATTGCTGCCGGAATGCCAAAGCCCATCGTGCCGCAACCGCCGCTGGTGACTACCGAGCGGGGCTTAGTAAACTTGAAATAGCGGCAACCGAACATCTGGTTCTGCCCGACGTCGGTCACGAGGATGGCCTCGTTGCCCGATGCCTCGCTCACCTTGCGAATCACCTCTGCCATCAGCAGCGGACCTTCCGTGGGGTGCAGGGCAGCATCAATGACCTTCGTGTATTCCTTCTCTTCGTAGGGCTTGAAGCCATCTATCCATGCCTTGTGGGTGGTCTTCTCAACGAGCTTCGTCACTTCGGGCAGCGTCTGTTTGCAGTTGCCCAGGACGGCGAGCGTGGGCTTCACGTTCTTGCCGATTTCCGAGGGGTCTATCTCGAAGTGGATGACCTTTGCCTGCTTTGCGTAGGTCTTCAGGTTGCCCGTCACACGGTCGTCGAAGCGCATGCCGACGGCGATGAGCAGGTCGCACTGATTGGTCATGACGTTGGGCGCCAGGTTGCCGTGCATGCCGAGCATACCCATATTGAGGGGATGGTCGGAGGGAGTGGCAGAGAGGCCGAGTATGGTGGAGGCGAAGGGTATCTGTGCCTTCTCGGCGAGGGCAAGCAGCTCCGCGTTGGCTTCAGCCAGCTCTACGCCCTGACCGACAAGCATGAAGGGCTTCACGCTCTCGTTTATCATGCGCGCCGCTTTCTCTATGGCTCCTTCTTCGGGTTGGGGATTGGGGTTGTAGCTGCGGATGAAATCCACTTTCTGCGGAGCGAACTCTATCATGGCCGTCTGTGCGTTCTTGGCAAAGTCGAGCACGACAGGGCCCGGACGTCCGCTCTTGGCGATGAAGAAAGCGCGAGCCACAGCCCAGGGTATGTCTTCGGCACGACGTATCTGGTAGTTCCACTTCGTGATGGGTTGGGTCACACCGACCACATCGACCTCTTGGAAAGCGTCGGTGCCAAGCATGGCAGCCCCCACCTGACCGCAGATGACCACCATCGGTGTGGAGTCAATCATGGCGTCGGCAACGCCGGTAATCGTGTTCATCGCACCCGGTCCGCTCGTCACGATGGCACAGCCCACTCTGCCGCTGACGCGGGCATAGCCCTGGGCAGCATGTACGGCAGCCTGTTCGTGGCGCACCAGGATGTGATGCAACGTCTTCTTGTGGTCGTAGAGAGCATCGTAGGTGGGCATGATGGCCCCACCGGGATAGCCGAAGAGCACATCCACGCCCTCATGCTCGAGGCATCGCATCAGCGCCTCGGCACCGCTTATCTTGGAATCCTTCATATTCTTACTCCTCCTTTGTCTGCACTGCTGACGCTTTTTGCATAGTGCTGGAGCGCTTTGCTGACAATTCTGTTGCGACGAAGGGGCTGCAACGGACGTGCTGCGAGCGTATCCTCGCTAAGACGGACGTTGATGCTTCGACTGGGGATGTCTATGACGATGATGTCGCCATCCATTATCTTGCCAATGTTTCCGCCGCTGGCAGCCTCGGGGCTGATGTGCCCGATACTGAGGCCGCTTGTGCCGCCACTGAAACGTCCGTCGGTGATGAGGGCGCATTCCTTGCCCATGTGCATCGATTTGATGTAGCTGGTGGGATAGAGCATCTCCTGCATGCCGGGACCGCCCTTGGGCCCTTCGTGGGTGATGACCACGCAGTCACCCTTCTTCACCTTGCCGCCCAAGATGCCTTCGCAAGCGTCTTCCTGACTGTCGAAGACTACGGCAGGTCCCTCGAAGTGCCAGAGGCTCGGATCAACGCCGGCGGTCTTGACTACGCAGCCGTCCTGAGCAATGTTGCCGAAGAGGACAGCAATGCCGCCGTCCTTCGTGTAGGCGTGTTCGATGTCGCGGATGCAACCGTTCTCGCGGTCGGTGTCGAGGCTTTCCCAATGGGAGTCCTGCGAGCCCATGACATTGCTGAACTTGCCGCCGGGAGCGCAGCTGTAGATGTCCCAAGGCGAAAGGCCGTCACCAATCTTAACGTTTAACTTTTCATTATTGATTATCGAATATCTTGCGATGTCTTCGCCGAGTGTGGCGCCATTCACGCGCTTGCAGGAGAGGTCGAGCAGATTGCCCTTTGCCAGTTCACCGAGGATGCCGAGGATGCCGCCAGCGCGGTTCTCCTCCTGGATGCTGTACTTCTGCCAGTTCGGGGAGAGCTTGCAGAGGAAGGGCACCTTGCGGCTCAGCACATCGATGTCCTGCATCTTGAAATCGACCTCGCCCTCTTGGGCGACAGCCAGCAGATGGAGCACCGTATTGGTGCTGGCTCCCATCGCGATGTCGAGCGTCATGGCGTTGAGGAAAGCCGCGCGTGTGGCGATGCTGCGGGGCAGAACCGACTCGTCGCCGTCCTCATAGTAGGCGAGGGCGTTCTTGACGATGATGCGGGCTGCGTCCTTGAAGAGCTGTATGCGGTTTTTGTGTGTAGCCAGAATGCTGCCGTTGCCGGGCAGGGAGAGGCCGATGGCTTCCGTCAGGGAGTTCATCGAGTTGGCGGTGAACATGCCTGAGCAAGCGCCACAACCTGGGCATGCCATCTGCTCCACTTTGGCCAGCTCCTCGTCGCTGACGGTCGGGTCGCCCCCCTTCACCATAGCGGTGATTAGGTCGGCATTCTCGCCGTTCAACTTGTGCGACTCCATCGGGCCGCCGCTCACGAAGATGGCAGGGATGTTCAGACGCATGGCAGCCATGAGCATGCCGGGCGTCACCTTATCACAATTGGAGATGCACACCATAGCGTCGGCTTTGTGTGCGTTGACCATGTACTCCACCGAGTCGGCGATGATGTCGCGGCTGGGCAGGGAGTAGAGCATGCCGTCGTGGCCCATCGCGATGCCGTCGTCGATGGCGATGGTGTTGAACTCTGCGGCATAGCAGCCGAGCTTTTCTATTTCTGCCTTGACTATTTGTCCTATCTCGTGCAGATGGGTGTGACCCGGCACAAACTGGGTAAACGAGTTGACAACAGCGATGATGGGTTTGCCGAACTGCTCACGCTTCATGCCGTTGGCGACCCACAAGGCGCGGGCTCCCGCCATGCGCCTGCCCTCGGTGCAGACCGAGCTGCGAAGTTGATGTTTCATAACTTGGTAGGTTATCCTTTACGAATTGAGCTGCAAAGATAAGACATTCCTCGGGTTTAGCCAACAAAACGCTTCATTATTATATATTATCTGCTCAGAATGTCACCTTATTCTTAATTTCTTTATATCTTTGCACAGAAAAATGGCACAAACATGAAACTTCTTTTACGAAACGGCCTGCTGGCTTCCCTCCTTTTGATAGCGTCGGCAAGCCTCATGGCACAGGCTCCCACCGACACCACCAGTCAGGCGCAGGACTCCCTCAGCATCCTCAACCTCCAGATTCAGAACCTCAATCTGATGCTTCAGGACAAGAACATGCAGAACCTCATGCTGCAGAACGAACTGGAGCGGACGGGACAGAAGGTGAAGATGGACTCCATTTCCCGCGCCAGCCGAAAGCAGCTCATCGATTCGCTCCGCAATGTAACGCCAGGCGCCCCTCTTGTGGTGGAAGGGGACACCCTGCTGCGGCTGTACGCCTCAATCGGCGCCATCTCTCCCGAGACGCGGGCGGAGACTGCCGCGAATAAGATTACCGAACTGGGGCACCGCCTCACGTTGGTTGCCGACTCGCTCCACGTGTTCGAGGGTGACCTCGTGTCCGACATTATCGCCGACGATGAGGTCGTCCTGAGCCTCACCGACATGGACGGCCTTTGGGCGGACAAGCCACGTGCCGAACTAGCTGCCGACTACATGCAGGTGATACAGGCCAAGATAACTGAGATTCACGCCGAGTACGGCCTGCAACGCAAGCTCTGGGGGCTGCTTCAGGCCAGCGCCATCATCATTGGTCTGATTGTCCTCCTCATCCTCACCAACCGTTTCTTCCTCCGCTGGAAGAGGCCCGTCATGCGTCGGGTAGTGCGACGATTGAAACCCATTGTCTTCAAGGACTATGAGGTACTGAATATTCACAAGCAGGGTGTCATCATCATGACCATTTACAAGGTGCTGCGCTACTATATCATCCTTGTTCTGCTGTTTTCCTCCCTCTCCTGGCTGTTCATCATTTTCCCTGAGACAGAGTCGATAACTTATACCTTCCTCGGCTACATCTGGAACCCCTTCAAGGACATCCTGCTCGCCGTCTTCAACTACATCCCCAAACTCTTCCAGATTATCGTCATCTGTCTCTGCTTCCGCTATTTGCTGCGCCTCATCCGCTACTTTGCAAGCGAAATAGAGTTGGGAAACCTGAAGATAAGCGGCTTCTATCCCGAATGGGCAAAGCCCTCCTACTACATCCTGCGCGTACTGCTCTATTCGCTGATGTTAGTCATGATATGGCCGCTGCTGCCCAACAGCGACTCGCAGGTGTTCAAGGGCGTCTCGGTATTCATCGGCATCGTGGTATCGCTCGGTTCCTCCTCCATTGTCAGCAACCTCGTGGCCGGTCTGGTGATGACCTACATGCGGCCCTTCCACATCGGCGACTACATCAAGGTGGGCGACACCGTAGGCGAGGTGATAGAGAAGACGGTGCTCGTCACCCGCATCCGCACCCGTAAGAACGAGGTCGTCACCATCCAGAACTCCAGCCTGATGGGTTCGCAGACGAGCAACTTCACCGTAGCAGCCAAGAACTTCGGCATCATCGTCCACACGAAGGTCACCATCGGCTACGATGTCCCCTGGCAGAAAATCAAGGAAATCATGGAGAGTGCCGCCCTCGCCACCCCAGGCATCAAGCACAAGCCGCATCCCTTCATGATGATTACGGCCCTCGACGACTTCTATGTGGAGTATGAAATCAATGCCTACACCGACGATGCCGTGAAGCTGCCCGCCGTTTATTCTGCGCTTCACGCCAACCTGCTCCAACGCTTCTTCGAGGAGGGTGTCGAAATCATGTCGCCCCACATCTACGCCCGTCGCGACGGCATCGACCTGCAAATGCCTGAAGAGTTCAAGTCGTAAGGAAAAAAGTCTTCTATTAAGCCACATGGTTTCACCTTGCAGCTTTACCTCTATGCAATCTCTTGACATATAGTTTGGGAGAAGAAAACGGATAATCATTAATAACCTAAAATTCGCAACTAATAGTTTTGGATGCTAAATTTTTCTATCAGCCCCTCCATTTGGCAATTATTTGTCCATTAGCGTTGATGATTTGTGATGTTTGTGACCAATTTCCCCTTACCCCAATAAGCATTGCAGGGGCTTTATGCTGTCGATAACCCACGAAGTTGGATTCTCAGCCGTCAGCGAGTGCAAAAGGTTTCCAGATTTGCTTGCTTATGCTATGTGGAGAAACTTACGGAGTCTCTTGTGCAATCGAGATAAGAGATGTGACATCAAATTCAGTGTGTTTACAATGTAAATCCAGTGAATTTAGCTTGTGAATTCAGTGAATTTAAATGATAATTCCAGAGAACATCATTTGAAATGCCTTGGATGATTCAATAAAAAGTCTTACCTTTGCAAACAAAAAGACTATGGCGATACAATACAGACTCTTGCAAAACAAGATTAAGGGCAGTAAGAACTATGGCAAGTACTATGCGCACACCGTGAAGCGGGGTGTGGTCTCTTTGGAGAACATTGAGATGATGATTCAACAAAACTGCTCGGCACAGGCTTCTGATGTGAGGCTTGTGCTGCGCGAGTTGTTTGATACGGTCAAATCTCTCATGCAGATGGGATATACGGTAGATCTTCGGGAGATGGGCAAACTGTCTATCTCTGTGAAAAGTGTGTGCGTGGATAATCCTTCTGAGTTCCGTCATGACCGCCACATTACAGGTTTCAAATGCAATTACACACCTGCAGGGAAACGCTATAAGACTGAGGGCGATGAGGGCAGGGGCCGTGTCCATCGCAGTCTTCTCGAAGGATGCGAGGCGGTTCAAACGAAACACTACCCTATATGACAAAATCAAGTGTGTTTCAGCATCCTGTATGGGCTGCAGTCTTAGCGTTTACAGCTGCTTTTCTTTGGGGATGGGCATATCCGCTTATCAAGCTTGGGTTTGCCGAGTTTAAGATTACGCCAGATATGACGGGCAGCAAGATGTTGTTTGCCGGCATCCGATTTTTCATATCGGGCATCATCATCCTTCCTGTCGCCCGCATGGCTCATCGGCCGTTTGTCCTAAAGGAAGCGGCTAAAGCAAACATCTTGGGAAGCGGCTTGTTCCTGTTGGTTTTCACACTGTTGAACACGACACTGCATTATGCCTGCTTCTATATCGGACTGTCGCACAGCCAGGGCAGTCGTGCCGCCATTCTGAACTCATTGAGTGTGTTTGTGCTGGTTATCCTTGCCTGCGTGTTCTTCAAAAGCGACAAGTTTACTCTCAGAAAGGCGATAGGCTGTACCATCGGTTTTACAGGTATCCTTGCACTTAATCATAGCGGTGGGGAAAACGGTTCATTTACCTTGCTTGGCGACGGGATGATTATTCTGAATGCACTGTGTGGTGCTTGTGCAGGACTGATGACGAGAGGTGTAGGAAAGAGTGTGGATATGTTTGTAGGGACGGGTTATAGTCTTGGCATCGGTGGTGCCTTGTTGGTGATACCAGGCTTGCTGATGGGTGGTACGTTGCCATGTGTCACCATCATAGGCCTCTTATACCTGCTGATGCTCATTGGCATCTCCACGATAGGCTTTACACTTTATAACAAACTGCTTACATGTAATCCTGTGGGCAAGATTGCGATATGGAATTCACTGATACCTGTAGTAGGTGCCGTCACCTCCTGCCTGTGCCTCCACGAGGCTTTCGTATGGAACTATGCCGTAGCTGCCACACTGACTACTGCGGGTATCTTTGTAATCAACAAGGGGAAAAGTTAACTAAGCAGCGTTATTGCATTGGACCTACCATCATTGCCGTATGTCCGATAGTGTGTACTTTATCCTGATTGCTTTGGGAAGTTTGGATGCAATGAGATGATAGGATTCCCTAATCCACTCTTTAACTTGCGATTCGTCCAAGTGTTCGTAATACACGTCGCTCCAGTGTTTCTTGTTCCAATGCCATGCTGGAGTCACTGCGGAAAACTTTTCCCGAAGTTCCTCATTCCTGTCCGGCGATAACTTCAGCGCTAATCGTGGAGCAGAGTCCTTCATGTCATGTTTGCCACCGCCTAACCAAAGACAGACGAATATCTTACCTTCCAAGCGAAAGGTGATGATGTCATCGCCAAATGGCTGGTCTTCGGTTACGCCGTTGAGCGACAAAGTGTATTCTCGTACCTGTTCGATGTTCATGCTTTTAGCTTTTGATATGTTTCTCTGACAACCCCGTCTTTCAACTCTTCTCTTTTATATTTGGTAACAAATAGGTAACTATACCCAACAAAGGGAGGAATGCCGTAAATTGGAACACATATTGAATACTCGTTAAATCGGCCAACCAGCCAAAGATGGCAGAACCTATGCCTCCTAAGCCAAATGACAATCCGAAGAAAGCCCCTGAAATCATGCCAACATTGCCGGGCAGGAGTTCAGTGCCATAGACGAGTATGGCCGGCATGGCCGATGACATGACCATACCGACCAGAATGACAAGTATAAT
>JAEEGL015386549.1_pt1 | contig 10733 bp, 9 predicted proteins | sample 9134231 | NCBI WGS metagenome assembly JAEEGL01 (sample SAMN16246548, study PRJNA631951) | gut metagenome | biome: gut microbiome; feature: rumen; material: fiber-attached | host: Bos | place: Iran: Karaj | collected 2018-10 | reverse complement strand
TATACGGCACCTCCGAGAGGCTTTCCATAAAAGGACCCCATGCGTGGGCACAGTGTACCGCAACGGGCACCTGATGCTGCTGAGCCAGCCAGAGATGGAAGGCGAAAAAGCCTTTCTGGTCTTCAAAATCGGGATTTCTATCTGTTTTATCAAGGCCAGTCTCCCCTATTCCGAACTGGATTCCTGCCGCCTTTTTCTCTTTGACAAACTGTCCCAAAACCATAAGTTCAATTTTTGAACAACTTTTTGCATGCCACGGATGTATGCCGTAGAAAGGGATAACCTGCGGGCTGTCTGGAATGCAGTTCCAATCTTCCGCTGTCACCGAATTATAGAGAACGGTTATGTCGGTGTCGTCTGGAATTATGTGGGTATGGGCATCGATCAGTATAGTATTCATTTTTATTTAATTTTTATTGTATCCGAATTTTTTTGTCAAAAGTGTTTCTTTCCACCAAGTTTCTCTTGCAATTATAGTTTCATCATCAGTTGTAGATTTAAAAATATCAAGAATTGAGTATCTGAAATTTGCCTTAATATGATTTAAGGGAAGGGTTTTAAGCTCTTTGTTTCCACCATGTCCATTTTGAATATAATTCTTCCATCTGCCAAAAATCATATCTTGACCATAAGCAGACCCCACATACATTTTTCCATTTGATATATCAGTAATCAAGTAAACACCCTTCTGGTTTTCAAGGGCTGTTTTCCATGCATCTGTTTCAATCAGTTCAGCCAATTCCAACCAAGAAACATTAACTTTATCATAACCAGGAAATTCTATTTTTGTTAGTTCTTTCTTTATTTCCAACAGCTGTAACTTATCTATTTGGTTTTCCAAACATAAATAAGAGGCTCTAAAATCCTTTTTAAATTCCACTATTAACTTGCCAATAAACTCTTTAGCCACATTAGTAAGTTTTGTCTTATATCTATATTTGCAAATATCGGTGACTTTTTTCACAGAAAGACTTTCATAAACTCCAGCATACAGCCACTCGTTTTTTCCCCAGTAAATTAATGAAAGAATATATTTACGTTCAAAATTTTTTTGAGTTTGTTCTTCCTGCCATTCCTTAAACTGACCCTTTTGAAAAGCATATTTAGGAGCATACAAATCATCGCGCCCTGTCGCACAATGTATTTTAATCTCTTTTTGATTTTCTGCCAAAAATGGTATTAATTCTTTTAATAGCATTTATGATTCCTTTTTGTGCATTGCAGGCTGATTGCGTCCATCTTCCATAAACTCAGGGGTAAATATAGAAAGGCCTTTTTCGAGCTCTGACCAATCAACGAGTTTATTTTCTTTAATTTGCTGAATTCCAATCTTTAAATCTTTGGATAAACGTTTATCATCAAGTATTTCTATTGTTTCTTCATAATCCTGTGCATGTTCATTCATAATAGTCCCTTAGATTTTTATACCCTTTAAAATATTAGAACTTTGCTTCCTCAATTCAAATGCAAGTCTTACCTTATCAGCAATTTCTAATATTTCACTATCAGTTGGAATATATACTAAAATATTGGCAAAATCCTTATCGGAAATAGTCGGGATTGCTGCACCAGTTCTATAAAGCTTTATCTGTTCACGAAATAGATCTGTACCAAGATAATATAACAAATAGTATAAATCAATTTTAGGATTTCTTAAAACTCTAAAACCATTTGTACAGATTGCCCCATTAAAATCTTTGCTTACTAAAGCTGTAATATGTTTATCAGAGCCAATAGAATTACCAGCAACAGAAGTAATTATATCATCTTCTTTTAACTCAAAAGAAGCTCGGCTAGGTAATTCAAATACTTTCATTTTTGAAGAATTAATTATTTCAAATGATTTTGTATTAATATCTGATAATTCAATATATTCTACTTGTGCAGCCTTGTCTTTCAGCTTAGAGCTTTTTGTTTTTACAATATCTACTATTTCCCCCAAACGTTTCGACTTGCCCTCAAATCTGCCAAAGAACTGTTTGTTTTCGGGCATGTAGAACTTATAATCCCATCTATCTTTTAATTCACTATACTTTATTGAAAATGAATTATTAGTTTGGATTTTTCCTTCCTGCAAGAAAGTTCTATAATTATTTATTACTTCGCCAAAGTCCTCATCAATAACATAATGATTATTTTCTACAATCAAATTACCCAAATCATCACGCTTAAATATCGGAGTAGCGTTTTTATTTCCGCTATATCCCAACTTTGATATTTTGCCAAAAAATATATTATAATCCTCGATTTTTTCTTTCTTTGGTTTTTTTTGGATAAACAGTAATGAGGTCTTAATACCGGTTCCATAAGGAATAAAAGTTTCTTGTGGCAAAGTAACTATTCCTAAAATTTTAGCATTATTTTTGATAAAAAATCTTAAATACGACAATGATGGGTTTTCAAAATGTCCATTTGGCAACACGATTGCCATTTTCCCGTTTTCTTTTAAGAGATTTAAACATTGTTCAACAAAAAGAATTTCTGATGTTTGTCCTGCCTGCAAAACCTTTGTTTTTTCATAACAGTTACCCTTCTCAATCCATTTATGACCAAGATCAAAATTTGATAAAATGTCATTATTGGTTATTTTGCCAGTTGCTCCAAACGGCGGATTAGTTAAAAGATTATCAAAGCCATTTTTACAATCTTCGTTTTTTGAAGATGCAAATAGTTTTAATTTATCAACATCCTCCAAAGAGTTCTGGGTATCAATATTATTTTCAATATTTTCTTCAAGCAATAATTTCATTTTTGATATTTTTACAATATCTTTATTAATATCAAAACCGTAAAAATAATTATGAATTAATTCCTTTCTCTTTTCATGATTGTTTTTCTCAATATGGTTTAAAGCAGAATATAAAAAGCCACCACTTCCACAACAAGGATCTATAACTGTTTCATTTATTTGAGGATTTATAAATTGTACACAAAAATCAACAACTGGGGTTGGTGTAAAAAATTGTCCATTTGCTTCTTTATCTTTATGGGATAAAAACTTCTGAAAAGCCAAGCCCTTTGCATCTTTTGAAGATTCAGCCAGATTTATTTCCTGTAATTTATTAACAATAAAAGCAAGAGTATTTTGCGAGAGATTTATTATTTCATTTGAATCAAAAATAGTTGAATATTCGTTTTTTGTTCTCTGAAAAAGCTCATTAATTCGTTCTTGGAAACTAATTTTTGCTGTTTTATATTCATCTGATGAAATAAAAAACTGCTTAAGATTCTTATTTTCATCATACATTTTTATGAACAAAAGTTTTACGAATTCATTTAATGTCTGTTGTGGAGTCAATCCTTCATTTGCATAAATATAGTCATGTATTTCTTCAAACTTTCGCAAAAGCATATCTTCATTAAAGTCTGTCATAAGCAAGCCTCGCCCCCTCTTTTTCAAGGTAGCACATATGTGATAGTTTGTCAACACAAATGTGTTAGGTTGTATGCTTTCTATTGTCTATTTGGGTCTCGTCCATTGGCCTTGGTATTGGTTTTGTTTCTGAAATACATTCGTCCAAATCATCATACCAGGGCTTCAGAAGAGGATGCCGTTTATAATTATCAAGCGCAAGCAATATATCTACTGTATAGTTTTGTTGCAAATGATTAGGCGATTTAGCTTGTGAATTTAAGTTTTGACTATTTACAAATACAAATTCATGTTCACCAGTTCTCAAGAACAAATCTAGGCACAAAATATTAAATTCATCTTTTAAAGGGCCTGTGCTTTTTATACCAAGCTTGTCAGTTCTTGTTGATGGCATATGTGTCTGAATAATACGAACAGGGGCCTTCAATTCTGCATAAGACTCTTTTGAAAAGGCGCTATCATCATATGAATAAACCCATTTTTCAAGTGCCCCTTCTGAATTCCATGATTTAGTTAAATCTGGTACACCTGGACCTGGGTTTTCTTTTACCCAAGAAAAAGAAGGAAAATCTTTATATTGAGGTTCAACTTGCGAATATCCACTAAACCCCTTTGAATATAATTCTGTTATATGTTTTTCTCTCTCAATTGAGTGTTTTTTTAAATAGCTAAATACACTTTTTTTATTTGTAAGATTTGCCCTATCTTCAGAATTTGACTTTACGCTTTTGCATTCAACAACATACCATTGATTTTCTGTAATGCCTTTTTTTCTAATATAAAAATCCCCCCGGGCATCGTCTGTTTTTGCATTATTACCTCCTTCGGGTTTTTCTTTTATTCGCAAAACCTCATATCCCTTATTTTCTGCATACCGTCTGAACAATTCTTCCCCGATAGCTCCTAATATATAGCCATCAGCTCCAGGACTCTTTCTTATAATTTCAAAAAACTCTTTACTTGAGACCCCAAATCGTTTTTGGATAAAATCTTCTCTTTCATTCCGCTCCATACAAACTGCCTTTCAATATTCTAAAAGAAACAGACTTTTATATCTGTAACAATTTGATTATAAATAGAGCAAATCCATATGTCAAAGAGTTTCTTGCTTTTCTCTGAGCGCCAGTTATGCTATAATTATTTTCCGGGAGGGGGCAGATGGAAGACTACACCGGCAAGAAAATCACCATAATGGGACTGGGACTCAACGGAGGGGGCATGGCCGCAGCCAAGTTCTTCGCTTCCAAGGGGGCAAAGGTTACTGTCACCGACCTGCGCAACGCCCAGATTTTAAAACCTTCCATGGATATGCTCTCCGGTTTCGACATCCGGTATGTGCTGGAAAAGCACGAGATATCCGACTTCGAGAATGCCGACATCGTAATCAAGAACCCGGCAGTTCCCCTCACTTCTCCCTACCTGGCCAAGGCAAAAAGGATAGAAACCGACATTTCCATATTCCTTTCGGAATTCAAGGGTGATGTCATCGCTGTCACCGGCAGCAAGGGCAAGTCCACAACTGTATCTGCCATCTATCATGGCATGAAAAAGCTGAAAAACGATACTTTTTTGGGCGGAAATATCACTATTTCGCCACTTTCCTTCCTTGAGCAGCTTACCGACAAGTCGCTGGTGATCCTGGAGCTTTCCTCCTGGCAGCTGGCTGATATCCGGGGGAAGGGGCTTCTGAAGCCGGTTGTTTCGGTGATTACCAACATCATGCACGAGCACCAGAACCGGTACAATTCGGTGCAGGAATATGCAGACGACAAGAAAGTAATCTACCAGAGCCAGACCAAAGATCAGTACACTTTGTGCAACTTTGATGATGAATATGGCAAACAGTTTTTCGATGAGACTCCGGCCCACCCCATCTGGTTCTCGGGATCTGACATGGGAAAAGATGAGCAGATCTGGCTTGACGGCAAGAAGGGCTACATAAAGCTTAACGGCAAAAAAGAGCAGATACTGCCTGAAAAGCTTCTTATCCCGGGAGAACACAACCGCAGGAATCTGCTGATTGCCGCCGCCGCCATGTACCTCTATGGTTTCAAAGGTGCCGACATAATGAGCGCTCTGGCTGACTTTGCAGGAATCCCTCACCGGCTTGAGTTTGTCCGGGAGTATAGCGGCAGAAAGTTTTACAACGACACTACTGCCACTATTCCGCAGGCCTGCCTTGCCGCAGTAAAGAGCTTTGATGAGCCTGTTGTGCTTATCGCGGGGGGCACCGACAAGAACCTGATGTTCGACCTGCTGCCGGAAATTGCAAAGGCAGCCAAGAAGATGTACCTCCTTAGAGGAAGCGCTACCGACAAGATGATGGCAGAGCTGGATGCCCACAACTGCCGCTACAACGGCCCATACAGCACGCTGGCAGAGGCGCTGGATGCCGCATATAAGGGATCAGAGAGCGGGGATGTTGTCCTTTTCTCCCCGGGGGCCACCTCCTTTGAGCTTTTCAAGAACGAGTTCGATCGCGGTAATTCCTTTAAAGATATAGTTTTACAAATAAAATGAAAAATTTTTTCCAAAAGTTAAATCAAAACGAAATTTTTTTGAGTATATCAAGTATCATGAAAAAATCTTTGATACTTGTTTTTGCCATAGTATTTATCTCTTGGACCAAGTGCAGCCCGCTGCCGGAGTCCAAGGCCCCCAGCTCTGTCCGGGTCATGTCTTTCAACGTGGAGAACATGTTCGACGGCACAGAACAGGGGTCAGAGTACCCTAAATTCAATCCTAAAAACGGAAATTGGACCGAGAAGGATTACATGGGCAAGCTCCTCCAGATAAGCCGGGTGACCATCGACGCCGCTCCTGACGGGCCGGACATAGTAGGATTCCAGGAGATTGAGAACAAGGGCATACTGACCGAGCTGACCAAGGGCTACCTGAAGGATTACGGCTACAAATACATCGTGATTTCTGAGAATCCAAACTCTGCAATCCAGTCGGGCTTCATCAGCAAATACCCTTACAATTATGTGAAATACCATATTCCTCAGGCCGACTCAGGAAGGGACCTTCGGCAGATAGTGGAGGTCTCCTTCGATATCCACGGCCATGAGCTTATCATCCTGAACAACCACTGGAAATCCAAGGTGGGCAAGAACACCGAGCCCAAGCGACTGTGCGCCGCCGATGTGGTCAACGCCCGGATCAAAGCAATCTACGAAGAGAACTCTAAAGCCGAGATTCTGCTGTTGGGCGACTTCAACGAATGTGCCGACGAGTATGTGCGGGAAGGAAAGGGTGCAGTACGGGCCATAATGCCGGCTGAAGTGAACCTGCCCTCGAGATTCCAGTACCTGCGGATAACAGGCGATGCTCAGAATAAAAATCCAAAGTATCTCTTCTCCCCTTGGCTCTGGGACAAGAACCAGGAGCCGGGCAGTTATATCTACCGGGGCCGCTGGGAGACTATCGACAACTTCTTCCTGGGGTCAAACCTCACCGATAAAAAAGGGTTCTATTTTGCCGGATTCAAGACTGTGAAAACCCAGTGGAACACCAGCAAGAAAGACCATCCAAGGCCTTATGACAAGGCAAGCGGAGAAGGATGCAGCGATCATTTCCCTATATTGTTGGAATTGAACTTAGAAAAGTAAGATCAACGGAGAACGCTGGAAAGATTGCTTAAAATTCCGGAGGCAACCTCGGGCTTGTTCATTGAGTATACATGAATGTGGGTGATTCCGTTGGCGATAAGGTCGATGATCTGGCCGGCAGCATAGACGATTCCGGCCTGCTTCATGGCGGCAGGGTTATCCCCGAACTTGTCAACAATGGCCCGGAACCGTTGGGGCACGTGAGTGCCGGAGAGAGCAACGCTCCTCTCCAGCTGCCGGGCGTTGGTTATAGGCATGATTCCTGCCAGCACCGGTACGGTGATACCTTTTTCCCGTATGCGGTAGAGGAAGTTGTACAGTATATTGTTGTCGAAGAACATCTGGGTGGTAAGGAAGTCGCACCCTGCTTCCACCTTCTCTTTAAGATGGATGATGTCGTCTTCCTTGTGCCTGCACTCTATATGTCCCTCGGGATAGCAGGCGCCGCCGATGCACAGGTCTGACTGCTCCTTGATGTCCCGGATAAGATCCGAGGCATATTTATAGTCGGTTCCCACAACGCCGTCCTGGGGAATGTCTCCCCGGAGGGCCATGATGTTCTCTATGCCCAAGGTTTTGATCTGGGAAACCATGTCCCGCACATAGCTTTTGGATGATGCAACGCAGGTAAGGTGAGGCAGCACAGAAACGCCGTACTTCTGCTGCAGGTTGGAGGCGATCTCCAATGTCATCTTGCTGGTGGAACCCCCTGCTCCGTAGGTCACGCTCATGAAATCGGGCTTTAAGGCTGCAATCTGCTCTGTAGCCTTCTCCACTGCCTCAAGGCCGTCTGCCTTTTTGGGAGGGAACACCTCGAAAGAGATGGTCACTTTATTCTGCTGCAAGATATCCTTAATTTTCATCAGAAGATAATTCCTTCATCCTTTTGATATTTCGAAATCACTGTGGCAAGGTCAAACTTCTTCTCGTAGAACCCTTTGCCTGTGATTATTCCGCCGATGCGCCCTGCACATCTGGGGTTGTTCACTATATCGGCAAAATCCTGCTCACAGCTTATGCCCCCCGACACTGTCACAGGAAGACCGGAGGCTTCGGCAACTGTAAGAGTGCGCTCTGTATCGGGTCCAGAAAGGGTACCGTCCTTCACAATGTTGGTGTATATGATGGAGCACATGCCGCACTCAGCTGCTTTCTTGGCAAGGTCCACATCCGAGATGCTGGAGCCCTGCTGCCAGCCTGCCACTTTGACCTCGCCGTTTAATGCATCGATTCCGGCTATGAACTTTTTTCCATACTGGGCTGACCAACGGGCGCCGCACTCCGGGTCCTTGGCAAACACAGTACCAAGAATAAGCCGGTCTACTCCGATATCGAGTATCTCTTTTACATCATCTTCAGTGCGGATACCGCCCCCAAGCTCAAAGAGGGCATCGACTTCGCGGCATATCTTGGCAATCACGCTGCGGTTGTCCGGGGTTCCCCGGGCTGCATCCAAGTCCACCAGGTGGATACGCTTGGCACCGGAAGCCACAAAACCGCGGGCCATAGCCACCGGGTCGTCGCTGTAAACTGTGACCTTGCTGTAATCGCCCTTGTAAAGGCGTACGCACTTGCCGTCCAGCAGGTCTATTGCGGGAATGACTAACATCAGGCGTTCACTTTATACCGCTTGATCTTCTTGGTGGAAGACTCCTCAAACGGCTGGTCCACAACCCGCACCCGGGCAATCTTCATATAGCTTGCCAGCTGCCGGTTCACGTTGTTCACAATCTCTTCAAGCTTCTTCTGGATTCCATCCGGGTCTCCGGTATTCCTTAACTCTTCGGAAGGATATACAAGAGCCTCGATCATCTCGCCGATATCCTGCTTCTTCTTGCCGTCCATGTAGAAGCCCCGCACCAGAATCTGCTCAATCTCGGGGTAGAGCTGGAACCTGTCCTCGATCTCCTCAGGGAATACATTCTTTCCGCCGGCTGTGACGATAATGTTCTTCTTGCGTCCTGTCAGGTAGAGGAAGTTCTCCTTGTCCAGATAGCCCATGTCGCCGGTGTAGAAATAGCCGTTCAGGTCCATGACCGCATCGGTTGCAGATGGGTTCTTGTAATAGCCCTGCATCACAGTTGGTCCCTTGAGAGCAATCTCGCCCCGTCCCTCTTTGTCCGGGTTGATGATCTTAACCTGAATCTCAGGGAGCACAAGACCTACCGACTTAACCTTGAAGTGGTAGATCGGGTTCAGTGTGACGATAGGTGATGTCTCGGTAAGGCCGTAGCCCTGCACAAAGTCCAGACCCAGCTGGTTGAACATACGGAATGTGGAAGATGGAAGAGGTCCGCCGCCGCTTATGCAGATGCGGATGCTGGAGAGATTTGCCTTGTCCAGGATCATCTTGCCGAATATCTTCTTTCCGATTTTGATACCGCACTTTTTCAGGATTCCGCTAATGAACATGAGGAACCGCACTACGCCGTAGACCACAATTCCTTTTTCCCGGACCCCTTTCATGATGTTGGCGATAAGCTTGTTGAAGAGCATGGGGACACCCAGGAAGATAGTTATCTGACCATCCTTCAGGTCCTTGAGCATCTCCTTCACCACAAGGCGCTTTGCAAACACAACCTCGGCACTCTGGGCAAGACCGACAACCAGTACAGAGAGCATAGTGTAGGCGTGATGCACCGGAAGAAGGGCGTAGAACACGTCGGTATGATAAATCTGCATGTTCATCTGGGCCAGGAAGCAGTCGTTCACCAGGTTGGAGTTGGAGAGCATTACTCCCTTTGGGATTCCTGTGGTTCCGGATGTGTAGAGGATTGCCACCAGGTCCTTTATGTCCCGGGGCACCGGCTTTTCCAGCGGTGCATTCTCAAGAGAGAGCACATAGTTGTCATTCGCCGGATCAAGGGCGTAGTAAGGAGCTCCCTCGGGGAGCATTCCCTTCACCATGTTGTATTTTTCTTTATCAACCAGAGCTGCCACAGGCTCGCTGAATTCTATAAGGTTTTTAAGCTCTTCCTCGTGGAGAGTGTAGTCCAGAGGAACAATGACAGCTCCTGCTGATGCAATTGCATAGTAGGCCACAGCCCATTCAGGCCGGTTCTTTCCGGTAAGTACGACACGGTCGCCGGGCTTTACCCCTTTCTCCACCAAAGATGCAGCCAACGTCAGGATTTTATCCCGGGCCTCCCGGAAGGTGAGGACAAATTTGTCTGGATTATAAGTGGTAAGACATTTTTTGTCCGGGTAACGGGCAGCCGCAATCTGGAAGAGCTCTGCCAGGGTAGGAATATCTCCATTGAATAGCTTTCCCTTGAAAGGTTCCAAGAAATGGTATGTTCTGTGTGGATACATTGTTGACTCCTGTGTTTCTATTTTAAGATATAAATAATAAAATGGCAACAAAAAAGAAATCTTGACTAATCGGCCTTAAGAAAGGACAATATCTGCATGGGGAAAGAGAAGAGAGTTCTGATAGTGGGAGCCGGTCCTGCCGGGCTTTTCTGTGCATACCGCCTTGTGGAAGCCGGTATTCCTGTGCTTCTTGTGGACAGGATGGTGGCTCCTGGCCGGAAGTTCCTGCTGGCAGGCTCCAGCGGAGGGCTCAACTGCACCCATAGGGGAACCCCTGAGGAACTTTCCAAGAAATATTACGGCAATGAGGCTTTTTTCAAAGGGCTTTTGGAGGATTTCTCACCCACTGATCTGATTAAGTGGTACAAGAAGATAGGCTCAGATACTTTTGTAGGCAACGGCGGCAAGATTTTTGCATCGCTGCCGGTGCAGGAGGT
>JAEEGL015198237.1_pt1 | contig 10733 bp, 8 predicted proteins | sample 9134231 | NCBI WGS metagenome assembly JAEEGL01 (sample SAMN16246548, study PRJNA631951) | gut metagenome | biome: gut microbiome; feature: rumen; material: fiber-attached | host: Bos | place: Iran: Karaj | collected 2018-10 | reverse complement strand
CGCCACGTTTCAAAATCTTTGGCATGATTTTTCAAATTTCCTTCTGCAAAAGTGTTATTATTCTGCAAAAAATATGTAACTTTGCACCCATAGAAAAAGACAACCTAAACAAATGAAAACATCGAAAACAACGTCGGGCATCATATGCCTGGTCATCGTCGTTGGGCTCTTCGCCATTCTAGGCATAATAATGGGTGCTGCTCAGATGCTTAATACCGTGATGCATACGGCTCATGACTTGTTGCTGAACACCGTGTTCTACTTGATGGCAATCTGTGTCCTGACGGGTGCCATTGGCAAGGTGTTTGTGGAATTTGGCGTGGTCGACCTGCTCGAAAAGATGCTTCGCCCCCTCATGCGCCCGCTCTTCAATCTGCCTGGTGTGGCGTCGTTGGGCGCGGTGATGACGTTTCTGAGTGACAATCCGGCTATTATCACACTCTCGAAAGACAAGCGTTTCTCCAGCTATTTCAAGAAATATCAGTTCATATCGCTGACCAACTTCGGAACTGCCTTTGGCATGGGACTCATCGTTATCATCTTCATGATAGGGCAGGGGTACCTTGCTGCACCATTGATAGGACTGTTCGGGGCATTCTGTGGGTGTATAGTGTCGACGCGCCTCATGCAGCATTTCGTACTGAAAGCCTACCCGCAATATGCAAATGAAGATGTGACCAAGCTTGAAGGTGGGCAGGAGACGCTCATGCCTGAGGTGGAACACAAAGAGACGAAGTCGCTCTTCCTGCGCATTCTCAATGCTTTGCTCGATGGAGGGCGTTCGGGTGTCGACATCGGCATCGCCATCATACCTGGCGTATTGATCATTTCAACGCTTGTCATGGTGCTTACCTTCGGTCCTTCGGCCGATGGTACGTACACAGGAGCTGCCTATGAGGGTACGCAATTGCTGCCCCTTTTGGCCGAAAAAATTGACTGGTTGTTCCGCTGGTTGTTTGGTTTCACCGATCCACATCAGGTGGCATTCCCCATAACGGCGCTTGGCGCTGTGGGCGCAGCTCTCTCGTTGGTGCCCAACTTCATCGCCCAAGGATGGGTAGACGGCAACGCTATTGCAGTGTTTACGGCCATTGGTATGTGCTGGAGCGGCTACCTGAGCACCCATACGGCCATGCTCGACTCGTTAGGCTATCGTGAACTGACTTCGAAAGCTATCATTTCCCACACGTTTGGAGGCATCGTCGCCGCCATCGTGGCCCATTGGGTTTACTTTGTTTACATGCTTTTCTGAATAGGGATTACCTTAAGTATTATAAAGATAATAGTTTTCGTTTAATAGGTTTGTGCGAAATCAAGACACAACATAGCTATTGTCCTATATAAAGCATAGCCTTTACTTCTCTAAAGCAATGCTTTTGTACCCTATAAAGCACTGCTTTAGCATCATAAAGGCATAGCTTTTGCAGCATAAAAGCATAGCTATTGCGGTATAATAGCAACGCTCTTGAAGTATAATAGCATTGCTCTTGCTGCTTCATCTCACTCCTCTTGTGCCAATGTCACACCGCGCTGTAGGGGCAGACTCCTGTGTCTGCCCGTATACAGATTGTGCCCCTATACTGGACATTCGCCGGATTACTTTCCGATAACATCATCACGGGCAGACACGGGCGTCTGCCCCTGCACGTGGCTATCGTGGTTTCCTCTCTACTTGGGGTGGGCTGGAGTGAGGACATATATGGTTACACGTGGCCGTGGCTTCCCTCATTTCTTTACTCGCTTAGTGCAGAAAGACTCCCTGAGGGTCGAGCGTTCCTAATATGATCACTATTCCTGCTGATTAAAGGACATCTTCCATTTCATGGCCTTTGTTTGACCCGTTGGGCAGATAAACAAAAAAAGCCTTCCGGATTGGAAGGCTTCTGCGGTGCGTACGAGACTCGAACTCGTGACCTCCTGCGTGACAGGCAGGCATTCTAACCTACTGAACTAACGCACCTCAATGTGCAAAAGGAAATTTATTGATCCGCTTTCAGAAGCGGTGCGTACGAGACTCGAACTCGTGACCTCCTGCGTGACAGGCAGGCATTCTAACCTACTGAACTAACGCACCATTCTTAGGCTCTTCCTTATTTGCGGATGCAAAGGTAGTGATATTTTTTTGTTCCACCAAATCTTAAGGCACTTTTTTTATAAAAAAGTTTGCATTAGCCTTGCATCACGATACTCTTTGCCATCGAAGAGCCAAGACTTGAGCGTTCCTCCGTCGCGGAATCCCATTTGCTGGAACAAGTGGAGCGAAGCCTGGTTCTCGCTGTCGATAAGCACATAGAGCTGATGCAGGTGCCAAAAGCGACGCGCATAGTCTATGATGGCAGCAATGGCTGCATGTCCATAGCCTTCGTTGCGGAAAGGTTTTTTGACGACGATGCCCAGTTCGGCACGCATGTTTTGAGGATCGAAGTTGACCACATCGACCAGTCCTATCTTCTTTCTGTCTTCGCCAACAATCATCAGGCGCACCTGACGGTCGGCATAGATGTCGGCCGAAGCATTTGCGATGTAGTCGTGGAGTGCATAGCGAGAGTAGGGGACGTTGGTCTGGCCGACGTTCCAAATCTCGGTATCGTTCTCAATGGCATAGAGTTCGTCGAGGTCTTCAGGTTCAAGTGCTCGTAGTGTGATTTGTGGAAGGTTCATTTCAGGATTTCTGCTGTTGTGACAATGGTGTTGAACTCTGGCAGGTAGGTACCTATCTTGACGTTCTTGAATGATTGCCGGGCAAACAGCTGGAAGATGTCTTCGAAGCTGTATGCAGATGTGTCGTAAACGGCATAGATATTCCGTTCTGTGGGCAGAGGCATGTTGAGGTGTCCGTTGGGCAGCGATTGGCTATCGCCTTCATGGAACTCGGCATCGAGTCCTTTTGCCATAGCCAGTTGCCGGCAGTCTTCCAGATGGTCTTCCTGTCCGATGAAGACGTAGAACGGCGACTGTGAACGCTTTTTGTTGACGAAGCCAAGGCTCTGGCGGGCACGGACCAACTGCATGCGGCACAACTCCATCATGGCCTTAGCATAGATGGCCGTCTTGATAGGTATGGTCAGGAACAAACTGGCATGAGCATAGTGCTTGCGGAAGAAGATGAGCATGGCGTCGTAGAAGACGTGGACATAGCGGAACGACGACTTCTGAGTTGACTCTCCCTTGTAGTGCAGGATGGTAGCCGGAACATACCAGTTCTCGAAGCCTCCCTTGATGAGTCTGTAGCTCAGGTCGATGTCCTCGCCGTACATGAAGAAGTCCTCGTCGAGTAGGCCGACTTTGTTGAGAGCTTCCCGACGCAACAGGCAGAAGGCGCCGCTGATAACCTCGATTTGTGCAGCCTGGTCCCAAGGAAGGTAGCTCATGTAGTAATGACCGAATTTGCGGCTTTTGGGAAAACGTGCACATAGGCCGCTCATCTTGTAGAAAGCAACGATAGGCGTAGGCAGTCCGCGGCGCGATTCATTCGCGTTGGTGCCAAAGTCGCTGAGCATACGGACTCCAAGTCCACCGGCATTCGGGTGCTGGTCCATGAAATCGAGCACCTGAGTTATCGTAGTTTCGCCCACGATGGTATCGGGATTGAGCAACAACACATAGTCGCTTTGCGTCTGCCTGATGGCTATATTGTTGGCTCGTGCAAATCCATGGTTGTGGTTGCTTGCTATGACGTTGACCTCAGGAAACGATTCGCGGACGAAGTCGACGGTATCGTCGTGTGAGTGGTTGTCGACGACGTAGACCTCAGCCTCGATTCCACGAAGCGAGCGGCGCAGGGAGAGCAGGCATTGAGCCACGTAGCCTCTGACGTTGTAGCTGACGATGACGACGGTTAGTTTCATGGGCATTGCTGTTTTCTTGGGTAATCTGGCCGAAGGGCTCAGGGTGTTATGCTTTCTCTTCCACTTCGCTTTGGCATCGGCTCATGCTGGGATAGACGAAGAACAGACATATAAACAGGATGATGGCGAGGTAGCCGAATGCGGCGTGCATATAGACGTAGTAAAGCACGGCATTGATGAACATGGGCAGGCAGAGCATGTCGAGTCTGATGATGCCCCATCTGGCAAGAGCTTGCTCGCGTTTCTGCAGCAGGTCGGTCTTCACCTTATTAAACTTAAAGAGGCGGAGCGCCAACGGGATGATGCAGATGGTGAGCAGTTCCATGATGGTGAGCAGGTAGAACTCGGTTTTTGTGCCGCCTTTGAATCTGTCGTAGGGCATGAAGTTTGTCTCGCCCGTCAGGATGACAATTGCTACGACGGCAACGTTGCTCCAGAAAATGATCATCAACATTCTTTGTACTTTGTTCATGTTGTCAGTTTGCTTTGATGTTTATTTTGTCAAGGGAGTCCTATTCAGGATGGAGCGTCCCAGAGTTACTTCATCGGTGTATTCAAGTTCGTCGCCCACGCTGATGCCTCGGGCAATAACCGAGATGCGGACACCAGTATGGCTGAGCCTGCGCGAGATGTAGAAGTTGGTCGTGTCGCCCTCCATCGTCGAGCTCAGCGCGAGAATGACCTCGTTGATGCCACCTTGCTCAATACGGCTAACGAGAGAGTCGATTTCTATGTCAGAAGGTCCTATCCCGTCCATGGGCGAGATGATGCCACCCAACACGTGGTAGAGCCCGTTGAACTGCTGTGTGTTCTCGACAGCCATCACGTCTTGAATGTTTTCGACGACACAGATGACAGAGCGGTCGCGCCGATGGTCGCTACAGATGGGACAGACATCGTCGTCGCTGATGTTATGGCAAACGCTGCAGTAGCGCACATCGTGCTTTAGGTGTACCAGCGCGTCGGCAAAGGCATCAACTTCCTCCACATCCCTACGCAGCAAGTGGAGTGCCAGCCGCAGCGCGGTCTTGCGTCCAATTCCTGGCAGTTTCGACAACTCCTGTACTGCCTTTTCAAGGAGGGTTGACGGATATTGCTGTTCCACTCTGTTGTTTTTTTATAAAACCTATTACCTGTTACCTATTACCTATTACCTATTACCTATTACCTATTATTTTTTCCTCATCCACGTGAAGAACCATGCTGTGGCTATGAGCAGCACAACGATACTGCCCGTATAGGAAATCGCCGGACTCAGGCCGAATGCCTGTTTCGAGATGAGCAGGAATGTCGAGCAGACAACCGTCATGAACAGGGCAGGGATGAGCGTCATCCAGAAAGGCTTCTTCGACTGTACGAGGTAGACGGTAGCCGTCCAGAGGGTGAATACGGAAAGCGTCTGGTTGGACCATCCGAACCAACTCCAAATCTTCTGGAAGCCGTCAGCATCGGCCATCTGCCACATCAGCATGCAAATGCCAGCTGCGAACATGGGAATGCAAATCATCAGACGGCGTCGAATGGAGTGTTGCTCGAAGTGCAGGAAATCGGCTATGATGAGTCGGGCACTTCTGAAAGCCGTATCGCCACTTGTGATGGGTGCAGCGACAACACCCAGCAAGGCTAGGATGCCGCCGAAGAGGCCTAACCAGTCGTTGCAGACAATACTGACAACACGTGGAGCCGACGTATGTGCGCCGCTATCCTTAGCTGCTTCCATGAGCTGGTATCCAGGAGTCGGGTCGTTGTAGAAGAAGTACATGGCCACCGTAGCCCAGATCAGGGCGACGATGCCTTCGGTTATCATGGCTCCATAGAAGATGGGGCGAGCCATGCGCTCGTCTTTAACGCAGCGGGCCATGAGCGGACTCTGTGTGGCATGGAAACCACTAATGGCTCCACAGGCTATTGTGATGAAAAGACAGGGGAATACGGCGTCGGTAAATCCAAGCGTCTCGGCACCACGATTGCTCAAGCCATCCCAAACTTCGGGTAATGCAGGCATCTTCACGAAGAGCACTATCATCAAAGCCACTGCCATGAACAGCAGCGAGAAGGCAAAGAGCGGATAGATGCGTCCGATAATCTTGTCAACGGGCAGCATTGTGGCGAAGATATAGTAGATGAAGATGAGCGCTATCCAGAACGTGTTGTGCCCGAGGAAGTCGCTGATAGCCTTGGGTTCCCAGATGTGGGTGAGAATTTCGGCAGGGCTGTAGACGAACACTACACCAACCATCATCAGCAGCAGCACCGAGAATACCAGCATGACGTTCTTCGTTTTGTTACCAAGGTAAACGCCGACGAGATCGGGCAGGTTGGCACCGCCGTGACGTATGGAAAGCATACCGCACATATAGTCGTGGACAGCACCAGCAAAGATGCATCCGAAGACAATCCACAGATAAGCCACAGGGCCAAACTTGGCTCCAAGAATGGCTCCAAAGATAGGGCCTGTGCCGGCAATGTTCAGGAATTGAACCATGAACACTTTCCAGTTGGGCATGGCGATGAAGTCAACACCATCGGCCTTGGCCACGGCTGGGGTAGGGCGGTCGTCAGGACCAAACACCTTTTCGACGAACTTTCCATAGATGAAATAGCCCAAGACGAGGGCTACCAATGATAAGATAAACGAAATCATATTCCTATTTTTTGTCTGTTATTTCTATATATAATCTGCAAAGATACGAAAAGGTTGCGAATAAGCCATCAAAAATCCAAATTTATTTTGTAACTTTGCAGAATGAAAATGCAGAAAGACGATTCCAATCGAAAAAATCATATGATAAGACATATACTCCAAGTCGTTCGACGAGGCCAATTCTGTGCCTTCTTGCTTGTGGCAGTACTATGTATGCTGCCAAACGTTAAGGTGCAGGCTGGCGGACGAGGACTTCCCGGTGGCTATAGCGATGCTTTTTGGGGTACATCACCCAAATATGAGGTGCGTGCTGTGTGGCTTGCCACGATCGGAGGCATAGACTGGCCACACTCCTATGCCAACGGTTTGGCTTCCAGCATAGAGCAACAGCAGAAGGAACTCACGCGAATACTCGACCAGCTGAAAGCTGCCGGAACAAATGTGGTGCTTTTGCAGACACGTGTGCGCGGTACGACCATCTATCCTTCGAGCATGGAGCCTTGGGATGGCTGTCTGAGCGGCAATCCCGGCAAGAGTCCAGGCTACGATGCCCTTCAGTTTGCCATCGACGAGTGTCACAAGCGAGGCATGCAGTTGCATGCGTGGGTGGTGACGATTCCTGTGGGCAAATGGACGTCGGCTGGCTGCATGGCCCTGCGCAAGCGCTATCCTAAGCTGATCAAGAAGATAGGCCCTGATGGCTATATGGATCCCGAGAGCATGCAGACAGGAGCCTATCTGGCAGATATCTGCGAGGAAATCGTCAGCCGCTACGATGTGGATGGAATCCATCTGGACTATATCCGCTACCCCGAAACATGGAAGCTGAAGGTTTCCCGCCAGCAAGGGCGCCGAAACATTACGTCCATAGCAACAGCCATCAGCCAGCGAGTGAAGCGTCTGAAGCCATGGGTTATGATGAGTTGTTCGCCCATAGGCAAGGCCGAGGACCTGAGTCGCTATTCTTCGCGAGGATGGAATGCCCGCACGACGGTATGCCAGGATGCCCAAGAGTGGCTTCGTACGGGTGTGATGGATGCGCTTTTCCCGATGATGTACTTCCGCGACAACAACTTCTATCCGTTTGCCATCGATTGGAAAGAGCGTTCCTATGGTAAGATTGTGGCTCCAGGCATGGCCACCTACATGCTTGACCGACGTGAAGGGAACTGGCCACTCGTGACGGTAACGCAGGAGATGAACGTGCTTCGGCAGCTTGGTCTCGGGCTGACTCACTTTCGTAGTAAGTTCTTGACTGACAATATAAAAGGTATCTATGACTTTACGAAAAGGTTTAACGAGATTCCTGCACTCGTTCCACCGATGACTTGGTGCTCGTCAAAAGCACCAGAGGCACCTGTAAACCTTGAATTGCGAACGGTGAAAGGTGGCGGCGTGGCACTCTCGTGGACCTCGGATGCTGAACGAAATCAGGTTGCAGCTAAGGGAGGCCTGCTCTATAACGTCTATGCCAGCCGTACATGTCCCGTTGATGTCAGCGATGCCTGCAATCTGCTCGCAACGCGTCTGCAGTCCAACACTCTTGTTGTTGAACCGAAAGGCACAAAACCCGCGCAGATGTTCTATGCCGTAACCGCTGTCGATAGGTTTGGCAACGAGAGCCAGCCTCGTCAAAGTCATGCTTCAGGCAGCACAGGTGCCTCGAGTATCGATGCTCTGCTGCAACATCCTTCGATGCTCAGGTGTGATGGGCGACGACTATTGCTGCCTGAGAAACCAGCCAACTTGGACGCCGATATGCTCAGCATAGAGACACTGCAAGGCAAACCTTTGGCAACGCGGGCCTACAGTGGCCAGTACATCGACGTGAGTAGTATTCCTGAAGGCATGTATCAGTTGCGTTCGCTCAACAAAAAGGGTGTCACACATCGCCTTGGGTTCTTCGTGGTCCGCAGGCGATAGTCTCATCCTATTCAAACTAAATCATGAAAATAAAGGTACGCATAAAGCATCTAAAAATAAAAAAATGCCTTGGACAAGAATTTATTGATTCTCAGTTAAAAGGAATCGATAAATATGATAAATGTGATTTAATATGGTCACATACTTTCAAGATGCCAAACTTGTCTTTGTTCTTGCTGGAAAATAATGAAATCGTTGAAAAAAAATATTTCATTTATCATTATGTCCGGAGAACGTTGTACTATTGTCGTAACTGATAAAACGTCTATCGTAACTGATATAGCATCTCTTGTAACAAAAAAAGCATAGCCTTGCCGAAGCGAAGCTATGCTTTTATGTTTGTTGATGTGAGTCGCGACTACTCTTTGCGTTCCTTTTCCTTGATATAGCCGTGGCGGTAGGCGTAGAGCAGATGCTGCAAGTCGCGAATCTGCCGGCTCAAATCATGGCCCTTATCGGTATCGGCCACCAGCATGCGATGGTTAGCCATCTCCACGATCTGCCGCGTTGACTTGATGTCGGTGCCACGACGGATGGCATCGGTAACGCTCAGGAAGGGCTCGTGCTGAACCAGTTCGAAACCGCGGCTGTGGTAGACGAGCGTGTAGCCTGCTATGCCCGTCGTCTTGTGGTAGGCTTGTGAGAAGCCACCGTCGATGACCATCAGTCGGCCGTCGGCCTTGATGGGGTTCTCGCCCTCGGCTGCATGTACAGGCACGTGGCCATTGATGATGTGGCGAGGCTCGTCGCTGATGCCGAATGCATCCATGATGTGTTCCATCACTTCGCGTTCATCGCGCAGACGGAAGTAGTTGCCTTTCTCTTCTTTCCACGTTTCGCGGTCGCTCAGGAAGTAGCGTTCGTAGGTAGCCATCTTCGATTTGTCGAACAACGGACTGTTAGGTCCGCACCACAGATAGAGGAAGAAGTCGATGGCAGACTGGCGTTCATGTGGGTCGCCATCAGGCTGGAAGGCAGTCCGTATGGCAGTCTCGATGTTCTCGAACAGCTCTTTGCCAGCGCCCATGTCGAGCACTTCGCGCAGCGTTCCATCGTTGTTCAGGGGTATTGAGGCATGGAACATGAGGTTGCCGTTGCAGATGTTGTACATCGAACCATGCCTGAGCAGCAGTCGCATGTGGCTCTGCAGCTTCTCGCTGACGCGGAACGAGTGGTGGAGTTTCTTCATGAGTTCGCGCTCTTCGGGGCTGATTTCCAACGAGAAGCCCGTCGAATAGAGCTCTGCGCGCTCCTGCATCTGCCATTGAGGATGGCGTCGGTAGGTTTCGGCCTCGAACTTGAATTGCAAGATGCTGATGGCCTTGTGCATCTGAGCCATCAGCCTGCTCGTCTTCTCGTCGAGCTCACGTGCGCCTCCGCTGGTGATGGGGGCAAAGCCTGTACATTCGTCGTCGTCATATTGCTCCATGGCCCACGTTGCCAGCGGCAGCAGACTGATGCCATAGCCATCCTCCAGCGTGCGCATGTTGGCATAGCGCAGCGACAGCCTGATGACGTTGCAGATGCATGCGTCGTTGCCTGCTGCAGCTCCCATCCACAGGATGTCGTGGTTTCCCCACGTGATGTCCCATTTGTGGTACTGGGCCAGCGTATCGAGAATGATGTGGGCACCCGTTCCGCGGTCGAAGATGTCGCCGAGGATGTGCAGCTGGTCGATGGCCAGACGCTGAATGACTCCCGCAATGGCACAGATGAAATCGTCGGCACGTCCTGTGGAAATGATGGTGGAGATGATCACGTTCACGTAGGCAGCCTTGTTGTGGTCGTCGGTGCTTTCGTGGAGCAGCTCCTCGATGATGTAGGCGAAGTCCTCGGGCAGGGCCTTGCGCACTTTCGAGCGGGTGTACTTGCTCGAGACATCGCGGCAGACGCTCACCAGCTGATGGATCGTGATGTGATACCAGTCGTTAAGGTTGTCCTCCTGAGCCTTCACCAGCTGGATCTTCTGCTCAGGGTAGTAGATGAGGGTGCAGAGTTCGCGCTTCTCGTTCTCGCGGAGCGTATTGCCAAAGATGTCGTTTACCTTTCGCTTGATGTTGCCCGATGCATTCTTCAGCACATGCTGGAAAGCCTTGTACTCTCCGTGCAGGTCGGCCAAGAAATGCTCGGTGCCCTTGGGCAGGTTGAGTATGGCCTGCAGGTTGATGATTTCCGTCGATGCCTCGGCAATCGTGGGAAAACGCTGCGAAAGCAGCTGCAGGTAGCGAAGGTCGCGTTTGATGTCGTTCTTCCTCATCGTCGTGGTTTGTTAGGGGTGGTACAGGCTGAAGGCCTTATGAGAAGTAGTTCTTGAACTT
>JAEEGL014210500.1_pt1 | contig 10733 bp, 12 predicted proteins | sample 9134231 | NCBI WGS metagenome assembly JAEEGL01 (sample SAMN16246548, study PRJNA631951) | gut metagenome | biome: gut microbiome; feature: rumen; material: fiber-attached | host: Bos | place: Iran: Karaj | collected 2018-10 | reverse complement strand
CATGTCATTGTCTGCGCTGCAAGCGGTGAATGCGAAACCGAAACTGAAAATACCTGCGGTAAGAATGCTCATGAACATCGACTTTACCATAACTGAATTCTTCTTCATAATCTTCAAGTTTTAATTGTTATACATTATTTATTTTTTTTATTGTTGTCTTGCCGTGTCGTTTTTGACTTTCGACACTGCAAAATTATAGCGATTTTTGCCTCGTTCCAACAAAATCTCCGATTTTTGCCTAAAGTGTATACGACAACTGCCGCTTTTCTGCGACACAGATTTTCTACCCCCAAAAATTTGTCGCATGAAGGGTGAAAAAAGTAAGTGAATCTCAGGGACAGGTCAACTGATACAACTCCTTAGCGTGAATCAAAGTTCCTGTCCCCCTGTGCACCGCTCGAAACTAAAAATAAATGCTAATTTATTTGGTAGTTTGCTCGCTTATTCCTATCTTTGCACACAGAACAATGGACGTGTTCCATTTATAGGGATTGGGGTGTCCCCGATCGGAAGAGTTGTCAGGTTCGTGGCGACTCTTTTTTTATGCTTGCTGAGAGGGATAGATTTTCAGACCCATCAACTTGCCGTCTTCCATAAAGATGTTAGGCTCCAGAACGTCGTATGCCAGGTTGACGGCTTGGTAAATCAAGGGACAGGTGTGACATAACCATCTGCTCTTTGCGTAGTTTAAAGTTTGGCGCAAAGGATTACTGGTGCTTTTCTAACCACTTCTGAAGATCGGCCTCAATGATACCTTTAGTATACATGCCAAACGAGAAGCCGAGGTCAGTTATGTATGTTTTTAACTCATCAAAACATTTGCGGCCCAAATACTTAGTTTTCGACATGTCTGCTTCATTCTGGCTGACAATATCTCCCAGAGTTCGAAGGTTATTGGCAAACAGGACATTTTTTGTTCTTACAGATAAGGGTAAATCTACAACCTTTTTCTTCAACAATGAGACTTCTTTTGAACACTCATTTTCGTATTGCTCCATCATGGAATACGAATTCATCAAGTCTTGTTTAGATTGATATTTTCCTGCTATTTCACCAAGATATTCCACTTTATTCTTTAACCTCTCTGTTTCTGCCTTCATGACCTCCTGTTGCTCATAAAGATCTTTCAGATTCAGTCTCCCACTTAGTTTATACAAAGCCTTGATAGCAATCTCTCGAATTCTCTGACGGGGGAGTACCATTTCATCAGCGATATCTGATACTGACTTATTACAACTATAGTCTTCTAAGACTTTACGTTCCCTCTCGTTAAGTACATCGTGCCCCAATCTAACTGCTGCAAAAATCGTGGCTCTTAACACTTCACGCCATTCGCCTGGCTGTGCATGCATAGGGGATTTTCTAAACTCATCGAGGCTGGCATCAACCTTCTTGAGCTCTTCTTGAAGTTCACGTTTCCTGTCAATGAGACATTGCTCAAGTTCGGCCACTTCTTTGGCGGTATCAAAATGTTGTTCTATACTGTCACGGTCTATCATCAATGCACGACCGATGGTGTGCCCTTTGATAAATCCTTTCTCAACCCAATTTGTTACCGTTTGAGGGTTGCAATCCAACAGCTCTGCAGCCTCTCGTCTTGATATCATTCTTGACATATATTTTTACACATTATTTAATACCGAAGGGACTGGTACATGCTCCATAACGAAATGCTAAGGTGAGTGACAAACAAAAATGATGTATTATCAATTTTGGTTCATCAGCTCGTAGATATATGCAGGTCCCTGCACATAGAGTTCACCTTCCTCATCCTGAATGGCTGGCATCAAGGGGGAGTTATAAATACGCTCCATAGCCTCCTCAATAGAGCAGCCGGTATCCTCCATTACATACTTAACCAATTCACTAAGAGTATAATTGATTAAATAGGTTGCAATTTGGTGATGAGTAGGTTCGGTCATACACTTTCCACATTAAGTTTATTAAGATAGCACAATGCACGCTCTGTTCCAAAGTAGTACTGCTGATCAAGATACTTATCTTGTAACAATTTAGCAGCCTGTTCTGGTGAGTAAATACCTTCTCGATAGTTAGTTAACTGAAGAACTACTCCATCATCGGCAATAGGACCAACAACAATATCATAGCTATGAATAGGAGCTACTTTGCTTTTGTCACGATTGGCATCTACGAATAGGAACCATTCCACGCTGGCTTGCTCTGGAAAAACTTTTACCGACAAATCTGACTTCAGCGCATTCTCGGTTAGTTCATAAGTTATCAATGTCGGTGTACCACCAAACAGACGAGCTTTCTTTTGTGCCATGCGGATGGCTGTATTTTTATCAGGCGTAAGATAGAATCCCTTTCCAAAGTCCTTGTGTCTCAAACCCTTCTCTAAGTCTATCTTTTCTATGTCAGCATTGGTGCCGTGATAAAGTATCATGCGAGTGTCCCTCCGTTCTTTTTACAGATAATAAGTACATCATCAATCGTTTCGTCCATCGACTGCAGATGTTCTACATCATAAAACTCTATAAGGAATGCCAATCCCTTATGCTCATGTAGATAACGGAAAGCTGCTTGGCGCGTCATTGAAAAACGTCGACCAAAAGCTTGAATACATGCAGTCAAAAACGGAATCTGATACTTACTCATGTCTCCTTTTTGTATTATTATGCTGCAAAGATAACAAAAAAATAGCAAACGAATCATTATTTGCTGAAAAATTTGATTGTTTAAAGACAAAAACGATAAATACTTATGAATTTACTTGAAGAATTGAAATGAAAAAGGCAAAAATGTACAGATTCTGGTGATTTATTTGTACCTTTGCAGGTATGAAAAAGACAATTGAAGATTTTATTAGGGATAACGAAAACTTTCGTCGGACTTTGTTGAAACAAGATGGAGGCATTATGAAATACTGGGCCCTGCACCCGGAAATAGAATTCGACACCGACTTGTTCAATGATTATGAGAAACAGATAGTAGAGGACTATCTTCAAACAAACAAGCGTAATCGGGCGTTACGCTTGCTGCCGGTTGATAAACTGAAGTGGGATGCTCTTTCTTGGTATTACCGTACAAGAGGGAAAGAACTGAAGTTTTATACAGACTTGAGAACAGAGCTTGCCAAACTGCCAAAAGAGGTGAAGGAACAAGCTGATAGATATTTCATAGACTATTTAGAGGACAACTATCGCGAATATTTACGATACACTTACCCTGCCGACATCGCTCCAATTGACTTCTATAATAAAGTCATTAAAGCTTTCGGAACGGGAGGTTTGGCGTGTGACTGTATGGATTATATCCTCAAAGAGCATCATCATCCTGAGGTTTGGTCGAAGATGAAAACCGTCGATGTTCTGATGACGGAGTTCTATATAGAGGAGTATTCGGCTTTTATAAGTAAGGAAAGATGTTTTAAGAAGTTGCGGAAGGGCGTTGAGGAGAAACTTGCCGGGAAGAATCAAGATGAGTGTCACAGCGAGGCTGTTAAAATGATGAATCTGGTGAAGGGTTTTGCGCGGATGTTATACTCTAGTAGTGAGATTCAAATATCAGATTGTACGGGAGATTATAAAGTCGACAAAAAATGGTTGCGAGGGCTGACCGATGGTCTTGCTGCAGCTTTTCAACATGATGGATATTTGAAGTGTAGTTTTACTAGATATGTGGGAATTCTGAATGACATAGGACGTATTTGGGCAGCACGACTATTAAAGGACCATGGCATAGATATGCACCAGTTGGAAAAGGATACCAAGTGTATTCTATATCCTGTTGCAAAACCTGCCCTGAATCCAGATGGGAAGAATCATGGTAATTACAAATACTATGTGGACAAAGACTTCTTCGACCCACTTGATGATCAATGTTGTATATACGATGAGGAGCAAGCGAAGGAGTTATTGAGTTCACAGCGGCCCGCAACGACACACTCTCAAAGAGAGAACCAACCCCTTTGTGCACGAAGTGAGAACCAACCTCTTTGTGCACTTTTGACGACGCCCGAAGAACTCGTGACTCCTGAAGCGCAACCCTACTGGACGAAACTGAGAGAGCAAGGATTCATCGTTGCTGACGGGTATGCGCTGGCAGAGGGGGTGTCGGCCAATCAGGCTACATACATTGCAGACCGCATGGCAGAGAGGTTGAAGATTAAGAAGAAGTGGAAGCTGTTTCAGCAACTGTGGGGCATCCACAATATGGCTCAGTTGGCGGGCTCATGGAAGCAAACGGGTAAGTTGCCACCCGATACGCGACGAATAGACGACATCTTTAAATAGCCCATATACAGGGCGTTTGCGGTCTTATATAAGTCTCATAGTAAGTCTTATATAAGACCTTTTTTTATGTCCTTTAGTGTACCTTTGCACTCGGATTCCAAGGGAACGAAGCCCCAGCGTGGCTCCCGCCAGTCTCGGTAAACATCTGGCCATAGGACTGGAAACGCTACAGATGTTCACTTCCTAAAAAATAGATAATAAGATGGAAGCTAACATTAATTCTAAGTCCAACCCTGGTGGTTGGCACACCAACACAGACTTGGGCTGTGACGTAAAAACACTTCTGCGTAGCGACGTACGCATGAAAACTGGTAAGGAGTATCAGGGTGTTTTCAGACTTGACTCGGAAGCCACCATAGATGAGTTTCTCTGTCGCGACCCGCATTACACGTTCATCGAGACGGTTCCCATGACGGCTGGCAAACGCAATCTGCACGTCTTCGACGGCGAGTACATCACGGTGACTCGACGCGACGACGGAAGCCTGCGCCCGAACTTCAAGCCGATGCCGAAGTTAGGGGCTAACCTGAGTGTTGACAACTACGCCTTCGAGGTGTATCGTGAACTTCGTGGGGCGCTGAAAGGCCTTGTAGAAAAGTAAGTTTTCCGTGGCCAAAGCGGTTTCAGCGTTTCAGCCGTTTCAGGGGTCAGGTGAGGGTTACACCCTCTTTCTTAAGACTTATAACTATCTAATAATTAATAAGTTATATAACAGATAAGAGTTCTGAAACCCCACAAACCCTATGCTGAAACGCGAAACGCTGAAACGTTTGGTTTATTATTTTTTTCATCTAAAAAGCAGAATATCAATGAAGTACGATATTACAACAACCGTAGCGCCCGCGATGCCAAGCCTTGGCAAGGGCACAGAATGTTTCAAACTACTGCTCTCGCAGACCAGTTTTGATATGCATGCACCCCTCTTACCGATGTTGCCTCCTGTACTAGGCACTAAGATCTCGAATGCTGAGTTTCAGTATCCTAGCGGTCAATGGTTCGAAATGTGCGGCCAACAGGCTGCTTTGATTGCCGATAGTGCTGGTAACAAGGGGCAATTGGGACTACTTGTAGAAGCATGCAATCGCGACTTCCGTGAACAGGATGCGGAGGAGCTGAAGAAGTATCTCCAGTATCAAAAGACCTACAAGAAGCGATCGCAATCGAAAGAACGTCCCGAAGAGGTGTTTCCGCTGCTGAGATTCCTGCCTGCCGATTGCTCGAAGCCTGGCTACCTGAAGGCACAGATGGCTTGTCAGGAGCATGGCGGACTGAGCACCTACATCGACTTGAAAGAGATTGAACAGCTGGACAATCTTTGTGGCTCTCATAAGCAGGTCACTCAAATGCTGCGCCTGATGTGGGACCGCGAGGTGTATAATGCCCTTCGAGCTACAGTCGATGGCATCACCGGCTCGGCCCTGTTAAGAACCAATCTTACCGTCAGTACGACCCCTGTCAGAGCAAGGCAGTTCTTCAAAAACAATCTCTATGACGGAACGCTGGGGCGTATGGTCTTTTCCTATAAGCCTCGTGGCAACCGTGACGGAAAGATACCTCGTATTGGCAAGTTCAATACGGATTTCTACGAACAACTTGACGAATATCTGGCACGGCTCGACAACTGCAAGGGGCATTATGTCATTAAGCCTCTGAATAAACTCATCGAGCGTCTTGCCAACGACATCGCTGAACTGGGTGACCTCACGGACAACGACTGCCTATGGGATATGGGTAAGAGAAGTTTGATTGCTGCGTGGAAAGCCGGTTGCATCATGTGGGCTCTCAACGGTATGACCTGGAGTCGTTCGATGGGGGATGTGGTAGAGTGGCTGGTATTTCACGATATGTGGAGTAAGTATCAAGTGCTGGGCGATATGCTGAAAGACGGCGATACAAGTACAACTGATGCCTCGAAAGCCGCACCTGCCAACATGCTCGATGACATCAAGGGTGACTCGTTTACCGAACAGCAGTTGGATGCGCTTCGCCAGAGTCTGGGTAAGCCCACAGGTAGTGCAACAAAGCGCCAGTTGCGCGTGTGGGTGCATCGCGAGTTGGTGACCTTTAATTCGGAGACTGGCCTCTATACCAAGACGGAGACTTATCTGAAAAGGAACTCTTAGTTTCAAGTTTCAAGATTCAAATTTCAAGACTATGGATAAGTTTCAATTGCAAAAGCTCCGCGACCTGCCCATTGAGGGGGTCGCAGAGCGACTTGGATTGCAGGTTCGGATGCATAAGTGCCTTTGTCCGTTTCACGACGATCACCACGCCTCGATGTCATTCAAGGTGAACAAGAACACGTACCGCTGCTTTGTGTGCGGAGAATCTGGCGGCCCTATTGACCTCGTGATGAAGTATCTGAGGAAGGACTTTCGGGAGGCTTGCCGCTGGCTGGCTGATGAAAACAACATTATTCTGACGGAATACAAGCCTGAGGAAGACAGACCTCTGAAGCCGTTTGATGCGAGTCGGTATGAGCATTTCTTTGAGCGTCCTTGGCTGAATGATGAAGCTCGGAAGTTTCTCTTTGAGGAGCGTAGGCTTGACCCAAGGGTTGTGCGTTGGTGTAGGCTCACTTCGTGGCGCGACAAGCAGGGCGTACCCTGGCTGCAGATACCTTACTACGATCGTGAGGGCAAGTTGGTGGGCGTGCAGAACCGCAACCTCATTAAGGGTGCGTTGCCCCGCTTCCGCTTCCCGCAAGGCTCCGAATGTGGCATCTACAACCTGCCCGTGCTAAACCTTTTGAAGCCTGGCGAACAGCTTTTCATTACCGAAGGCTGCTCGGACTGCTGGGCCATGCTCTCCGCTGGCCACAAAGCCATCGCCATCCCATCGGCCACGCTGCTAACGAAGAAGGATGTGGAGATTCTTGAATCATTAACCATGAACCATGAATCATTAACCGTTCATATGTTCCCCGACCGCGACGCCCCAGGCGAACGTCTCTTCCTGCAACTGCAGAAGGTGCTGCCCTCGCTGGTGCATCATCAACTGCCCTTGGGCTGCAAGGATTTCAGCGACTATTACTTAAAGAAGATATCGGTATGAAAGCAATGTATAAATCGGAACTGGCACGGTTGGCTGGCGTGAGTGCCAACACGTTTCGCAGGTACCTGAACTCGCGCAGAGATGTGCTGGCCAAAATGGGTGTGACGCCTCGCGCACAAACGCTACCGCCAAGGGCTGTCCGCTATGTGGTCGATGACTATTGTATCGATGTGCCGGATGAAATGCAATAATTTTAATTTTGTTTCGGCCATGTCCACCAAAGACCACCAACGCGCTCCGCCAATGTAGTAACTTTGCATTGTCTTTAGAACACAGGCGCGAGCGCCTACATTTGCAGACTCCCCGAGGCTACACTTGCACACTCCCGGGAACAACACGTGCAGACTCCGGAGGCAGCAAAAACGAGACAAAAAAATTAACCCTATTGTTCAACATTAAAAAAGTAAAAAAACTATGATTCAGATTAAAGCTAAACAGCAGAACGTATCGTTCGAAAAGAATGTGGAGAAGCTGGCATTCGTACTCTCCGCACACCTGTACAACACGCTGGACGCCAGCAAGGTCATCGAGGAGGCTGCTAAGCGCTCGGGCATGAGCGTCGGCGTCATCAAGGCCGCTTGGGACTCAGCCGGTGAGGTCATCCGCACCTGGGCAACCGAAGGTCATAACGTGCCCCTGCCCGGACTGGGCTCTATGCGCTTCGGTGTGCGCTCCAAGAGTGTGCAGAACGTGGAGGACGTGAAGACCTCGCTCATCTCTGCCCGTCGCGTCATCTTCACTCCGTCCAAGGAGGTCAAGGACGAGCTGCAGAACACCAAGATTGCCATCACCTGCTACGACAAGGAGGGCAGCATCGTGAAGCGCGTCACCAGCGCCGACAACAACGATGTGGAAGACCCGGAGAACGAAAACCAGAACCAAAACGGTAGTGGTGGTACAACCCCCTCTCCTAGCCCATCAGGTAACCAAGGTGGTAACGGAGGCGGTGACGAACCGGGCGGTGACGGAAATGACCAGAACTGATGTCTGATGTAAGATGGCTGAGGGCTGATGTCTGAGGACTGAGGCTCCAGCCTCTTGAAATCAAAAACTTAAAACATTAAACCTGAAATTATGAAGAAGAACAGTATTATCGAGGTGGCGGTGAAGGTACTAGTAGCCGCACTCACAGCGTTCCTAACAGCAATTACGACTACGTCGTGCGCTGGCTACGGACCGATTACGATGTGAAGCACAGATTTAACAGATTAAACGGATTCTAATAAGAGAGGGAACTGACAGACTTCGAGTGCTGTCGGTTCCCTCTCTTGTGTCGTGATTGCAGCTGTCAGGATTATTCAATGACGACCATTCGCATTTCAATGTCGTCAAGGGGTCTGTCAGCACGTCCTGTTGCTGTGCCTTGAATCATTTCAACGACGCCAAGACCTTCCTCGACCTCACCAAAGACGGTGTATTGACCATCAAGATGGGGCGTACCGCCAATAGTTGAGTAAATCTTCAGCTGCTCATCGGTCAGACCAGACTTCCCTACCCTGTTCTCTGCCTCAGCAGCCAGTTGGTCTTGCAACTGCTGAAGTCCTTCGCGATTTCTGTCGCGACGCATCTGCATGATCTGTGCGCGGTGTTCGGCAGCAAGTGCATTGAAGACTGACTGCACCTTCTGCATCCTCAGTTGCTTGGAGAACTGGCGAAGTTGTCCTTCGTTATACACATCGCCCCAGACGATGTAGAACTGCGAACCGCTACTGCGACGCTCTGGATTGACCTCGTCGCCCTGACGTGCAGCAGCCAAGGCGCCACGCTTATGGCATAGGCCGTCCTTGATCTCGGCTTCGAGTGTGTAGTCAGGTCCACCCACACCCAGCATCTTGCCAGCAGGTGCACCCTTGGAATCAGGATCACCACCCTGGATCATAAAGTTCTTGATCACTCGATGGAACAGCGTGCCATCATAATAGCCCTCCTTCGCCAACTTCACGAAGTTGTCGCGATGGATGGGAGTCTCGTCGTAAAGGCGAACAACGATGTCGCCCAGCATGGTTTGAATCTTTACTTTATTCATATATAATCCGATTATTAGTTGCGAAGATACGAAAATAAATCCCTACTGTCGGTCCTCTCATTTACACAGATACAATTTGTTTGCATCAAAGTCAAAGATGGCTGGCATCGTGAAGAACTTCAGGCCTAGGAAGCCACATTCCTTCAGAGACTTGAAAGTAGAGACACCCACGGAGACACCCTTAAATGTTCTGTCGCAGATGGATAATTTCTCGGCATAGACGCCTTGTGCAACCACCTTGCCTGTTCTGTTGTCGCGAGCATCGTGCAGACGGAGCTTCCCTGCCCTGACGAGTTTCTCTATGTCGGCATTGGATTTGTTGAGAAAGAGCAGCGAGGCGTTGCCCATATCGGTAATGAACTGACCCGTGATGCTGACTCTCTTCCCCTCAGACTTGAGATCTAAGGTAGCGGTGATAACCGGCATGCCAAACTGGTTGTAGGTCATATCCAAAACGGTTGCATGCAGGGAGAGGTCCTGCATGTTCTTCCTGCTGCAGACGCTGAGTTGCGAACCAGCCAGGTCAATCCTCACGATGGCGCTATTGTCCGAAGGATGGTGCAGCATCTGGATAGGTATCATCGTGGCATGGTCTTCATGGATAATCTTTATAGGTCCCTCAAAGAAGGCTCCACCAATCTGCAGGCGAGTCTGAGCAGTATATTTAATATGGTGAAGACCTCCCAGATACCTGATTTTCTCGTCAGATTCCTTGACATCCAATCGCAGGGAGTCCTTATGGGCCTCGTAGAAGGAATCGCTCATCATCAGACCTGGAACGCCACTCTCTACCATCACCTTGGCACTCACGCCATTCAGCGTGGTCTCACAGAAGAAGTGCCCATACTCTTTGGTCAACGTGAAGACGGGATCTGTCTGTGCCATACAATACTGCGCCAGCAACAGGGTTAATAGTATCAGGGGCTTGCGCATATTCTTAGCTAATATAAATTGTTTCATCATCTCGGTTTTTATTTTGTTTCTCAGGTGGCAACGACTTAATAATCTGGTCTCTTCATTTCACAATTTTTATTAAATCAGAGAGCAAGGACGGTGCAAACCGAATGCAATAGAGCTTGCTCTAATTGCTGAGGCGCCGCCCGTTCTCGCAAATAACTTTGCAAAGATAGTCAAAAATCCCATATTTTTCGTACCTTTGCAGCGAATATTAGGATAGTTTAGTATTTATGGCAAAACGAGAATACATACAGGCCAACAAGGATTGGTTGGAGGCAAAAGCCAAAGAGGAAGGCATAAAGGCTCTGCCCAAAGGCATCTATTACAAAGTGCTGAGCGAGGGTGATCAGGATAGTGTGAAGCCAACGGTTCGCAGTATCATCACAGCCCACTATACAGGCAGAACCATCGACGGCAAGCAGTTTGATAGCAGCCATGGT
>JAEEGL013719079.1_pt1 | contig 10733 bp, 9 predicted proteins | sample 9134231 | NCBI WGS metagenome assembly JAEEGL01 (sample SAMN16246548, study PRJNA631951) | gut metagenome | biome: gut microbiome; feature: rumen; material: fiber-attached | host: Bos | place: Iran: Karaj | collected 2018-10 | reverse complement strand
GGGGATTGCCTGTGCGCTTTTTGCCTGGTATGCGGCAGAAGGAGGCTCTCCCACGCTGAACGGCGTCAAGCTCTACCTGATCCAGGAGGTCTACGCACTCTACTTCATCGGTTTCTGGGAGGGTTGCATACTGATCGGCCTTATTCCCACCAACACCAGCTACGAGAGCCTTCTGGACATCACCTCCACCGGGGCTGTGCTTCTGGAGGGCAGCGTGGGACCGGAGGAAACGGAGAAGGCCGCCGGTGAGCTTGCCGCAAAGGCGGGCGATAAGGAGGATATCCGCGTCCGGTCCCGCAAGGTGTCGGGCGGAACGGTGATGTGGGCGGAGGATATCTCGGTGATCCGCCATCTGAACGATGAGCTGGAGGATGCGGCGCAGCGCATCGAGGAGGAGAACGTGCTGCTCGCGGAGGAGAACCGGATCCGCGGCGAGCAGGCGGCGCTGGAGGTGCAGAACCGGCTCTACGACAGGATCGCGGTGATCTTAAGGCCGCAGATGAACGGGATCGAGACGCTTCTTGGCGGGGAGAAGGAGGACAGCTTCCGCCTGAGGGTCGGAATGAGCGCCGTGCTCGGCGCATATGCCAAGAGAAGGGCGAACCTGGAGATCATTTCGGACCAGGAGAGTATTCTCGGGAGCGAGGATCTTTACTACTCGCTTAAGGAGTCCTCCGAGTACCTGGAGATCCTCGGCGCCGGTGTCCGGCTGAACGCGGAGGGAAGCCGCAGGATTCCCGCGGAGATGGCGATACTGGCGTATGAGGTTTTCGAGGAGGTCGTGGAGCAGTCGCTCCCCGGGCTTTCCTTCCTGCTTATTGTGCAGGACGTCCGGGAGGGGCTCAGCTTAAGGATGGTGCTCTCCCCCTGTTTCCGGCCGGTTCTCCCGCCAAAACTGCTCCGGAAGGCGGAGGAGTGCTCCGCCCTTATCCGGATGAGCGAGGAGGACGATGAACTCAATGTGAGCTTCAATGCGGACACGGGGATCGTGCTCTCTGCGTGGAGCCCGCGCGGGATGGTGCGGGCGCTGTCCGGCACCGCAGGATCCTCTGAGGAGGGCGCGGTATGAGGGAGTTTTACCAGCTTGCCGCAATGCTCCGGACGGCGCTCATGCTCATAATGCATCTTTCCTGCTGCATCTACTTCTACATCGGAATCCGCTGCATCCAGCAGAGGCGCCCGGTATGGATGCGCGCTGCCGCGGTGTTTTTCGCGGCAGTCTGCGCCGCGATGCAGCGCCTTATCGTTCAGGAGGGTGGGGAGGGGCCCGCAAGGTACAGCTTTCCTTCATTCCCGCTGATTATTGCGCCGTCTCTGCTCGTGATTCTTGCGGCGATTCTTCTGTGGGATATCCGGCGCTGGAAGAAGAACCATATCACTTCCGCCTCCGTCAAGGAGAGTTTTGACGCGCTCCCCGAGGGGATCTGCTTCTACTGGGAGGGCGGCCTGCCAAAACTGGTGAACGCCCGGATGCAGGAGCTATCCGCAGCGATAGCCGGCGGGAGCCTCAGGGACGCGGAGAGCTTCACCAGGCTGATCCGCAGCGGAGAGCTTCCTTCCGGCGTCTCCCGTATCCCAAGGGAGGACGGCGTGCTCATCCGTCTCGCCGACGGGAGATCCTTCAGCTTCCGCCACGCAGTGAGGAAGCTGGAGAAGCTCGACATTCACGAGCTTATCGCGGTGGATGTGACCGAGGAGTACAGGATATACGAGACGCTCGAGGAGAAGCGCGAGAAGGCCGGAGAGTACAACCGGAGGCTGAAGGAGCTTAACCGCAGCATCACGGTGATGAGCATGGAGAAGGAGATGCTCCAGACCAAAATCCGTATTCATGACGAATTCGGGCGGGCGCTCCTTATGGCGAAGAAATATCTTCTCAGTCCCTCCGCGGCGGACAGGCAGGAGATGCTCAGGCTGTGGAAGAGGACCACGATGCTGATCGGCGGCGAGGAGCCGGAGGCGTGGCAGATGCATCTTGCGCCGGGCGCTGCAGGCAGTGTGCCGGAAGGCGCCGCCGCGCCGGACAGGGAGGATGAGACAGGGAGGAGCCGGGAGGACTTCTCCGGCAGGCTTCACCGGAGAGCCGGTGTTCTCGGCGTCGGACTGACCCTCACGGGACCTCTGCCGGTATCGGAGGAAGCGGAGAGAATACTGCAGGATGCCGTGGATACCCATGTCACGAATACCGTGAGGCATGCGGGCGGCAGCAGGATCGAGGTGCGCCTGGCCAGGGAGGGCGGGTGCATCCGGGCCGAAATGACCAACGACGGCGATCCTCCCGCGGGAGAGATCCGCGAGGCGGGCGGCCTTAAGAACCTGAGAAGCGAGATAGAACGCGCGGGCGGAAGCATGTCCGTGTCCGCTTCGCCGAGGTTCCTCCTGGAATTCATCCTTCCCGACCCGGCGGGGGGCAAATAGGCCTTTTGGGGGTGCACGATTCACGGGATCAGGTGGAAGAATTAAGAGGAGCAGGCGGGCATCCGCCACAGATGGACGGCTGTAGGCAGAGGCTGTGGAAGGGGAGACGAAGATGGCTTATCGCGTATTGATCGTGGATGACTTTACCATGCCGAGACAGGTTTTCGAGGCGGCGGTGCGCCAGTCGGAGCAGTATACACTGGCAGCGTCCCTCTCCAGCGCGGATGAGGCGGTGTCCTACTGCAGGAGGAACGCGGTGGACCTCGTCCTGATGGACGTGGTGATGGTTGAAGGAATGAGCGGGATGGAGGCCTCGAGGCAGATCAAGGAACTTCTTCCGAAGGCGAAGATCATCATGGTGACCTCGATGCCGGAGGTGTCCTACATCCGCCAGGCGAAGGCGATCGGTGTGGATTCCTTCTGGTACAAGGAGATACAGGAGCAGCCCATCCTCGAGATCATGGACAGAACCATGGCCGGGGAGTCCGTGTATCCGGAGTCGACGCCCAGGGTCATCATCGGCAACGCGGTCAGCACGGATTTTACGGAGCGGGAGCTTGAGGTACTGCGCGAGATGACGACCGGCGCGACCAATATGGAGATTGCGGAGCGGCTCTTCATCTCCACGGCGACGGTGAAGAGCCATATCGAGAGCATGCTGCAGAAGACCGGCTTCCATACCCGTACGGAGCTTGCGGTCCACGCAAGGGTGGACGGGATCGTCATCAAGGAATGAATCCGGGGAATGAACAGAGACGGATGGGAAAGATGCCGTCCGCGCAGCGCCTGCAAGGGCTGCGCGGACGGTTTTTTATCCGTTTGGGGGATGTGCCGGAGCCGGGGACAGCGCAAAATAAGGATAACCGGAGGCCTGGTATTAACGAAAGCCATTCACATCATAAGGCAGAGGTTTTTTATGATCAATGTCACAATCAGCATTCCCAGCGCGTTCTATGAGCGCGGCATATCGTCGGCTCTTAAGGAGACGGGCGATTTCCGGGTAGTCAATCTCACAGGGGCAGAGGAGAGGGATGTGCTCTCCGCCTGCAGGCAGTGGAATACGGACATCCTGCTTCTGGGAATTTCCACGGTGAACGGGGCAGGCGTACACGACAGGCTTCCGTTGATCGAGAAGGTAAGACGGGAGTATCCTTCCTGCCGCATTGTGCTGATTCTCGACGAAACGCTCTCCGGCGAGCTCAATGAAGGCGTGAAGCGCCTCAAGCTTACGCGCTTTATCGACAGCTTCATTTACACGTCTGCAAGCATGAACTATCTCGTGGACACCCTGGAGACCCTATGAAAAAACTGACCATACTGCACTCCAACGACCTGCACGGGGATTTTCTCCCGACGGAGAAGGATGGGGTAAGTACCGGAGGGCTCTCAAGGCTGTCCGGCTTTATCCATGAGACGCGCAGGAAAGAGAAAAACACGCTCTATGTCAATGCCGGTGACATGTTCCGCGGATCGATCATCGATTCCGAATACATGGGGCTCTCCACCATCGAGCTGATGAACCGGGTGGATCCCGATATCGTCACGGTGGGAAACCATGAGGTGGACTACGGGCTCGGGCATCTCCTCTTTCTGGAAAAATGCGCGCGTTTTCCCATTATCAACGCGAATTTCGTCGTCACCCTGAACAGCACACGGCTCTTTGAACCCTATAAAATTCTAAGTGTGGACGGGATGGAGATCCTCTTCATCGGGATACTGACCCAGGAGGTGCTCTCGAGCACGCGCAAGGAGAGGGTGATCGGGACGTTCATCGATGTGGAGGAGGCGGCGAGAGAAGTCGGCGTCATCTGTGACAATTACCGCACGAGAAGAACGGACATGGTGGTCCTTGTCACGCATATCGGCATCGAGGCGGACCGTGAGCTGGCAAAACTGCTGCATCCCGAATGGGGTGTGGACATCATCATCGGCGGGCACTCCCACACGGATATGGAGCACGCGGAGTACGTAAACGGCGTGCCCATCGTGCAGGTGGGCTCGGGCACCGGGCAGATCGGCCGCTTTGATATCCGCTATGATGAGAGCATACACAGGATCATGCACATGACCTGGAGGAGGCTCCCGATTAATGAGAATACCGCGCCCCAGGACGAGGTTATGGAGGCCCTTCTCGGGAGATACAAGAGCGAGACGGACGCCAAGTACCTGAGGGTCGTCACCAGTTTTGCGAGGAAGCTGACGCACCCCTCCAGGATCGAGGAAACAGAGCTTGGCAATCTCTACGCGGATCTCGTGCAGTGGGAGAGCAGCTTCGATATCATGATGATCGGCACCGGCGCGATCCGCAAGAAGGAGATGGGGCCGCTGGTGACCTATCAGGACATGCTGGAGAACACGCCTTTTGACGACCAGCTGTGGATGATCAGGGTGACCGGGGCGCAGTTCAGGGCCATGATTACCTATATCTTCCGGGACGAAGCCTGGACGGGGCACACCGAGTTCTACAACTACTCCCGGGGCGTGCGCATAACCTGGAGAAAGAGTACGCATACGCTGGAAAAACTGGAGTATAACGGAAGGGAGATCGCGGACGGCGACATGCTCCTTATCGCGATGCAGAACTATCACTACATTAATTTCGACGAATTCTTCGCCGTGCCTCTTGCCGAGGTGAAGAAGAACATGAAGCCGAGGATTGTCGCGACATCGGTGAACAACCTCGTCGAGGAGTATTTCTCCACTCATCAGGGAATGGATTCCCGGGTGGAGGGAAGGATCGTGGTTCTGGACTAAGATAAAACCGCGGGAAAGGAAGGATTATGGGACTGTTTGACAATCTGATCAAGGAGAAATTCTGCGATATCTGCGGGGAGAAGATCAAAATTCTGGGCAACAGGAAGCTCTCGGACGGCAATCTCTGCAAGAAGTGCGCATCGAAGCTTTCCCCCTGGTTCTCCGACCGGAGGGAGAGCACCGTGGAGGAGATCCGCGCGCAGCTTGCCTACAGGGAGGATAATGCCAGGGCGTTTGCGGGTTTTGTCCCGACCAAGGTCCTCGGGGACAACTTCAGCGTGCAGATCGACGGGCCCGGAAGGCGTTTCGTCGTGATCCCCGGATGGGTGAAAAACTCGGCGGAGTACAATCCCGACATCATTTCCTTTGATGACGTGCAGATGGTCGACACCAAAGTCCAGACCACGACGACGGAGGAGAAGGAGAAGAGGGGCGATGAGGAAGTCAGTTACAATCCCAGGAGGTACGTGGACTCCCACAGCTTCAACATGCGTATTGTGGTGAACAGCCCCTATTTCAATGAACTGAGCTTCACGCTCAACAGCTCGCCGGTGAAGGTGCGCAGAAGGGAGCGCAGGGCGCCGAATACCGCGGGAATGACCGCGAAGCAGGCGCTGGTTGCGGGTGTGATGAACCGGAAGGGGTATTCCTGCCCCGAGGAGGAGCAGGATATGGTCCGCTACGACAGCTATGCGGAGCTTGCGGAGGAGATAAAGCGCTCGATATTCAATGTTCCCGCGGCAGAGGAGGACAGCGCGGCCCGTCCCGGTGTCCCCGGGGAGATTGAGACGACAGGGGATCCCGCTCTCGACGAAAAGATCGCGAAAATGAAGGAATACCTCGCGATGTCCGAGGAAGAGAAGCAGCAGTATTATGCCAAAGTCCTGGCGGAAGCCCAGGCCGCGGCAGCGGCAGCCGGGATGAGTGTGCCTCAGAGTGAGAAGGTCTGTCCGTGGTGCGGCGAAAAGGTTGCTCCGAATGCGGACGGAACCTGCCCGAAGTGCGGGGGGCCGATGGACTGACGGACAAAGGGGGAAGAACGGATGACCTATGTTGTGACATTTGACAAGCTTCCATTGACATTAAGTGAGATGACGGCAATGCCGGAGGCCTCACTGGAGAAGCCGGAGGACACGGCGGCACTTACGGTGGCGGCACTGGATGCCTGCAGCCGCGACCTGGAGGAGGGATACAGGATGCTGGATTATCTCCGCGGGCCAAGGCCGCTGTCCAATGCGGAAAAGCAGTTCATCCGGGAGAGATTTTCCTACGGGGGCTGCAGAAAGGTGCCTCTTTCCTACTTCAAGGGTGCCGTTCCCGCAAACGACTACGCACCGGAGGAGCCCTTTACCCTGGAAATCCGCGACTCATCCTCTCAGATCGCCGACGAGGGATTTTTCAAGTATGACCTCGTCTCCGGCGGAGCAGACACCGCCCGGCCGGTGATGCTCCGCTATAAGCCTTCTGCGGGGAAATACTATCTCTGGGAGGAGCATCTTCTCGTACAGATCAGGACACCGGTGAGCGAAGATCCCTGGGCGTAGCATTCCGTCCGGTACTGGTTCCCCGTGGGGGCGGCATCCCGCATTGGCATTTGCGACAATTGGGGATATTGATATTTATGCAGATTTACCTGTTGACGGCGCAAGGATCACAGTGGATAATTTCAGTAATTTAACACGTTAAACCGATGAACGGGAAGAGTAGCTGCACCGCAGATGTCCAAGAGAGCTGCCGGTGATGGGAAGGCGGTACTGAAGCGCGCAGTGAATGGTCCCGGGAGGGCAAACCGAAACCGGAGGGGAGTAGGGGAGACGGAGGCGGCTGGCCGTTACAGTAACAGCCCGCATATAACCCCACGGGCGGGTCTGTCCCGTGAGAGCGTATGTGAGAGAGGGCATTGCGGGAGACCGCAGTGTCAAGCCGGGTGGTACCGCAGGAGTTCGATTGATGAGCCCCTGTCCCTGCAGTAAGCGCAGGGACAGGGGCTTTTTTTCACGGCTTTCAGGCGGGCGGGAACGCCCTGGCCAAAGCCGGATAAGGAAGCCGGGTGCCCTGCAGACATCGGAGCGGAAGCTATGAAATGCTTCCGCAGACTTGGAAAGGAGCAGGAACATGGCAAGAGAAATACCCTACAAGATTTATCTGGACGAGAGTGAGATCCCCACACAGTGGTATAATCTGCGCGCGGACATGAAGAACAAGCCCGCGCCGCTCTTAAATCCCGGAACCGGCAAGCCCCTCACCGCAGAGGAGATGAGCGGAATCTTCTGTGAGGAGCTCGTAAAGCAGGAACTGGACGACGATACCGCGTACTTCGACATCCCGGAGGAAATCAGGGAGTACTACAAGACCTACCGCCCGAGCCCCGTGGTCCGCGCGTACAACCTGGAGAAGATTCTGGATACTCCTGCCCATATCTATTACAAGTTCGAGGGCAACAACACCAGCGGCAGCCACAAGCTCAACTCCGCCATCGCGCAGGCTTACTACGCGAAGAAGCAGGGATTAAAGGGCGTGACGACCGAGACCGGAGCCGGCCAGTGGGGCACGGCGCTCTCCATGGCCTGTGCTTATTTCGGGCTGGACTGCAAGGTCTATATGGTCAAGGTGTCCTATGAGCAGAAGCCCTTCCGCAGGGAGGTCATGAGGACCTACGGCGCAGATGTGACCCCTTCGCCTTCCGACAAAACCAACGTCGGCCGCAAGATCCTCGCGGAGTTCCCCGGAACAACCGGTTCCTTGGGCTGCGCGATTTCCGAGGCTGTGGAAGATGCGGTGAGCCACGAGGGCTACCGCTATGTTCTGGGCAGCGTCTTAAACCAGGTGCTGCTGCACCAGTCGGTGATCGGCATCGAGACCAAGACGGCTCTGGACAAGTACGGCGTAAAGCCGGACATCATTATCGGCTGCGCCGGCGGCGGCTCCAATCTCGGCGGCCTGATCTCCGCGTACATGGGCCAGAAGCTCCGCGGTGAGGCTGACTATCGCATCATCGCTGTCGAGCCCGCATCCTGCCCCAGCTTCACCCGCGGAAAGTTCGCCTACGATTTCTGCGACACGGGCATGATCTGCCCGCTGGCAAAGATGTATACACTCGGAAGCTCGTTCATTCCATCGGCCAACCATGCCGGAGGCCTCCGCTTCCACGGCATGAGCACCATCCTGAGCCAGCTCTATCATGACGGCTACATGGAGGCGGTCGCGGTGGAGCAGACCGAGGTGTTCAAAGCTGCCGAGCAGTTCGCCCGCGCGGAGGGCATCCTGCCCGCGCCGGAGAGCAGCCACGCGATCCGCGCGGCAATGGACGAGGCACTTAAGTGCAAAGAGACCGGGGAAGCGAAGAACATCGTGTTCGGCCTGACAGGCACGGGATACTTCGACCTCAAGGCCTACGAGCAGTTCAACAACGGCACGATGACCGATTATATTCCCACCGATGAGGATCTCGCCGCAGGACTTTCCAGGCTTCCCGAAGTCGCCGGCTGATCCCTTATAAGGAAACCTTCCAGCGTACAATAAAGCCCGCCGCTGCCCGTATCCTCAGAGACCGGACACCGGCGGGCATTCGGGTGCTTACCGGCAAGCTTTTTTGTCACCGGATTAGATGGTAGAATAGAAAACCGGGGACCGGTCCGGAAGGACCGTCCGGGAGGTATGAAGGATGAAAAGCCTGCGACGGCGGTGCTGCGCGCCGGGCGCCGCATTTAGCGAGGTGTGAATAAAAATGATGATTTCCTATCCGGCGGTAATCCGCCGGGCCGAGAACGGCAAATACCGGAGCGACTTCCCTGATCTGCCGGGAAGCTACGCCGAGGGCGACACAGTGGATGAGGCGGTATCCGAGGCGATAGAGCTTCTGCGCGATTTCGTGACCGCTACTCTCCTGGAGTGGGAAGACCTTCCGAAGATCACGGATGTGGAATCCATTGAGCTGAAGGAAGGGGAGGAGGTCCGGATGATCTCCGCCAACATCCGCCTGTACACGGGATACGACGAGTAGGAACCGCGCCGAAGGTGAAGGCGCACCGGGCGCTCATCCGGCAGGCCTGCATCTGCGGGATTGGCAAAGACGAGGAATCAAAGCATGAGAAACCCTAAGATGGAATACCGGGTGCATCCCAGGACCGGAGACAGTATCAGCGCCATCGGCATCGGCTGTGCGAGCATAGTCCACGCCGGGGAAAAGGGCGGAATCGAGGCGCTGTCCCTCGCCTTCGAGGAGGGAGTTAACTATTATGACCTGGCTTCGGGCGAGCCGGAAAACTTTGCCACCTACAGAAAGGCTTTTGCCGGTGTCCGGAACGAGGTGATGTACCAGATTCATTTCGGCGCGGAGTATACCTCCGGAAAGTACGGATGGAGCACGGACGTGGAGAAGGTGAAGCGCTCCACGGACTGGGTGCTAAAGGAACTTGGCACAGATTACATCGATTACGGATTTGTCCACTGCGCCGACGAGGCGGAGGACTGGAGGAAGTACTACAGGGATGGCGTCTATGACTTTATCCTCTCGCTGAAAAGGCAGGGCGTGATCCGGCACATAGGCATGTCCTCGCATACGCCGTCCACGGTGAACCTCGCGCTGGACGAGCTCGCGGAGAGGGCGCCGGACGAACAGATGGACATGCTGATGTTCAGCATAAATCCCGGATACGACTATCAGATCGGCGAATATGCCAACGGAGATCTCGCGGAGAGAAACGAACTCTACCGCCGTCTGGAGGAGGCGAAGATCGGCATCTCCGTGATGAAGCCCTTCGGCGGAGGCCAGCTTCTCGACAAGGAGCGCTCACCCTTCGACCGGCCGATGACAAGGTACCAGTGTATGAAATATGCACTGGATACTCCGGGCGTCCTGACGATACTTCCCGGGATAAGGGATGCGGCGGACGTGCGGGAGCTGGCCGGCTATCTCGACGCTTCCGCGGAGGAAAAGGATTATTCCCTGCTTAACAGCATTACTCCGAAGGGCGGCCCCGCGTCCTGCGTGTACTGCAATCACTGCCAGCCCTGTCCCGCAGGTCTTAACGTCGGGTTGATCAACAAGTATTACGATCTGGCGAAGATGGGCGATCCGCTGGCGGCGGATCACTACCGCACACTGGAAAAGAGCGCTGCCGACTGCGTGCGGTGCGGACACTGCACGAGCCGCTGCCCCTTCCATGTGGACCAGATGAGGAGAATGCGGGAGATCGCGGAGTATTTCGGATAATCCGGATACAGGCTAAGAATAAAGGAGGAATGAGAACAATGGAGATGAATCTGGGAACCAGGTGCGTTCAGGCGGGATACAGGCCGGGAAACGGCGAGCCGAGGGAGATCCCGATTATCCAGAGCACGACCTTCCGGTATGAGACCGGAGAGGACATGGCGAAGCTCTTTGACCTGGAGGCAAACGGGTATTTCTACACGAGGCTCCAGAACCCGACCAACGATAGGGTTGCAGCCAAGATCGCCTCTCTCGAGGGCGGCACTGCGGCGATGCTCACCTCCAGCGGCCAGGCGGCCAATTTCTTCTCGGTCTTCAATATCGCCCAGGCAGGCGATCACGTGGTTTC
>JAEEGL013302061.1_pt1 | contig 10733 bp, 8 predicted proteins | sample 9134231 | NCBI WGS metagenome assembly JAEEGL01 (sample SAMN16246548, study PRJNA631951) | gut metagenome | biome: gut microbiome; feature: rumen; material: fiber-attached | host: Bos | place: Iran: Karaj | collected 2018-10 | reverse complement strand
TGTTGTTTCTGAATATACTATTTCAAACTATAAAGTTACTGCTTATTTTTGGTCCCACAAAATAGATTAGGCCGATTGTTGATAACTTTTCATAACTCACAAAGGCGGACACCCGAAACGGGCATCCGCCTTTTCCAACAACACATAATCCTTACGCTGCAAACATAGGGCGTCCGCTTGGACTTTCCAAGCAATCGAAAGAAACATATCAGAGGTTTTTCTGTTTGCGACGGTTCGAATAAAAATGTATGTCCTAAAGATTTTGTAGGTTTGCAGCATGAAAGAGCGCTGGATCGACTGTTCAGAGGCCATGATTGCTGCTGTGCGGCAACTGGGCGTGGTGCCCCTGTTCCGTTGCGGCGTGCACGGCTGGTCCATCGAGGAGCAGACGGCGCCGGGATTCTGGTTCACAGAAGGCGACGAGCTGGGCCCCTGGGACTGGAAGGTGGAGGTAGTGCGCGAGGGCGATATCGCCTACGGCAAGTTCCTGGGAGGGAAGGCCGCTTTTGCCACGCGCGAATGGTACGCCCTGCTCTGCGACGCACGCCGGAGTCTGCCGCGTTACCGAATGGCCCTGGGCGAGCCCTTCCCGGCCAAAACCAAATACGAGCAGGAAATGCAGCGTCTCTCCCCCATGGCCCTGCAGGCTATACGGGCGCAGGGCTCCTGCAACACGGGCGAACTGCGCGCCGCCTGCGGCGGAGTGAAGAAGAACGTCATCGACAGTGTGCTCCAGTATCTTCAGATGGGCACCTGGTGCCTCACGGGCGACATCACGCGGGTCTACCGAGGGCCCGACCTGCACTACAATGGCTGGCAAAAAGCCTCGTACACCACGCCCGAGGCGCTTTTCGGCACGGCACAGGGGGAGGTCTCCGGCCCTTCCTGGGCCAAGCGTTTCGAGCAGGAGGCGCAGCGACCGAAGCGGGCGCAGCTATCGCCGGAAGCCGCACGTTCGGCGATCATCGACCACATTCTGGAAATCGTCCCCGCAGCGGAGCGCAGAGCCGTTGAAAAGATGATCTGACCCCGCTAGAGCAGCGAAGAGAGTTTGTCGTAGTAGCTGCGCGACACCGGGATGCCGGGGAATCCGTCTACATCGAGTTCGGCCATAATCTGGCTGCCAGTCTCCCGCCGGAGCACCTTCACGTGCTGAGGATTGATGTAATAGGAACGCTGGCAGCGGACCAGTCCGTGCCGGCCGGCCGTTTCCTCGAGCGAACGCATGGAAGCGCGGAGCACGAATCGTTTGGCGCGCCCGGCGTCGAGATAATGGATGCTCACATAGTTCTCTTCGGCCTGGATGAAGAGCACGGCCTGCTGCGCAATGATAAGGCGCAGTTTTTTGTACTCATCGAAAAAGCGGATGAGTGAATCGTCGTCGGCTGCTGCAGCGGCCGCCGCGGCTTTCTTCTTCGCATCCAGTGCGATGGAAAGGGTGAGCACCAGGTAGGGATAGATGAGGATGGCGTAGGAAATGCCCACGCACTTGGCCACGACAGAGAAAAACGACAGACTTCCGTGCAGCATGAGCGTCACATAGAGCGAGATGAACTGCGCCGCAAGAAAGACCTCCCCAATGCACCAGACCACGTAATGCGCCCAGGTAAAATGCTTCATGCGCGCCCGAAGCAGATACAGGGTCAGACGAGAGAGCGCCAGCACACCCAGGATGATGCTCGCTATGATGGAAACGTTGAACGCAAAGAGCGAACGTCCCATATCCAGGAACTCATCGAGTCCGAAGGGGCTGTAGAGGATGGCGAAAACCATGAAAAAGAGCGGGCACACCAGAACGTAGAGGATCTGGGCGTACAGGCGGCGGTATGAGTCAGGCAGTGTATGCATTTGGTCACAATTTTTGTTGGGACAAAGATACAAAAATCTTTCATTTTATCCCTAAATAATTGCTTTTGTCCCAAAATCGGGCATTTCGTCACTATTTGTTCGTCCCTGTCCCCATTTCTTTTCCGCTCGGGAAAGGCCCCCTAACTTTGCCCTCGGATCAAAACGAAAAAAGTATGGCACGCAAAGGTATCCTTTCCGCTTTCGGCGACTCCATCGTGAAGGGAGTCGTCCCCGAGCAAGAGACGGCGGCGTCGTACAGGCTTCTCGAACAGAGTTTCCTCGACCTGTGTGGCGCCCGTTTCCAAATGCCCACCGCCAATTACGGCCGCTTCGGCAGCACCGTTACGGTGGGACAGAAAATCCTGGACCGTCATCTCGACGCCCTGGGCTCTTCTTCCATTACGCTGCTGGAGTTCGGCGGCAACGACTGCGACTATGACTGGGGCGCCATCGGGGCCGATCCCGAGGCGCAGCATCTGCCCCACACGGGCGTGGAACAGTTCCGGCTCATCTATAAAGATATTATCGACAAGGTGCGCTTTGCCGGCAGCGAACCCGTCCTGCTCACCTTGCCTCCGCTCGACCCCGACCGCTACTACCGCCACGTCTGCCGCGATATGGACGAGCGCGGGCACGCCAACGTCCTGCGCTGGCTGGGCGGCAACACCGCCTTCATCTTCAACTGGCACGAAATCTACAATCTGGAAGTTCTCAAGATTGCCGCTGCCCTGCGGGTGCGGGTAGCCGACATCACCGGCGCCTTCCTGGCCCGACGCAGCTACAGCGACCTGCTCTGCGCCGATGGCATCCACCCCAACGAACAGGGGCACAGACTCATAGCCGACACACTGTGCACGCTCCTGAAGCATATTCTGCCAAACCCGGTTTCAGGGGCGTGCGGCGGCTCCGGTTTCCGGGAGCCGGCCCTTGCAACGGCCAGATAGCCCTATAGCCCCCAGTCCGCGGCGTTCGCCGTAGATTTTGGTGCATTAGGTACGTTCACGAAATATTGGAATCCGGTAAGGCGCTCCAGATCGGAGACGCTCATCATATCGGTTGCCTGGGGTTTATGCCCCTTTTCCATGTTGTGGCGCAGCACAAAGGCTGCGCACTGCAGTTCCCCGGCCGTGCAGTCCTTCACGCTCTTCTTGCTGTTGCCTGCCTTGGTACGGAGCAGGGCATAATACATCATGGTGGGGAAAGACACGTCGCTGCGGGCGCCGAACGAGATCTTCTTGGCCTGGCAGGTCTTTCCGTAGGCGTCGGTGTAGTCCTTGAAGTAGCAACCAATCACCACATAGAGCGTATCGCTAACCACAAAGCCGTCTACAAAGTCTTCCAGGTTATTCCAGGCGCCGTTGCCCGTATTGAAGGTATCTGAGAGTTGCGGAGCGATATTGGAGAAATAGAACACCTGGCTGTTGCATTGGCGGTTCATCAGGCGCTCGGCGCTGCCCAGCATGTGCCCGTTGTTGCAGCCGCTGTCGGCATCCTTCTTCTTATACTGGATGGATGCGGGGATGTCGGGATCGGCCTGATAGGAATCCTTGCGCGTGACGCCACTCTCGTAGATCTTGTGGCGCGGGGCCGCTACCCAGAAGGCGCAGTGGTCGGTGGCGCTGAAACAGGTGGTGTAGTTGCGCCAGGTCACGCCGTTGTTCTGGAAAGAGTGGCTGGCGTAATAGATATTGGCATCGTTGTCGTCGATTCCGTTGTGGTCGGCATCCACCATGAGCGGCAATTCCGCCCAGCCGCTTCCGAGCACATGACTTCCCTCGCCGCCGGTGCCGCCCTGATCACCTGTGCCGCCGCCGGGGTTATCGCTGCCTCCCTGGTCGCCGGAGCCGCCCTCATCGCCAGTACCGCCCTCGTCGCCTGGGCCGGTCTGCTCCTGCCCCGGGCCGTCCTCCCCGTCCTGGTTGTTCACATCGGGTTCGCAGGCGGCAAAGGCGAAAAGCGCCGCACAAAGCAGGGAGAGGGAAAGGAATCGTTTCATGGGAACAAAGATAGTATTATATTTGTAGAAGTAAACCACATTCTTATGCTCCGCATCCTGCTTCTTCCCCTGATGGCGCTCCAATGGACCGTGGGCGTCGGTTCCCAACCCGCCGAATATGTGCCAGCCACGGTTCCCGGCGCCTGCCAGGCCGATATCGCCGCCGCAAGGAACTACCCCGACTGGAAGTTCTCCGACAACTACGAACTCTACCGCTGGATGGAGGACGAGACCTTCACCTATCGCACGGTATTCGACGCGCCGCGGCGCGAGGCCGGCCAGTCGGTCTGGTTCCGCGCAAAGGGGATTGACTACGAGTGCGTCATCATCCTGAACGGACAGGAACTGGCGCGTCACGAGGGAGCGCTCTCCCCCGTGGACGTCTGCCTCGATGCGGCGCTGCGCGACAAAGGGAACGAACTGCTGGTGCAGATTGCGCCCGCGCCCAAGCGGAAAGGCGTGAAGGTGGGCCGCGACGAGGCCTCCTGGTGCTGCAAGCCGCCGGTTTCGTACGGATGGGACTGGCATCCCCGACTTATTCCCAGCGGCATCTGGGACGAGGCTTCTATAGAGATTCGCAACGCCGCCTGGCTGGAGGACGTGCATCTGGGCTACCGCCTGTCGGACGATTTCTCCCGGGCAGACATCCGCACGCAGGTGCGTACGGGCGGGCAGGCCGACGGCGCCTGCATCCGGCTGACCCTGCGCGACCGCGACGGCAAGGAGGTCTTTGCGGCATCGGCCGCTGCGGACCAGGCGATTGAAGGGCGGCTGGACGCCCCCCATCTCTGGTGGACCTGGGACCACGGCGAACCCTATCTCTATTCCTATGAACTGCGCCTGACCACCGCCGACGGACGTCTGCTCGACAGCAGGAGCGGACAGACGGGCTTCAGGCGCGTTCGCCTCGTTATGAACGAAGGCTCGTGGAAGCGCCTCAAATCGCGTCCCATGAGCCGCAACGACGCCCCCACGCAGATTGAACTTAACGGACGTCCCATCTTCGCCAAAGGCTCCAACTGGGTGGCGCCGGAAGTGTTCAACGGGCAGATCACACGGGCGCGCTACCAAGAACTCATCGGCCTGGCGCGCAAAGCCAACTTCAACATCTTCCGTTGCTGGGGCGGATGCGCCCCCGGCAAGGACTCCTTCTTTGAGGAGTGCGACCGCGCGGGCATCCTCGTCTGGCAGGAATTCCCCCTCTCGTGCAACAAATACCCCGACGATCCGCACTACCTCGCCGTGCTGGAACAGGAGGCGCGCGCCATGGTGGAACGCATCCGCAACCATCCCTGCCTGGCCCTCTGGTGCGGCGGGAACGAACTCTTCAACGCCTGGTCGCGGATGGACGACCAGTCCCTGCCCCTGCGTCTGCTCAACAAGGTCTGCTATGAGATGACTCCCGAGATCGCCTTCCTGCCCACCTCGCCCCTCAACGGCATGGCGCACGGCAACTATGTGTTCCGCGACGGCGGCAAGGTGGTGCACGAGTGGATGGACAAGGCCTCCGCGTCGGCCTACACCGAGTTCGGCGTGGGCGGCCTCTCGCCCCGGAGCGTGCTGGAGCGGATCATCCCCACCGACGAGCTCTTCCCGCCCCGGCGGAGCAAGGCCTGGATTGCGCACCATGCCTACGACGCCTGGGACGCCAACCGCGAGACCTGGCTTTGCATCGGACACATCGAATACTATTATGGCAAGCCCTCCTCGCTTGACGAACTCATTGAACTGAGTTCTATCATGCAAGGAGAGGGTTACAAGGCCATTTTCGAGGAGGCGCGCCGGCAAAAGCCCTTCTGCGCCATGGCCCTCAACTGGGACTACAACGAACCCTGGCCCGCCGCTGCCAACAACTCCATCCTGGCCTATCCGGCCATTGAGAAGGGCTGCTTTGTCGATGTGGCCGCGGCCTGCCGTCCGGTCTGTGCCAGCGCCAAGTTCACCCGCTATCAGTGGGGGCCGGGCGACGAGCTGGAACTGGGGCTCTGGCTGCTCAACGACAGCTACGATTCGGGCGGACAGACCTACAGCCTCCGGGCCCTGCTGGTAGCCCCGGACGGAAAGGAGCAGGAGATCGGACGATGGACCTGCGACCCCCTGCAGCCGAACCGCAACGCCAAGGGCCCGCAGCTGCACGCCACGCTCCCCCGCTGGGACGGCGTCCGCCGTTTCGGCATCCGCGTCTGCGTGGACGGCCACCCCGAGATGGACAGCCGGTACACGCTGGCGTACAAAGCGGAATAAAAAAGGCTTCTCTGCACTGTTATTCGACTAGGCCCCCTGGAGCCTAAGTGCCTAATTGTCTGCTATTTACCTTGTTTGTGTTCGGCGATTCGGGCAACACAACTTAACCATTTTATTGATTAGCAACGCGTTAGCCTCCAGCGGACAGCTGATTCCGAGGCTAAAAAGACGGCCACCCTCTATTCAAAGTGGCCGCTGCCGGAGAAGACGCCGGTGGCGGTTCAAGCGGGGTCTACGTCGATGTAGATGTGTCCCGCGTAATGGTAATCGGTTTCGAAGCGGGTAATGGTTTCTGCGAGGGCGCGTTTCTTTTGCCACAGGCTCTTGTCGCGGGGCAGGATGACGCGCAGGACGATCCTGTCGGGGCTGTTGCCGGGAAGGGGCGTGAGGTGGCTTTGATCCTGGAGGCGCCGGGCCATGAGGGTGAGGCGCGCCCCGTTGCTGTCGGAAAGGACCACGTCGGCGATACGCGTGCAGGGCGGAAGATTGAAACTGCGGCGCTCGCCCAGAAGGGATTCCGGATCGGTCATCTGGAAAACGGGATGGTCGGCCCGGGCGGTCTGGAGGATGAGCCGGCGGGCGCTGCCGCGCAGCAGGGTGAGGAAACGGTAGGCCCGTTCGTCGGCGCGGAAATCGTCGGCGGGGAAAAAGGCGTCGGCCTGAAGAGCGGCGATGAGGGCGAAACCGCCGAGTTCGCGCCGCCCGGCTTCCTGCTGCGTAAGCACGCAGATGCGCTCTTCGGCGGCGGGGAACAGGGTGGGGAGCAGGGCGTCGAGTTCGCCAGGTTTGTCGTAGCCTCGAATGAGGGCTACGGGCCCGTCGTCTGAAGAGAGGCTTTCGCGGATGGCGTCGGCGAGTTTGCGGGAAACGGGGCCCGTCATCCCGTTTTTGCGTGCTTCTGCACGGATGTCGATGATCTCCGGGGCAAGCGGTCCGGGGGCTGGAGTTTGCGGCAGGTCGGCCGTTTGGGCGTTGGCACCAGACGCAGACGAAATGCCGGTGGCTGAGCTCAAGCGCCGGTAACGCCCGATGCGGCAGTTGTAGACGCTCTCGAGCGAGGGTGCGGCCGCGCCCAGAAGGACGCCGGCGCCGTGCAACCCCGCCAGATAGACGGCGCAGTCGCGCCCGTTGTAGCGCGGGGCGGGTTCTTCCTGTTTGTAGAGGGGATTTCCTTCGTCTTCCACGATGACGAGCCCCAGGTCTTCGTGGGGAAGGAACAGGGCAGAGCGGGTACCCAGCACCACATAGGGTTTTCCGGAACGGATGCGCTCGGCGGCCCGGCGGCGTTCCGCCGGGGTGAGGGCGGAATGGTGCACCAGCAGATGCGGGCCCAGCAGTTCGGAAAGGGCTTCCTGAAGGCTGCCGGCCCGGGCGATGTCGGGTACGAGCAGCAGGGCGTTGCGACCCAAAAGAAGGGTTCGGGCGATGGCGGCGAGGTACGCCCCTGTGCGCTCTGGGGCGCAGTACAGCAGGGGTTTTGATGCGGGCCCGTTTGGCTGGAGGCCGGAGAAAAAGGCTTTGAAGCGGCCGGCAAGAGCCTCCAGACGGATGCGGCAGCCTTCGTCGAGCGTGGCGTCGGTGCGTTCGGCGGAGAAGAGGGCCGTTTCGCTCAGGCGGGCCATGGTCGCTTCCAGGGCGGCGCGTTCGCGGGCAAGGGCGCTGCGTTCTTCCAGCAGGCGGGCGCGGATAGCTTCGGAGTGGCGGCCTGCCAGGGCCTTGTCCTTGGCTTCGAGGCGTTCCTGCAGGCGGGCCAGGCGCCGCCCGTAGCGGGCGGCCTCCTGCGTACGCAGGCGCTCCTCGCGCGCGAGGAGCCTGGCCCGCACCTGCTCCGACGCCACTTTCGATGCTGGATAGGCCGCCTTGTAGACCTCGCCCACGCTGCAGAGGTAATAATCGGCAATGAAGCGCCAGAGCGCAATTTCCCGCTCGGAGATGCGTTCCAGACCGGGTTCCGGCGCAGTCACCGCTTTGATGCGCGCCGGGTCGAGTCCGGGTTCCACGTCGGTCGCCGACACCACACCCACGTAGCTGCGCCCCGCGAAGGGCACGCGTACGCGCGCCCCCACGGGCAACTCCCAGGCCTCATTACCTATAATATAACAAGGCTCCCACTCCAGGCGGAGTGGGAGGATGACTTGTATGTAGCGCCTCTCGGACACTACTTGAGGGTGCCGTTCTGGGCGGCCTTGATCATGGCCTCGTTGGCGGAGACGTAGACCTCCACGCGACGGTTCTGGGCGCGGCCTTCAGCGGTGGCGTTGTCGGCGACCGGCATGTTGAACGACTTGCCTTCGGATTTTACACGGGAGGCAGCGATGCCCTGGCTCTGCAGATAGGAGCTCACGGCATTGGCACGCTCCAGGGAAAGCTTCTCGTTCACCTGGGCGCTGCCGGTGTTGTCGGTGTGGCCCCAGACGGTGATGTCGGTGTCGGGCAGGTCGGCCATCGTCTTGGCGAAGTTGGCCAGGGTCTGCTTGGACTGAGCGCTCAGGGCCTTTTTGCCCGTGGCGAAGAGGATGCCGCTGTCGAAGGTGACACGGATGGCCTCGAGGCCGTTGGCGTCCTTGATGGTCTCGACCTTGGCGTTCTCGAGCTTGGCGAGTTCCTCGGCCTTCTTGTCCATCTTGTTGCCGATGATGGCACCGGTGGTTCCACCCACGGCGCCGCCCACGGCTGCACCGATGGCTGCGCTCTTGGCGTCACCGCCGATGAGCATACCCACGGCCGCACCCACGGCTGCACCGGCGCCGCCGCCGAGCAGACCGCCCTTGGAGGCCTTGTTCATGGAAGAGCAACCCGACAGGATGATGCTGCCGCAAAGAAGAATGGAAAGTACTTTTTTCATAAAACAGTTATTAAGTGATTAGTTTGTCCTTTTCTCTTGCAATTATACTAAATAAATGGCGTATAAAAAAATTTGTGTGTTCCCGTTTTTTGTCTATCTTTGCAATCCCAATTGGTGCTGTAGCTCAGGTGGTAGAGCAATGGACTGAAAATCCATGTGTCGCCGGTTCAACTCCTGCCAGCACCACCGGGAAGGCCCGCTGCAAAGCGGGTCTTTTTTTATGCGCGGAATTCGTTAAGAATGCTTATCTTGCAGCTATGAAAAACTTCAAACCGGCTGCGGATGTCCCGCGGCACATCTATATGAAAGGTAAGGAGGGGCAGGGCATTTTCTATCGAACAGAAGACCTCCTTTATTTCTTGACGCTTTTTTGTTGCCTGGCACGGAAATATCACGTCACCGTCATGGGAGTTTGCCCCATGTTCAACCACATTCACTATCTTGCCCGCTTCCCGGACACACAGACACTTGTTCCCTTCCAAAGTCATTTGGCAAAGTCATTTGTAAAGGAATACAACGGGGAGTATGGGCGGACGGGCACGCTGTTCCAACATCCTTATGGTCAGGCGCCCAAACAGACAACAAAGAAAGTGCGCAGTTGCCTTGCGTATGTCAACAACAATCCGGTGGCAGGAAAACTATGCGTGAAGGCACAGGACTATCGCTGGAATCTGATGGGGTACTGTGACAGATGCTATCCTTTTTCGAAGGGGATCAAACGAGAGACGGCTAGTCCTTCTGTGCGACGCGCCCTTTCTCTAGTAGATTATGCCCATTCCCACAACAAGCCACTCAACTATGCACTTCAAAGACAGATCCTGGCCACGTTGAACCAGGAAGGACGCAACAGTATGACAGATTATATTCTCTCACAATACAATTGCCTTGCCTACTCGGAGTGGGAGCATCTGTTCCAGACTGTTGAGCGTGCATTCTTAGCGATAGAATCCAATACAGGGTCTGAATATGATCTTCCGGAAGATTGGGAAGACTATTCCCGATACCGCGAGATGCTGCGTATTGCACAGCCCTTCCTGATGGGAGGAAAGGGAATCGATGCGCTCTCAACGAAGGAGAAGTCGGAACTTGCTTTGAAGATAGGGTGCAGTGTGAACGCTCCGCAACGTCAGATCGAGAAGTTCCTTCATCAGCCTGGAGGCTAAAAGCCCTATAATCAAGAGATTCGCAATCCTGTGTTAGGCGAATTCGCTAACACAGATTCACCAATTCGCTGATTGACAAACACTTATCCTCAAGCGGCCAACGGCGGATGGCCTGCTAGCACTGACCGAAACTCCTTTGGCTCGGCGGCGCCGGCAGGCGCCCAGCCGGGCCGTGTGTTTTGGAGCGAAACGAGAAAACAAGGAAAGGCGGAAAGGCTGCGGGGGTAGCGAACGGAGCGTCAGCGGATGTGAGCGGGTAAGGGGGCAGCGCCCCCTAAGACCAGATGCGAGAATGGAAGGAGCCCCGGCGGAAGGCCGGAGCCGCCCCACCGGCCACCAACGAAAAACCCCCGGGCGGGCCGAGGCCACGTCCGGGGGCATCTAAAAGGCAAGCGACAAGCTTACTTCGTGATGACCTTGGCCATCTCGAGAACCTTGTTGCTGTAACCCCATTCGTTGTCGTACCAGGCGCAGACCTTCACGAAAGTGGGATCGAGCTGGATACCGGCCTTCACGTCGAAGATGGAGGTACGGGCGTCGCCACGGAAATCGGTGGAGACCACGGCCTCGTCGGTGTAACCCAGGATGCCCTTGAGTTCGCCTTCGGAAGCGGCCTTCATGGCAGCGCAGATCTCTT
>JAEEGL012921393.1_pt1 | contig 10733 bp, 12 predicted proteins | sample 9134231 | NCBI WGS metagenome assembly JAEEGL01 (sample SAMN16246548, study PRJNA631951) | gut metagenome | biome: gut microbiome; feature: rumen; material: fiber-attached | host: Bos | place: Iran: Karaj | collected 2018-10 | reverse complement strand
GGAGGTGCTCCTGCATTTGCTCAAAGCATTGTTATGGAAAAAACCCAAAGCAATAATTTTGCAAATACAACTATTTTATCTGGTGCAGATGAAATTAAGGCTTCATTTTTAAATAACAGCTATGACTTAATTTATGCACCATCTAATCTTGGAGCTTCAATGTATAATATGAATGCGAATTATCAATTACTTGCTGGTGTTACTTTTGGAAATCTATATTTTGCTAGTACTACAAATATTTCTAAAGTAGAGGATTTAAATAATAAAAAATTAGTTTTATTTGGTGAAAATTCTATTAATGATATGGTTGTTAAAAAGGTTTTGTCTTTAAATAATATTGATTGCGAAATCAGTTATTTATCTGATACATCAGCTACTAAAACATCATTTCTAGCAAATAATGAAGATAATACAATATATCTTATTGCTGATCCTATTAAGAGTGCTTGTAATATAGCTCTTAATAATAAAAATATTAATTCTTATTATCTTGATGTACAGGCACTATATAAAGAATGTACTGGTACATCTGGCTTTTCACAAGCTTGTTTATTTGTTAATAAAGATACATATAAAACTCGTACTGATGATATATTAAAATATGTATCATTACTTGAAGAGTCCATTAAAGGAATTAATAACCTTGAATTTGCTAATGAGAATAATAAACGTATAAAAGAACAAGGTATTATTGATATTCCTGATGCTGTGTTTAAAAGTGCTATTAAAGGGTCAAATATATCTTTTGTATCTTCAAAAGATATGAAAGATATATTTGAAAACACATATAAAGATTCTCTATCTTTAATTGGAGGAAAATTACCTGATGAAGGATTCTACGCTTAAAAAAATATTAAATATATGTATACCATTTTTAAGTATAGTTACTATTTATATAATTTTTTTAATTTTGTATATTGCTAAAGATAATCCTTTATCTTTTCCAAGTCCAAATACAATTTTAAAAGAATTCTTTATATTGCTAAGTAAAGCTGATACATATAAAGCGATATTATTAACATTATTAAGATTATTATTATGCTTATTAATATCTTTTCTAATTGGTTTTATTCTTGCAAGTCTATCTTTAAGAAGCAATTATCTTAAAAAATATATTAGTCCATTTATTTTAATGTTTAGAACGATTCCTTTAGTATCCATTATTATTTTATTAATTATTATGTTTGGTTCGAAGACTTCGCTATTTTTTATTGTAAGTTTAATGCTTATTCCTATAATGTATCAAAATATATTAAATGGATTTGAGAATGTTAATATAGAAGAAATAGAAGCTTTTAGTCTTGATAGTAAGCTTAATATAAAAATATTATTTAAGATATATGTTCCTGAAATATTAGGCGATATAAAGACTGCGTTTATTTCTTCAATTGGATTAGGTTTTAAAGTTATGGTTATGGCAGAATTTATATCAAATGCTAAAGATTCAATTGGTTACGCATTAAACTCTAGTTATCATTATAATGTGGAAATGGCTCCTGTTTATGCTTGGACATTAATATTAGTTATTTTATCTATAGTTATTTCAAAACTATGTGAATTATTTAAGAATAAATAGAAAAGCTCAAGGTAAATACTTGAGTTTTTTTCGTAAAAAAAAATTCCACATTTGTGGAATCTTTATTCATATTATCTGCTGTAGAATTCAACGATTAATTGGTCATTGATGTCTGTTAAGAATTCATCACGTTCTGGAATTCTTACTAGAGTACCAGTGAATGTAGTTTCATCAAATGAAACATATTCTGGTAATGAGATAACTGCTTCACGAGCAGCCTTAACTACAGCAAATCCCTTAGCCTTTTCAGTTAAAGAAATTGTTTGACCAGCATTTAATCTGTATGAAGGAATGTCTACCTTCTTACCGTTAACTAGGACATGACCATGGTTAACTAATTGTCTAGCTTGAGCACGAGTTGATGCTAAACCTAAACGGTATACAACGTTGTCTAATCTTCTTTCAAGAAGCTTCATGAAGTTAGGACCTGTCATACCATCTTGACGAGCAGCTTCATCAAAAGTCTTTCTGAATTGCTTTTCGCTCATACCATAGATGAAACGTACTCTTTGCTTTTCTCTTTGTTGAGTACCATATTCTTTTAACTTACCTTGAGATTGACCATGTTGACCTGGTGCATAATTTCTCTTAGCGATTTCTTTACCTGTACCGGAAATTGAATAACCTAAACGTCTTGAAATCTTCCAGCTTGGTCCAGTATATCTTGACATAACTAAAATCCTCCTATATGTCTATATTCGGAATAAAAAGGAAATGACCTTGTACTTTTTAAATAGCTATCGTAGACTCACCATTTCACCGCAAGCAGCGAAGGTTACTTTGTGCCATAAAGGATCGATAGATATATTTAATGTGCAAGAGCTGCTTTTTACTCACGCCTTATTATTATATTAGTATTACGCATTCTTGTCAATAACAATATGCTTGATTTTGTAATTTTTTTATAATTTTTCTTGCGCTTTATAATGAATTGTTTGAAATACATTTAAATAAATAGTATACTTTAAATGCATTTGTGAGGTATGTATGCATAAATTTAAAGGTATAATATTTGATTTAGATGGAACAATTTTTGATTCATGCTCTATGTGGCATAAGATAGATGAAATTTTTTTAAACAAAAGAGGCTTTGAAGTTCCTGAAGATTATTCTAAAGCTATTGCTCCTCTTGGATTAAGAAAAGCTGCAGATTACACTATTGAGCGTTTTAAATTAAATGAAAAAGCAGAAGATATTATTAAGGAATGGCATGATTTAGCTGTATATGAATATACATATAATGTAAATCTTAAACCATATGTTTCTGATTATTTAAAAAAACTTAAAACTGAAGGCGTAAAGTTAGCTATTGCTACAGCAAATGATGAAGAATTTTATATTCCTTGTTTAAAGAGAAATAATATTTTACAATATTTTGATCATATTTGTGACGTTAATGCTTTTAAGGGAAGTAAAAATAGCCCTGAAATATATTTACGTGTTGCAAAAACTTTAAATATGTCGCCTTCTGACATGGCTGTATTTGAAGATATACCACAAGCTCTTAAATCAGCTCATGATGGTGGCTTTTATACAGTTGCAGTAGATGATATTACTGAAGCTAACATAAAAGAAGAAAAGAAAAATATAAGTGATTTATTTATTGAATCATTTAGTGAATTGCTATAAAAAAAGTGTCCTAACGGGCACTTTTTAAAGCTTTAATAAGACTTGTGATAAATTCTTCTAATCCTAGTTTATCTTCTTCGTTAAATCTATTAAAAAACATAGAGTCGATATCTAATTCACCATAGAAGTTACCATCAATAATGATTGGTAGGACAATTTCTGAATTAGTTCTTGAGTCACAGGCAATATGTCCTTCAAATTCATGTACATTTGGTACTAATTGAACCTCTTGTGTTCTTGCACAGGCTCCACAAACTCCTTTAGAAAAATCTATTTCCATACAGGCTACTTTTCCTTGGAATGGACCTAGTATTAATTTATTATTTTTATTTAAATAAAATCCTACCCAAGAAATATCATCTATATAATCATTAATTAATGCAGTAGCATTAGATAATATTGTTATTTCTTCTTTAATTCCATTAAAAAAAGATTTAGCAATTAAATTTAATTCTTTATATTTGTTCATATTCACTTACCTCTTTATAATCGTAGTATAGCATAATTATAAAGATTTATTGATTTTAATGCTTAAGTATATTAAAATATATAAAGTATTTAGAAAGCGTGGTAATCTTATGATTTATAATCAAATTCTTATTCGTTTTGGTGATTTAACTTTAAAAGGTAAGAACCAAAAAAATTTCGTTAATAGGGAACTTAATCTAATTAATAAAAAACTTGAAGGATTAAATGTTAAAGTAATTAAGGCTCATGAACGTGTATATGTTGATCTAGGTGAAGAAGACTATAATAAAGTTATTGAGCGCCTTGATTTAGTTTCAGGTTTATCAAGTTATTCTTTAGTTTTAACAAGTTCTAAAGATATGGAAGAAATTAAAAAGAAATCTTTAGAGCTTGTTAAAGAAGAAATATTAAATAAAAATGAAAAATCTACATTTAAGGTTATGACTCGTCGTGCTGATAAAAGATTCCCTTTAGAAAGTATGGAAGTTACACGTCAAGTTTCAGGATATATTTTAGCTGATAATAAATTTCCTAACTTAACCGTAGATGTACATCATCCTGATAATATTCTTCATGTTGAAATTCGTGAAGAAGGTGTATTCTTATTCTTAAATGAAATTAAAGCTATGGGAGGTTATCCTGTAGGTGTTGCTGGTAAAGGTTTATTAATGCTATCTGGTGGATTAGATAGCCCTGTTGCTGGTTATATGGCAATGAAACAAGGTATTGAAATTGAATGTTTACATTTCGAGTCTACACCATTAACTAGTATTGAATCTAGCCAAAAGGTTGTTGATTTAGCAAAGATTCTTGCTAAATACACACCACACAATAGGATTAATTTAATAATGGTACCTTTTAAAGAATTACATATGGCGCTTTTAGAAAACGTTGATGATTCTTACAAGATTACTGTAATGCGTAGAATGATGTTTAGAATCGCTGATAAGCTAGTTAGACGTCGTAAAGCATTATGCATTGTAACTGGTGAATCTGTTGGTCAAGTAGCTTCTCAAACATTACAATCTATGAATACTATTAACTCAGTTACTAATATTCCAGTAATTAGACCACTTTGCACTACTGATAAGGTTGATATTGTTCGTACTGCATATAAGATTGGTACATATGAGACATCTATTCGTCCATTTGAAGATTGTTGTACTGTTTATCTACCAGTTAATCCTGCTACAGCTCCAAAAATTGATAAAGCAGAATATTATGAATCTAAATTTGATTGGGAGCCATTAGTTGATTTCTGTGTTGATAATGTTCGTGTAGTATCTATATCAACTGATTCTAATCTTGATTTACCATCTATGGGATTTGAAACAAGAGAAGTTGTAGATGAATACAAAGCTTTACTTCAAGCAGAAAAGGAAACTAAGTAATGATTACTTCAGTTAAGAATCAAACTGTAAAAGATATAATTGAACTTAAGACTAGTCGTGGTAGAAGAACTCAAAAAATGTTCATGGTTGAAGGACCACATTTAGTTCGTGAAGCTAGGGATGCTGGTGTTCTTTTAAAAGCGTATACTACTGATGATTCGCTTGATGGTGAAGAAGTATCATTTGAAGTTATGAAAAAGATTTGTGATACTGCAACTCCTACAACTCAAATTGGTTTGTGTTCTCTTTTAAATAAGACTGAAATTACCGATAGAGTTTTAATTTTAGATGGCTTACAAGATCCAGGTAATGTAGGTACATTACTTAGAAGTGCAGCTTCATTTGGATTTAATACTATATTTTTCAGCGATAATACTTGTGATTTTTATAATGATAAAGTAATTAGATCTAGCCAAGGTTCAATTTTTAAACTTAATTTAATTAAAGGCGATAAGCTAGAATTTATTAAAAAATTATCTTCAACACATACAATTTATAATACAAATGTACGCAATGGTGTTGATGTTCGTAGTGCTAATTTAAGTGGTAAATTAGCATTAATACTAGGTAATGAAGGTAATGGTGTAAGTGATGAAATTAATGAACTTAATTTGCCAAGCTTATTCATTCAAATGGATAATATGGAAAGTTTAAATGTAGGTGTAGCTGGTTCTATACTTATGTATGAAATTTCTAACAGAATATAAAAATAATTTAAAAAATGGTTTTGATTTTACAAAGCCATTTTTATTATTTAAGTGGACTGTTTTGTTTACAAAAGAATACTAATTTGTTATAATGCTTAATGGTGATAAAATGGCAATAGACGAAAACACAAGTCCTATGGAACTTGTATATGATGTTATCTCTGATTCTATGGAATTCTTATTTGATAGAGTTAAAGGAGATTATTTTACTTTATACGGTTTAACTGTTAAAAATATTTTAGCAAACGAAGTGCTTCAAGATGATTTTTCTGAAGATGATAAAAATCGTTTATTAAATATTTATAAAAGATTAAATGGTGTAGATATTTCAACTGAAGATATTCGTAAGGCTGTTCAATCGCTAATGTTAAAGGGTCTTCAAGAAGTTAAGATTTCAAACGGCAGTTTAACACCTGATACTATCGGTATGTTATATGCCTACTTCATTTCTAAGTTTGAACCTAAAGAAAGAGAAGTTAAAATATTAGATCCTCTTGCAGGATTTGGTAATCTTTTATTCACTCTTGAAAATCATTTAAATCTAAAACTTGATTTATATGCTGTTGAACATAACCAAGCTTTAGTTAATACTATGAAGTTAAATGCTAATTTAATGGAAACAGAAATTAATATCTATTTCCAAAACACATTTAATTCTAAGTTTGAACATAATATGGATTACATCGTAACAGATTTTGATTATTACGATATGACTGAAGAAGGATATTTCCCATATAATGTAATTTTACATCATATGGATTCTTTAAAAGATAATGGTGTAATGATGTGCTGTGTACCTGATGATTTCTTTAATTATGATTCGGAACAAGGATTTAAGAAAGCATTACTTGAAAAAGGTTCAATTATCGGACTTATTGATCTACCTGATGAAATGTTTAAGGCAGAAAAGAAGTCTATTCTTTTAATCAAAAAAGGAAATTTTGATCAAAAGAAATGTTTACTTGTCAAACTACCAAGTTTCGAAGATCCTAAGGAGTTTAATAGTGCCTTAGTGAAAATAGAAATGTGGTTTGAAGAAAATATAAACAAAAATAATTAAGTGAGGAATTAAAAATGGCAAAAATTATGGCTGTAAATGCTGGTTCTAGTTCAATCAAGTTCCAATTACTTGATATGCCAGCTGAAACTTTAATCGCTTCTGGTGTTATGGAGCGTATTGGTACTAAGGATGCAAATGGTAACGCTCAAGAAGGTATCTTTACATTAAAGTACAACAAGAACGGTGAAAAGGTTAAAGAAGAAACTAACCCAATGTTACCAGACCACGCTGTTGGTGTTGAATTATTATTAAAGACATTAGTTGAAAAGAACATTGTTAAGGAATTAACTGAAATTACTGGTGTTGGTCATCGTGTAGTTCAAGGTGGAGAATATTTCAAGGATTCTGCATTAATTGATGGTCCAGATGGTACTGTTGTTAACAAGATTTTAGAACTTGCTGACTTAGCACCACTTCACAACAAGGCTCACGTAGTTGGTATGCGTGCATTCTTCAAGGCTCTTCCTGGTGTTCCTGAAGTTGCAGTATTCGATACTACATTCCACCAAACTATGGCTGAAGAAGCTTATATGTATGCAACTCCATATGAATGGTATACTAAGTATGGTATTCGTAAGTATGGTGCTCATGGTACTTCACATAAGTATGTTTCTCAACGTACAGCTGAATTAATTAACAAGCCACTTGAAGATACAAAGATCATTGTTTGCCACTTAGGTAATGGTGCATCTATTTCTGCAGTTAAGGGTGGTAAGTGCGTAGACACTTCTATGGGTCTTACTCCACTTGAAGGTATTCCAATGGGTACTCGTTCAGGTAATCTTGACCCAACTGCTTTACAAGTTGTTGCTAAGCATGAAGGTTTAACTTTAGATGACCTTCTAAACACATTAAACAAGAAGTCTGGTTTACTAGGTATGGGTGGTCGTACTAACGATGCTCGTGACGTAACTAAGGGTATGAATGAAGGAGACCATAGATGTATTATGGCATTCAACGTTCAATCTAAGCGTATTGCTGACTATATCGCTTCATACTATGTTTACATGGGTGGTTGTGATGCAATTGCATTCACTGCTGGTATGGGTGAAAACTTAACTCACTTACGTGAAAAGATTTTAAACCGTCTTGGTGTTTTAGGTGTAGTTATTGACAAAGAAGCTAACGACAAGGCTTATGGTGTTGAAGCTAAGATTTCAACTCCTGAATCTAAGATTCAATGCTGGGTTGTTCCAACAAACGAAGAAGTTATGATTGCTCGTGACGTTGTTCGTGTTGGTAATGTTAAGTAATTAAACAAATTTAATCTAGTCTCTTATTGAGACTAGATTTTTTTGTTTAAAAATGCAAAAAAATGTCAAAATAAGTAGTTTAATTTTTATAAATAATGCTATAATTGAGTTATAGATAGGAAAAAATTCCTAAATTAAAAAGGAGGAACTAAATTATGGCTTCAAGAAAAAGTGCTGATTACCTAGGATTACCTTATATCGTAAGCTTAATTCTTGCAATCATTCCATTTACTAGTTGGATTCTTGGTATTATTACTAGATTTATGGAAGGCAAAATTGTTGCAGGTATCTTACGTATATTTTTTGTCCCAGTTTGCTGGATTGTTGACCTTGTTTGCATGATTGTAAATAAGTCAATTTGGCGTTGCTTAAATAGCTAATTTTAATAATAGAGCCTTCATAAGGCTCTATTAGTTTTTACTAAAGAAGATATTTGTTATGGATGAAAAGGAAACTATTGACGCAGAAGTTATAAATGAAAAGGAAAATGAACAACAATATTCACAAAATGTGATTAATAGTACTGATGATTTTGTTAAAATGGTAGATTCATGGCCTATTTGGCTTAAGCTTATTTTATGCATTCCTTCAGTACATTTATTTTGGGGCATTTATAGAATATTAAAATATTCTAAAGATACAACAAAACTTGTTATTTCACTTGTATTTATCATTATTCCTATTATGTGGTTAATTGATTTAATCTTTGTTTTAACAAAGGGACATGTTTTATTATTTGAGGAGAACTAATTATGGCTACTAAAACTGGTAAGACTGGTAATGTTGGATTTTTTGCATTTGTTGCAGTAATCTTTGTTGCTGTTGCATATTTATTTAGAGGTATGCAAGCTGCATTTAATGAATGGGGTTGGAATACTAGCTGGATGGGTAATGTTCCAGGTGTTTTAACTTGGATTGCTGAAATCATTATGACATTAATTATTGTTTATTGCTCATATGATTTTGCAATGAGACAATCTAAACCTTGGAGAGTTATCTGGTGGATTCTTGCAATCATTGCTATTTGTGCAGTAGTAGGAATCGGTGGATTTAACGCATTTCGTTAATTTTAATAAAAAAACTAATCCTTTGTTGGGTACCCAACATTTATGGATTAGTTTTTTTTATCTAAAAGACAATAGAACTATTTAAATTTTGAAGTAATGCGACTACTGAATATCCTGCAATATCACTAGTTGCGCTATATACATCTAAATGAGCCTTTATTTCATTTCCACATTTAATGTCAATACATTGAGAATCACCAATGAAATTAGGTTCTGTTTTTATTTCTATTTGTGTATCATGTACACCACGTGTTGCTAAAGCTGTAGCTACACCAACATTTATTCCGGTTGGTAAATTTTGTATTGCTTCATAAGCACTTCCAACGAATGCTTTATAATTAGTTGTTTCCATTTCTTTGTTATAAAGAATATTTTTCCTTAATGCTTTAGGACCCTTAGTGTTTGTTAATTTAGCTTTTGTTAAACCTATAAGACGTGCTGTACGTAATACTTCAAAGCCTGATATTGCTCCACTAGCTAAATGAATCTTTACATTATTAAATGTTGCTAAATCTTCAATATATTTATAATATGATTCATCTGCTAAAGCTCCAATAGATAATAAAATTACATTTATATGATTTTTGATTGTAGATTCTAGAATTTCTTTTGTAGCTGAAGGATTTGTAGCTTCTACTAAATAATCTGGCTTTAGGTCTAAAAGTGATTCAAATGATTCACAAGGCTTTATTTTAAGAATGTTTGATATTTCATCTCTATGCTCTTTAGTTTTTGAATAACATCCAACAATTTCATAACCTTTTAATTCTCCCTTTAAATAACAGTTAACAATAATTTTAGTAAGTTTACCAGAACCAAATAATACAATACGTTTCATAATAACCTCCAATAGTCTAATTATAACATAATTAGAATATTAGATATATTTAATATATAAAATATGTTATAATTGATTGTCAGGAGGTTCTTGTATTATGCAAAAAACAGAATTAAAAGTCGGACAAGAAGTTATTGTCGACATTAAGCGTTTAGGAATAAATGGAGAAGGTATTGCCTTCTATAAAAAGTTAGCAATCTTTGTTGAAAATGCTATTCCTGGTGAAGGAATTAATGTAAAAATCACTAAAGTGTTAGATAAGATGGCTTTTGCTGATGTTGTTAATTATAAACACACTAGTGAATATCGCGTTGAACCAGAGTGTCCTTGTTATAAAGAATGTGGTGGATGTAATGTTTTACACATAGATTATAATAAGATGCTTGAATTCAAGAGAGAAGCTGTTGTTGAAGCTATTTCTCGTTATACAAAACTTAACCCAAAAAGCTTTGAAATTAAGAATACATATGGTATGGAGAATTATAAGAATTATAGATATAAATCTCAACTTCAAGCTTTTGAATATAATGGTAAACTTAATTTAGGTTTAGTTAATTCTAAAACTTTAAAGGGTGTAGATATTGCTAGATGTCATAATCAAAATGAAATTGTTAATGATATTAATATTAAGATTGTTAAAGTTTTAAATGAATTAGGATTAACTCCATATAATCCAGAAACTAAACAAGGTGATATTAGAAATGTTGTAGTTAGAGTTTCTCATTTTAATCAAGAAGCTCAAGT
>JAEEGL011154780.1_pt1 | contig 10733 bp, 6 predicted proteins | sample 9134231 | NCBI WGS metagenome assembly JAEEGL01 (sample SAMN16246548, study PRJNA631951) | gut metagenome | biome: gut microbiome; feature: rumen; material: fiber-attached | host: Bos | place: Iran: Karaj | collected 2018-10 | reverse complement strand
CATCCTAAGTTTTGTGATTACTAATTGTCATTGTTGCACAAAAATTGTGTCATTGTCGAACTTTATGCGACAATCAATAATATCACATTTTTAAGTATTTTTAACTAGGAAAATTAAAGTTAAATACTGTAAAAAACTATAAAAAAATAAGGTGTGAAATTGCTTGCATACCGATTATTCTGCTATTAAAATATTTTATAGATTTTATAACGGAGCTTTTATGGGAAAAACAATTGCACAAAAGATTTTTGAATCACATATTATTGATGAACCTTTTGCCGGAACTTATGTAATTAGTCTGGACAGGGTTTTCTGCCACGAAATTACTACGCCACTTGCAATAAATGACCTTAAGGCGCGTGGACTAGATAAAGTATTTGATTCTTCAAAAATAAAAGCTGTAATTGATCACGTAACCCCGGCAAAGGATTCAAAAACGGCACTTCAGGGCAAAATAATGAGGGATTGGGCAAAAAGTCATAATATTAAAGACTTTTTTGATATTGGCTCAAATGGAGTTTGTCATGCACTATTCCCAGAAAAAGGCTTTGTTCGTCCGGGCCAGACTATTATAATGGGTGATTCCCATACCTGTACTTATGGAGCTTTCGGCGCTTTTGCAGCAGGAGTTGGAACAACAGATCTTGAAGTTGGCATTTTGAAGGGCGTTTGTGCAATGAAAATGCCTGAAACTATAAAGATTGAACTTACCGGAAGGCTTCCAAAAGGCGTTTATGCTAAGGATGTAATTTTATTTATCATCAGCAAGCTTGGAACTAACGGTGCAACTAACTGTGTGCTTGAGTTTACAGGCCCAATTATTGAAAGCTTTGATATGGAAGCCAGAATGACCTTGTGTAATATGGCAGTTGAAGCCGGTGCTACAAGTGGAATCTGTTATCCAGATATTAAAACTGCTGAATATCTTTGGCCATTTATTAAAAATGATGATAAAACCAAGCTTTCTGTTGATTCAACTCAAAATCGCTACGATTCAATGCAAGCTGCTGTGGAAAGTTGGAAATCTCTCTGGTCTGATGTTGATGCAGTATATAAATCTATACATTCTTATAATCTTTCTAAACTTACCCCGCTCTGTACTTACGGAAACAAACCGGATCTTGTAAAAGCAGCCGCAGAAATGAGCGACATAAAAGTTGACCAGGTTTACATTGGTTCCTGCACAAATGGCCGACTTTCTGATTTACGAATTGCAGCAGAAATATTAAAAGGAAAACATCTGCCACAGGGCGTTCGTGGAATTGTTTCCCCTGCTACAACAAGGATTTATCGCCAAGCCTTAAAGGAAGGAATAATAGATATCTTCTTAGATGCAGGTTTCTGTGTTACAAATCCAACCTGTGGCGCCTGTCTTGGAATGAGTAATGGTGTTCTTGCAGAAGGTGAAGTTTGTGCTTCTACAACCAACAGAAACTTTACAGGCCGGATGGGAAAAGGCGGTCAGATTCACCTGATGAGCCCAGCAACTGCAGCATACACCGCAATTACGGGCTACATTACAACCAATTGCTAAAATGCAAATAAAACTCACATTATAATAAAGTGTCAACTGTTTCTGTTTCCCCAGTTTTGCTCCGCAAAACTGGGGCTAAAAGCAAATTAAATATTCACTTTATTATAGTGGGCAGCTTTTAGCGCCCGAACTGACAGTCATTATTACCAGAGGTTGTTGTCCACATTTCAAGCATGTTGATTGGGTCATTAAAGTCAGCAATCCAACCTTCGCGGGCAATGTCAAAGTTACCGTTCTTGCGTTCCTCAAGGAATACGTTCCAGTCCTGAACTTGAATTGTCATCTTAATGCCAACTGCAGAGAAGTCCTGCTGCATTGATTCTGCAACTGCAATGTGTCCTGAGTTTTCGTTCGTAAGATATTCAATAACAATTGGAGTTTCTGAAGAAAGCTTTCCATCAGCACCAAACTTAAAGCCAGCAGCCATAAGAAGTTCTTTTGACTTAGCAATTGTCTGTTCCTGATTCTTATTGATTGCACTTGTATCAAAATATCCCTGATTTACAGCATCAGACTTAAAGATACCGCCGTTTCCATCAGCCATTCCAAGAGGAATAAATGCATTTGCAGCAACCTGACCTGTCTGTCCAATATTTTCTACAATATATTCACGGTCAACGAGTAAAGAGAATGCCTGACGCATACAAGCTGCCTGCTCAGGTGTTTTACCGTCAAAAAGCTTACTCTTTGCGTTGAAAGCTACATAATAAGTTCCAAGTTCATCTACAATGTAGAACTCAGAGTTCTTTGTTTCAAGCAGTTTAGAAATCTCATCTGTTGGAATTGAGTCAGCAAAATCAAGGTTTCCTGCATTGTAAGCGGCAAAGATTGCTGTATCATCAGCAGAAAGCATAAACTCAAGCTTTTCAACTGTAACATTTGCAGCATCATACCAGTAAGGATTCTTTTCGTAAGTCATGGAAACATCATGCTTCCAGCCTGTACAAACATAAGCACCGTTACTTACAAAGCCAGCCTCTGTACACCATGCACCAGGAGCATCCTTTGTAGAATGAGCTTCTACATATTTTTTGCATACCGGATAGAAGGTTGGGAATGCCATTAAATCTTCAATGTAAGCACAAGGAGCAGAAAGAACAAACTTTAAGGTTGTAGCATTTACAGCCTTTACATTAATGTTTCCATCATCATAACCGTCAAAACCGGAGAACATATATTCATAATCAGCAGCTGTATCCGGAGAAACTGCACGCTTCCAGGAATATTCAAAGTCTGCAGCTGTTAAAGCAGAACCGTCAGACCACTTAAGGCCTTTTTTCAAAGTTACAGTGTAAGTCAAACCATCGTCAGAAACGGTATAACCTTCTGCACAAGCAGGAACAGTAACACCCTTATCGTTATAAGTGTAAAGACCAGAGAATGTGTTTGCTGCAAGACAAGCTCCGTCTACAGAGGAGTTCAAAGCCGGGTCAAGATAATCTGGCTCAGATGCAAGATTGATTCTAAGAGCTTTTGCACCATTGCTCATTTTTGCATACATAAAAAACTTTGTAGCAAAAGCATTAGAATAGATTCCGCTTACATAAGATTTCTGCATATAAACATCATTGTAGTAATACAAAGGAATTACGCAGTAATTTGACATAAGAATATCTTCTGCTTCGTGCATTTTCTTAGTTCTTTCAGCATAATTTGTTTCTGCTTTGATTTCTTTAATAAGATTGTCGTACTTTGACCATCCTTTTACAGGGTCAATGAAAGACTTGCTTACAAGCTTAGAAGCATCTGGAACACCTGCAGACAAGGTTGCTTCTGTTTTCTGACTTGCAGAAGACTGATTTGTAGTCTTTTTGTTACAGCCAGGTAATAAAAGACATAAAAGTGCCAATCCAAGCACAAAAAGTGATTTTTTCATAAATCTTCTCCTAAAAAAATCATTTTTATAAATATAAAGTTCGCTACGCAAACTTAGTAAAATAAAAACAGATGATACTGTTCTTATCTTATTTCCATGTTATTTATTATGACAGGCAGCAAAATGTCCGTTACCTCTGTCTGTAAGTTCAGGCATTTCATTCTTACATTTTTCGGTAGCGTATTTGCACCTTGTCCTGAATGGACATCCCTCCGGCATAGAAAGCGGACTTGGAACATCCCCTTCAAGTACAATCCTTTTTCTGCTTCGTTCAATCTTTGGGTCAGGAATTGGAACTGCAGAAAGCAGACTTATTGAATATGGATGAATCGGGGTTTCACAAAGCTCATCTGCCTGAGCAACTTCAACAATTTTTCCAAGATACATTACCGCAATTCTGTTTGAAATATGCTGAACAACAAGCAGATCATGTGCAATAAAAAGATACGCAATACCAAGCTTTTCCTGAAGCTCTTCGAACATATTTATAATCTGCGCCTGAATTGAAACATCAAGAGCAGAAACAGGCTCATCGCAGACAATAAAATCGGGATTTACAGACAAGGCTCTTGCAATACCAATTCTCTGTCTCTGTCCGCCAGAAAACTCATGAGCATATCTTGTAGCGTGCTCAGAATTAAGTCCTACAAGCTCCATAAGGTTAAGGATTTTTTCACGTCTTTCGCTTTTGTTGTTATAAAGATGATGTACATCAAGTGGTTCGCCAATAATATCTTCTACAGTCATTCGAGGATTAAGTGAAGAATACGGATCCTGGAAAACCATCTGCATTTTTTTGCGCATTTCGTTTATGTTTTTATCTGTAACTTCCTGTCCTTCAAAAATTACCTTACCGTCTGTTGGTTTGTAAAGATGAAGAAGAGTTCTTCCGACTGTAGTTTTACCGCAGCCAGACTCGCCTACAAGCCCTAAGGTTTCGCCTTTATTAATTGAAAAAGAAACTCCGTCTACAGCTTTTAACGTGAGGTTTTTAAAGCCTGAACGAACAGGAAAATATTTTTTCAGATTCTGTACTTCTAGAATTGTGCTCATTTCTGTACCTCCGCAAGTGCTTCTTTTACGTTCATCCAACAGGAGGCAGTATGATTTTCGTTTATCCAGAGCTCTTCCGGCTGCTGAGTAAGACAGATTTTCATTGCATTTTTACAGCGCGTACAGAACGAGCAGCCCTTTGGAAGATTCAAAAGATTGATTGGAGTTCCGGAAATAGGCTCCAGTTTTTTATTCATATTGTTTGCATTCGGAATTGAGTTCAAAAGACCTTTTGTATATTCATGCTTTGAATTATAAAAGATTTCGTCAGAAGTGCCGCGTTCGCAAACTCTTCCGCCATACATTACAATAATGTCATTACATAGATTTGCAATTACGCCAAGATCATGAGTAACAAGAATTACAGCCATGCCCATTTTTTTCTGAAGCTTTTGTATTTCTTCAAGAATCTGTGCCTGAATTGTTACGTCAAGAGCGGTTGTCGGTTCATCGGCAATAAGAATGTCCGGTTCACAGGCAAGTGCCATCGCAATCATAACACGCTGCCTCATACCGCCGGAAAGCTCAAAAGGATATTGTTTAAGCCTTCGTTCTGGCTCGTTTATTCCTACAAGCTCAAGCATTTCAATTGCACGCTTTTTAAGCTCTTCGCCGCGTTTTTCTGTATGCAGTTTGATTGCTTCCTTCAGCTGACTTCCAATTGTAAAAACCGGATTAAGGCTTGTCATTGGATCCTGGAAAATTATTGAGCAGCACTTCCCACGGAAGCTTTCCATTTCAGATGGAGTAAAATCAATCAGATTTTTACCCTTGTATAAAACTTTTCCGCTTTTAATACAGCCATTATCAGCAAGAATCTGCATAATTGAATAAGCAGTAACACTTTTTCCAGAACCGGACTCCCCTACAATTCCAAGAATCTCACCGGCATTTAAATCAAACGTAATTCCGTTTACAGCCTGAACTTCGCCTTTATCGGTAGTAAAAGCCGTATGTAAATCCTGTACACTTAATAAAACTTCGCTCATACTACACCGCCTACTTATTCAGTTTTGGATCAAAGGCATCTCTTAATCCATCGCCAAGAAGATTAAGACTTAAAACAATCAGACAAATCATAAGAGCCGGGAATACAAGCTTATATGGATAACTCTGAAGTCCACCGCGAGCAGAATTGGCAAGAGAACCAAGAGAAGGCATTGGAGCCTGAACACCAAGTCCTACAAAGCTAAGGTAGCTTTCTGTAAAAATTGCAGACGGAATCTGAAGTGCCGTGGATATTATAATTACAGACAGACAGTTTGGAATAATGTGCTTGCGGATAATGTGTCCCGGTTTTGCACCAATTGAGCGGGCTGCGAGAATGTACTCATTTTCTTTGATTGATAAAATCTGAGCGCGGATAAGGCGAGCCATTCCAACCCAGTAAAGAAGTCCGAATACAATAAAAAGCGAAACCATATTAGAACCCATTCCTGCAAGAAAAGAATCTGGTTTGAACTGCAAGACATTTGAAAGAACTACCGAAAGCAGAATTATTACAAGCATATCCGGCAGCGAATAGATAATGTCTACAATCCTCATCATTATTAAATCTACTTTACCGCCCGCATAACCGGATATACTTCCATAAATAATTCCGATTACAAGAACAATAAGACTGGCAAAGAAACCTACAACGAGCGAAACTCTTGTTCCGTAAATAACACGGATAAAATAATCGCGGCACTGTTCGTCTGTTCCAAAAATATGTGGAAAACGGAAGTTGCCCTCTGCTATATAAGCCTGCTCTGCCTTGCTGTACTCAAAAGGTTTAAGGTTTTTTGCACCCTTGTCGCGCTTGCCTTCTACAGAAAGAATTTCTTCGTAGCTGTAAGGCACAATATGCGGAGCCGCTACAATAGTGATAATAATAAAGGCTAAAACAATAATGCTTGCCACCGCCAGAGGATTTTTAAAGAGCTTTCTCATACCATCTTTAAAAAAGGTTGTACTTTCGCTCATAATGTCCTGCTGCTTTTTTTCTTCATCACTTGCCTTTTCAAATTTTTCAAGGTCAAGCTGAAGGCTAAGGGCATACTTTTTTGGTGTTTTATTTACGTCAAATGCTGTCATAATTATTTCCTGTTATTCATATTTAATTCGTGGGTCTACAACCTTATAAAGCAGGTCGCAGATTACATTTGCGGCAACCATAAGTGTTGCAAGGAAGATTGTAGTAGCCATAATCATTGTATAATCTCTGTTTGTTATGGCACTTACAAACTTTGAACCAATTCCACCTACTGTAAATACCGTTTCTACAACCATTGAACCTGTAATAATATAGGCAATTTCCGGTCCGGCGTATGTTATGATTGGTAAAAGTGAATTACGGAGTGCATGCTTAAAAATGATTTTGTATTTTGAAACGCCCTTTGCCTTTGCAGTACGGATATAATCCTGGCTAAGAGCATCGAGCATACTTGTTTTTGCAAGACGAGTTGTATACGCCATAGGATATGCCGACAGTGCTATTACCGGTAAAAGGTAATTTGTTGAATCTGCCGACCAAACCGGTATCCAGCCCAGCTTTATACTGAAAACAAGGAGCAACAGCGTTGCAAGAACAAAGCTTGGAACAGCTGTAAAGAGCGTTGAAAAAAAGATTATTACACGGTCCGGCCATTTGTTGCGCATAAGAGCTGCAAGGCTGCCAAAAACTGTACCAAGAATGATCGCAACTATAACGGCCGAAAGTCCAAGCCTGCAGGAAATCGGGAAGGATTCTTTAATTATATCTTTAATTTCTCGCCCGTTTTTTAAGCTTACACCAAAATCTCCTTTTAGAAGATTTTTTATATACAGGAAAAACTGTACAGGAAGCGGCTTATCAAGATTATACCGAGCATTTAAGGCAGCAATTGTTGTTTCGCTTAAGGCTTTTTCACGGTTAAAAGGTCCGCCCGGAATGGCATTCATCAGTGCAAAAGTGATTATGCAAATGAGCAGGACTGTGAACAAGGCAAGCAAAATACGTTTTAAAATATATTTCCACATAACATTTAATTATAATCCCTTTTTACCATTTTTGCAAAGATAGCGAGCAAGCTTGAATATTTGTAAATCAATTTTGTAAAAATGATTTCAAAAAAAAGCGCGAGGGAGAGGTACGGATTTCAAAAACACTCTATTGTGCTGCCGCTTAAGCGGTAAACGTATATAATTACAAGGCACAATAGCGTGTAGCACGTGAACGTGCGGTTTTGAAAGACGTAACTCGACTGGAAGCTTTTTTTTGTGTTTAAGTTTTTAAAATTGATTTCCCTGCCTGAATGCTTTTTTTAATTTGAACTAAGCATTTTTATACATTATAATGGTGTTATGAAAAAAAATATTGTTATAAAATCGCTATTTTTATGTTCTTTGCTGGCTTTTACAAGCTGTTCAAAAATTGTAAAAAGTAAACAAATCTTAAGCGCAATGGATTCCTACATTGAGTTTATAACTCCACAAGCTGTAGGCCGCCTTACACCAATTTCCATCAGCTTTATGGAAGAACCAAAGTGCCCGATTGGACAGGCTGTAGAGCTTTATCCAAAAATGCGCGGTGTCTGGGAGTATTCAGAAAACAAAGCAACCTTTACCCCGGCAGAGCCTTATAAAGCCAATTCAAAACTGACGCTTAAAGCAAATCTCAAAAAGCTTTTTAATGATGATTCCGGCGATTTTGAACATAATTTCTATGTTGATAATCCATCTTATTCTGTAGAGTTTGACGAAATCCGCCTTAATTCAAATGATTCAAGCTATACGGTTTCTGGTGCTGTTACAACAGATATTCCAGTTTCAGAAAACGAAATTAAAGACGTTATAAATGCAAATCTTAATTCACAGAAAAAGCCTGTTATGTGGGAACAGAGCAATTCACCTGAAAAATGGAAGTTTTCTGTAAACATTAACCAGAATAATCAGAAGGATGAAAAACTTGACCTTAAATGGTCTGGAAAAAGTCTTGGCATATCAAAAAAACAGGATAAAGGCTCAGCAGGAACTAAGACAATTATTCTTCCTGCCGAAGATGATTTTTCAATAATCGATATAAATACAGAAAAAAAGAATACAATTCTTGTAAGCTTTTCAAAATTACTTGATTCTTCACAGGATATAACTTCCTTTATCAGCGTAAAAGATTCTGAAGGCAATAATAAGTCTAATTTTTCTGCTTCAATTCACGGTAATACAATTTCTCTTTTTAGTGATTCTGACTGGGCTAACATTCGTACCGTTGCTTTAGAAAAAGGAATTAAAAGCTCTGACGGTATTTATCTTGCAAAGGCAGATTCTATAGAACTTTCCGATAAGTGGGATCTTCCTTCTGTTCGTTTTATGAACAGCAATGTAATTCTTCCTACAACACAAGGTGCTGTTTTCCCTATTGAAACTAAAAACCTTACCGGCGTAATAGTACAGGTTTATCAGATTTACGAAAGAAATATAAATCAATTCCTGCAGGATAATGAACTAAACAGTACAAATAACCTCTACAAAGTTGGTGAGCCAATCTGGGAAAGGAAAATCAACTTTAACTGGGATAACTCAATGCAGAATAAATATATTCCGCACGGACTCGACCTTTCTACACTTGTAAAAAAGTATCCCGGCGGAATGTATCATATAAGGGTTTCTTTCAGAAAAGACCAGATAAAATACGTTTGTTCTTATTCCCACGATTTTTCAGACCTGCCAATGCCGCCGGATACAATAGAAACATACTCTGTACCGACTGAACGCAGCAGCTGGGATTATTATGAATCATCAAACAGGAATAGAAACAACTACTGGAATTACCGCAACGATCCTTGTCATCCGGCTTTTTATATTCCAAGCTATAATTCTTCAAATACTATTTCACGAAATGTGCTTGTTTCTGATTTAGGTTTGATGGTCAAGAAAGACAATACAGGTACACTTTATGTAACTGCTGCCGACCTTAGGACTGCAAAGCCTCTTCCAAATGTTACTCTTGAACTGACAAATTATATTGGCTCTCCAATTACCAGCGGTAAAACAGATTCAAACGGACAGGCTTTATTCAAAACAAAACAGAATGCTTTTATAATTACTGCAAGACTCGGAAATCAAACTTCATATCTAAAGATTTCGGAAGGTACAAACCTTAGTACAAGTCATTTTGAAATTGGTGGAGAAAAGGTTACCAACGGACTTAAAGGCTTTATTTATGGTGAACGCGGAGTCTGGCGACCGGGCGACAATCTTTACCTTACATTTGTCCTTCAGGATTTAGATAAATCTCTTCCAAAAGACATTCCGGTAAAGTTTGAGCTTGTAGATCCATTAGGACACACAACAGATACTCAAATCCTTACAAAATCAGAAAACAATTTCTACCCTATTACAACAAAAACTACAGCAGATGCACCAACCGGCTTATGGATTGGTAAAGTAACAATTGGTGGAAATACCTGGAGTCGTAATCTAAGTGTAGAAGCAATTGTACCAAACAGACTTTCTGTAGAACTTGATTCCGAAACAGGAAGTGTTTCTGCAAATAATAATACCTTTACACTTAAAGGTGCCTGGCTCCATGGTGCAAAAACACCGAATTATCAGGCAGATGTTTCTGTAGCCTTTTCGCCGGCTTCAACAACCTTTGACGGTTATTCAGAATATACCTTTACAAATATTTCAAATGATATAGATTATTCACGAAAAGAAATCTGGAAAGGTAAGCTTGATTCTGATTCTCAGATTAAGTTTTACCCACGTTTTAATCCGGGTGATTATCTGCCTGGAAAACTTAAAGCCAATTTTGTTTCAAGAATATACGAGCCTTCCGGGGCTTTTTCTACACAGTCAAAAACAATGGACTATTCACCATTTACCCGCTATGTAGGTCTTAAGCTTCCAAAGGGCGACGCCACAAGAAACATGCTCCTTACCGACATAGACCATACTGCCGATGTAGTTCTTCTGACTGATGACGGAAAAGCTGTTTCTTCTGCAACACTAAATTATGCGGTTTATAAGATTGAATGGAAATGGTGGTGGGAAAAAGATGCTTATACAAAGGCTACACACGTTTCATCACGCTATTACAGTAAAATTACTTCCGGTTCTCTTGATATAAATAATGGAAGAGGCTCCTTCAACTTTAAGGTAAAGTATCCTGACTGGGGCCGTTATTTAGTAGAAGTAAGTGACGGTTCCAGGGGGCATACTGCTTCTAAAATAGTTTATATTGACTGGCCGGGCTGGGCTGGACGTGCACAGGAAGGTGGAACAGGCAGTGCCGCTATGCTTCCTCTT
>JAEEGL010671815.1_pt1 | contig 10733 bp, 4 predicted proteins | sample 9134231 | NCBI WGS metagenome assembly JAEEGL01 (sample SAMN16246548, study PRJNA631951) | gut metagenome | biome: gut microbiome; feature: rumen; material: fiber-attached | host: Bos | place: Iran: Karaj | collected 2018-10 | reverse complement strand
TTTATCCGTTTCTTCGCTAACGCCCAACGAGACGCCTAGAGTCCACAACAACACAGCAACGATAATTTTCCAGCTTGTTTTAGCAATCATAACAGTCCTTTCTTTAATTTTAACTAGGGAATGAACGCGCCGTTCGCAGGCGTATCCGATTAAACATAATAAGTCTCGTGCAACAGATTAATGAAATCAGTCCGAATAAAGACGAAAGAAAAAGCAGCGCTCTATTTCGCGTATATACAAAAATGCAAAAAACGCCCAAGGTTAAAAAATACGGCGATAAATATACAAACAGAAAAGCGCCTGTAAAAACAATTTCTACTGGATGACTGAATGAATTATGTAGGCAAACAAACACAGCAGCAAATAGATTTAGCAGCGCTAACACAGTCCAAATTTTAGGTTTGTATAGAACGTTTGCAGTTGTCAAATAAACAACGTCTGTAACGATAGACGCTATAAGCGATACAAAGCATAAAAACGTTGCTCCACCTAATCGCGCCTCAGACGAATTTAACAACAGTACTGACATCCCTGCTAATATCGCAGTAAATATCAGCAAGGATAAATCCAGCAATAAAAAATCTGAATTTTTCATTGCATTGATTAGAGGCGTTTTCGGCTAACGCAATACGATATTTTACACTTCAAACAAAGCGTAACTGCGCTCACTGCGTTCGCTTCGTTACCGTCTTTCATTACTTTGGGGACTTTACGGCTTAAATCTTTTGCGGACTTCGTCCGCGACCCGGAATGGTTACTGGCTGCGCCGAAGAATTTCAGCAGCGCTTTGGACAAGGCGGCGGCAAGCCGCCGCACTCCCCGTCACATGTCAGGCTTATTCGTCAACTTGAACCGTTACGCCGTTCGATTTCCAATCCAGCGTCAATCCAAGATGGCTTTTACTGGGATTGTCAATGAACCACTGAGCCAACGATGTTACAACTTTGGACTCGATAATTCTCTGAAGCGGTCTGGCGCCCATTTGCTCGTCAAATCCGAGTTCAATGAGTTTGTTGACCAATCGCATCGTCGGTTGAAGCTGGATATTGCGTTCTTTAATGCCGCTTCGATTTTTAAGCGCTGACAGTTCCAGTTTAACAATCGCCCTGGAGGCGGCCTTATCCAGTTTATTGAACGCAATAATTTTATCAATCCGGTTGAAAAATTCCGGACGGAAGAACTGCTCAACAGCCTTTATATATTTGTTTGTAGAAGCGGAATCCGTTTGCTCGTCCATATCCAGCGATCCGATAATCTGCCCGTCACGGATTTGGAAAGCGTCTTCGGGATTTTCAACAATTGATTTCTCGTTATCGTGAGCGATAAAGCCATGGCTGTCTTTTTTATCGCTTCCCAGGTTGGACGTCATGACAATAATTGTATTCTTGAAATTTGTAACCCTGCCCTGTCGATCCTGCAAGCGTCCCTCATCCAAAAGATTGAGAATGATGTCAAACACGCCGCTGTCAGCCTTTTCAATTTCATCAAACAGAACAACGGAAAACGGATTCTGACGAACCTGCTCGATAAGTTTGCTGGGAGAGCCGTCCGGCTTTTCCAATATTGACGGAGCTGTCCACGGAAGGGAATACTCGCTCATATCCAGACGAATAAGACGGTCAGGGGTTGTTTCGTCTGTTTGATCAACAGTTCGATTTCCAAACAGGTATTGAGTCATGGTTTTCACCATCTGGGTTTTTCCAACGCCGGTTGGGCCGCAAAACAGAAACGAGCCAATCGGTCGTTTTGGATTGTTCATCGCAGTTTTGAATCGGAGAATCACATTCGCAATTGCGCTGCACGCCTCGGGCTGACCAATAATGCGACGGGACAAATCCTGGAAAACCTGACTGTACGACAGAGTAATTTCGTTACGAAACAGCCATTGCGGCATTCCGGTATGCGTCAGAAAGTCGTCATAGAGATCATCTGTTGTATACGTTTTTTCTTTCTTTCGGCATCGGGTAGGAATCGTTTTGCGCCAAAACTGAGCAGCCTGACCGGGAAACGCCGATTCTCCATAAAACCGATGGAACAAATGGGCTGTTGCGGGCGCAACGTCTGCTGAAATCTCATATGATTTATGATTTCGCATAAAATCGTTGTTCATGTTCGTTAACATCGATACGCCTTTCTCAAAGGAAAGCGGTTCGATGAATATCGGTTCAAAGAACTCAACAAATTCAGGCAGAATGTGTTTCATGGTCTGAAACTCTTCGGGAGTCATTTCTCCAATCATTCGCACCTGTTTTGACTTTAAATAAGGTAAGAAGAACGTTGCCAAACTCGTTTCTGGCAGATCCGGATCCTTTACCAGCTGTGCCAGATTTTCAATGCATATAATCCCTTGCTCCTGCGTCAAATTGTCAATTAAGTTTTTAACCTGCTCCTGCCATTCGCCCAGCCATCTTGTTCCCTGAACCAGCCGTCGATCATTGGAAAGCCAAAACCGACAATCCGGCGCTGTTTTTTTGCCTTGAAACAACTGCCGAACAGCGTTGGCCAATACTGTACTTTTTCCGCAGCTGGAAGGACCTATTAAAACTATCGAAGAATGCGATTGAGAAAGCTCTGGAACAAGTCGGTCAACGTTCGCGTTCATTTCCCACGCAACGCTATATTTCTTTTTAATATATGCTGGAGTCATTTCAATAGCGGATCGCTGCAGGAATGACCTATCTTGGAAATCGTCTTGAACAGAGTCCTCCGTATTCTCTGAAGAATTGACGACAACGAAAATTTCATCTAAATGAACATTATTAACCTCTTTCAGATTGTAGATGAAACTGTCGTCTAATTCTTTGAGTTCCTGTTTGAGAAAAGCTTCCGCTCTCTGACGAAGATTTGTTGAATCGGAAAAAGAATACGAGAAGTTCAATACAGGGAATTCAAAATCAATAGTTCCAATAGCGTCCTGACGCCAAACAAAGGGAGTGCGTATCTCGACAGGAAAAGGAGACGAGAAATACTTGCCAGGATATTTAATAATCGGTTTGATTTTGACGCGAGAAACGCCTAAATGAATGGTTGAATCCGAATCATACTCATTCCAGCCATTTTGATTGAAAACCTTTTCTGCTGATTTAAGCAAATCATTTTTTGCGGCGTCAACTGTTGTTGAAATGAAACAATTATAATCTTTCGGATAATTAAAAGGCTGGAAGAGCAGCTTGCAATAATAATTATATCCATCGTTCCAAACGATAATCGGTAATTTTACAGTTGTCATGGCGATGTTATTTACTGGTGATTATATGGATTGTTACTGTTGGAAAGTTGTAAACGTCAATGAATAATCTGCGAAAGCGCCTGTTCCAGTTCCGGCGGAAGTTCATAGCGTTTTTGAGCGTCGAGCGATTCATAAAAAGAATCGTTCATATACATGTATCGCAGTTCGGTCCAAACCTTTGGTCTGGATTTCAAATACTCTTCAATACATTTATCCGACGTTTGATTATTTGAATCAAACGGCAAAACAATCAACGAATCGGCTCTGGACAGACGTCCGTAGTCGTCAAACATGACGTACACGCCCGATAAATAGCGTGATAAACGTTGAAATGCGCCTAAACCTTGAGCGTGATAATACAGCGTCTCCCTGCGTCGGGTTGGATTATATTTGCGCAGAGTTAAATGTATGGGAGAATAGTTATCATCGGCAAAGCTGCGAATCAGCTTGTTAATGGGAACGTCGCCGTTTGCTTTACCTGTGAATTCGCTTGTGGAAAAGATTACAATCAACGCTTCTTCCGGCTGCGGAATTCCAGACGCAAACAACTGATGAATCTTTGAACATCTCGACAGCGCTTCCAGAAGCGCATCGTTTCTATCTGGATCCATCTGAGTCAGTTTAACGTTTTGTGGAAAAACTCCGCTTTCACTTTGAAGCAGCAAATTCCATTCTTGAGGAGAAAGAGACTTGGGAGAGAATGTATTTCCAACTCTGCTTTCCCCGTCATTTAATTTATAGCGGTTCAGTTTATTGTCAATTCCGCGCAAGCTGTCGGAAATGGTTGCAACCAATTCCAGATCGGATTTCAAACTGTCCAGTTCTCCCTGAATCTGAAATCGCAAATGGGTCTGTTTGTCCATATTTTCCCAGTCAAGAACGTTTTCGTCAGATGATTCCGTTGACAAAAACAGACGGCTGATTCGATCGCTCCAATCCAAAAATGCGCTATAAAAAACATTGTATTCTTTAACCGTTGTCTCATTGAACATTTCTGACGTCAGAAGCATTCCTTGAGGTTTCTTTGATGAAACAATCGGAGCGACAGAATACGTCAGTTTATCATTTTCACAGCCGATTTCAATAACCGAAATGGTATTCCACGTCGACTGAGCAAAAAAAGCTGACAAGGGTTCAATCAGAATTCGTTCCAAACTTCGCTGCGTTTGTCTGGCTCCATATTTGGAGTCGTGCCCCTGTTGAATTAACCAGTCTAACGCTGCTGGAGAAATTGACAGAAGCGCTTTACGCTTTTGAAATCCCTCTCTGGAACTGATTTGATCTATAAACTTTCTGGCGATAAGCTCCAGTTCGGAATTCCCTAACCGATTAAACGGAACGACTTTATCCAGACGGTTAATAAATTCCGGTCTGAAAAAACGTTCCAACGCCTTGAAATAAATACCCCTGTCGTTTTGACTCAGATCTCCAAAACCGGCAAAGCGTCCGGCTTTATTCGCTCCCAAATTGGACGTAAGAATAATAAAGCAATTCTTGAATGAAGTCGTTCTTCCTTTGCCGTCGGTTAACCGTCCTTCGCCGAGAATTTGTAACAACAAGTCGTGGAAAGCAGGATGCGCTTTTTCAATTTCATCAAAAAGAACAACGCTAAACGGCTCAAACCGCACAGCATTGGTCAACGTTCCGTCGCGCCAGGCAGAACCAACAAGCTGCGAAACCGCTTCGGAAGAATTCAATTCGTTACAGTCAAAACGTAAAAAATGACTGTCGTTTTTATAAAGAAACCGGGCAACAGCCTTTGCGGATTCTGTTTTTCCAACGCCGGTTGGCCCCAAAAAGAGCATCGTGGCTGCTGGACGCCCCGGATCTGACAAGAGAGCCTGAAATTTAAGCGTCCAGTTCGTTAACGCTTCAATAGCCTCTTCCTGACCAACAATCTGTTCAGAAAGATACTTTTTGATTTCCTTATAGTTGGGGCTGAGGTCGTTCTTTAAAAGTGGGAAATTGACGCCTGCGAGCGATAAAAGACGGTCTTGAACGTTACTCGAAGGACTGTCTGCTATCTTGTCAAGACATTTACAGACGCTTCCGGGAACGCCGCCGTTTGGATTCATCCAGGCAATCAGCTGACTCATATACGGAATGCGCTCAAAAGGATATCCCTCTTTAATGTTAATATTTTTCCAATCTTGAATCTTGCTGATATAAAGGCGCAGCTGTTCATCGGCGCTTAATTCAGGCATTGTCAGGATTTCAAACTGATTGACAAAAGAACGGTTGCGATCTCGAAGTTTAACCAGTTGAGTTGGAGTAATTCTGGAGATAACGCGAATTTTCTTATCTTTCAAATAGTACAATAGCGCATCTGAAATGCTAAGCTTGCTGTTTTCCGACTTGCCCAGTTCAGTTAAATCCATCAACGATTCAAAATATAGAATCAGGTCCCTCATAGCGGCCCATGAAAATATTTTTTCAGCACGAGCTTCCCACTGACCAACGCGGGACATGCCTGAAATAATGTCTGAACCTCTTAATTTCCAGACTTTTAATATATGCTGTTCCTGTTTATTTCGACAAGATAAAATATTGTTCTCGTTCAATGTGTAATTGATGTTGCGCTGGAAAGTGCGAAGAACGGTTTCAATTGCAAGTGAACGGCCTGACAATTCCGGACCAACAATCAAAACGCATTTTCGATGCTTCTCGTCAGTTATAGCTTCGTATATCCGATCATAAAACGCAAGCAGTTTGTCGTTGGCTGGAACAGGAACATATTTATAGTCTTCTGAAAAAGCCAGTTCGTCATAGGAATTGGGTTGATAATCAATTGGTTCAGCAACCGAATCATGTCTATCGCTGCGGGGGTTCCCCTCTCTTGGCAAACTTCTGCTGCCCCATCTGTAAAACATTTTTTCTTTAATAGAGACGTCAATCAAGCGAATAAAAAAGTTATGCGTTTCAGAAAAACGCTCTGTCAGGCGTTTTACCATTTGTGCAAATTCTTCTTTTGAGGAGTTTTTACTTTCCCTCTGCAGCCAATACTGAAAATAACGCTCTACTGTTTCGAGAGAAAGCTCAGCGTCTTTGTGCATATAGCGGAATTGATCTAAAAAGGGACAGTATAAAAAATGATTTTTTCCCTCTGACCAGTTCACTATTGGCAGCTGTATATTTATAGTGTGGCTGTGAAACTCAGTTCGGATATGAAAGCTATTAATATGAAAGAACGGCAAAGCGAGCAATTGACTCAATTCAATTGCGTCATCCTTTTTGACAAGGTTGGCAGCTACTTTAGCGAATTCCTCTTTAATCTTGTTGAGAACCTTCCATTCAGAAGAGCTGCTGCTCTGTATGCGCGGGTAAAACAAAACCAGAGCTGTATAAGACGAATCGCTTTTTCTGACCAAAACGGGAATCAATCGGTTCATTTATTTATCCTTTTCCAACAAATCGTTGTAAATATAATTGACGACATAATTACTGAAATAGCTTTTAAGACTGTTAATCTCAAATGGAATTCGGTTTGACCGTTCCTGTTGACATGAAAATGAAAAAACTTTTCCTGACGAGTATTCTTTGGGAAGGCTTGAGGACGCAAATCGGAATTGAAAAGCGCTGTCGCTCCCATCCAGTTGAGTCCAGCGAACGCCGTCAGGAAGTTTATTTTGACATTGCTCGCCAGGATATACATCAATAAATGCGCTTCGTTTTGTTACTCTGCTAATCTTTTTGCCTCCATTTTTGCCGTTCTTTTCGTCATTCTTTTCAATTGTCTCAATTCCTCTTAAAGAATGAAATCCTTCAAGCGATTTTAACAGAGCGATGGAATAACGATCGCTGGTTTCAAGAATGAGCGCATTATACCCCAAATCAGGAGCGTCGTCTTTGAAAACATCCTCCATAATATCAGGATTGTATTCCTGTATTAAATACTCAAAGGAAGGCGTTGAAGAACTCTGTTTGCTCTCGCGTTTGTGTGAGTCGTTTTCCGATATTAAATGTTCTGGAAACTGAGAAAGCCTTCGAAACTTTTCTTTATTATTTTCAAAATGAAATACGCCTTCCGCGTCAATCCAGTTATATGTGGAAGCGGATGTGCAATAATTGTCTAAATACTTTTGTATTTTAGAAGCGTTTTTGTTAAACAGACACGATTCTTTAAGAGAACCTTTTGGAATGAGAGCCTTGAACAATAAATCAAAAAATAAAAGAATAGAGGGGGAGTCTCCGATTATGTATGCGATGTAACTCGAATTCTTTTTGATTTCATGTTTGTAAAAGAACAAGTCTTTTAGCAAGTCAATCCATTGTTTTTCAACGTCAGCAAGTTCACCTTCAGACGATTGAGTTTCTGAAACGCGGCGTGCAAACCGTTCTTTTGACGTCAAATAATCAAAAACCATATCGTTTTCCAATGATAACGCTTTTTTTCGAATCTGATGCAGGCGACTTAAAATATCTTTGTTGGATTTTTGTTTCATTAACATCTGCTGAGAAACAGATGGTTTCAAATCCGGGATGCTTGATTGCAAAAGCAGATCCTGATAAAGGACGTCTGACCGGAGACGCTCCAAAAAATCGCAGTTATAAACAGAATCGACGTTCTGGACAAAAGAACGATATTTTTGCATCTGCTCCGCCGTCTGTTTAGCAGAGACTGCCGGTAAATCTGAATCCAAATCCTGCGAAGTTGATTTAACTGTAATACTAAACAGTTTTTCCGGTTTGACGGAATGCGCCGAAACGTGAATCTTTTTTTCAGGAAGAGAGAAATGTACGTCATAAGGGAGGTTTGCGTTTCGTTTTGCCATCGCTTCCGCCAAGGGGTGCAAAATGTACATTTCAACAGTTCTTCGTAACGGTCTGGCTCCAAACTGAGGCGAGTATCCCAGTTCGACAAGCTTGTCAATAACCGATTCCTCATAAGAGATGTTTAAATGGCGCCATTGAACCCCTAATCGACGATTGACGCTCTCGAATTCCAAATTGAGAATTTGACGCAAAACAGGTTTGGACAACGGGCTAAACGGAACGATGCGGTCTATTCTGTTAAGCAGTTCCGGTCGAACATGTTTCGCTACGGATTCTATAAAATGCTTTTGAGTTGAATACTGTTGAGACTGCTTCATTGCCAACGTGGATTTCCCATACGTATCCATTCCCAGATTGGAAGTCAAAATAATAACGCAGTTGGTAAAAACAGCCAAACGTCCCTGGGCGTCGGTCAAACGCCCTTCGCCCATGACCTGTAAAAACATGTCAAAAACACACGGATGAGCTTTTTCAAATTCGTCCAGCAGTACAATCCCAAACGGCTGAGCGCGAACCTGAGACGTCAGTATGCCTTCGCCGTCATTGAGATCGTTAATCAATCGTCCTGCCGTTGCCGGATCTGAGTATTCGCTCATATCCAAACGAATCATGCGGCTCGGATCGCTGTAGAGATATTCTGCCAAAGCTTTTGCCATTTCAGTTTTGCCAACTCCAGTCGGACCAACAAACAACAGAGTTGCGATAGGGCCCGTTTGTCGAGTCAGTCCGGTTTTAACCGTTTCCAGCAGCTCTACAATCGTATCGACAGCGTTGACGTCGTTATTATCATTGCCGTCTTTATCAAATGTTCCGTCTTGACCGATCACGCGAGAAGTAAAAAAATTCTTTGCTTCCGATTTATCAAATGGGATTGCCGGATCCAAAAGGAATTTTGGCAGCCCGGTTTGAAGAGTGAAGAAATCTATGACGTCGCTTTTATTAATTTCCTTTTTGCCAATACATACGTTCTTTGACAAGAGTAAATCCAGGAATTTTACTGCAGCTCCGGGAAGGTTCTCGTAAGCAGAATATTTTTGGTATAATTGAGAAATTGTGGATAACGCTTCGTCGGAAATTTTAATGTTGGAGTAATTCTTGGCGTTTTTCCTTAAAATCTCATTAGTCAACGCGCTGTTGGCAGGGTCAAGCTTGATAACGTCAAACAATTGAATCAGTTCCGGTTTCGACTTTTCCAATTCCGCAAACTGTTCATTATTGCACTCTACGACAACGCCCAACTCCTTCTTCTCCAAATGAGGAACCAGATAGTCTGCAAGGCTGATTGGATGCTTAAAATACGTTCCGACTTGAGCCAGTTCCCACAAGTTGCCCAAATAATACACGCCATGTTTTTTACGGGCAAATGCGACAACGTTTTCCAGACGAGTGTCCGGCTGGCTATCAAAATCACAGGGATCAATCCCTCCCAGTATAATTGGAGTGGTGTAATAACAGGGGCAATCGTTTTGGATGCAAATTCTGGAGAAATAATTCCACAAAGACGTTTTTCCAACTCCGGGTTCGCCGACTATCAAAACGCTTATAGGCTGTTCGAGGAACAGACTTTCTTTCATGCGTTCCGCCTGTTCTTCCATACCGGTAATCTGAGAGAACCTGGAGGAATCAGATTTGTCTAAAGCCGTCAGACTGTCACAAAATAATTCATGTCTATATCTTATGAAGTCATAGTCATGTTCGAATTGTTTGAAAGGAGAAGGCATTTCAAACGTGAATTGCTTAACGTCAAAAGACGTAATGCGTCCGATCTCTAAAAGAAGGCTTTTCCAATCTCCTTTTGTATAGCCATAGACAGCCTTTTTGATTTCGTTATGAATCAACTCTTTTTGAAATGCGGCGTCGTCTGAACGTTTGACTTGTATGTATTGCTCAATCAGAGGAATCCAAAGAACGTAAAATTCGTCATATTCGAGGGAAATCAAATAGTAAACAGTAATTGGAAACAGCGTTTGATCCTGATTGAATTTTTCGCGAATGATTGCATTTACAGGAAGCTCAAGTATCGTTTTGTCGAAGCGTGGACAACTCGCCTGATGAAGCCAGAACGTTTCTGGAGTCATATAAAACGGAGATTCGTCATCATCAATTGAAAACATGTTCATTCGAAGAAAGTAACGCATATTCTGTTCAAAAGACTGATAACTCTCGAAATGAGTAATGCTTCCCAACGAAGGCCACGAAGGGCATTGATACCTGACTAAACCGTTTGAGAAAAAAGAAAAGGTAAACGTCAGCGTGATTTTAACCAGACTCATGTGTAAACGCTATGAACAAGGGTGTATTCTAATTATTATGATATTCTATTGATACTGTGTTTTCGTAACGCTTTGGACAATGGCGGCGCCTTTGGGGGCGCCGCGCTATCCGATACAAACGTTACAAGTCAGGCTTATTCGCCCAAGACTTCTTTGACAAACGGTTCGACGGAATCCGCCCAGACGTTGTACTGAGCCGGAGCCGGGTGAAGAAGGTCTGGCATGACTTCCTTGGTCAAGACCTTGTCGGGGGTGAGGAACTTGTCGTTGAAGTTGAGGAATGTAACGCGTTTGCCGTCGCACAGGGCAGGAAGACCAGCGTTGATCTCGTTGACCTGTTTGCGGAACCCGTCGTTTTCATCCGCTCCGCGCGGGAAAACAGCCAGAAGCAGAACTTTCGTTTCCGGCCATTTTTCGCCCAGCTTTTTGAGAATGGCGCGAATGCCTTCAATCGTCTC
>JAEEGL016781597.1_pt1 | contig 10734 bp, 9 predicted proteins | sample 9134231 | NCBI WGS metagenome assembly JAEEGL01 (sample SAMN16246548, study PRJNA631951) | gut metagenome | biome: gut microbiome; feature: rumen; material: fiber-attached | host: Bos | place: Iran: Karaj | collected 2018-10 | reverse complement strand
CTTCTCCCGCATGCCGATGCCCTGTGTGCGCGTGGCGGCGATCGTGGTGTCCGAGATCATCGAGAGGTTGTCGCCGAACATCGCTCCGCCTACCACCGCGCCGATCGTGAGCGCGGGGGAGAATCCCATCGGGCCGGTGAGCCCGGCGGCGATGGGCGTGACGGCGGCGATCGTGCCGCAGCTCGTGCCGATGGCGAGCGAGATGAGGCACGAGACGACGAACAGGCCCGCCAGCATCAGATTCGAGGGGATGGCCGCCTGCGCGAGCGCGACGGCGGAGTCCACGGCGCCCGACCCCTTCGCCACGGTGGCGAACGCGCCGGAGAGGATGAAGATGAGGCACATGAGCATGATGTTCGTCTCGCCCATGCCGCGCGCGTAGCGGTCCACGCGCTCCGCGAGCGGACGCCCCCGCCCGAACACGAGCGCGGCGGCGGACGCCACGAGGAACGCGATGATGATCGGCACGCGGTAGAAGTCATGCGCCCAAAGCGACAGCCCCAGGTAGAAGGCGGCGAAGACAAAGAAGGGAACGAGCGCGCGGGCGCGCGGCTCAGACGCAGGGGATATGTCCTGTTCGTTCATGGGACGCGTATTTTACACGATTCCCGCGCATTGCGCAAAACATCGGCGCGGAGATTTGGTATACTTGCAGGCGTTTCAAGGAGACAACAGCCATGGACATGACAGCGACATTCAAGAAGGCCGGGATCATCCCGGTGATCGTGATCGAAGATGCGGCGAAGGCGGTGCCGCTCGCGCAGGCGCTCGTGAAGGGCGGGCTGCCGGTGCTGGAGGTGACGTTCCGCACGGCGGCGGCGGCGGCGGCGATCGCCGCCATCAAGGCCGAGGTGCCCGAGGCCGTCGTGGGGGCGGGCACGCTCCTCACGCCGGACATGGTGAGGGCCGCGGTGGCCGCGGGGGCGGCGTTCGGCGTCGCGCCCGGGTTCGATCCGGCCGTCGTGGCGGCGGCCAAGGAGGCGGGTCTGCCGTTCTGCCCGGGCATCGCCACGGCGAGCGAGCTCTCGCAGGCGCTCACGGCGGGCGCGAAGATGGTGAAGTTCTTCCCGGCCGAGGCGGCCGGCGGCGTGAAGATGATCAAGAACCTCCTGGGCGCGTTCCGCTTCACGGGCGTCACGTTCATGCCCACGGGAGGCATCAACCTCGCGAACGTCTCCGACTACCTCGCCGTGCCGGAGATCGTCTGCTGCGGCGGCACCTGGGTGGTGCCGAAGGACGCGCTCGCCGCCGGCGACTGGGCGGCCATCACCAAGCTCGCCGCTGATGCGGCGAGCTTGGTGGGTAAAAGGTGAAGGTGAAAGGTGAAGACCACTAGCCACTAACCACTAACGCCATTTATGGTATAATCCACTTGCACACTTCAAGGTCAAGGAGACAGAGACGATGAAATTGACGAACGAACAGCTGAAGCTGGCGGCGGACACGATCCGGTGCCTGGCCGCGGACATGATCGAAAAGGCGAAGAGCGGACATCCCGGCGCGCCGCTCGGGCTGGCGGACCTCGCCGCCTCGCTGTGGCTGAAGTTCCTGAACGTGGACCCGAAGGACGCCGCGTGGCACAACCGCGACCGGCTCGTCTTCTCCGGCGGACACGGCTCCGCGCTTGTCTACTCGCTCTTCCACCTCGCCGGCGTGGGCGACCTGAAGCTCGACGAGCTCAAGACGTTCCGCCAGGTGGGCTCGCGCTGCGCCGGGCACCCCGAGCGCAACGTCCTTCCCGGCGTGGAGGTGACGACGGGACCGCTCGGACAGGGCCTTGCGATGGCCGTGGGCATGGCCGTCGCCGAGCGCATGGAGGCCGCGCGCGACAACGTGGAGAACTTTCCGGTCGCAGACCACCGGACGTGGTGCTTCTGCGGCGACGGCGACCTGGAGGAGGGCATCTCGCACGAGGCCTGCTCGCTCGCCGGCTGCCTGAAGCTCGACAAGCTCGTGGTGATCTACGACGACAACGGCATCACCATCGAGGGCAACACCAAGCTCGCGCTCGCCGACGACGTGAAGCTCCGTTTCGAGGGCTACGGCTGGAAGGTGCTCGCCTGCGACGGACACGACTTCGACGCCATCGACCGCGCCTACCGCAAGGCGATGAAGGTGACGGGCCAGCCCGTCCTCATCGTCGCGAAGACGCACATCGGCCAGGGCGCGCCGACGAAGCACGACACCGCGGACGTCCACGGCGCGCCGCTCGGCCAGGAGGAGCTGATCGGCCTCAAGCGCGCGCTCGGCTTCGATCCCGTGAAGACCTTCGAGGTGCCGGGCGACGTGTACGACTGGTTCGAGGACCGCGGCGCGGCGTGCCACCGCATGAACTTGCGCTGGAAGAAGCTCGTCAAGGACTGGGCGGCGGCGAATCCGGAGAAGGCGGCCGCGCGCGACGCCGCGCTGCGCAACGCGCTTCCCGCCGACCTCGCCGCGAAGCTCCCGTCGTTCGATCCCGCCAAGCCTGTCGCCACGCGCGCCGCGTGCGGCACGGTGATGAACGCCCTCGCGGCGGCGGTGCCGAACCTCGTGGGCGGCAGCGCCGACCTCGCGCCCTCTAACAAGACCTACCTCAAGGGCCTCGGCGACATCGCGGCCGGCGCCTTCGCGGGCCGCAACTTCCACTTCGGCATCCGCGAGCTGGCGATGACGTCCATCGTGAACGGCATCGTCGCGCACGGCGGGTTCCGCGCGTTTGGCGCCACGTTCTTCGTGTTCAGCGACTACTGCCGCCCGGCGATCCGCCTCGCGGCGCTGATGGAGATCCCCTCGCTCTTCGTGTTTTCGCACGACTCGTTCTACGTGGGCGAGGACGGTCCCACGCACGAGCCGGTGGAGCAGCTCGCCGCGATGCGCGCGATGCCGAACGTGGCCGTGTTCCGTCCGGCGGACGCGAACGAGACCGGCGCCGCATGGCTGGCGATGCTGGCGCGCAAGGACGGGCCTTCCTGCATCCTCACCACGCGCCAGAACCTGCCGATCCTCGATGGCGTCACGCCGGAGAAGGTGGCGAAGGGCGCGTACGTGATCTGGGACAACGGACCGATGCCGGAGGTGATGTTCATCGCGTCGGGCTCGGAGGTGGCGCTTTGCGTCGATGCCGCGAAGAAGCTGGCCGACCTCGGCCGCACGGCTCGCGTTGTCTCGATGCCGTGCCGCGAGCTCTTCGAGGCACAGCCGCTTTCCTACCGCGAGAGCGTGATCCCCGGCACGTGCGAGAAGCGTGTGATCGTGGAGGCCGGCGTGAAGTTCGGCTGGGAGCGCTACCAGATCAACTCGGCGACCACGCGCTACGTGACGCTCGAAAAGTTCGGCGCGTCCGGCCCCTACAAGGAGCTGGCGGCCGAGTTCGGGTTCACGGCGGACAACGTGCTCGCCAAGGCGCGCGAGCTTATCTGACGGCGCGGCGCGCCGGTCAGATCGGCGTGTTCGTGCTCAACAGCGAGTTCGAGTGCGCGTGGGTGATGGCGATCGCCAGCGCGTCCGCGGCGTCGTTCTGCGGCAGCTCCTCCAGCCCGAGGAGCGTCTTCACCATGCGCTGCACCTGTTCCTTCTCCGCGAGGCCGTTGCCGCATACCGCCATCTTCACGCGGCGCGGCTCGTACTCGTAGATGGGCAGCCCCGCGTCGGCCGCCGCCGTGATGACGGCGCCGCGCGCCTCGCCCAGCACGAGCATCGTGCCGGCGTTCTTGCCGTAGATGACGCTTTCGATGGCGACCACGTCCGGCGCGTATTGCGCGATCAGCTCCGCGACGCGCGCGTGGATCGCGCGCAGGCATTCCGAGAGCGGCAGCTTCGGCGCGTTGCGGATGCGTCCCGCCTCCGGCGAGCGCATGCGCGAGCCTTCCGTCACCAGCACGCCGTAGCCCGAAGATCGCAGAGATGTGTCTATTCCTAAGATTGTCATGGCCTATACGAGTATCCCGCTCCGTGCATTGTTACGATCCTGCGTCCGTCTGCGCCGAGCTTTTCGCGCAGACGCCAGATGGCCTGGTCGATCGAGCGCGTGGTGCCGGCGTACTCGCCGTCCCACAGGAACTCGATCAGCGCCTCGCGGCTGACGGACTCGCCGGCGTGTTCCACGAGGTATTTGAGGATCTTCACCTCGCGCGGCGCGATCGCCTGCTCGCGACCGCGCGCGCTGATCAGGCGAAGGCGGACGCCGTCGACGCGGTGCGAGCCGATCATGAACGATGCGCCGAGCGAGGACGCGGGCTGCTCCGGCATGCTGGCCGCGATCGCGCCCGCGCGGCGGAGCGCCGTGCCGATGCGCGCCAGCAGCTCCCGCGTCCCCACCGTCTTGTCGATGTAGTCGTCGGCGCCTCGCTGCAGGCCGCGCACGCGGTCGGGCTCGGCGTTCTTCGCGGTGAGCATCAGGATCGGCACGAGCGGATCCTTCGCGCGCATCTCGGCGCAGACGGCGTAGCCGTCGCGGCCGGGCATCATCACGTCGAGCAGCACGAGGCTGGGCCGCTTCGCCGCGAAGGCTTCGAGCGCCTGCAGGCCGTTCTCCGCCTTGCGAACGGCATACCCCTCGTCCGTCATCACTTCCACAAGCGTCTCGCGGTACGGCTTGTCGTCCTCCACGATCAGTATCTCGGCCATTACGTTTCCTCCGGCAGTTCAAGCGTAAAGATGCTGCCGCCGCCCGGGCGCGCGGCAACGGTCACGTCTCCGCCCAGGTCGCGCGCGAAGCACCGCGCGAGGCAGAGTCCGATGCCCGTGCCGCCTGTCGTGCGCGTCAGGTCGTTGTCGATGCGATAGAAGCGTTCGAAGATGCGCTCGCGCTGGTCGGGCGGGATGCCGTCCCCGCGGTCGGCCACCGTCACGCGGGCCCAGCCGCCGGCGTGCGCCACCTCGATATCCACGCGGCCTTTCGCCGCCGCGTACTTGGCCGCGTTGTCGAGGAGGTTGCGGATGATCTGCCGCACGGCGTCGGGGTCGGCATTGACGCGGACGTCTCCGTCCGCGAGCTTGACGCCGAGCCCGTCCGGCGGAAAACGGTCGCGCAGCGCCGTGGCGGCCTCGTGCGCGACTAGGTTGAGGTCGAACACGCCGCGCGCGTAGCGTCGCGTGCCTTTCCCTGTCCGCACCAGGTCGAGGAGGTCATCCACCTGCCGGATCACCTCGCCGTTCTCGTCGGCGATCGACTGGTAGGCTGCCTGCAGCTTCTGGGGGTCGGTCACCTTGCCCGCGAGCAGGCGCTCCGTCTTCATGCGCACGACGGCGAGCGGGATCTTCAGCTCGTGGGAGAGGTTGTCGATGAACGTCGTCTTGCGGTCGGATTCCATGCGCGCGAGCTGCGCCGCGCGCACGAGCTGCCACAGGAAGAAGAGGAGGATCATGAAAAGGAGGGCGATGATGCTGAAACCCACCTTGAACAGGTTGCCGGGGTTGCTTCCGGTCAGGTTGTCGCGGAGGTCGACCTCCAAGGCCGCCACCTCGCCGCCGCCGAGGCGCGCCCACGCGACGGCGATGTCCGCGTTGTTGGAGACGGGCGCGGTCCAGCCGCGCGGGGCCGAGAGGCTCGTCGTGCCGACCGCGTGCCACCGGGCATTGGTCGGGAATGCGTCGCGCACGGCGTCCGAGACGCCATCCTGCCACGTGACGCCTTCTCCCCTCTTCCACAGGAAGATGCCCTTCACGCGCTCCGCCCTGTCGGCCCGCAGATTGGTCAGGGCCTTGGTCCGGGTGGGCAGGTACTTCGCGTCCTTGAGCGTGCCCTGGACGTTCTGCGCGAGCGTCGCCATGTATTCGCCGCGAATCTCGCGCCAGCGCCTGATGCCCTCCTGCTGGCGCCTGGCCTCCCCGGACAAATACAGCACCCCGCCGCCCGCAAGCGCGAGCGCCAGCAGGGCGGTAAGGGCGAGGTATAGTTTCAGGTCCCTGTTCACCGAACGCGATTATAGCAAACCGGACCGTCCTCCGCCACCCTCCCCGAACTCAAATTGGCAGTCTTTCCGCCTTCACCCGCCACCTTCTTTGTGCTATAATTCTCTCACAAACGGAGATTAGAATCATGGTTGAGTTTTTTGCAAGTTCGCTCGTCGACGGTTTCCTCAAGTCGAGCTTTATGGGCAAGGGCATCGTGCTCGTGCAGCTGGCGACGTCCATCGTGATGGTGGCGGCCGTCATCGGCAAGTGGCGCCAGCTCGTGACCGCCGGTCTCATGACGCGGCGCATCGGCCGCGACGTGATGGGCGGCCGCGAGGTGCTGGAGTACTACACCGCCCGCCACGACAGCACGCATTCCGCGATCGAGAACATCTACACCTCCACCTGCGAACGCCTGCTGCGGCTCTTTACGCCGGACGTGCGCACGATGCTCGTGGGGCGCCAGCCGGGCGCGACCGCGATCGCCGCGCTCACGGCGAACGAGATGGGCCTCGTGAAGGCCCTCTGCGAGCATGTCCTCGAGGAGGAGGAGATCCGCCTTGAGAAGGGCATGGGGCTCATCTCCACCGTTGTCGCCCTCGCGCCGATGCTCGGCCTGCTCGGCACCGTGTGGGGCGTGCTGGACGCGTTTGCGGACATGGGCGCCGCCGGCACGGCCACGATCGCCACGATGGCCCCCGCCATCTCGTCCGCCCTCGTCACGACGGTCGTCGGCCTGCTGATCGCCATCCCCGGCGTCGCGCTCCATTCGAACCTGTCCTCCAAGCTGCGCGACCTGATGTCCGACCTCGAAGGCTTCGCGGACGACCTGATGGGCCGCATCGCCCTCGAATTCCAGGGGAGGAGCGCCTGATGAGCCGACGCAGCAGACGCGGCGCGCGCACGGGCGTCGGGAAGGCGTCGATCGACATGAACTCGCTGATCGACCTCACCTTCCTCCTGCTCGTCACGTTCATCCTCACCATCCCCGCGCTCGAGCAGGGCATCTCCATCATGCTCCCGCGCGCGAAGACGGACCTCTTGCCGAACAAGAACAACAAGGCGAACACGATCACGCTCGACGTCAACCACAAGATCTTCTTCAACGACATCCCCACGACGCTCGACGCGCTGGAGGAGACGTTGAAGGGCAAGGTGGCCGAGGACCCCGACGTGCCCGTCCTGGTGCGTGGCGACGAGCGGCTGGAATACGGCGAGGTGATGGACGTCGTGAAGGTCGTCTACAAGTGCCAGGTCCACAAGATGGCTTTGGTAACAGTAGAAAAATGAAGCTTGAAAAGTTGGAGAAAATTCGTAATGTCGCAAGTCGAACAGGATGTCGGTCGTCGAATGTCGAATGTCCTAACCACTAGCCACTAGCCACTAACCACTAAAATGCAACTCGGAACGTACATGGAAAGGCCAAAGGCCGGGGGCGGCGTGCTGACGGCGCGCACGCTCGGCTACGCCTTCGCCATGCACTTTGCCGCGTTCCTCTTCTTCTGGGGCGTGGCCAAGATCATGTTCCGCGCGCCCGACGTGATCATCCCCATCGACATGACGATCGTCCCGCCGTGGGCCGAGCAGACGGACGATCCCGACCCCGACCCCAATCCGCCGCCGAAGCCGGAGGAAGTCAAGCCCGAACCCAAGCCGATCAAGCCGCCGGAATCGGAGAAGATCGAGCAGCCGAAGGTCCCGGCCGTGGAGCAGGTGAAAGAAAAGCCTAAGCCAAAGGAAAAGCCCGACTTCCGCAAGGACGCCAAGCTCATCAAAACTCCGCCGAAGCCGAAGGAGAAGCTCGACCTGCGCAAGAACGCGAAGAAGGTGGACGCGCCGCCGATGAAGAAGACCGGTAAGGCCACCGCGGCGGACAAGCCGCTGACGGCTGCGGAGTTCATGAAGAAGATGAACGAAGGCTACCGCATCGGCGCGCGCAACCAGCTCGCCACGAGCGAGGAGCAGCGGTGCTTTAGCTTGATCAGGCAGGCGATCACGCGCGAGTGGGACAAGGAGTCGTTCAAATGGTATCACGGGCTTGAGCCGCTGCAGGTCTTGCTCAAGCTGGGCGCAGGCGGCAGGGTGCTTGGCTTCACCATCCTCAAGGGCAGCGGCGACGCGGACGTGGACAGAACCGCGCGCAGCGCGCTCAACCGCCTCAAGTCGATACCTGGTCTTTCCGCTACCTTCCTCGAGCACTTCCCCGAAGTCGCGCTAGTCATGGAGCCGACGCAGGGCCAGTGAATGTTGATGAGCCTATAGCTCCACTACCATCTACCAACTATCATCTACCAACTACCAACCAAGAGGCCGACATGCTACTGACAAGACGATCCTTCATCGAAACGACCGCCGGAACCGCCGCCGCTTTCGCGGTGCCTGGATGCGCCACCGCCGCCCTAGACGTGGGCGCGCCAGTGGAGATACTGGCGAAGACGCACTTCGCGAAGCCGGGCGCGAAGCTCCGCATGGGCTTCATCGGCTCCGGCGGACGCGGCGGCGCGAACCTCAACGAGTTCTTCAATCTCGGCGAGGAGATCGTGGCGCTTTGCGACGTGGACGCCACCCGCCTCGACGCGGCCGCGAAGAGGGTCGCCTCGCGCTGCCCGAAGGCTCGCCGCTACCGCGACTGGCGCGACTTGCTCGACAAGGAGAAGGACCTCGACGCCGTGGTCGTCTCCACGCCCGACCACATGCACGCCGCCGCCGCCATCGCCGCCATGAAGCGCGGCCTGCACGTCTACGTGGAGAAGCCGCTCGTGCGCACCTTCTTCGAGGCCGAGCGCTTCCGCAAGGTCGCGGAGGCTTGCGGCGTCGTCACGCAGATGGGCAACAACGGCAACGGCACCGACGGACAGCGCCGCAACATCGAGATTCTCCAGAGCGGCGTCCTCGGCGAGATCTCGGAGATCCACGTCACCACCGACCGTCCAATCTGGCCGCAGGCCCTCAACCGTCCCGAGGGGAGCGACACCATCCCTGACACCTTGGACTGGAACCTCTGGCTAGGCGTCGCTCCGAAGCGTCCCTTCAAGAAGAACGTCTACCACGCCTTCAAGTGGCGCGGCTGGTTCGACTTCGGCACGGGCGCGATGGGCGACATCGCGTGCCACGCCATGAGCTTCTTCTGGCGCGGCCTCGCGCTGGAGCGCGTCATCTCCGTGGAGACGGTGAAGACGACGCCGAAGTTCTCCGAGACGTACCCCGCCGCGACGACCGTCAAGCTCGTCGTCACCTCGGCCCGCCAGAAGAAGCCCGTCGAGATCTACTGGTACGACGGCAAGACCGGCCCCGACGAGGCGACAGCCCGCCGCCTGACGGACGGCGTGATGTCTTCTCTCGGCGGCTCCACGATCGTCGGCGCGAACGGCGTCTTCCGCGGCGGCACGCTGATGATGAAGGGCGAGCGCAAGTTCGTCCGCTGGCAGGACCATCCCGCCACGCGCGACCTGCCCGTCACGCTCCCGCGCGTGAAGAACCACCACTGGGAGTTCGCCGAGGCCGTGCGCGGCGGCGCGAAGCCGTTCTCGCACATCGACCATTCCGTGCCGCTCACGGAGGCCGTCCTGCTCGGCTGCATCTCGCAGCGCGTGGCCGGCAAGCTCGACTGGGACGCCGCCAAGGGACGCTTCTCCAACAGCGAGGAGGCCAACGCCCTCCTCGTGCCATACGTCCGTCCCGGATGGGAGATCGGCTGACGGCTCGACCCACGCAAAAGGAGTCCACCATGCCGATCAACCTCTCGCGCGTCAACATCTCCCTCGCCCAGTTCCAGGCCATCTCGTCGGGCAAGTACAACGCCGGCGAGGTTAGGCTTTCCGGAGAGACCTCGCTCGCCAAGATGAACAACCACGTTCACCTGCGAAGGAAGAACGTGGAGACGATCTCGCACGAGGAGACGTTCACCATCAAGGAGGCATTCGTGCGCGCGCTCGCAAACAGCGGCGTGGGCGCGGACGCGCTGAACGCCATCCGCCGCGAGCTAGGCCTCTCGCCCGACGGCAAGGCGGACCGGACGCTGGCGGAGCGCAGCATAAAGCCCCTCTCCCGCCAGCAGATACGCGAGATACTGGACCGCAACGCCGCCGCGATCAACGCCGCGAAGGGTGCCGGCACGATCGTCACGGACGCGCAGATGCACAAGGGGGCAAAGGCGGCAGAACATGCCGCCGTGAGAGACGAAACGAATGCCGCGCTCGCCGGTTCGCGCAAGCTGTCGTCGTCCGTGGACATCACGCGCGCCCAGACGCTCATCAGCGGCAACGTGGAGTTCCAGACGAGCGAAGAGCGCAAGGAGCTGCTCAAGCTGGCAAAAGCCCAAAAAGCTGTCATCTTGTCGACGTCCGGCGGCAAGCCGGCCACCGCCCCCAACGGAACGATCGGACTTCTCCTCGGGCCAGCCGAGAACATCCTCTCCGCAACGCTGGGACTCGGCATGAGCGAATCCGACTACGTCGACAAGCTTGACGAGATGATCTTGCGGCTGAAATACGGCGACGAGCCGGCCGAGGAGGACCTGTCCGCCCGCGCGGAGTTCGAAGCGCTGCCGGACGACGCCGCGCGCATCGCGTGGCTCGACAAGCTATCCACCCGATCTGCCGAGGATGGCCGCAAGGCGCGCGCCGCCGTAGTGCTTCTTCTGCAGGAGCACGGCGTCAACGACTACGAGACGCTCTCGCTTGTCAACAGCATCGGCAATCCCGCAGCCGTCAAGCTCGCCTTCCTGCTCGTCGCCACCGACCGCAACCTCACCGGAGACGCGTTTCGCCAGAGCGCTGACGTCCGGACGTTCACGGACCTGGCGAAGGCGCACCCCGCCGACCTCGACGACGACTCGAAGACGTCAATCCCGGGGCT
>JAEEGL016475304.1_pt1 | contig 10734 bp, 7 predicted proteins | sample 9134231 | NCBI WGS metagenome assembly JAEEGL01 (sample SAMN16246548, study PRJNA631951) | gut metagenome | biome: gut microbiome; feature: rumen; material: fiber-attached | host: Bos | place: Iran: Karaj | collected 2018-10 | reverse complement strand
TTCTGATAGCACTTGGCGGCGTTGATACCACCCTGGGCAGCGATGGAGTGAGCGCGACGGGGCGAGTCCTGAATGCAGAAATTATACACATTGAAGCCCATCTCACCGAGGCTGGCAGCTGCCGATGCACCGGCCAGACCTGTACCTACAACGATGATGTCGAGCTTCAGTTTGTTCTTCGGGTTGACCAGACGCTGATGAGCCTTATATTCCTTCCATTTCTCAGGTACTGGACCTGCGGGAATCTTTGAATCAATAACTTTTGCCATAACTTTAATTTTCGATTTACTGATTTTCGATTTTCATTTTACTTACCGCAGGCAGCAGCGGCATCTTTGCAGCAGTCGACAGCCTGATGGCAGCAGTCGGCAACAGCACCGCCGTCGCAGCAAGCTGCAGCATCGCAGAGCGAAGGAGCGCAACCGAAAGCAAAGGCCAGCACCACTACGAGGAATCCCAGCATGAGCAGTGTGACATAAATCAGGCCGATGACCTTCCAGCGGCAGAGCCATGTCTTGCCACTCCAGCCCAGGGTCTGCATAGCACTCCAGAAGCCGTGGCTGAGGTGGAACCAGATGGCCACAATCCAGATGACGTAGAGCACCACATAGACGGGGCAAGAGAAAGTCTGGATGATCAGCTCAAAGCCGTGTGTCGGGGGAATGGGAGTAGAGATGTGCAACAGTTCTGCGAACATCATGTTGTACCAGAAATTGAACAGGTGCAGCAGCAGTCCGAGTAAGATGATGATGCCCAGGACGAGCATGTTCTTCGATGCCCATTCCACCTTGCCTGCGTTCACCGTTGTGGCCACTTCGTAGCGGTTGTCGCCACGTGCGGTACGGTTCTGCGCCGTCAGGATGAAGGCATAGACGATGTGAATGACGGCCAGAGCGGCCAGTCCCAGAGTAGCAGCCACGGCATACCAGTTGGCGCCGAGCAGTTCGCAGATAGCGTTGTAAGCCTTTCCTGAGAATAGGGCTACAATGTTCATGGCGCAGTGGAACGTCAAGAACAAGATGAGCGCAATGCCAGTGACGGACATTACAACCTTCCTGCCAATAGATGAATTAAATAACCACATAGTTTAGATTTTAAAAATAATTATTATTAAGTATGTATGTGTGCATTTGGGCTACAAAGTTACTGAAAAATTGTGAAACCCGCAAAGGTTTTCGTAAAAATGTGGTAAAATAATTGAAAATGACCAAACGGCTCAAAACATTGCGGAGGCTCCACACCGTTGTGTGAAGCCTCCGCAAAGTGATTTTACGGCGTTTTTATCGCATGATTTTCACGGTTTGACCGTCGCTGAGACGCACAATGTTCAGACCGCGCTGCAAGCTGTTGACCCGTCGCCCGTCGAGGGTATAAACGGCCTCGCAGCGGTTTTCGGCAGCATGGACCTTGCCTATGCCGGAGTCAATATTTGCTGTGGCCATCTTGCTGAGTCCGCCGTATTCGTTCACGGCCTGCACCTGCCACGTGTCGGTTTCTGTGTAGTCATCGAAGCTGGTGCCGGTGGTGAAGCCTGCCACCTCGCCGTTCTTCGTCACGACATAGCAGATGGCGTAGGGCACGGCGCCCCATGTCAGTTTGCCGTTCTCACCCTTCACCACTGGGGCATCGCAGGCCTCGCACATCAGGTCGGGCTGCCAGTTGTCGTTGCCGCTCATCACGTTCTTCACGGTGTAGCGGGCGGCTTCCTCGGCAGTGAGGGTGTTCTTTACGCCAAACACCTCGTGCTTCTGTCCCGTGTTGCTGTCGGTGTAATAATAATAGCTCTCACGTTGGCTGAGGTCCACGGGGTTGCCGTTGGCGTCGGTAGTATTGTATTCGGCCCAGAGTGCGGGCAGTCCGCCCATGGTGTTATACCAGCCCTTGGCGGGAATGTTGACAAAGGTCTGCGTGTTGATGAATACGGTCTTCGGCTGGTTGTGCCAGGGACGTCCCAGCCACACGTCCTTCACGTCGATGCCCCTGCGTGGCCTGATGACATTGTTCTGGAACACGTAGCCCCACTTAACGTCCTGTGCATGGCTGGGAGCGACGATGTATCCGCCGCTGGGTCGGTTGATTTCCAGCGTGTCGCCGTCAAGGTAGACGTTGCCGCTGTTGTAGATGAAGTCCACGGCACCTTCTATGACCGAGTTCTTGATGTAGTGGCGGTTGTTCGATGTGGACGTGGTGATCCATGTGTCCTGGTAGCTGAGCAGCGCCACGCCGTTCATGGCTATGCGGTCGCCCATGGTGTTCAAGGCCAGTGCCTGCGGGCCGTTCAGCTGCTCGTGGCCGTAGCTGTTCTCCATGGTGAGGTTCTCGAAGAAGCAGTTGTCGGCGTTCACCACGACGGTAGCTCCCACGCTGACGTGCACGGCATTGTCGCCTCCGCAGAGCCTGTTGTCAAGGATGACGGTCTTGTCGCGGTTCTGGCCGATGAGGTGGATATAGGGCTTTGTCTTCGGTATGTCGACGTGCTCCTTATACTGGCCGTTCTTGATGAAGATGAGCCAAGGCTTCGTGCGGCCGGTGGGGGCAGCATCGATGGCGGCCTGCACGGTTGAGAAAACAGGTATCTCAGAGGATGAAGAGGATAAAGAGGATGAAGAGGACGAAGAGGACTCATAAGACCCATAAGACCCATAAGACCCATTCCCCCCAGCGTCGACCACAGCGTCGTAGAGGCGGGGCTGGGGCTGCTGGCGCTCCATGGTGGTGAAGGTCAGGGTGAGGCCTTTGGCGGCATTGCCTGAGCGGTCTTCGACGAAGCCGGCGGGCAGGGTAAAGGTGTACTCTGTGCCGTAGCTAAGGCCCATGTAGCTGAAGCTCACCGAGCGACTGCTCCACGTGGTGGCGATGTCGGCCTTCTCGCCGTTGGCGGCAATGAGGGCAGGACCGGCTCCGTCGGGCACTGTGGCGGGCTGGATGCGCTCGTCGTAGCTGATGGTGATGCGGCTTGTGGCACTCACGCCTGTGGCGCCGTTGGCGGGCAGCGTAGCCGTGACTACGGGTGCCACGTCGTCGGCCACCACCTCGGCGGTGCCAAGCACATAGACGTTGCCCACGCCGCTCTCAGAGTGGTCGCAATACTGTAGGCCGTCGAAAGACTTGTCGAAGGCATAGCTCGACGAAAGCTTTTCATCGCCGTCGCCCGTGATGCGCAGACAGACGCTCTCCTGCCCCATGACCGAGGCGGGCAACTCGATGGCGAGCGGCATGATGACGTTGGCCGTCATCGTCCATGTGGCGCCATCGATGGGGCTGAACTCCTTGCCGTCGGTCGATATGAGGGCTTTCCACTGCTTCGAAGCTATGTTCTTGGCCGCCATGTCGGCTGTGAAGGTGGCTGTGGTAAAGCCTTTCGTTGAGAACTGGAACTGCCAGGCGATGTCGGTTGTGTTGTAGCCGTTCTGGTAGAGGCCGTTGATGCCGGCGAGCACCACACCCTCGCGGTTGCGCACCACGGGTGTGCCGCCATCCTTGGTGTAGGCCAGCGAGCCGTCGGCCACCTTCACCACAGCCGACGAGGCGCTGCGCTCGTTGTCCCATGTAAGGTCGGCAGGGAAGGGATAGCCTGAGGTGGAGGGATAGGCGTAATAATTGTTGGCCGAGGCGTCGAACACGGCGATGAAGTCCTGCACCTCATAGTTGGCCACCAGCTCCATGTCGCTGTTGACGGTCAAGACGCGGGTAGCTGACTGCATGTCCATTCCAGATGACGCGGTGGTGAAGGGGTCGGTCCACTGCAGGAACTTCAGGATTTTGCTCTCGTTGGCCTTGGCGGTTATCTCCGTGCCAGCCTCATACTGGTTGTTGTGGTCGTTAGGGGTCAGGGTGATGCTGCCCAGCGTGCGGTCGGCATCGTTGGTGACGCGGGTGGTGACGGTGTAGACGGGGACGCGCTGGAACACGGCCTTGACGGTCTTCTCCTCATTCATCGTCACGATGTAAGAGGCTTCCTGTGAGAGCTGCTGTCCCTCGCCGTCCTGCCACTCCACGAAGCGATAGCCGAAGTTCTTGGTGGCAGTCAGCGTCACCTCGGCGTCCTCCTTATACGCTGCGAGGTCGGGCTCGCGGGTGACGGTGCCCGCCTCGGCAGGCTCTACGATGGTGTTCAGCGTGTATTTCGTCGTTGTAGAACTGCTGCCCACCAGCTGTCCTTCGATGACGATATTCGACAGGCCCATCGTCTTGGTGTTGCCCAGTCCGATGAACGAGAAGTTGAGCTTCATCGGCTCGTCAAACGATGCCACGAGGTTGCTCAGCTCATAGCTGAACTGCATCAGGTCGAGGTTCTTGCCGCTGCGGTTCACGTTGGCCTTCTCGCAGAGCACCTGCTGGTTGCTGCCCGCCTCGGCGCTGACGGTCAGCGTGCCACCGTCGGTGCCGTAGCGGGCGCCCTCAAAAGATACCTTCGTCGGCACAAATTGGTAGCCGTCCTCGGGCGTCAGCGTCAGTGTCAGCGTGTTGTCGGCCGTGGCGGCTCCTGCAAAGGAAGCTCCTGTGCCGTTGTAGATGGCCGTCTGCACGGTCTTCTCATTGTTCTGCCCTGTGTAGGTCGTTGTTCCGTTCATGGTCAGTGCGCTGCCAGCCGTGAACTTCATGGCAGCGAAGCCGGCCTTCATCTCATCGGGCGTAAAGAGGGCTTCGTCGGCTTGGTCAGTGCCGCCCTTGTCGAGCTTGAAGCGGATACTGCCTTCTATGTTCACACCGCCTGCGTTCTTCACCTGTCCGCTCACGGTGACGTCTTTTATACAAATATACTTACCCGTGGCATCGCTGGTGTACCAAGGATAGACGCGCAGCAGCAGCTCCTCGCCTTCCTCCAAGCTGACTACTGGTTGCGCCTCCACGCTGTTCATCGTGTTTGAGGTCATGGAGGTGGGCGCATAGATGGTGGTGCGGTTGCGGAATCCGTCGGTAGAGTAATAGACGTGGCAGCGCATGCCGTTGCCGCCGCGTGCGCCTACGAACATGGTAATATTGTTGATGTCGAGTGTCTGACCTTCGGGGCAGCGCACGCTGAACTGTACGTAACGGCTGGGGTCGTCATCCTCGGCCTTTGTCCATCCGCCGTCGACGTAGGCCAGGGTGCCGTAGTCGGCATTGTTGCCATACTTGGTGAGCATACTGTATGTCACAGAGCCGCCGACGGTGAATCCGTCGGGCACACTGACGGCGTCGTCGTTGGCGGTGAGGGGCCAGGTGACGCTGAAGGGCTCACCGCCGCCCAGCTCGATGACGTTTACCGTGAGAGGCACATCGACGCTCTTGTCGCCCAGTGTGGCGGTGATGGTGCCGGTGAACAGACCGGTGTCGGCCAGCTGCACGCGGGCAAAGAAGGTCTGCACCAACGTACCGTTTTTGTAGTCCACGCTGAGGCTGCTTGTCCAGACCTTCTTGTCTAAAGAAAGCTCGATTCCATCGGTGGATTTTATACTGATGGTGCCTTCTGCAGGCGTCAGTCCGAAGCCGTTCAAGGTCAGCTCTTTCACGGCCGTCTGCCCCTTGTAGCCGTCGCCAAGGTCGGCCGCTGCAGGATTCACCGAGAGGTCGGTAGGCACCAGGATGTTGTCGCTCAGAATGCCTTGCTCTTTCATCAGCTGGGCGCAGAGGCGTGCGGCGAGCAGGGCGCCCGTGGTGTTGTAGTGGGTGTTGTCGCCCTCGTTGAAAAGGGTGGCTTTACATTTCGTCGAGCCATAGCTCTCATACAGTTCTTTAGTGGCGGTGGTCATGTCGATGAATTCCACGCCTAACTCGGTGGCCAGCTGCTGCATGTGGTAGGAGTAGTCCATCGTGTGGTCGTCGGGTCCCACCTTGTTGCCTTCCACCAGACCGTTGTCGGTGAGGATGGTGAACTTGTCGCCCAGGTCGTGCCGCCCGGCGCGGGTGATTTTCTCGTTGGAGAAATAGCAGCGGCAGACGGCCGACACGAGCACGGGCACGGCGCCCTTGGCCTTCACCTCGTCCACTATCTTGGTGAGCCACTGCTTGTAGGTGGTCGATGGCGTGGTGCCGCGGGTGTCCAAGGCGGCAGCCTCGGTGGTCATGCCCTTAGATATATAATAGTTGTATACGGCCTCGCGGTCGGCGCCGCCCAGCTTCTCGTCGTTGTGGGCAAACTGTATGAGCACGTAGTCGCCGGCCTGGACGTTGTTCTTCGCATTCTGCCACAGCTCGTTGTAGCCGCCGCGCGAGTCGCGTCCGCCCTTGGCATAGTTCACACTGGTCCACCCGTTGGTGAGGAAATTGCCGAAATACATGCCCCAGCCTCGGGTGGCGGTCTGGCTCTCTTCGTAGGGAGCCATGGTGCTGTCGCCCAAGGTGTGCACCTTCTTTGCACCGAAGCCTGCGGAACAGAGCATCAGTGCGAAAGCAAGCAGGAAGTAAATTTTGTTTTTCATTTTTCAATTAGTTTTGTACGTTTTCGTTGATAGTTTGTTTCTTTAAGCGTTTTGGACTACAAAAGTACACAAAAATGACGAAAACAACAAATTGCTGTAAAAAAAAATGGTCAAATATTTTGCTTGATGTCAAAGTTTTCTTAATTTTGCAACAAGATAACTGCTGGATGTAGAAAATCAAACGTTATTTTATATTCACTTTTTAAACCAACAAACGTATGAAGAAGTATTTAGCAGAACTTGTCGGAACGTTCACACTGACGTTCTTGGGTTGCGGCACAGCCGTGGCTCTGGGTTGTGGCAGCGACACAGCCAGCATCGTAGGCACCGCCTTTGCTTTTGGTCTTGCAGTAGTGGCTATGGCCTACACTATCGGTGGCATCTCTGGTTGCCACATCAATCCCGCCATCACTCTGGGCTGCTTCCTCACCGGACGCATGAACTCGAAGGACTGTGGCATGTACATGGTGTTCCAGGTCATCGGCGCCATCCTGGCCGCCGCTGTGCTGAAGGTCATTGTCTCAACAGCTGAGCCCAGCGCCATCATCACCACCGACACGGGTGCCAATGGCTGTGCCTTTGGCGTGCTCAACGGCCTCATTGTCGAGACTGTGCTCACCATGCTCTTCGTCCTCGTTGTGCTCGGCACTACGTCGAAGACCAACGGTGCCACCAACAACTTCGCCGGCCTGGCCATCGGTCTGTCGCTGGTGCTCATCCACTTGGTTGGCATCCACTTCACGGGCACATCGGTGAATCCTGCACGCAGCATCGGTCCCGCCCTCTTTGCCGGTGGCGATGCCCTGAGCCAGCTCTGGGTGTTCATCGTAGGCCCCTTCGCAGGCGGCGCTCTGGCTGCAGGTGTGTGGAAGGCCATCCATCCCGACAAGGCATAACTCTTAAAGAGCAATACCGTTAAACCCTGAAGGGGCGGCGGAATACAGGCTGTATTCTGCCGCCCCTTCAGGGCTTTTTATATGCCTGCGGTGCTACGCAAATCATCACGCGCTCGGCTCATTTACCTTTTCTCTGTTTGTTTCTTTGTTCCCGGGTCGCTTCATTCTCCCAAAGGTCAACAGCAATATCCGTTAATGCTTTAGGCATGACCCTGCCACTTCTCTGAATATCTGCCCACGAGCATAACTCGGCATAGTTCTCGTCAATGACCATATCGGTGGGCGGGCCAATGGGACTGTCCTCACTATAATAAAGATGCCTTCCGAAACGAATCAGTTCGTCCGCATCTGTGCCAGGCTCACCGAGCTGGTTGTATATTTCCGCATTTATCTCATAGAGATGAAAATCTCCTCTGTCCGATGTCTTGGCTGTATAGAGGTTACGTTCGTCATCATAACAGGCTTTCCAACCTATTCCTATTTTAAATTGCATCATTTTGCTGGGTATTTGGTAAACGTTAAATTAGATTCCTTTTTCATCTTTTACTTGCCAATAACGTATGAATTGAACGAGTGGGGCGAAGCCGCTGCGTTCAGATACTTGCCTTTCACCTTGACGCTCAGGCATACATCAGCATCGGTGAAGTTGCCCACAGTGACAATGATTTGCTGACCGTTGCGGAATACGACGACAGGCGTCTTGCTGTAGTCGCGGCCGGCGTAGGCTATCGTCTCGGTTCCCGGGGCGACGAACTGGCAGAAATGCTTATAGGCATAGTATTCGGCGGTGTATCGTTTCTGGCGTGTCTTGCTGTCCACCTGAATGAGGGCATTCTGCGTCCAGCCCCATGTGGACTGGCCATTGTCGGCGAGGATGAAGTTCCAGTTGTAATATTCGTCGCAACCGTTGCCGAGGTTGTCGCTGAGCAGGAAGAAGGTGTGCTCGCCAGCCTTCCAGTCCATCGAGCCATTGCCGCACTCGCTCTCGCTCATCATCAGGCGCAGCTGCGGGTAGCGCTCCTTGAGCTGTGGCAGGTTCTCGCGACACTCCCATTGCGTGGCAATGCCTTTCACGTTGGATTGAAGCGTCTTGTCGTCGATAATCTTCTGCACATAGTCCAGACGGTTGGTGTTGAATGTGCCTATCCACAGCTCCACCTCTGGATGCAGCTTACGCAGCGTCGGTGCCAGGTATTCGTTGTTGAAGCGCAGCGTGCCCTCAGCAGTCCATGCACAGCCGGGATAGGGCGTGTAGCTATAGGCCTCGTTCTGATACATCACCTTCGTGATGGGCAGCCCTTGCTCGGCATAGAGGTCGATGAAGCGGCAGAACATATTGGCGTAGCTCTGCAGATAGCGCGGGTCCTGAATGAAATAGTCCTGCGTGGCAAGGCGGCGAGGAAAAACGCCGGTGCGCTCGCCCATGAGTTTCATCTCGTCGGGGTCGACAGGACCGCCTTCGTAGAGCAGATAGTCCTTCTCCTTCGGCTGCGTGTTATACTGACTGCTCAGCACGCAGTAGTCATGGTTGATCTTCATCCATGCGGGCGGACTCCAAGGACTCATGAAGAGCTGCAGCTGAGGGCAGTACTTCTGTGCAGCACGGGCCAGCGGGATGATGTTACGCTTGTCGCGCTCGATGTTGAAATACTTCAGTGCGAGGTCGCCCACCACATCGTCGCACTGGTACCATGAGCGGGCATAGTCGTTGGCATTCATCGACACACGGCCGTGGGTGAAGCGCAGGTCGCCGTCGTTGGCAAACAGATGGCGCATCACCTCGTCCTGGTCGTCACGGCTCAGCAGGTTGAAGGCATCCCAGTCCAGTTCGTTAAACGTCGTTCCCCAGGCATGGAACGGCGTGCCCTTCTCCGTGCCGTCTATCGTTGCCACCACCGTTGCATCGGCCTTCGTGGCGAGTGCCGCCTTAGACATGACCCAAGGGGCATGCTCGGTGGTGGTGTACTTTGTAACTCTTTGCGCGTTCAGTGCAAGCGTTCCCGTCAGCAGGACGGCTCCAGCGAATAAAACCTTTTTCATATTATATCTTGATTATTTGTTTTCAAACCCGAAGAACTCCTTCAGACCTTGATGCCCTCCCACGCTATTATCAACATCGCAGGTCCCTCCCTTCTCTTTCAGGTCATCAGTGGTGAATCCATAATGTTTCGCAGCGGCAAGCGTGATGACGCGTTCAAGGAATTCGTCGTAGGAGAGGGAGAACCATTCCTTGGGGATAGCCACGTTGATGGTTCCACCGCCATTGTGACTGCCTTCGTTCCAGGCTTCGTCAAGCTCGGCCTCGTAAGTACCGTCCTCTTTCTTTATGAAGCAGTAGTGGTTGGCCCATTCTTCCACTCCTTGGACATAATGCCCTTCGAAATGCGGGGCAGAGTGCGGTTTCGGAGAATAGGCAGCAGAGCCTTTCTTCGCCATCCTGTCATAAATCATAAACTTCAACACCCTATGCGTTCCTTCTTTGGACTTTTTCATATTCCTTCTCTTTTTGAACTGGTTTCCAAACAAACAGCCCCTCAGCGTGAGCCAGAGAACTTACAAGTTCCAACAAGTTCTCGTCAGGGTTGTAAAGCGTCATATAGTGATCATCGCCACAAAAGCCAATCATTGCATTCCCTGACTTTAGCGCCACATAAACGATATTCCCTGAAGCCAGACATTCCTCCACGTACGCTGGCTGTGGATTATCCGACCAGTCGTCAAGTGTGGTACACACCGAAATATCGTAGTAGCAGTTCAGTTTTATGATGATATTGCTGAATTTCTTGCATATCACCCCAAATTGGGGCTCTCTCAAGAAGTGCCCCTCTATCTTGAAATACTGCCCATGACCGTTTGATGGTACTTGTTTGGGCAGAATATCAATCACCCAATATGGCAAAGACAAATAATAGTCGATGATACTGCTATGTTCCATGTTTTCGTTATTCTTGGAAGGGGAGTGCCTACGGGCGCCCGGCTAGTCTACGCTGCTGTACCTTATCTCCGGACTGCTGTTCCCTGCGCGGGGACAAAATTACTCATTTTTCATCAGAAAAGAGTAGTAAGGACCAACTTTTTAGCGGTGAGCACCGGCTTTTATGCAGAAATAACATTCATTCACTTACAAAATAGCGGAATTAGGTTTTTATTTAGTAATTTTGTGCCGAAAATCAACGACGCAACATAATGTACGTAATAGAATAAAAAACGATTTGGAATATGAAACTTGCAGAAGCATTAAGTATCAGAAAGGACTTACAGAAGCGCATCCAGCAATTGGGGCAGCGCATCCAAAACAACGTGAAGGTGCAGGAGGGCGATGAGCCGTCAGAGCACCCCGCAGAGCTGATGAAGGAGCTCGACTCGTGTCTTGTTCAGCTGGAGTCGCTCATCTGGCGTATCAACGCCACGAACATGAACACCCGCAACAGCGA
>JAEEGL014930154.1_pt1 | contig 10734 bp, 13 predicted proteins | sample 9134231 | NCBI WGS metagenome assembly JAEEGL01 (sample SAMN16246548, study PRJNA631951) | gut metagenome | biome: gut microbiome; feature: rumen; material: fiber-attached | host: Bos | place: Iran: Karaj | collected 2018-10 | reverse complement strand
GATCAAAGCCGTCGAACCTGTCGTCGAACAAATTCCTTCTGAATACACTAGGTACTAACATGATACATTTACCTCCTTACTTTTTCATGTTCATATTCAATGAATCATGTCATGCAAGGGAATGGAGGGTTTGGATTTCTGTTCAGGAATCTTCTCTGATTTCCTTTACACCTACGTAATAGCTCGCATATTTAGCAGAGTCAATACCTGAGTGCTAAATATTTCTGTTTTTCCGGGAAGAGGGGACCGGTCCATGGACAGCCTCCTGTCTGCTATACTGTATTTGTCATTACAGCAATAACCGGAACAAACAATAGAAGGAGGAGATTGATTGTGAAGATCGCTGTTTTCAACGGAAGTCCGCGAAAGGAATCCACAACCGCAATGGTCCAGGCATTCCGCGAAGGCGCAGAAGCAGCAGGGCATGAAGTCCAGGAGTACCAGGTCGGTACGATGAAGATTGCCGGCTGCCTTGCCTGCGGATACTGCCACAATGCAGGAAACGGAACCTGCATCCAGAAGGATGACCTGCAGAAGATCATGCCGGCATACAAGGAAGCCGATATGATCGTCTTCGCTTCCCCGGTCTACTACTTCACCATGACAGCCCAGATGGAAGCTGCCATCCAGAGAGTATACTGCATCGGCAAGCCTGCCAAAGCAAAGAAGGCGGCGTTGATGCTGACATCCGGTTCCCCGGGCGTGTACGACGGCGCAATCGCGCAGTACAAAGCGTATACGGCCTATACAGGCATTGAAGATGCCGGCATCATCACATCCCACGGCGAAGAGAACAAATCCGGAGCCAAGCTGAACGAGATCAAAGAATTTGCCAGAGCACTGTAGAAACGGCATACTGCAGCACAGGAAAAGGAGATCCTGCCATGGATCTCCTTTTACTGCTTTTCAATATAGTCCTTGATCCTGTATATGATCTGCGGATCTTCCTGGATATCGAACTTCCTCGCAAAGTTCTTTCCCGAACGGACCAGCCTCTCAAAGTCACTGTCATGGAATACTTCCGGCGATCCCTGCTTCCGGCTCCAGTCGATGCAGCGCATCTCATCGCGGCAGGTATCCTGCAGCCCCAGTTTCATCACCAGTGTCTGCAGGAATGATTCATCCGGAAAGCTGGCATCCTTGAAGCTCTTCCGGATCCACGCCTCATGGGCGAGCACCTGCTCAGCCAGTGCCTGATTGATGTCGAACCAGGATGATCCTGCCCGCAGGTACCGCTTGTCCCGCCAGAACCAGCTGCAGATCCGCCGCTCCACCGCATGGATCTTCCGGATCATGCCGGTCTCATGGGCATTCCTGTGGAAGCGCCTGGTATTCATGCGCAGATACGCCTTCCGCCAGGCCTCCCCGGTATCGATCAGCTCCAGATAGTTCCAGGAAGGATCATTCGTATCGTAGAAACGATTGATCTCTTCCACGGGCTTCAGAGGCAGATCCTGCCCGCTGAGCAGATGATAGTACGCGTACGGACCGTTCTTCACCGCTGCCTTCAGCAGGATCAGTGTACTCTCCACAATCGAATACTCCGCCCATCCCACCGCGATCCTGTCCACGAAGAAAATCCTTCCCCGCTGTACACAGTCTCTCAGATCTTCAGGCGCAATGTCCCGGGACTTGCGGTCGATGTGGACGTACAGATCATTCTGCTCCGCATCCAGCAGCTGCAGCAGGATCCGGATCTGCTCCGGATGCTTGTGCACAGCGATCATGTAGGCGTGTCTGTTCATCAGTACTTATTATGCACCTTTTCGGCAAAGCAGAGCACGTCCTCCAGTACGATCTCCGTACCGTCGTCCAGCACCGCTTTCCCGCTCATCCGGCCGAAGACCTGGTGCTGATCGGAGATGATGGCCTTGAAGTCCAGCTTCGCCGCCCGGTCGAACACCGGCACGAATGTCATCTCGAAGCGCCTGTCCGAAGACATCATCCGCCACTCTGACAGATAGTCCGGCTTTTCCATATCCTTCGGATCCGTATCCTCCGGAATCCCGAAGTCCACATCGTCCAGCTTGTGCGCTTTCCCGTCCACGAAGAGGATGTTCTCGCTTGCCGCAGTGGTATCCCCGAAGCCGTAGCCGATGTTGAAGCCGAACCGGTGTCCGCCGATCTTCGCATTGCCGTTGCCCCAGTACCAGGTATTGTCGTAGGTCCACACACCGCGCCCCCAGTCCAGCGTACCGTAGTCGTATTCCGGATTGAAAACATACTCCTGCCCGTCATAGACGACTTTGCCTTCCGCCGCCATGCAGTTGACCTTGGTATTGTAGTAGAAATGCTTCGCGTCCCACGGCGTCGCAATGCTCATCGTATCCTCGTCCGGCTGATGCAGCAGAATATCCGCACTCAGGTCCTTTCCTTTCTCGAAATCCTTGAAGGTGCACACAATCCTGCGTGTATCGTCCTTCTTCAGGAAGCGCAGGTCCAGCCGCTTGTCACTGTATACCGTATTGCCTTCCTGGATGGAGGAGGGGAGCTTCAGCTTTCCCATCGGGAATACGTTGAGAATGGTTTCGGTATGCTCATGCGGATGATCCTCGTCCAGATGCAGAAGGGACACGGACTGCAGTCCCACATAGCCATCGTCCGATACCGTGAACGCAGCCGCAAAGCTCTCCGTACCGTCCCGCTTCCCATCGTGTATGACAATGTAGTAGTCCCACTCCTTGATCCGGAACTTCGGAGCTTTGATCTTCCTGCGGTCATACTGCCAGAAGGGCTTCCTTGCCCAGCCGGGTTCCACTAAGGCCCCTGCTTCATCCAGCAGGGGAAGGTGTTCCACTATTTCATGATTGCGCATAGATGCCTCCGTAATCCTTTGCCATCAGTATACCATCCTGATGTAGAATGATAGCAGAATGGAACGCACCTCCACTGCAATGATCGCGCAATTGTCCGTATACCACATGCTTGTGGATTTCCTGTGCGCTTTTTCCCTGTTCCGCAGCTTTACGCATCTGCCGGACGTCTTCCTGCTGTACAACTTCTGCGCGTTTGCACTGCAGATGCCGCTGGGCATACTGCTGGATGACTGGATGCTAAGGCGCAGAGAAAGAACGCTTCCCGGTGCGGTGTTCACCGCGGCAGGCATGATCCTCACCGCGGCCGGATCATTCCTCTCCCCGCTGGTCACCGGCACCGGCAACGCGTTTTTCCACTGCGGCGGCGGTGTGCTTACGATCCACGAAGACCGGGAAGCGCAGCTGTACGGCAGGGGGCTGGGTGTCTTTGTCGCTCCCGGAGCCGTCGGTCTCTTCCTGGGCATCACGTTCCATGCGACTGTCTATTACCGGATCATCCAGGTCCTGGTCTGCCTGGTGCTGGTACTGGGCTGCCTTGCCCTGTACCGGAGCGCCGTACCGCGTCCGGTACAGAATGTACGGGACAATGCCCGCGGTGTCCTGTACACGGCGGCTGTGTGCTTTACCGTCGTAGTGCTTCGCTCCCTGTGCGGCATGGCTGTGGTGTTCCCGTGGAAGAGCGGGTTTGTGCTGTCTTTCCTCAGCGTACTGTGCCTGGCGTGCGGGAAGGCGGCAGGCGGCTTTGTATGTGCGTCCCAGGGCATGAAACGGACGGTGGTCTGTACGCTGGTTCCGGCTGCGCTGTGCTATGCACTGGCACAGAACGCTGCCTGCGGCCTTGCGGCACTCTTCCTGTTCAACATGACCATGCCCCTGACCCTGTACCGGCTGGCAGAGGCGATGCCCTCCCAGCCCGGATTCGCTTTCGGGATCCTGACATTCGGGCTGTTCCTGGGGTACCTGCCGGTATACTATGGTGCTGTACGGAACATTCCGCCGTTTCCCGCAGGCACCGTGATCGCACTGGTGTCGCTCGTGCTGCTGTACATGGTGGCCGGACATGATGAGTGAAGTGCTGTTCATCGTCAGGCCGCTGGTCCTGACCATTGTGCTGGAAGGCGCGGCAGGCTGCCTGCTGGGCCTGAAAAGCCGCCGGGAACAGACGATCCTGGCGCTGATCAACGGTATCACCAATCCCTTGCTCGTACTCACCGGCAGCCTGCTCATGAACGTGTACGGCGTCCGTACCGGCATGATCCTGGTCTATGCGGTGCTGGAGCCGCTGGTAATCCTGGCGGAAGGAATCCTGCTGGGCAGAACACTGGATCATCCGCAGCCCATGATGCTGTCAATGAAACTGAACCTTGTATCCATACTGGGAGGTATATTATGCTCGAAGCTCTTGTAACTGTTCTTCCGGATGTTGCGCCGGATCCCATCACCCGCACGTTCACTCTCCTGCCGGTGATTCTGGTCGGTGCGCTGGTGATTGTCTGCATTGCCATTCTGAAGAAGAGATTCCTGAAGTAGCAGCCGGCAAAGCAGACCGGCAGGTATCGTGTATAATGAAAGCAGATGTTTTCAGTGTGGGTCTGCAGGCCCATGGTATCAAAGGAGATCCATCATGAAGAAGATATTGAGTGTACTGCTGACAATGGGTGTACTGCTGGCAGGCTGCACGGCCAAGGAAGAACCGGCGGAAGAGCCCGTGCAGGAGCCGGCAGAGGAGCCTGCTGAAGAACCTGCTCAGGAGCCTGAAGCGGCACCGGAAGTGCCGGAAGAGCTCTGCGGCACCTGGTATGAACAGATTGCCGGCAGAGGCCGGCTGACCATCACCCGGAACGAAGACGGTACCGCAGCCGCAGCCATCGACTGGGCTTCCAGTGCCTTTGAAACGAATCATTGGGTGATGGAAACGCTGAACTATTCCCCGGAGACAGCGACGCTGGACTACACCGGCGGCCGACTGACCCGGATCAAGGAAGGCGAGGAGGAAGTGGTCTATCTGGACGGTGCCGGTTCCTTCGACATCACCGAAGACGCACTGGTCTGGCATGACGGCTATGCGGAAGTACCGGGAGATACCACAACTTTTGTACGGGAAGCAGCCGTAGGCATCCCCAATCCCTGGACGGAAACCAGCGACATTGAAGAGGCTGCAGCCATAGCCGGTGTGGTGATCCACGGACCGGACTATCCACCGCGCGATCTGGAACTCGTCGGCTACATGGCCATGCCGGGCACTTTCAGTGAAACCTTCACCAACGGTACGGATACCCTGGTCATCCGCAGGAGCACGGTTGCCCAGGGACAGGAACTGTCCGGTGACTTCAACGAGTATTCCGCGTCCTGGACCCAGAGCATCAAAGGCCTGGCAGTAGAGTGCAGAGGCGACGGAAAGACGCTCAACGAAGGCCTCTTCCACGTCGATGATGAATACTGGGCACTGCTGTTCAACCCCGGTGAAGAAGGCAACGGCCTGACACCGGATGAACTCAATACCATCATCAACTGCATGCAGTAAGGAACCGGTATGAACACCGCACGGCAGACAACGCTTTACATCGGCCTCAACGACCGGGAGACCGGAGAACAGAAGTACAGTACCGGGAAGTACCTGTCCTTGCTGAAGACCGTATGCCGGAGCTACCATACCCCGTTTTCCCTCAGCCGCATGCAGGGCGGCTACTTCCATGAAGACGGGCGCTATGTCGAAGAAGAGACCCTGGTCCTGATGATGGTGGATGTTCCTGCAGACACCGTACGGGAGATTGCCAGGGATCTCTGCGTATTCTTCAACCAGGAAAGCATCATGATCACGGAAGAACCATGCAGGGTCTACTACATCCGGGAACGGCTGGACAAAGAAGAAACACACGAATGATATAATGAAGCAGGCAGAGGTACAGACATGAAGAAATTCCGCAGTATGATCTTCAGAGGCATCCAGAGCAAGATTTTTCTGCTGGTCATTCTGTCCACCTTGCTCATCACAAGCAACTACCTGATCTTCAGCAATTACCAGTCGAAAGAGCTTTCCGCCCTGACCGCTGAAACCAACCGCACCACCCAGGAAGCCATCGTGGAAATCTCCGCGGAGACCATGCACAATGTCATGGACCAGAGCCTGGGACGCTATACCGAGCTGCAGGCATTTGCCGCGGACAAGATGCTGGAAGACCTGAAGGACAATGTGACCATGCTGAGTGATTACGCCGTCCGGATCCTCCACCGGCCCTATGACTACGCGGACAGAACCGTCAATCCGCCGGATCCCGCGAATCAGGGAATCGTTTCCGTTCAGATGGTCTGTGAAGATGAAGACCACCGGCCGGCCTCCCATACCGCAGGACAGCTGGCCAATATGGCCGATATGCTCATCTCCATGTATGAGAGTTCCGATCAGATCAACTCCTGCTTCATCGCCTCTCCTGAAGGCTGGGCCTACATTGTGGATGACCGGGCAGGGGAGAAGATCGGCGAAGACGGCAGACCGGTGTACATTCCCGTTACGGACCGTACCTGGTTCACCCAGGCTGCCGAACTCGGCCGCCTGACTTTCACCGGTGTTGAAACGGATTATTTCTCCGGGCGCTCCGGCATCATCTGCTCCGTCCCGGTCTACAGCAGGGGAGAGCTCGTTGCCGTCGTCGGTGCGGACCTGTTCCTGGATTCCATCGCTGAAGCGGCTGACGCCTCCAGCGACGAAACCAGCTTCATGTGCATCATCAATGAAAACGGGGAAGTGATCTATTCCCCGAAGAATGAAGGTGTTTTCTCTGCAAGCTCGGAAGACGCCCAGGACCTCCGGAATTCGGAATACACTGAACTCGCCAGCTTTGTGCGCAATACCTTCGGGGATGTCCACGGTGTCCGGCTGGTGAATGTCGGCAACGAAACCTACTACATGGCCGGTTCCCGGATGAAGAAGACCGGCTGGATCGTCATCTCTGTTGTCGACGTTGAAGTGACCGACCGGCCGGCCGTACTGCTGAAGGAGGCCTACGAAGGCATTCAGCAGGAAGCCGTGGCCACTTACCGGAATTCGGTCGCTGCCACCCGCCGATCCAACATCCTGATGCTTGTCATAGCCTTTTCGGTGGTAACCGCTGCAGCACTGTTCCTCGGACGCCGGATTGTCCACCCGCTGGAGACCATGACCCGCAGGGCAGGCGCCCTTGCCGGACAGGACCTCCAGTTCATGATGGATGACGCCTACCGCACGGGAGACGAAATAGAAACCCTTGCTGAATCCTTCGCCGGACTGTCGGAGAAGACGATGCACTATATCGAAGAAGTCAAGCAGGCAACTGCTGAAAAGGAACGCCTCGGTGCAGAGATGAACATGGCTGCGTCCATCCAGACCAGCCAGCTGCCGAGCGTCTTCCCGCCGTATCCCGACCGGAAGGAATTCGACCTCTATGCGTCCATGGATCCCGCAAGGGAAGTCGGCGGCGACTTCTACGACTTCTTCCTGATCGATGACGATCATCTCTGCCTGGTCATGGCCGATGTCTCCGGCAAAGGCATTCCTGCCGCTCTGTTCATGATGGTTTCCAAAATCCTCATCAAGACCCGGATCCTGAACGGGGAAAGCCCCGGACAGGCCCTGGCCAATGTGAACAACCAGCTGATGGAAGGAAATGCCGCGGAGATGTTCGTCACGGTCTGGCTGGCCGTCCTGACCATCTCCACGGGAAAGGGCATTGCGGCAAACGCCGGACATGAACATCCCGTGCTGCGGCATGCCGGAGAAGACTACCAGCTTATCGAGTACAAGCATTCTCCCGCGATTGCTGCAATGGAGGATATGGTATTCAAGGAACATGAATTCGAGATGCACCCGGGGGACAGCCTGTTCGTGTATACGGACGGTGTACCGGAAGCGTCTGACAAGGATAATGTACTGTTCGGCAGCGAACGTCTGCTGAAGGCACTGAACAGCAGCCCGGACAGCGGTGCTGAGGAAACGATTGCCGGTGTCAGCCGGGCCATCGCGGACTTTGTCGGTGACGCAGAGCAGTTCGACGACATCACAATGCTGTGCCTGCGCTACAACGGACCGGCAGAGGAGCAGAAGGGATGAACATAGCAAAAACAACAGAGAACGGTGTCTGCACCGTAAGCCCCAGCGGCAGGATCGATTCCGCTTCCGCCCAGGAGTTCAGTACGGTGATGGAGGAAGCGCTCAAGGAAAGCCGGAATATCATCGTTGATATGAAGGAGGCGGAATACATCTCCTCCTCCGGCCTCAGGGTGCTGCTCAGCGCAAAGAAAGCGCTGGGCACCGCCGGCAGCATCGCTCTGATCCATGTCGGCAGCGACATCCTGGAAGTACTGGATCTGACAGGATTCACGGATATCCTGAAGGTCGAAGCGGAAACAGAGGCAGACGGATCCCGCATCAGGATTGTCTTCTTCGATGTGGACGGAACCCTGCTGTCGCATACCACAGGACAGGTGCCGGAAAGCACCAAACGGGCTCTGGAAGCCGTACGCCGCAAAGGTGTGCGGATCATCATCGCCACCGGCCGGGACATCAACGAGCTGGCCAAGCTCCCCGTCCTGGATGAAATCACCTTCGACGGGTTCCTGACCCTCAACGGCAATATCATCCTGGACGGAAACCGGGAGATGTACGCCGGCAATGAGATCGATCCCGGTGAAGTGGAGATCCTGGTGAACATCTTCAAGGCCGGACGGATCCCGTTCGTCCTCATCGGTGAGAAGGAACGCTACATCAACTACGTCGATGACGTCGTCATCAAGACCCAGGAATCCACCCACGGCACCATCCCCGACATCGGTGAATACAAAGGGGAGAAGATCTACCAGTGCCTGGCGTTCGTGGACGCGGATATGCGCAGGCGCCTGGAAGATCTGCTCGACCAGTGCCTGATCACCAGCTGGAACGATACCGGCATTGATATCATCGCAAAAACCGGCGGAAAAGCCGCTGGAATCCAGAAAGTGCTGGATATGGAAGGACTGAAGCGCTCGGAGGTCATGGCCTTCGGGGACGGTGAGAACGACATTCCCATGATCCGCTTCGCCGGCATCGGTGTAGCCATGGGCAACGGCGGCGAAAAGGTGAAGGCCGCAGCCGACTACGTCACGGATTCCGTGGACAATGACGGCATTGAGAAGGCCCTGCGCCATTTCGGCATGATTGACTGACAGGAGGATGCCTATGCTCACAACCGATCTGCACAGAGACGGAAGCACGCTGACCATCCTGCTGGACGGAAGACTGGATTCTTCCACAGCACCGGATCTGGAGAAGCAGCTGGACCTGACGGATACAGATAAACTGGTGTTCGATCTGACAGGGCTGGAATACATTTCCAGCGCCGGCCTGCGCATTCTGCTGGCATCCATGAAAGCGATGGACAAGCAGGGAGAGATGACGGTCAGGCATGTACAGCCTGCTGTCATGGAACTCTTTACCGTGACCGGATTCAGTGAAATTCTGACGATTGAACCGGAAGAGGAGTGACCTATGGAGTACAAATACCTGAGGATCCAGGGAAAGGAACTTGCCCCGAACACCATGTATGCCAAAGGCGTCTTCAGCATGTGCATGCAGATGCTGGAGAACAATGTCATGGAAAAGGAGGACGCGGATCTGTTCCTGGAGATCAATGACTGGTTTGCCAACGTCCTTCCCTGGCCGCCCCAGTGCAGGCGCCAGGAACCGGTCGTATGCTTCTTCAAGACAGAGAACTCACAGGAGATGATGAAGATGATCAATCCGGTCCTCTGGCTGCTGGAGAAGTACAATCACCCGTATTATCTTGTCTATACGAATTTCCCCGGTGAAATCGTCTATGAAGACCAGTACCAGGTATGCTGCAGAACCGACGGGAAACTGTATATAGAACCACTGCAGAAATCCTGGTCCCCGGAAGAGGAGGAATGAACCATGCCGCTGTTCGGACATTTCAAGAAGAATGAAGATGAACTGACCCTGGAAGCGAAAGTAGAGAACATCCCGCAGGTGCTTGCCTTTATCGATGAAAGGCTGGAAAAAGCGGACTGTTCTCTGAAATCGCAGATGCAGATCGATGTCGCTGTCGATGAGATCTTCAGCAACATTTCGAAGTACGCCTATGAACCGGGACCCGGCAAGGCAACGGTACGGATCCACATCGACGGAAACACCCGCATGTGCTCCATCGCGTTCATCGACCGGGGGATCCAGTACAATCCGACCATGCACCAGGATCCCGACATCACCCTGGATGCGGATCACCGCGATATCGGCGGCCTCGGCATCTACCTGGTCAAACGGACGATGGACGGCTGGGAGTATGCCTATGAGGACGGCAGGAACATCCAGGTCATCCATAAATCGCTGGATGCTTGATGGAACGGTTCGGAGGACAGAAACATGGAACTGATTGACGTAAAGAAGGAAGAAAGCCTGATCATCGGTCTGAAAGGGCATATCGACTCAGCCAATGCACCGGATGTGGAGAAGGAGATCACGGAAGCGTGTACGGATGATATCCGGAACGTGGTGATCGACGCAGAAAAGCTGGAGTACATTTCCAGTGCCGGGCTGAGGATCCTGCTGCGCCTGAAGAAGAAGTATCCGGATCTCGAGGTCATCAATGCCAGCACAGAGGTCTATGAAGTCTTCGACATGACCGGCTTTACGGAGATGATGGAAGTGCACAAGGCCTACCGGACACTGGACGTGGAAGGCTGTGAAGTGATCGGACAGGGTGCCAACGGCAAGGTCTACCGGATCGACCCGGATACGATCGTCAAGGTATACTACAATCCGGATGCGCTTCCCGATATCCAGCGCGAGCGGGAACTGGCGCGTACAGCCCTGATCCTCGGTGTACCGACGGCCATTCCCTATGACGTTGTCAAGGTCGGGGAAGGCTATGGTTCGGTATTCGAGCTGGTC
>JAEEGL014125019.1_pt1 | contig 10734 bp, 5 predicted proteins | sample 9134231 | NCBI WGS metagenome assembly JAEEGL01 (sample SAMN16246548, study PRJNA631951) | gut metagenome | biome: gut microbiome; feature: rumen; material: fiber-attached | host: Bos | place: Iran: Karaj | collected 2018-10 | reverse complement strand
TACGGTCTGAGCAGTTCGTTCTATATCCCGTTGGGCAACAAGACGCTCAAACTCAATGCCGAGTACTATTACACGCGCTTTGACAATCAGGCGGTTATCGACCTCGATACCGACTCCAAGCGTATTCATGTCGGCAATCTGGAGGGCGATTCCTATTCCAACACGGTGCAAGTGGATGCTACCTATCCCGTTGTGGAGGGACTCGAACTCACCGCCGCCTGGCGTTGGAACGATGTGAAGAGTACCTACGGCGGTAAGTTGATGGAGAAACCGCTGACCAGCCGCTACAAGTCGCTCTTTGTGGCCAGTTACAAGACACCGCTCGGCCTTTGGCAGATGGATGTCACCTTGCAACTCAACAGCAGTGGCCGACTCTATACGCCTTACACTCAGGTAGATGGCACCTCCTCGTGGGACGAGCGTTTCCCGCACTACGAACAACTCTCAGCGCAAGTCACTCGTTGGTTCCGTCACTGGTCCATCTATGTGGGCGGCGAGAACCTCACCGGTTTCCGTCAACGTCGCACCATCATCGACGCTGCCCATCCCTGGAGTGATACGTTCGACCCCACCGTCGTCTGGGGTCCCGTTCATGGCGCCATGGGCTACGTCGGAGTAAGAGTGAACTTCGGGAGAATGTAGGTTGACTTTTAGGGAGTTAACTGGAGTTAACGGTAGATAACAGCCTGTGGCTGTGGAGTTAACGGACAAATGAATCAATCGTCCGTTAACTCCATGAGCGAAGCGATAACTCCTTTTAACTCCCATTAACTCCTAAAATAAATAATCATTCCATCAAGCTTATGCAAAAATATCTTTTACTCTTTTCCCTCTCCTTGGGAGTCGCATTGGCTTCAGCAAAGGATATCAAAACGTTAGTTGTGACCACTACGCCGCAGATGCATTGCGCCAACTGCGAGAACAAGATCAAGAATAACCTCCGTTTCGAGAAGGGTGTCAAGAAGATTGATACCAACGTTGCGGCGCAGACCGTGACCATCGAATACGATGCAGACAAGACCAAGGCCGAAGACCTCGTCAAGGCTTTCTCCAAATTCGGCTATCAGGCCCTTCCACTCAAGGAGGGCGAGACCGTAAAAAGTAAAGATGCCCATTCAAGCAAGAAGTAATCCGTAATTTGTAATTAGTAATTAGTCCCTTGTACCTTGGTAATTAGTAATTCGTAATTTGTAATTAGTATTAGTACTTCCGTACTTTATGTCTATCGAAAAAGCTATATTTCGCCGTGCCGAATTGCTGTTGGGCGATGAGGCTATGGAGCGCATTGCCCAAAAACGTGTCATCCTCTTTGGCGTGGGAGGCGTCGGTTCGTGGTGTGCCGAGAGTCTGGTGCGCACGGGCATTCGTCAACTCACCATTGTCGATTCCGACCGCGTGTGCATCACCAATGTCAACCGTCAGTTGATGGCTACTACCCAGACCGTCGGTCAGGTCAAGGTGGAGGCGCTCAAGGATCGACTCCTTGCTATCAACCCCTCGGCACAGATCACTGCCCTTCAGCAAATCTTTACCGAAGAGACCGCCGACAGTTTCCACCTCGACGAGTACGACTATATCATCGATGCCATCGACTCGTTGAAGGACAAGGCATTGCTCATCCTGCTGGCCACACAGACCAAGGCGCGTTTCTTCTCGTCGATGGGTGCTGCCCTCAAGCTTGACCCCACCCGCATCAAGGTGGCCGAGTTCTGGAAGGTGCAAGGCGACCCCTTGGCGCGTGCTTTGCGCAACCGCTTCAAGCGCGACAAGCAGTTCCCCAAGCACAAGTTCCCGTGCGTCTATTCCGACGAACTGCTTCAGAATAAAGGCCATAACGCCACCTGTGGCACGGAGAAGTGTATGTGTCCCAAGGCCAAACTCGGTCCCGGCGACCCCAACCTCCTCAACCACGAATGGTGTTCGGCCAAAGCCCAGATCAATGGTTCCCTGGCGCACATCACCGCCATCTTCGGGTTCCTCCTTTCGGGTCTCGTGATACAGGATGCCATCAAGGAATAACCCTCCTTTCGGATAATTATATCTCTCGCTGATTTCGCCGATTTCACAGATTAGTTTCTGCGCTATCTGCGTTATCTGCGAGAGTCTTTTTTTTTCTCGCTGATTTCGCCGATTGCGTGGATTAGTTTCTGCGCCCTCTGCGTTATCTGCGAGAGTCTTTTTTCTCGCTGATTTTGCCGATTGCGTGGATTAGTTTCTGCGCTATCTGCGTTATCCGCGAGAGATAATTTTTTCCTTCAAGGAGAAGGAGGTGGCGTTGGTTGCATGTCGATAACTTTGTTGATAAGTATGGATAACTTGTTCACAAAGGTGGATAACTTGGTTGATAAGTGCCATTTTTGCCCTTTTTGTCGAGTTATGCACAAAGAGTGTTGATAACTTTTCGGCGCTTGGGGGAGGCAGCAAAGGCCCTGTTTTTTGTGTCAATGGTGAACGACAAAAATGGTGAATGATAAGTGAAGTTTGCAAACCGCCCTTGGGTATGTTAAAAATGCATGGGTGGGAAAGCAGTTTTGGGCCGTTTCCTTGTTTGCGTGGCGAGAAGTGCATAATTTTGCGGCCGCATTTACTTTGTTTCCTTTTTTTCATCCCCATGTGTGTGGATCGAATATAAGTGTAATAGAATATATTTTGTTGGTTATTAGAGTAGGGTGTACCTTAGAAAATGTGTGCGGGCAGGGCATTGCCGACAGGTTATTGATGGGCATATCGTTTACGTACCGAGAAGACTCTATAATCTAAAGCTAATATTTCTTTTTCAATGAAAACCAAGACTTTTTTTACAGCCATCGCTTTGACGATAGGTTTATTGTGGTCGGGGCCATTGCGTGCCAACGACTCTGTTTTCAATGTTGCGGACGAATCGGAAATCTCTTTGCAGGGCGAAGAGATGAAGGAATCCGATGACGAGAAGAATTATTTTTGCATCAGTAAGAAAACTATAGCTGGAAAATGGCAAATTCAGTTCGTCAAGGGTGAAGGTGCTACAAACGAAGTGACTTTGCAATATCGAACCTCTTTAACAAGTGGAGAATGGAACTCAGTTAGTGGAGATATTGAGTTGAGTGGGAAACAAAAATATTATTTTCGAGTAGAATCCCCTGTTGCTTCTTTGGAAGGTTATCATTTTAAGATAACAGGTACTGCACCATGCATCTTTAGCGGCAACCTGATGTCGCTTCTTGACCCAGATATGGAGCAAGATTCTGTGCCGGCTGGCGCATTCCGTAACCTGTTCCAGAGTTGTAAACGGTTGCAGAGTGCCGAAGAACTGCAATTGCCAGCCACCCGTTTAGGGGAGGGCTGTTACGAAGGTCTGTTCAAGGGTTGTGCAGGGTTGAAAACTGCACCCAAGTTGCCTGCCACGACTTTGGCCAAAGGCTGTTATGAGAGCATGTTTGAGGATTGCCATGCTTTGAAAACTGCACCAGAGTTGCCTGCCACGACTTTGGCCAATAGCTGTTATGAGAGCATGTTTGAGGATTGCTATGATTTGACAACTGCACCCAAGTTGCCAGCTACGGAGTTGGTCAAAGACTGTTACAGGAGCATGTTTGCAGGCTGTGGTGAATTGAATTATGTGGTGGCGAACTTCTCCGATTGGAATGTCGAGGATGCCACTACGGACTGGCTTTCGGGCGTGGCCGATAAGGGTGCATTCTTCTATCAGGGCGATTCTTCTGTAGTCCGTGATGCAAGCACCGTTCCCGATGGCTGGGTAGTTAATCCTGACTATTTCACTTTTACAGCGGAGGAGGATAGTGTAGGCGTTTACCTTTCTGGAGTTGAAAGCCGTCCCGACGTTCGCGTGCAGTACTCGGTCGATAGATACACATGGGTGGACTATGTTGAATCTGGAAACAAAATGACATTAGCGCATGTGGGGGATAAACTCTATTGGCGAGCAGCGGACCAGAATCAGTCGCTGCAGGGTTTGAGGTTTAGTGTCAATCGCAAAGCCGAAGTTTCGGGCAATATCATGTTCCTGTTGGATGCAACGGGCAAGCAGACGAAGGTGCCAGCGGGGGCGTTTAAGTCTCTCTTCCAGAATTGCCAAAGGTTGACCAAGGCACCTGCTTTGCCTTTTGCCGAGTTGGGCGACAGCTGTTATGCCGAGATGTTCGACAATTGCAGGAACCTGACCATGGCTCCCGAGCTGCCCGCCACCGAGTTGAGCCGGGCTTGTTACATGAGCATGTTCCGTGATTGTGCTGCCTTGACCAAAGCTCCGGTTCTGGCCGCCGAGAAACTGGCGCCTCTCTGTTACAGCGATATGTTCGAAGGATGTGAGTCTTTGACAAAGGCTCCCGCGTTGCCAGCCTTGACGTTGACCGACAGTTGCTACTTCAAGATGTTCAATAAATGTGCAGCCTTGACCGAAACTCCTGTCCTGCCTGCCACTCAGATGGCAACGGGCTGTTACCGGGATATGTTCGACGAGTGCAGGAACCTGTCGAAAGTCTATCTGGCTGCTACCCGTTTGACCGAGGCCGAGGCGAGCGGTTGGTTGGGGCATGTGAGTGCCACGGGCATCTTCTATTGCCCCGAGGAGTTCCAGAACGACACGCACAACGCTACCGGTGCGTGGGGCAAGCCATTAGGTAGTGGTTGGAAATTCAATGCCTACAAGAGCAGCGTCCAACTCAACGCACAGGGTTATGCCACCTATTCTACACCCTTGGCACAGCGCATTGTGAAAGGGGGTGAGGTTGCAACCTGTCGGGTGAACGGCGTGGTGGTCGAGGCCGAGTCTGTCGGAACGAACATTCCTGCCGGCGAAGGTGTCCTCCTGGTGGGTGAACCCAATGCGACGGTCGAGTTGGAAACGCCCCTTTTCGCTTATGCACAGTCGGAGACCGAGGCATTGATACAGAGCGACTTGACTCCAGCCACGACCGTCGATGAACCTCTCTGCACGCTCGATGCGTCGAAGGCGCTTTATCTGTTGAAGGGTAATAGTTTCGTGCCCGCAGCTACTCGCGGTGTGCAACCTTATGAACATGGCTCCGCCGCCCTTGCTTTGGCAGAACCCGTTCATGCATCGGCCTTGCGCATCGTGATGGCCGGCTCTCCACTCCTGTCGGCCGAAGCCACTATTTCGGCGTGCGGTTATACCACCCTTTGCGTGCCTTTCAATGCCTCCGTTCCCGAGGAAACTGCCGTTTATGCGCTTCGCCGCATCGATGCCGAGGGTCTGCATTTCGGCAAGGTGACGGCGCTGGTTGCCGGCGAGGGTTACGTCGTGGAAGGTACTGTCGACCAGACTTATACCTTCACCGAGGTGTACGACGACGTGGTGGACCAGAACCTGCTGCAAGGTGTCACGGTAGAGACTTCGGTGAGTGAATTGAACTTCTGGGGTCGTGTGCAAGAGGAGAACATCTACGACTTCCCATGGATTTTGGCGAAAGATGGTACCTTCAAGCGCTACACGGGAGGCATGATTCCTGCCGGCAAGGCCTATTTGAATGGTAACTTATTGAAGAACAACAATATGGCTGCCGGTGCTATGCGCGTCCTTCTGGAGGAGGTCGAAGAGGAAGAGACCTCGGCCATTACGTCGTTGGAGACTGCCGACGTCGCTGCCGAAGAGTTCTACTCGCTGGAGGGTCGTCGCTTGGCTCAACCACGTCGCGGTGCACTCTGCATTGAGCGTGGACGTAAGATTATCGTAGTGAAATAAAGGTTTCCCTTTCCGCCGTGCTCGGTTGGCGTGGCGGAAAGGGAAATTTTTCATTTTTAATTGTTTATTTTCGCATTCTCATTTTGTTATGAAAAAATATATTGTTCCCGAAATACATGTCGTAGCGTTGGAGACAGAAATGCCGTTGGCCATCTCTGAAAAGACGATGTCCTTCACGCTGACGGAAAATTCCACGTCGCCCGACGATTTCGCCGCTTCACAGTACCGCTCTAATCTGTGGGGAGAGGAGTAATTTTTGGAAAGAGTAGAGAGTAAAGTGTAAAGAGTAAAGTAGTTTGCACTGGCTCGCACGGGCTTAAAGAGTAATGTAGTCACAAAGTCGGCCTCGATGAGGTCGGCTTTTTTATGTTCTTTCCTGTCCATTCCCCTCGTTACAGGAACGGTTCATGCCCTCTGGACGAAGGTGATTGTTACAAACACTACCCTGCTGGTGTAACATCGAGGAAAAAAAATCGGTTTGCCCTTTGAGATATTGAATTTATGTAGTACCTTTGCAAGTGAGGTCGTTTCGCTGGTAAGGTACATTTGAACCTGAGGCCGTGTGACTAAGTTGTAACTTACCTCATAACCTTACAACCTCATAACCTTAGAACCTAAATAGCACCCTTAAAACCTAATAGAGAAATCACATAGGTCTATGTCAAACAAAAAACTTTTCTTATTTTCAATCATTGCCTCCATCGGTATGGGGGCTGTCAGTTATGCCCAACCGCCTCGTTTCCGGTTCCAGAAGAATCCCGAGGAGCGACACAAGTTGCAGGTGGGTAGGGTCAATATGGAGATTGACGCTGCCAATGGCGCCAGAATAGTCTCCTTGAAGTATGGCGACACGGAAGTGTTGTCGCAAATCAACTTCCCCAACCAGTATGGCAGCACGTTCTGGACCAGTCCTCAGAAGGAGTGGAATTGGCCGCCGGTCTTTGAGCATGACATGGCGCCGTACACCGTCCGACAGGAGGGCGAGGCCATCGTGATGACGTCACCGTTGTCCGAGAAACTGCCTTTGCGCATCGTCAAACGGTTTGAGGCCGATGCCAAGAACCAAGGGTTCCTGGTGACCTATACCTTGAAGAACGAATCTGCCACACCGCGCAAGGTGGCACCGTGGGAGATTACCCGTGTCCTGGCCAAGGGAAGCATCTTCTTCGACGCTGATGTTCAGAAGATTACCCCTGCTGGCGAGATGAACTTCCGCCGCAACGGAGCCGGATTGGCACAATATGACATCGACCATGTGGAGGGCAAGAACCGTAAGATTAATGCCGACGGCAAGGGTTGGTTGTCGTACGTCAACAACAACTTGGTGCTGACCAAACGCTTCCAAGACCTGACGCCCGAGCAGCCAGCACCCAACGAGGCCGAGATACAAGTCTATGTGCATCAAGGCAATGCCTACGTCGAACTGGAGAGCCAAGGTGCCTACACCGAACTGCAACCGGGCGACTCGCTGCTGTGGCAAGTGCAATGGAGTCTGTACCCGACCGATGAACGTGCCGGCGAATATATCTACCCTTACCGCAACCCCGACCTCAAGACCGAGGAGCGTGTCGAAAACCTGCTCCAGATGCTCACGCCCGAGGAGAAAGTGGGATTGATGATGAACAAATCCATCTCGGTGGATCGGTTGGACATCCCCAGCTACAACTGGTGGAGCGAGGCGTGTCACGGTGTGCGCCAAGGGGGCTATACCGTTTATCCTCAACCGATTGGCATGGCGTCGGCCTTCAATGCCCAACTGGTGCATGACGTGTTCTCGACCGTCAGTGACGAGGCGCGCGCCAACTGGAACCGCTCGGACCATAATATATATAATGTGCCGATGGGCGTGACCTACTATCCCGGCAACCCCGAATTGACCTTTTGGTGCCCGAACGTCAACATCTTCCGCGACCCGCGTTGGGGCCGAGGTCAAGAGACGTGTGGCGAGGATCCATATCTGTCGGCCATCCTGGGTGTGGAGACGGTGAAAGGTATGCAAGGCAATGATCCTCATTACTTTAAGACCCACGCTTGTGCCAAGCACTACGCTGTGCACAGCGGTCCGGAACCCTTGCGCCACAGCTACGATGCCCGCGTCTCGATGCGCGACTTGTGGGAGACCTATCTGCCTGCTTTTAAGGCACTTGTGCAGAAAGGTAATGTGCGCGAGGTGATGTGCGCCTACAACCGTTACGAGGGCAAACCCTGCTGTATGAGCGACCGTCTGTTGATACAGATCCTGCGCCAGAAATGGGGCTTCGATGCCATCGTCCTGACCGACTGCGACGCCATCAACAACTTCTATAACAAGGGCCAGCACGAGACGCACCCTGACCCGTTGAGCGCTTCTGTCGATGCTGTGATGAACGGCACGGACTTGGAGTGTGGCAAGGTCTTCATGGTGTTGACCGAAGCCTTGAAGCAGGGCCTGATCGAAGAGAAAGTGCTTGACGATCACCTCCGTAAGACCCTCACGGGCCGTTTCGAGTTGGGTATGTTCGACCCTGCCGACCGTCTGCCTTGGGCGAACTTGGGGGAAGAGGTCATCAGTTCGGAATCGAACCACCGCCTGTCGGTTGAGGCCGCCCGCCAGTCGATGGTGTTGCTCAAGAACGACAAGTACAAGCAAGCCGATGGATCGTTGAGCAACGCACCGTTGTTGCCACTCTCCAAGCAGTTGAAAACCATTGCTGTAGTGGGTCCGAACGCCGATGACGTCGAACTCCTGAACGGTAACTATGGTGGTACGCCGACCCGCGCTCACCAACACTCTCTGTTGGAGGGAATCCGCAAGGCGGTGCCGGGTGCCAAGGTCATCTACAACAAGGCGTGCGAGTTGCAGGACGAGTACGAGACCCGCTATCTCCTGCCGCTCTTCAACGACGGCAAAGGCATGAAAGTGGAGTTCTACGAGAACCGCCAACGCGAGGGCGAACCGGTCAAGGTGGCCTATATGGACAAGTTGCAGTTCAGCACCTTCGGCGCTTGGGGCTTCTCCGACGGCGTGAAAAGCGATTCGGTGGCATTGCGCGTTTCAGGTACGTGGAAAGCCGATTTCACCGGTGCGCTGAGTTATACCCTCAATACTGACAACGGTTACCGCCTCCTCGTCAATGGTCAGGTGGTCGAGGAGAACCAAGGTGGCGGTCGTCGTCGCGGTTTCGGTTTCGGCCGCGTACCCGAATATAAGACTTTGGAAGTCAAGGAGGGCGAGCAGTATGACATCGTCGTCGAATATGGTCGTGGCCAAGGTCACTTCGCTATGTTCAATGGTGACTTCTGCCGTCGCAAACTCAATGAGTTCCAGCAGGTTGTAGCCGACGTCAAGGAGGCCGATGTCATCATCGTCATCGGAGGTATATCGGCCCGCATGGAGGGCGAGGGCGGCGACAAGAAGGACATTGACCTGCCCGTCGTGCAGCAACGTCTGCTACGTGCCATGCGTGCTACCGGCAAACCGGTCGTGATGGTCAACTGCTCGGGTTCGGCCATTGCTTTCGGCAACCTCGAAAAGGAGTATGATGCCCTCTTGCAAGCTTGGTACTTGGGTGAAGGCGGTTCGGAAGCGTTGCCCGAAGTGCTTTTTGGCGACTACAATCCTTCGGGTAAGTTGCCGGTGACGTTCTATGCCTCGAACGACCAGTTGCCCGATTTCCTGGACTACAGCATGGAGAACCGAACCTATCGTTACTTCGCCGGCGAACCTCTGTATGCCTTCGGCTATGGCCTGAGTTACACCACGTTTGCGTATGGCAAGGCCAAACTGTCGGCCAAGAAGATGGCACGCGATGGTAAGTTGACGGTCACGATTCCAGTCACGAACTCGGGTAAGGTGACGGGCGACGAGATTGTTCAAGTTTATATCCGTTCGTTGGATAACGAGACAGCACCTATCAAGGAGTTGAAAGGTTTCCAGCGTCTGCACCTGAATGCGGGTGAAAAACAGTCGGCTGTCATCGAACTCACCGGCGAGTCGTTCCAATATTACGACGAAGCCATTGACGAACTCTCTACCCGCGCTGGCAAGTACCAGATTCTCTATGGACCATCTTCCCGTGCCCAGGATCTCCGCCTGGCAGGTGAGATTGTGGTGAAATAGATGGAGAGGCAGGACCCCCTCCCGACCTCCCCGAGGGGAGGAGATTGTCCCCCGCTATATAATAAAATAATGACAGTTGGGAGTCAAGAGGAATGTAGTTTAAAAAAGAGAGTAAAGTAGTTTGTTAGAGTGATTCTCAAAAAACTATTGTCTTTATCTCCTTTAACTTCTTTATCTTCTTTAACTTCCCTTCTAAGCAACAGGTTTCGCAAGTCGTACCACTTGCGAAACTTTTTTTTTCTCCCTTTTCTTTTGCAAAAAAGTCGCATAATATTTGCATAATCCGATTTTTATCTGTATCTTCGCTGCGTGAAACCATCAAAAGCATACACTTGTTTACAATATCAAGAATGAAGCATTTGTGCAACTTTGTGATTATCATTGCCTTGCTGTGCCTGTCCGTATCCGTTTGGGCGCAGCAGACCGATACCACCAACCTTACCCAACAAGAGCAGTTGAAGCGTTTCCTGTATCAAAATTCGTTGATGCCGCAGGAGCGAGTTCACGTTATGACCGACCGTAGCCATTACCTGTCGGGCGACACCATCTGGATGCGCGCTTTCCTGGTCGATGGATTGACCAAGAAACCGGTGCACTATAGCCGTTTCCTCTATGTCGAATTGCGCGATGAGGCAGATAAACTCACCTTCCGTGCCAAACTGCACGAGCGTCCCGAACAGGCCGACACCGTCATGCGTGGTTATATCCCGACCGACATCAATCTGCCCACCGGCATCTATACCCTGGTGGCCTATACCCAATGGATGCTCAATGGTGAGGAGGCGCTCTTCTTCAAACGTAACCTCCAGATAGTCAATGCTGACGATCTCTCCAAGTCGATCATCACCGAGCCCTTGATGACGACCACCGGCTGCGATGCCTACCACCGCGTGGACAGTGCCGCCTTGCAACGTGCCGACGAGTCGGTCCTGGT
>JAEEGL013910333.1_pt1 | contig 10734 bp, 10 predicted proteins | sample 9134231 | NCBI WGS metagenome assembly JAEEGL01 (sample SAMN16246548, study PRJNA631951) | gut metagenome | biome: gut microbiome; feature: rumen; material: fiber-attached | host: Bos | place: Iran: Karaj | collected 2018-10 | reverse complement strand
TTTTGTGGGACTTGCCGGCGTCACGATGAACCTCTTTCTGGCTTTTCTGTTCGGAGGTATCATCAAGCTCATTGCCACGGTAGGAGAGTCCTTCCTCTTTACGGACTTTGGTTCCATCGTCGGTCAGGTTCTCATCGAGGTGGTCATTGTCAATATCTCGCTGATGCTTTTTAACCTGCTGCCAGTGCCACCGCTCGACGGCTTCGGTGTGCTCTCTGATGTCTTCAACCTCTACGGGACTTCGTTTTACTATTTCGTCATGAAAAACAGCATGATGATACTCATGCTGCTGATCATTTTCCATGTGCCGAGCATGCTGCTATCCACTTTACTGTGGCGGGTGGCCAATTTTATCATGGCCACGGTCTACGGACTTCCCGGCTGGTATATACTGCTTTAATTATATTTCATGTAGATACTTCTCTGCGAGAACGGAATCGCTCTCGTAGGGCTCATAGACGGCGCCCCTTTTGATATAGCCTTCACGCCCTTTGGCCAGCAGGGCAACAACGGTCTTGGGGGGCGCTTTTGTGATGGCCGTAAGGACAGCGGTTTTGCGGTCCGGGATGATCTCAAAAGGACAGTTGTTTTCCTGCAGCGTCTTCGCAAGTATCTGGGCGATTGCGACAGGATCTTCATCCGCCGGATCATCCTCTGTCAGATAGATGTAGTCTGCATATTGCGCTGCGACCCGAGGTAGATCGACTCTGCGGGAGAAGGCTTTGTTGCCGGGAGCGCCGAAGACGGCCACTACGCGCCAACCGGGATACTCCTCGCAGATGGACGAGAAGACTTTTTCGAAGGAGAGACCGTTGTGGGCAAAGTCGGATATGACAACGATCTGACGTTCTTTATTTTCGAAGAGTTCCATGCGGCCGGCTGCCCTTGCATCTGCAAGACCGCTTGGCAGTTCCTCAGCAGACACGCCGAGCTCCAGGGCCATCGCGCAGGCAGCCAGCGCATTCTCCACATTAAAGAGGCCGGGCATCGAGAGCGCGATACCGCAGAGCCGGCGGCTGCCAGTCGCCTCCAACTCAAAGCGCGTCAAAGCGCCGTCCTTTCTTACATTCTTAGCCATGAGATCCGCCTCTTCTCCAATGGCGGAATAGGTGATGATTTTTTCGACACAGGGGGAAGCCTCAGCTGCGGTCAGGATCTCGTTGAAACGATCGCTGTCTCTGCTGATGACGGCTGTACGGCACTGCGAAAAGATCTTCAGTTTGGAACGGAAATAGTCTTCCACGTCGCTGTGCTCCGACGCTCCGATATGATCCTCCCCGAAGTTCGTGAAACAGCCTATGGTGAACTTTAGGCCTAGCGTGCGGTCATATTTAAGCGCCTGTGAAGAGACTTCCATGACCATGGAAGGCAGTCCGGCCTTTTTTGCGTTGGCGAATCGTTTTCCGAGTTCCAGCGCCTCCGGTGTCGTAAGGTGTGACTCGAAACGTTCGACACCGTCGAAGGTGTCAATAGTGGTTATGAAGCCCATGGGTGCCATGCCGCGTTTCCTGTAATAGGAGTCCATGATCGCACACAGGAAATACGCAGTGGTAGATTTGCCCTTTGTTCCCGTGATCCCTACGAGAGGGAAGGCTCTCCAGGCTTTGTCATAGAAAAGATCAGCAAGAATGGCCTGAGTCTTTCGCAGGTCTGAAACGACCATGCCGGGAAAGCCCGGATGCTCTCTGCCCGCCACGTAAGCAATAGCACCGCGCTCGAAGGCGGAGCGCAGATAATCCTCCTTAAAAGCTGCGCCCTTGCACAGGAAAAGCGTGCCCTGGCACGCCTCCCTTGAATCAAACGTGACGAGGTTTATCTCACTGTCTTCCATTGGGAGATCAGTGCTTACGAGCAGGCCTTCGTCCTTCAGTTTTTGTTCGTATTTCCTGAGCTTCATGGATCCCCGCTACTTGCCGAGATACTTCTGATATTTGTAATAATGGCCAAGCTGGTTGCGCGTGATGAAGTATTTCCGGCGCAGACTGGTCTCTTTGGGATTGATAAGGGGATTGGCGACCTTGCCCTTGGCGATCAGCTGCTTCATGCGGACCTTGTATTTCTCGGCGCCGACGAAGCGGAATGCCACGCCCTGCGGGATGTTCATCCACAGCGATTCGGTATCGACGAGCCAGCACGAGTCGTCATCAGGCGCATACTTTCCGTCGAGTCGATCTTCGACTACATACCGGGCAACATTGGCTCCGCTGGCAGTCACATAGTAGTTGCTCCGGCCTTGGCGGGTATTGATCTCAAAGGCCTTAAAGCCGCCGTCACGCATGTCGTATTTGATATCGAAGTTGGACCAGCCTACAAAGTGGAGATCTTCGAGCAAGGCCTTGAAACTGTTCATGAGCTCTTCGTTCTTCTCAGTGAGGATGACGGCGTGATTGCCTTTGCCATGCGGCGTATGCTCCTCGAGCAGAGTGTGGCCGAGACACATCATGCGTACCTTTCCGTTGCGGTCGGAATAGCTGGTGAGCACGCGCATGTAGCTGTCATCACCTGGGATGAAATTCTGGATGATGACCGAATCAGTGTAGCCTGCGCCGTACATATCACCAAGGATCCTGATGACTTCTTCGAAGGTGTCGACCTTGTAGACCTTCTCCTGCGTAGGGTAAGGATGCTGCCAGTATTCAATGCCCCAGGAGGGTTTGACGATGTATGGGCCTTCAAAGGGCGGCTGGATATTCAGTCCTTCTTCTTTATGATGCACATATGTGGTGGGATATCCGATGCCGCGCGCCTCGCACATCTCGTAAAAGCGCTCCTTATGGATGAGTCTGTGCATGAAGTCTACATCGATATACGGGGCGATGACGTTCTCCGGGAAGCGGTCTTTAAGGGAACTGATACACTCGATATAGTTGTCGCCGCAGCCCATGACGATTATGCTGGCGTCACTGTTTTCACGGGCCAGATCTGTCACGATCCTCAGCATGGTCTCCGGCTGGTCGGCGCCTTCCGTATAGTCGTAATCGAGGATGACGCTGTCCCGGCAGAAGATGCTGTCGGACATGCCCCAGGCTTTGGAGACGCAGCCGTACTCTTCATTGAACGCCCGCGCCACACTGTAGACGTTGATATCACCTGCAAAAAGCAGGGGGATGAAGACCTTTCCGGTCTCGGATACACCTCTTGTATACTTAGTTTTCGTCATGATAGGCACCTTCTTCGCTGTCGTATTTATCTTTCAGATCGGAGAATTCGTCGTAACCGTCCTGACTGCCTGTTTCCATGGTATCGTCCGCAGGCTGGGACTCCACGTCGATGATCTCCGTCACCTTGTCCTCGTTAAATGGGTTAAAGTCGCTCTGATCATGGAACGGGTTCTCTTCCAGCACAGTCTGCTGATCCATGACCACTAGATTGCCGAGGATGAGGTCGTAGAAACAGGCATAGGCCGTGTAGATATAGGTGCGCACAAAGATCGTGAGCAGGCTGGCTAACAGGGAGAGCAGTGTGGTGGAACCGAATGCCAGGGTGCTGATAAGGATGCGCAGGACGCTGTCGGCACCGAAATTGGCGGCTTCTTCGATAAAGATCTGCGGAGCACTGGCGATCAGCATCCAGCCGATAAAGCTGATGGACAGGCTGAGGAGTTTTTCCTTGTTTCCGTTCATCAGGTAGTCGCTTTCCATCAGGCAGCGGTTGGGGTCTTTATCGGGATCGTCCGCGAGGATGAACCAGGCCTGGCTGTAGCGAAAGACAGCGATGACACCAGGGATGATCAGCAGCAGCGACAAGAGGAAGACCTTGACCATCATGATAAGGTAAAGCCCCATTGCGTTGCGGAAATGCTGAAAGCCTTCAAGCGAGTCCCGCACCTTGACCTGCTGCTGGCGGAAGACACGAAGAAAGAACATCATAAGCCCCAGATTGAGAGGCCCGGTGATAAACCAGGTATAGACGCTTACTACCATCGCCGCGAACTGCGACTCAGGAAGCAGGTAGCTGACGAGCAGGCCGGGCGCAGAACCGATAGCTGTGGCAAGAAGCATGGCGGCTAGAGCCTGGAACCACTTGCCTTTTAAGGTCTGGCGCGCCAGTGTACGTATGGTCCGGTTGTCTTCGGTGACAATATAACTGGTCATGATTCTTGTCCTTCGTTTTCCTGATCGGTGATATCGATCTTTTCAAATCTGCCGAGGCTGAGCGTAAGTTCTCTGAGTTCATAGCGCAGGACCCCCGGGAAATCGTAGTCGTGTTTTCTGCCGCCGAGTCTTTCCGCACGGTGCTCTGCCAACGCATCCATGATGCTGCAGGGCTTCCCGTCCACGAGAGCGCCGTCCGGCTGGTGGTACCACCGGCGGAATTTGTCGATCTCGTCCGCGTATTCACGCAGGGACTGTTCGTCTTCAAGGTCCTCACAGAGCAGCTGCAGGCGCTGTGTGATCGTCTCAGCGAGTTCTATGAGTTCCTCGTTCTCGCGAGGAACGGCGTCTGAGAACTCTTTCATATAGTGGCCGGTGAGCTCAGCAAGCGTGTCTTTCGGGGAATCTTCAAACAAGGTGAAGAGAAGCTCAAAGGGAATGTCGTCCTCGCATTCGATCAGATCCGCGAGCTGCTCGAAGTATTCAAATTCTTCCGGCTCTTCCATGTCGAGCATGAAGTAAAGATCCGATAATTCCATGATGCCTCCTAGAATTTTCTGAGCACGGTCTGGAATTTGTCCGTAGGAGCGATGAGCTCGATCATGCGGCGGAAGTTGTCAGACAGGTCGCTGGCGTAGAAGATGCTTTGCTTGGGTCTGTCGTTGGCCGTCATATCGTGCCTGCGCAGGTAGTCGACGACGTCTTCCGCAAGTGAGCGGGATGCGTTGATGATCTGGATGTCAGGATACAGCTTCTGGATGCTGCCCTCGATGATCGGGTAGTGGGTGCATCCGAGGACAAGTGTGTCGATCTGCTCATTTTGAACGAAACTGTCCATATAATGACGCAGGACGGGCTCCATGACCGCACTTTCTGTGATGCCTTCCTCGATGAGGGGGACAAGTACGGGGCAGGCGAGGGAGCAGACATTGAGCTTGGGATTGATGGCGTGGATGCTCTTTTCATAGGCGCCGCTTTGGGTAGTGAGTTTTGTCGCAAGGATCCCGATCGAGTTCTCCTCACTGCATTCACCAGCTATACGTTTGGCTGCCGGCTCGATGGTGCCGATGATGGGCAGCCCGGGATGTGCTTCCCGCAGCGCTCCGATGGCAGTTGCGCTGATGGTGTTGCAGGCTATTGCCAGCATTTTTACATCCTGCTGCAAAAGGAAATCCGCGATCTGGAGAGAGAATTCGCAGACCGTTTCGGGACTTTTGGAACCATAGGGCGTTCGGGCAGTGTCACCGAAATAGATGATCTTTTCACCTGGAAGTTCTTCCAGGATAGGGGCCACACAGGTGAGCCCGCCCACGCCGGAATCGAATATACCAATCGCTCTGTTATCCATTCTGTAGCCTTTCAAAAAATAATTCATTCTATTATACTCCAAATTGTCTATCCGTGATAGAATATTCACATGAAAAACATCGAAACCATCTGTATTTATCAGAATGACAACGACCGCTCTGCCTGTGTTGCGGAAAAGCTGCGCGTCATGCTTGACACTGCCGGTTTTTCTGTTACGTCGGACGGAAGCAGGGCAGATCTTTTCGTCTGCGTCGGTGGCGACGGTACCTTCCTTCGTCTGCTGCGAACCTGCGGATATCCGTGTACGCCTATCGTCGGAATCAACACAGGACATCTCGGCTTTTTCCAGGAGTTTACGCCGGAGGAACTGGAAGACTTTGTCGCCCTGATCAAGGCCGGTAATTACAGTATCCAGCAGCACAGGCTACTGCGGGCGACCGTTGTGTCCTGCGATGACAGCAAGCATTCTTTTACTGCTATCAATGAGATCTGCGTCAAGGGGATACGTGCCAAGATGGTCCACTTGGATATGTCCATCGGCGCCAGCTTTATAGAGCATTTTTCAGGCGATGGCCTGCTCTTCGCTTCCCCTGCAGGTTCCACGGCATATAACTACTCGGCAGGCGGCAGCATCTCAGATCCTCGTGTAGATCTCCTGCAGGTCACGCCGATCTCGCCCATGAACACTACGGTCTTTCGCAGCTTTACGTCCAGTCTGTTGCTGCCCGCAGACGGTCAGATCGATGTCTATCCTGTCCGCGAGTTCAACACTGGTTTTTCTCTGCTGGCAGATGGGGCCGCGTTCGATTTCGCCGATGCAAAAAGCGTCCGCATCGATTACGCGGACGCCTATGTGCAGCTGGTTCGTTCAGCAGGCTACGATTTCTGGGCGAAGGTCCAGAGCAAATTCCTTTAATGGCAGATCAGGTAAAATATATCCTTACAAAAGAAGACGAAAATCTGTATATCAAAGAGCTCCTTCAGCGAAGGCTGCTCTTTTCTTCGCGCCTGCGCCGCAAACTGAAGGCGGAGGGCGGAGTCACTCTCAATGGAGAGCCCGTGCGCCTTCGCGCCAAAGGTCGGGAAGGCGACGTGCTGTGCGTCTCTTGGCCTGAAGAAAACAGTTATTTCGAGCCGGAGGATATCCCTCTCGGCGTACCGTACGAGGACGGCGACCTCCTTGTGGTAGACAAGCCTGCCGGCATCGTCGTTCATCCCACGAAGAACTTTCAGAACGGCACGCTGGCAAACGCGCTGGCGTATCGGATGAAAGAGCAGGGAGTTAACTATAAAATACGTTTTGTAAATCGCCTTGACATGAATACCTCGGGACTCGTTATCGTAGCCAAAAACGCCCATGCGCAGGATTTCCTGAGCCGCGAGATGGCGCATGACCGCGTTTTCAAGCAGTATCTAGCACTGGTCTACGGGGAAATCGCGAAGGACGGCACAATCGATGCCCCCATCGACAAGGATCCCTGTCATGTGGCGCGCCGCATGGTAAGGGCGGACGGTTATCCTTCCGTCACTCACTATCATGTTCTCCGGAGTTTTGCTGCCGGCGAGCTGCCCGGCGCTCCGTGCGAGGCGCCCTGTACGCTGCTTGCCATTAAACTTGACACGGGTCGTACGCATCAGATTCGCGTCCATCTTACCCATATAGGACATCCCATCGTCGGGGACGATCTCTACGCGCCGGTCTGCGGCTATGACCCGCCTTATCCAGTGCCGCGGCAGCTGCTTCATGCCGCGCGCCTCTGTTTTATCCATCCTCAAAGCGGGGAGCCTGTGGATGTGTTCGCTTCCCTGCCGGAGGATATGCGGAATCTGATCGGAGAAGTCGCTGCCATCGCCTCCGAATCCTATTTGAAGGTAGACATTTTTCGCCGGATAAAGTAAAATAAAGGGCGTAATCATCATTGTTCTTTTCAGGTTTTTCCTGTATGTTCATGAAAGGAAGAGGATAATATGGAAGGCTTTCTCAACAAGGCAATAGAACTGCTTACTACTGCCGGCGGCAAGATAATCTTTGCGCTGCTGGCCTACATCATCGGAAAGGCTGTCGTCAAGAAGATCGTATCGATCTTTGAGAAGGGCAAGGCTTTCGATAAGCTTGATCCCACCACCAAGAGCTTCCTGCTCAACTTCATCAAGGTATTGCTCTACGTTGTCCTTGTCGTCTCCATCATCGGCATCCTCGGCATCCCGATGGCTTCCATCGTCACCGTGCTTGCCACTGCTGGTATCGCGGTAGGTGCTGCGCTTCAGGGTTCACTGGGCAATCTGGCAGGAGGCATCATGCTCATGATCTTCCGCCCCTTCAACGTCGGCAACTTCGTTACGGCGGCGGGTGAGACGGGTACGGTCAAGGCCATTACGCTCTTTTATACAAAGCTCACCACGCTGGACAATAAAGAGATCACTATTCCGAACGGCTCTCTTATGAACAGCAACGTCACTAATTTCTCCACTGAGCCTCTGCGGCGTGTAGATATCGATTTCACCTGCGCAAGGGGTGAGGATGTTGGCAAGATCAGGTCAATCCTGAGCGCAATTCAAGCAGAAGACCCGCGCATCCTCAAAGATCCTGCCCCCTTTGCCAGACTCACCGGAGCTACAAACGAATCCATGGTCTTCACCACCCGTTCCTGGGTCAACAATGCCGATTACTGGGATGTCTATATGGACACCACGCAGAAGGTCACCGAGGCCTTCGGCGCGGCAGGTATCAAGGCTCCTGGCATCCGTGTGGTCACCGAGCAGAAATCCCAGTGGAACTAGGCTGTCCACGGTTTAGAAAAACAGATCCGAATCATAACGATCGCCCGCGGGTCAGACAGACCCGCGGGTTTTTCTGTGAAACGCTCTTGACAAAACGGAATAATTTGATATCATTTTGATATCAAATAGATCTGGAACACAGAAAGGGGTGTATGAATATGAAAGAAAAGATCATCAGCGGAAGACAGAACGGGATGAGCATGCTCATCCTCACGACGATCCTCTATATCGGGGCTTTTTTCGTCATGTTCGCGGGCATTAACGACGTCATGCCGTACGGGATCCTGAACGTTTTGCTCGTTGTGGCTGCCATTATCTGGCTGTGCGTCGGATGGCTGCCGTATCTTGGCCTTAAGGTCATCAAGCCGCAGGAGGCGCTTGTCCTGACGCTCTTCGGCAAGTACTACGGCACGCTGAAAGATGAGGGCTTCTACTGGGTAAATCCTTTCTGCGTATCGGTCAATCCTGCAGCTAACACCAGACTCTCGCAAAGCGGCGATGTGGAGAACACCGAAAAACCGAATGCGTTCGTCAAAGCTCTGACTGGTTATAAGGCAGATGCCGATACCAATAGCAAGAAGATTTCGCTAAAGGTCATGACATTAAGTAACAGCCGTCAGAAGATCAACGACTGCCTCGGCAATCCGATCGAGATCGGTATTGCTGTCATGTGGAGAGTAGTCGATACAGCGAAAGCCGTCTTTACAGTCGATAACTACAAGGAATACCTTTCGCTCCAGTGTGACACCGCCCTGCGCAGTATCGTCAAGATCTATCCCTACGATGTAGCGCCCAACGTGGATACCACGGGCGACGGCATCGCGGACGAGGGCAGCCTCCGCGGCTCCAGCGAGGAAGTTGCGGGACGCATCAAGGCTGAGATCCAGAGCAAGGTCGCCGAGGCCGGCATTGAGATAATCGAAGCCCGCATCACTTATCTTGCCTATGCGCCAGAGATCGCGGCGGTCATGCTGCAGAGACAGCAGGCTTCAGCCATCATCGACGCGCGCAAGATGATCGTAGACGGCGCTGTAGGCATGGTCGAAATGGCGCTCGACCGTCTCCGCGAGAACAGTGTCGTCGAGCTCGACGAAGAGCGCAAGGCTGCTATGGTCTCCAATCTGCTCGTCGTGCTGTGCGGCAGCAAGGACGCCCAACCCATCGTTAATTCGGGCAGCCTGTACTAATCGGGTCGAAGAAAATGGCAGGGTACAGTTATGGCAGATAGCAAGAAGCAGGTGCCGCTGCGCCTATCGCCCAAGCTCTACAGCGCCATCGCGGCATGGGCCGAGGACGACTTCCGCTCTGTCAACGGGCAGATCGAGTATCTGCTGACTGAATGTGTCAAGCAGCGGAAGAAGAATGGTAAATACGTCGGCGAGGACATCGACGCACCGCTGGACGTGGATATCACACAGTTTGATCAAGCTTAAAAAGACGCCTCATCCGAAAACTCCGGATGAGGCGTCTTTACGATAGCAACTAAGCTGCGAAAATATGGGGAAACTGTTTTCTCCTTAACGGATCTTTCTGGCCTCGAGATAGTAGCGCTTGTCCTGGGCATGCCCCATGGAGAAAGTCTTGCGCGGCAGGACGCCGTCCTTCATGACTGTCTTAAAGAGTTCCTCCTTGCCCATCGGCGGCAGAAGGAAGCCGAGGTTGCCGCTCTGGGATGCCAGACGGCGGACAGTTTCGTCGCCGTGGATGAAGTCGACCTCAAAGGGATGCTCCTTGGCGTAACTGTCCAGAAAACTCTGCAGCGTGCCGACCGCCAGCTGGACCGCAGGATCAGGAACAGTGAGCGCTCCTTCACTTCCTTCATAGCAATAACGGATGACATGACCTTCGCCTTCGCCCTCGTAGGCGCCTGGATAGTATTCCTTAAAGGCGTTCAGAATCTCCTTCGGGTCGACACCGAAGAGAACACGGTGGATGGGTTCAAAGACCAACGCGTCGTCATGGTTATTGACTAGTTCGACCAGTGCGAAGCGGGCAGGGGAGGCGTAGGCGTCTTTGCCGAGGCTCTCTTTCAGATCCTCGAAGCAGCGCTTGGCGGTCGCCAGCGAGTGGTTGCCGTCACCCATGGCAAAGAGCAGGGGAGGAGCGTCCTTGATGCCGTATTTGGCTTCCTGGACTTCCGGGGAAGCCAGGCCGCGGAGCGCACAGGCTACCTGAGCCTGCTGCTCTTTACTGAGCAGCCAGCCCTTTATATGGCCGCCGCCCTGCATCAGATCGAAGTCGTAAAGGAGCTTCATGCCATTCGCTGCTGCCGTGAGAGGCTCGATGACCGTTTTTTCGGGGTCATCGATCAAAACCATGATGTGAGGCAGTTCGATCGGAGCGCCTTTGCGGACTTTGACCCGCGGCGGGATGCGTTCAAGGACGGTGCCTTCAGTCGCGCGGATCAGAGCACCGCTGCCTGGGGTGAAGTCGTAGCAGTCGAGCTCGACCTTGCCGACCAGGCCGTGGCGGATCTTTCCGTCGCTCTGCGTACGCTCGACGTAGATGAGCGCGTCTTCACAGCAGCAGAAGATATCTTTGTCGAGGTATT
>JAEEGL011164334.1_pt1 | contig 10734 bp, 7 predicted proteins | sample 9134231 | NCBI WGS metagenome assembly JAEEGL01 (sample SAMN16246548, study PRJNA631951) | gut metagenome | biome: gut microbiome; feature: rumen; material: fiber-attached | host: Bos | place: Iran: Karaj | collected 2018-10 | reverse complement strand
TGTCCTGGGCAGTCAATGTGTGCATAGTGACGTTTGTCTGACTGATACTCAAGGTGACGAGTGTTGATTGTGATACCACGCTCTTTTTCCTCTGGAGCGTTATCAATTTCATCATACTTAAGAACTTTATCACCATACTTTTTAGCACAGTATGAAGTGATAGCTGCAGACAATGTTGTCTTACCATGGTCTACGTGACCAATAGTACCAACGTTCATGTGAGGTTTAGTTCGAACGAACTTCTCCTTAGCCATGTGTTTCTCCTTTGCCGGTTATATTCTTTTCTTGCCGGCGAAAAAATTATTTATGTGTTGCACTTTAAGCCAGAACACAACCGCATTCAACCGAACAAAGTTGCATTCGCAGACACACTATTTTAAACAAATTGATTTTAATTAAAGAAAGGAAGCTATGATTAGAAGGAATCTTATTACCAAAATGTTCCATAATTTTCGAAACACCTTCTTCCAGAACCACCGTTCGCCATCAAAATCAGATTTGACAACAGGTTTGGTTACCAGAAATTCACAAGGAACCTCTGACTAACCGATATTCTTATTGACAGAGGCACGGCAACCTGAAAATGATTTTTCATTAACTTTACGGCGCCATCAGACTTAATTGCATTAATTGAAGTCTGCCTAAATCTCAAAGAACCATGCAAACACATAATCAGTTTGCAGTTTAAATGTTATACTATTTTTTCAAACTTATTGCAATACCTAAAATTGCCATTCAAACGATAACGTAAAAAAAACGGCCTCGCAGATGGCTAAAAACCACCATGCAAAGCCGTTTACAAATAAAGCAGACCTTTATTTTACAAAACAGAAGCTAATTTCATTCTATTTTACCGTGAGTGATGAATCGGCCGCTCTTTCTATCAAAAAGCATGATTCCTTCACCAATGAAGTTGAATTTCTGAACGCTTCCGATCTGGAATGTAACTCCGCCAAAAATCACGCTCGTAAGCAAGAAGTCAGCTATTCCGATTTTAATAGTAGATTCCATACCTGTAGGCATGGCACCGCAAATCTCACCGGTGAACATTCCGTTTTCTGCAAGCTGAATGAATTCAGGACGAACTGCAAGAACAAAGTCCCCGTTTTGAGGAACTGCATCTTTTTTTGCGGCGAATCCTTCTTCTTCGTTCAGGCGCGCAATGTGGTATTTGAAGACTTCATCTTTGTTTTGCTTTTCAACATAACCTTTTTTAAGTGAATTTTCTTTTTCTTGATTGACAGCATCCTGAACGAGTTTGTCGCGCTCTTCATACCACGCGTTAAGATTAAATCCACTCGGAACTGAAAACGAAATCTTCTTTCCGTCAAAAATCTCAAGAGAAAGTTTTCCATCTGAAAGCTGCTCCCCCTTTGCCTCAATAAAGTTTATGGAAGGATTTCCGACAAAATCAGCGACGAAGAGATTGTTCGGCCTGTTATAAACCTGAAGAGGTGCATCGTATTGCTGCAGGACACCGTTGTTTATCAGACAGATTTTTGTGGCAAGCGTCATGGCTTCCATCTGATCGTGCGTTACGTAGACAAAAGTGCTTCCCGTCTCAATGTGAAGTCGCTGAAGTTCATAGCGCATTTCAAGACGAAGTTTTGCGTCCAAATTTGAAAGAGGCTCATCCATAAAGAGAACGGTCGGCTCCGGCGCAAGCGTCCTGGCAATTGCAACCCTCTGCTGCTGTCCGCCGGAAAGCTCTGCAGGATATCGGTCCATGAACATTCCGATTTTTACGACACGGGAAACCCTTCGAACGGCAAGGTCGATTTCCTCAGAAGTGAGCTTCCGCACTTTTTTAAGAGGCAATCCATCCTCAACAATTGCAAAATCTTCATTTAAACTCTGATTCTTAGCCTTATAAGAAGAGAGAGCTTCATTGACTTTTGCCTCAAACTCACGGCTCAAGGCAGCGGCAGTCTGAGAGGCATTTGCATCATTGTGAAGGTTCAGCGCAAAAATCTTTTTAGCCGTAAACATCGAAATCGTGAAAGTGTCAATCAATTTAAGGAGTGCTTTTTCAGTGTCGATTTTTCCGTCCTTATCCTTGCACTCGTTTATAAGCTCAACAAGCTCCGGCGCACTTTTTAAGATTTCGGCAATTCTTGAGTTCTGTTTTGCCGTAAAATCATAAACAGGCAGCTCTTCCTTTATGTTGCTCAAGCCAAACGCAATGTTTTTGTAAACCGTCATGTTAGGCCACAAAGCATAATTTTGGAACAAAAATCCGACTTTTCGGCGGTTGGCAGGGATATTTATTCCTTTTTCGCTGTCGTAAACAACCATGTCACCGATTTCAATACGGCCACTCGTAGGCGTTTCAAGACCTGCAATCATTCGCAAAGTCGTCGTCTTTCCGCATCCGGAAGGGCCAAGCAAAGTCACAAATGCATTGTTATCTATTGTAAGGTTGAGGTTGTCAACTCCAAAAAATTTTCCCCATCGTTTTGTAACATTAGTCAATTTTATCTGCGGCATAGTTTTTATCCTCCATTTTTCTAAATGCTTTTCCTAAAGAAGCACAAATCATCACGAACCGACACCCTTATCAATACTTGCACCAGTCAGTTTGTTTACAAGTGCATTGAAAACCAAAATCGTAACTATAAGGATAAGGTTCATTCCGCTTGAGAATGCGTACAATCCCATTTCATCAAAATAATCCATTGCTGTCGTCATAATCTTGAACTGATCACACAGAAGCATGAACAAAGTCAGTTCTCGAAGACACGTCATAAATGGAAGCAAAAATCCCGATATAATAGAAGTTTTTTGAATTGGAATGATGATTCCCACCATGCGCTTAACCCAAGGAATATTTTGAATCAGTGCAGCTTCTTCAATTTCGCCGGAAAGCTGGAGCATCGAGTTGAGGGATGCGCGACTTGCAAAAGGAATGTATTTTACCGTACCGGTGATGATTAAAATCAGGAAAGAACCGCCGATTGAAAGATGCTTTCCAAAAATCAAGAATGCAACGCCTACAGAAAGAGACGGCATCAAGTAAGGCAGGAACGCAACGGAATTGACATAGGCAGCCCATCGGCTTCGCCTTGCCTTACTTACGGCATAACCGACAAGAGTTCCGATTGTACCTGCTATTAAAGAACAACAGAGAGCAACAAAAAGCTGGCCTCCAAAAGCCTTTCGGATTTGCACGTTGTAAAGCATTCCAAGCTGACCGAACAGCCCGTACTCGCCTAAAGTATCTGATGTCGTCCACCACTTTGTAGTAAGTTGACTCAAATCACCTGCTTTCAAGAAACTGTAGTCTCCAGGATTCGGAAGGAATGTTTCTATGGCAAAAGAAATGATCGGATAAATGCTCGTAAATAAGGTGAAGACAATGAAGATTCCGGCAATTACGTATTTTCCGATTCCAAGATTTGCCTTGCTTATCTGGCCAGACTTTCCTGTTACAGTCGTGTAATTCTTGCGGCTTGAAGTGCTCTCCTGATTTAACAGAAGAATCGCAACACCGAAAATCATCATTATGACTGCAATTATGCTTGCCTCTCCAGCCCTGGATGAACTCAATCCGACATATTTTGTTGAAAGCGTTACAAGTCCCAAATAATGCGGAACCGGGTAACTTCCCATTGCACTTCCAAAAACAAGAAGGATTGTAGAAAGAACCGCAGGCTTTACAAGCGGAATAGTAACGTGTAAAAAACACTTCCATTTTGGAGTATCAAGAATCGTCGCGGCTTCCTCAAGATTTGCGTCCATGTTGCGGAAAATACCGCCAATCAAGATGTATGCAAATGGAGCGTAATGAAGACCAAGGACAACAGCACACGGGAAAAGTCCCTGACACCACCAAAGCGGCATGTTCAGTCCGAACAAAGACGCAAGCAGTCCGTCCGAGCCATGAGTAACGGCATTTGAATAGAACGCATTTCGCCATACCATAGCCAAAGTCCACTGCGGCATGATGTATGGAAAAATAAAAATCGCGCTCAAATACTTCTTGAATTTTAAATTCGTTCGGGTAACAAGATATGCAAAAGTGCCGCCATAAAAAATGGAAATAAAGCACGTAAGCACGGCAAGAACCACGGTGTTAAACAGCGGCTTCCAGAGATTTACCTTTGCGAGCCGTCCCGTAAACAAATCAATCCAGTTATAGAAAGTCATCTGACCTTCTTTTAGCCCGGTTTTTACAGAGTCAATCGTGCCGGCGTGAACAGCGACCGTATCCTGAAACAAATACAGGATTGGCGCGATTGTAGTTATTGAAAGCAAGATTCCGAACAGCAGGAGGATTACGTTTTGCGGTTTATAGAAAAACGTCTTTATCCTGTTGTACTTCATCTGATTACAAAGTACAGTCTGAACCATTTTCACCTCTCTCACTTTTAAGGATGGAGAATTTTTAAAACCTAAATAAAAAAGCCTGCGCCGTTTAGCGCAGGCAAAGCGTACTCAGCTGTTAGCGTCCAGCCCGAATGATATCAATCCAGTCTCCCAAATCAATGGAAACCTGCGCACAGTAACTAGGATCTTCGATTACAAGCTCACCGCCGTTTTCACCAGCCCACCAGTCAAATCCCTTGTCGTTCTTTGCAGGGAATTCCGTGCCGCCGGCTGTGCTGTGATGGAATTTTGCTTCGTTTTCTGCGGCAAGAACCGGATTTGCAGAATAACCGCCCATATCTTTTCCCCATGCACTGAATCCGTCAAGTTTTGTTACCATAAACGAAATAAATGCACATGCAGTCCAAGGATAAGGAGATGAATCCATAACCTCAAGATAATGGCAATATCCATAACCACCGATACCGGTATAACCTGGTTCATAGGCCGCAACAGAAATGTTGTTTACAGATGCTTCTGTTGTCTCGGCAACCGAGCGAAGTTTTGAATAAACGATAAGGGCAAATTCATTTGCTGCTGACTTTGATACAAGCTCGTTACAGATTGGTCCGTCATCAGTCTGCTCGTTATAGTTCTGAACCCAAAGTTTCGCAAATGCGAGACCGTATTTTGCATTGACACTTTCAAGACCAAAATTTTCAGCAAGTGCAGCACACTCATCAATTGTAGGCTTAAAGAATGCCTGCCTGTCTGCAGGAAGTTTATTGAAAGCATTTTTAAGCCAGGTTGAGTATTTGTCAGCAGTGAGCATGTAAAGGAAGTTCTTTCCGACCAGCTCAGAGTTTACGTCCATAAACAAGCCCGAAGCACCGTTATAAACAAAGTCCCAGCAGTTTGAATACTTTGCTCCCCCGACATTGTTATACATAAACACCTTGTTCAAAGTCTGCAATGGAAGAAGCTCCGGATAAGATGATTTTGAAAGTTTGTTTGCCTCAGCCCACTCTTTTGGAATGAATGTGCGGAGAACACCTGTATCCATCATTTTTGACTCAATCTGATTTCCGTCCTGAATGAGAGTCATAAAATATTCTGGATTTGTTGATTTGTAATCTACATTTAATGTCGTAAAAATTGAGTTGTTCTTTGGCTGAGACCACTCGATTTTTCCAGCATAACTTGGGTCAATAGAAGAAAGATATTTAACAAAAGCGGCACCGGCAGTTTTTCCTCGGCTTGAATTTCCGATACCCTTTATTGTGGCATTTTTAGACTCCTCAATGGCTTTCTTACAAAGCTCATCAAAAGTCATGTTTTCTGCCTGCTCAATTATTTCTTGAACGGCTGATTTTTTTACTTCAGCTTTTTTGCTACAAGAAAGACTCGCAAAAGCCATACTAGCGATAGCCAGAATACAAATAGATTTTTTCATGACAAACTCCTTTTTTTTATAAAAATATAACAGCAAGAGCCAAATACTTCGGCAATAAATCTATTATTGACCGAATTTTCGAATTGTCAAATTTTTATTAAAAAATCATCGGAGTTTTTTGATTTTTCCAGCGAAAAAGAAACGGAACAAAAAAAAGCTGTCCCCGTAAGCGAGGACAGCTTTTTAATAAAACACTGCAAGACGCAGATTTTTAATTATATGCCTGAGCGCTGCAAAGTATATTTCTTTGCAGGATCATCATCCTTATCTTCCCACAATTCAAGCTGCAAACTGTCTGTCTTGAAACGATAGGTTGCGTTTTTTATGTCTTTCTTCTCTACATTAAAAGTGACTTTTGCAGTTGTATTTCCAGAAGCCAACTTTTTGATATCCGTGTTGTAATTGTACTGTATGATATTACCAACATAACTTCCAGAGTTACCATCGCTTGAAGTAACTGTATTGTCAGCATAGAAAGTGTAAGTTACCTGACCAGTTCCCAGGCCATTTACATAAGTTGCAACAACAGGATTTGATGACTCAGCGTTTGCCTTAAGAGCGAGATAATCAGTTACGGTATCGTAATCATCTTCACTGTTAAGATTGCAAGATGCAAATCCGAGCGCAAGGCCTGCTGCGAGCAAGACTGTAAGTAATTTTGTAATTTTTTTCATATGTTTAACTCCTTTTTGTAAAAATTACTTTTAAGAACACTATACAAAAAAAAAGTAGTCTGTCAACTTTTTTTTAACGGAGTTAACATCATGAAAATTCTAAAGAATATAAAAAAAAGCTCCCTTTCGGGAGCCTTGTAAAGGAAAAACTACCAGCGGTAGTGAGCAAATGCTTTGTTTGCCTCTGCCATCTTGTGTGTATCTTCCTTCTTTTTGTATGCAGAACCTGTTGAGTTGAATGCATCGAGCAATTCTGATGCAAGTGTATCTGCCATACCGTGACCGCTTCTAGCACGTGCTGCAGCGATTACCCAACGCATAGCGAGAGCTTCTTTGCGTGCATCACGGATTTCAACTGGTACCTGATATGTAGCACCACCAACTCGGCGAGATTTAACCTCTACCATTGGTTTTACATTATCGAGAGCCTTGAGGAAAACCTCAAGTGGATCTTTGTCAGTTTTTGCCTTGAGCTGATCCATTGCCTTGTATACGATTTTTGTACAGATGTCTTTTTTTCCGTCCAGCATCATGCGTGAAACGAATTTTGTAACAACCGGGCTATTGTATTTTGTATCAGGTACAATAGGACGATTTACGGATTTCTTATGTCTTCCCATAGTAATTCTCCTTTATACCTTATGCCTTTGGTCTCTTAGCACCGTACTTAGAGCGGCTGCGCTTGCGGCCATCTACGCCCAAAGTATCTTTTGTACCGCGGATGATGTGGTAGCGAACACCAGGAAGATCCTTTACACGTCCACCACGGATGAGAACAACTGAGTGTTCCTGCAAGTTATGTCCAATACCTGGAATGTATGCAGTAACTTCAATTCCATTTGACAAACGAACACGAGCTACCTTTCGGAGAGCTGAGTTTGGTTTTTTAGGTGTTACAGTCATAACACGTGTGCAAACGCCACGCTTCTGAGGGCAAGACTCAAGTGCGGGAGCTTTTGTCGTATTTGCCAAAGACTGTCTACCTTTACGAATAAGTTGGTTAATTGTAGGCATTGCCTTTTCTCCTATTAGTTTGCCGGTCAGCACTCCGGACAAAGTACTCGCACTAAACCCAAAGTGCGATAGGTTCAAATAGTTTATAGAATTCAAAAAATGAATTCAAGGGAATTTGGACTTGAATTCTTAAAAATTCTAAAAAAAAGGGTTGTCACAAGCGGACAACCCTTTTACAGGCTTAGCGGTCAAAAATCATGACCGCAAAAGCATATTAGTCCTCAGAGGAAATATCAGAAGAATTATCTTCCAATACAGTTTCGAGAGCTTTTTCTTCCTGACGACGCTGAATTATTTCGTTCATCTGAACATCGAGATCCCTGTCAGAATCATCAAAAAGTTTTACGTCTCTGTAATCGCGGATACCAGTTCCGGCTGGAATCATGTGTCCGATGATTACGTTCTCTTTCAGACCGTGGAGCATATCTGTAGCACCAGAGATTGCCGCATTTGTAAGAACGCGTGTCGTCTCCTGGAATGAACATGCAGATACGAAAGAATCTGTAGCCAAAGCTGCCTTTGTAATACCCTGGAACATAGGGCGAGCAACTGCCGGCTGACCACCTTCTGCAATAACGCGGTTGTTTTCCTCGTGGAAGTGATATTTATCAACCTGCTGACCGAAGATGAATCTTGTATCACCTACAGAAACAACTTCTACCTTGCGGAGCATCTGGCGAACGATTACACCGATGTGCTTGTCATCGATTGCAACACCCTGAGCTGAGTAAACCGACTGGATTTCTGACATGAGGTAATCCATGAGGGCATTCTCACCGAGGATAGCAAGGATATCATGTGCGCTTGGTGCACCGTCACAAAGCTGCTCACCAGCCTCAACAGTGTCTCCGTCACGTACCAGCATTCGGCGTGTCATAGGAACGAGGTGTTCAAACTGCTTTCCGTATGCGTCTTCTACATAAACGATTCGCTTACCCTTTGTAACGTTTCCGAATTTTACTACGCCGGAAATCTGAGAGAGTACGCATGGTACTTTTGGCTTTCGAGCCTCAAACAATTCAGAAACTCGTGGCAAACCACCAGTAATATCGTTTGTTTTAGCAGCTGCAACAGGAAGACGTGCAAGAGTATCACCAGCCTTAACCTGCTGATTATCCTCAACGTCGAGGACTGCATCAGCCGGGAGGAAGTATGAACCAAGCTCGTTACCAGCTTCATCCGTAATAAGGATTTTAGGCTGCTTAACGTCAAGGTGAAGGTCAGAAATATGTCGCTCGATGTTACCGTTATCAAGAATCTTCTCAACCAAAGTTGTACCAAGAATAACGTCCTCAAAGTGAACATATCCGGAAACTTCGGCAATGATTGGCTCCTTAGAAGGATCGAATGTTCCGAGAACTTTTCCACCCTCAATAATGTCGCCTTCTTTTACAACGATTGTCGAACCGTTTGAAATCTCAACTTTCTGCTCATTACCTGCGAGGTACAATGTGTCACCGATGATGATGATTCTTCCGTTTTCTTTTGCAAGAACAGGAGTCTTACCTTCGATGAGGACACCACCTTTAAGGATTCGTCCGCCATCAGAAACGGCAAGCTTGTCAGAAGAAGCAAATTTATATGAATCGATGATGCGTGTTACCATCATAGAGCCTTTACGTGTAAAGAGCATGTTTCCATCTGCTGTCGGAACGTTTGTACCGGTAATTTTTCCGATGATGACCGGATATTTAAGTACGATTCTGTTATCTTCAGTTGCCTTGGAAGCAGTACCACCGACGTGGAATGTACGCATCGTAAGCTGTGTACCAGGCTGACCGATTGACTGAGCTGCGATAACGCCGACTGCCTCACCGATCTCAACGAGCTTGTTGCGTGCAAGGTTCTTTCCGTAACATCGTACACAAACACCATGCTTAGCCTCACAAGTGAGAACTGTGCGGAGCTTAACTTTTTCTACACCGGCATCTTCGATTTTCTTTGCAAGTTCGTCGTTGATGTAAGCGTTTGCATCACAGAGAAGCTCTCCAGTTACAGGGTGAATTACGCGCTCAATAGTAAAGTGTCCTGCAATTCGTGCTGAAAGCGGAGTAACGATTTCGTCACCATTCTTGATTGCAGTGTAATCAATACCGTTGATAGTACCACAGTCTTCTTCGTTAACGACAACATCCTGAGCAACATCAACAAGACGACGGGTCATGTAACCAGCGTCCGCAGTTTTAAGAGCGGTATCGGTAAGACCTTTTCGTGCACCGTTTGAAGAAATGAAGTACTCGATAACCGAAAGACCTTCCTTGAAGTTTGAGCGTACAGGAAGTTCGATGATGTCACCGTTAGGTTTAGCCATCAAACCACGCATAGCTGCAAGCTGAGAAATCTGTTTCTTAGAACCTCGGGCACCAGAGTCAGCCATCATGTAGATTGTGTTGAAGCCGTCTTTGTCAGCCTTGAACTGATCCATCATTATGTCTGTGAGTTTTTCATTTGTTCGCTGCCAAACGTCTGTTACTTTGTTGTAACGCTCCTCTGCAGTAATAGTACCCTTTGAGTACTGTCCGACGATTCCCTCAACAACCTTGTTTGCCTCGTCAACCATTGTCTTCTTTTCTGCAGGAATGAGGATGTCATCCATAGAAAGGGTTGCACCGAAGAATGTAGCGTTTTTGTAACCACAAGCCTTGATTGCGTCAAGCATCTTGATTGTAATCCAAGGTCCTTTTTCGTGGTAAACAGTAGAAATCATCTTCTTGAGGTCTTTGTCACCCATACCTGTTGTGACTTTCTTCTCAAGTTCTGCTTCTGAAATATGAGGGTTGATATATCCGACTTCATCCGGCATCTCAGCATTAAAGCGCAATCGTCCGGCAGAAGTAGTGATCAAATCACCTGCATTAAACTCGCCGTCTTTAAATGATGATTTTGGAGCCGGTACTTTGATAAGTGCCTGCCACTCGATGTATCCGTCCTCAGCAGCCATGATAGCTTCATCAACGTTTGCAAATCGCTTTCCAGTTCCCTTTGCGTTCGGTTTGATTGAAGTCATGTAGTAAATACCCAAAACCATGTCCTGTGACGGAAGAACGATTGGGTTTCCATTTGCAGGGTCAAGAAGGTTTCGTGCAGAGAGCATGAGAGTCCAGCATTCCATCTGAGCTGCCTGAGTCAAAGGAACGTGAATAGCCATCTGGTCACCATCGAAGTCGGCGTTGAAAGCCTTACAAGCGAGAGGGTGAAGTTTAAGAGCCTTTCCTTCTACAAGGACAGGTTCGAAAGCCTGAATACCGAGTCGGTGCAAAGTAGGCGCACGGTTGAGCATAACAGGAT
>JAEEGL011162577.1_pt1 | contig 10734 bp, 9 predicted proteins | sample 9134231 | NCBI WGS metagenome assembly JAEEGL01 (sample SAMN16246548, study PRJNA631951) | gut metagenome | biome: gut microbiome; feature: rumen; material: fiber-attached | host: Bos | place: Iran: Karaj | collected 2018-10 | reverse complement strand
GAGGCAAAGGGCGTGGTATCTCTGGCAGGCGGCCTTACACATGAGGCCATTCCGAAGAGCGACCCGAAGAGCCTGCAGCGGGCGCTCCGGATCGAGGTCTCGGACGGCCTGGTCTCCGTGAAGACGGCCCTGATCCTGGACGGCACCGTCAGCATTCCGGAAGTCTCGGCGGAAGTCCGTGAAAAAGTCTCGAACGCGATCGAACTGATGACCGGCATGAAGGTCGCGGACGTGGACGTCACGATCTCGGGAGTGACCGTATGAGCCTGACCAGAAAAATGCTTCGTGAGCTGACCATGAAGATGGTCTATCAGTACGACGTCTATCCGAAAAAGGAACTGGACGCCCAGATGGACGCCTTCCTGGAGAACTGCGAGGAGCCTGAACTGCCCGCGGAAGACGGCGAACCGGATTATATCTATCTGACCCGTCTGGACGTCCTCCGGATGACCGATGCGGAGCGCGCCGCCGTGAAGGCCCGCGCCCTGGACGTCTTTTCGAAGATCAGGGAGCTGGACCGGGAGATCGCCGGCCGGACCGAAGGGTGGAAGCTGAACCGCATCGCCCGCGTGGACCTGGCGCTGATCCGTCTGGCGCTCTATGAGATCAAATACGACGACCAGGTGCCGGAAGCCGCCGCTATCAACGAGGCGGTCGAGCTCGCGAAATACTACGGCACCGATGAGTCGCCGCGTTTCGTGAACGGCGTCCTGGCACGCCTCGTGCGGGATCCGGAAGCCGAAGAAAAGACGCCTGAAGCGGAAGGAAAGTCCGACGTTCCGGCGGAAGAAGCGCCTCAGGAAAAGACGGAAGACTGACCATGAGCAGGACCTACACGGTGAAGGAGATCACCGCCTATATCCGGAATATGTTCGCGGCGGATTATCTCCTGACCCGCGTGACGGTCCGGGGCGAGATCTCGAATTATAAGGAAAACCAGAGCGGTCATCTGTACTTTACATTGAAGGACGAGGCGGCGGCCATCAGTTGTGTGATGTTCGCGCCCGCCAGGCGGAAAGGCCTTCTGGTCCGTCCGCGGGACGGGATGAGCGTGACCGTTACAGGCGCCGTGGTCCTGTATGAGGCCGCGGGGCGCTACCAGATCAACGTCACCAGGATCGAGGACGAGGCGGAAGGCATCCTGTACCGGCGCTTCCTGGCGCTCAAGCAGGAACTGGAGGAGATGGGGATGTTTGATCCCTCCTTCAAGAAGCCCGTTCCCGGGCATGCGCTGACCGTCGGGATCGTGACCTCGCCGACCGGCGCGGCCCTGCAGGACATCTGCCAGATCGCGGCCAGACGGAATCCGTACGTGCAGCTGATCCTGTCCCCGGCCCGCGTGCAGGGGGAGGGCGCCGCGCATTCCATTGCGCAGGCCATCCGGCGCCTGGACGAACGCCGTCCGGACGTGATGATCGTGGGAAGGGGCGGCGGGTCCTATGAGGACTTGTTCTGCTTCAACGAAGAGGAGGTCGCGCGCGCGATCTTCGACTGCGATACGCCTGTGATCTCCGCCGTCGGCCACGAGGTCGACTTCACGATCGCGGATTACGTGGCGGACCTTCGGGCGCCCACGCCGTCCGCGGCCGCGGAGCTTGCGGTCTTCGACCTTTACGATTTTGAAAATACGCTCGATACGGCTTATGCCGCGATGGAGGACCGGGTCCGCCTGAAGCTTGAGCGGCTCGGCGGGTCGCTCCGGGAACTGACGCTGAGGCTCAGGACCGCGCATCCGAAGAACAGGCTCCTGGAACAGAAACGGAGACTCCTGGATGCTTCGGGAAAACTGGAACGGTCCGGCGCGGAAGCCCTGAGACGGCGAAATGACCGCCTGACGGTCCTCATGGCCCGGCTGGACGCGCTCTCGCCATTAAAAAAACTCCGGGGCGGGTTCGGCTACGTCACGAAGGACGGGAAAGCCTTAACGTCTGCGGCGGAAGCCCGGCCCGGAGACGCGGTCCGGGTCGTGATGGAAAAAGACGCGCTGGACGCGGTCGTGACCGCGGTCCAAAAGAACGATGCATCGGAGGCCTCAGATGACTGAAGAAAAGAAACGCACGGTCGAAGAAGACCTGAAGGCCCTGGAAGAGGCCGTGAACGGCCTGGAAAACGGGGACCTGCCGCTTGAGGAAGCGCTGAAGCGCTTTGAGGAAGGCGTGAAGCTGGTCCGGGACGCGCGGGCGCTTTTAGGGGAAGCGGAGAAGAAACTGGAAGTACTGACGGAGGACATGCACACGGATGACCTTTGAAGAGGAATTTAGGCTCAAAACAGAAGAGATCGAGAGCATCGTGACGAAGTACCTGCCGAAGGAGGAAGGCCTGCAGAAGACCGTTTTTTCGGCTTCCAACTACGGGGTGCTGGGCGGCGGAAAAAGGCTCCGCCCGATGCTGATGCTGGAGACCTACCGCCTGTTTGACGGGAAGAGCCGCGAGATCGAGCCTTTCGTGGCCGCGATCGAATACATCCACTCCAGTTCGCTGATCCATGACGATCTGCCGTCGATGGACAACGACGAGTACCGCCGCGGCAAGAAGTCGACCTGGGCCGCCTACGGCGAGGCGATGGGCGTCCTGGCCGGGGACGCGCTTCTGATGTACGCCGTCGAGACCGCCTGCAAAGCCTTCTCTTTAAGCGTCAATCCGAAGAACGTCGGAAAGGCCATCGAGGTCCTGGCGTCGAAGACCGGCGTCTACGGCATGATCGGCGGCCAGACCGTCGACGTTGAAAAGACCGGGCAGCCGCTCACGGAGGAAGAACTGGATTTCATCTACCGCCTGAAGACCGGCGCGCTGATCGAAGCCTCGATGATGATCGGGGCCATCCTGGCGGATGCCTCGCAGGAGGACATCAAAAACACCGGGGAGATCGCGTCGTGCATCGGCTATGCCTTCCAGATCCAGGACGATATTCTGGACGTGATCTCCACGGACGAGATCCTGGGCAAGCCGGTCCATTCGGACGAGCGGAACGAAAAGACGACCTACGTCTCCATCCACGGGATCGAAAAGTCCCGGGAAAAGGTCGAAGAGCTTCTGAACAGGGCGGTGTCGCTCCTTTCCGGGCTTTCGGGAGAGAACAGATTTCTGGAGCAGCTGATCATTTCTTTGATCACGCGTGAAAAATAATGCTGGAACATATTCCTTCAAAAGACGAACTGAACCGGATGAGCCGCGAGGAACTGAACACCTTCGCAGCGGAGATCCGCGCTTTTCTGATCGAAAAGGTCAGCCGGAAGGGCGGTCATCTGGCCGCGAACCTGGGCGTGGTGGAACTGACCATCGCGCTCTATTCGGTCTTTGATTTTCCCACAGACAAAGTGATCTGGGACGTCGGCCACCAGGCCTATACGCACAAGATCCTGAGCGGCAGGGCGGAAGGCTTTGACACGCTCCGCGACTACGGCGGCCTCTGCGGCTTTCCGAAACATTATGAGAGCCCGTACGACGTTTTCGACACCGGCCACAGCTCCACTTCCGTATCGGCCGGGCTCGGGCTGGTGCACGCCCGCGATCTGAAGGGCGAAAACTACAGTGTGATCTCGGTGATCGGAGACGGCTCGATGACCGGCGGCATGGCGTTCGAGGCGCTCAACAACGCGTCGGACCTCAAGAGCAATTTCATCATCATCCTGAACGACAACGACATGTCGATCTCCAAGAACGTGGGCGGCATGAACCGGTATCTGACCGGCCTCCGCTCCGGCAAAGGCTACAACCGCGTCAAGAACGAGATGAAAGCAAGGCTCTCCGGGATCCCGCGGGTGGGTCGCGGCATCGTGGACGCCATCTCGAACGTCAAGGACTCGGTGAAGGAATTCGTGATCCCGGGCGGCATGCTCTTCGAGAACCTGGGCATCACCTATCTGGGCCCGGTGAACGGGCACGACGTGGAGAGCCTCAAAAAAGTCCTGCTACGTGCGAAGGAACTGGACCGCGCGGTCCTGATCCATGTACGGACGAAGAAGGGCAAGGGCTACGCGCCTTCGGAGAACGCGCCGACGGAATTCCACGGCGTGAACCCGTTCGATATCGAGACCGGGGAAGAAGTGAAAAAATCCGGGATGACCTATTCGAAGGTCTTCGGGCGGTGGATCGCGAAAGCCGGGGCGAAGGACCCGGAGATCTGCGCGATCACGGCCGCGATGACGGAGAACGTGGGCCTCTGCGATTTTTCGAAGCTCTATCCGGACCGGCTGTTCGACGTGGGAATTGCGGAACAGCACGCGGTGACCTTTGCCGCAGGCCTCGCGAAGGGCAGGCTCAGGCCTGTCGTGGCCGTCTTTTCCTCATTTCTGCAGCGCGCCTATGACCAGATCCTGCACGATGTCTGCCTGCAGGACCTCCCGGTCGTCTTCGCGATCGACCGCGCAGGCATCGTAGGCCGCGACGGCGAGACGCACCAGGGCGCGTTTGACATCGCGTTCTTAAGACCCATCCCGAATATCTGCCTGATGGCTCCCAGGTCCGGGGAAGAACTGGAGATGATGCTCGAGTTCACGCGGGAGTACCATCACCCCATCGCCGTCCGCTATCCGCGGCGGGAAGTGCCGGACAGGGCGGAAAAGCCGCAGCAGATCCGCTTCGGGAAGGCGGAGATCCTGATCCGCGAAAAGGAAGTTGCCCTTCTTTCGTTCGGGGACATGACCGAGACCGCGCTCCGGGTCCACGATCTCCTGGCGGAGAAAAAAGTCTCTTCCACGGTCGTCAACATGCGCTTTGTGAAGCCTTGGGACCGGGAAACGGTAAGGAACCTCCTGGATCACCACAGCCTTTTCGTGACGATGGAAGACGGCGTGCTCCGGGGCGGCATCGGCGAGGAGATCGCCGCGTCTCTCCGGGAGTCCGGAGTCTCGGTCATCCGCGTCGGCATTCCGGACCGCTTTGTCCCGCAGGGCGATATCGCCGTCCTGAAGGAAAAGATGGGCATGGACGCCGGATCCGTCACGAAGAAGATCCTGGAAGCGTTGGGAAGGGAAGAAGGATGAAAGAACGGCTGGACGTGCTTGTCCATAACCTGGGCTTTGCCGATTCCCGGGAAAAGGCCCGGGCGCTGATCATGGAAGGCCTGGTCTACGTGAACGGACAGAAGGAAGACAAGCCCGGATCGTCCTTCGATCCGTACGCAAGGGTCGAGGTCCGCGGAAGGGCGCTTCCCTACGTGAGCCGCGGCGGGCTGAAACTCGAAAAGGCGCTGAAGGTCTTTCCCATCGATCTGAGCGGCGTGACCGCGATGGACGTGGGCGCTTCCACCGGCGGGTTTACCGACTGCATGCTCCAAAACGGGGCGGCACGCGTCTACGCGGTGGACGTGGGGCACGGCCAGTTGGACTGGAAACTTCGGAACGACGAACGCGTCGTCAACCTGGAAAAGACGAATATCCGCTATATCACGCGGGAGCAGGTCCCGGAGGAGATCGGGTTCTTCTCCGTGGACGTGAGCTTTATCTCCCTGACGAAGGTCCTGCCCGCGGTCAAGCCGCTGCTTTCCGAACGAGGATCGGGCGTCTGCCTGATCAAGCCGCAGTTTGAGGCCGGCCGCGAAAAGGTCGGCAAGAAAGGCGTGGTCCGGGATCCGGAAACGCATCTGGAAGTCCTGCGGGAAGTCACGGACTTCGCGCGGTCCATCGGCTTCGCGGTCCTGGGACTGGATTTTTCCCCGATCCGCGGGCCCGAAGGCAATATCGAATATCTGGCCCTCCTTCAAAACGGGCCGACGGAAGAGGAGCAGGACGCGCCCCTTCCCGATCTTTCCGCGCTGGTCGCGGCGTCGCACGAACTATAAGCATCGCATCCAAAACAGTCCGGCGTACCGGAAAAGCCATGTTAGAATCCATCCACATCAAGAACCTTGCCCTGATCCGGGAAGCGCATCTTGATCTTCATGACGATCTGAATATCCTGAGCGGCGAAACAGGCGCGGGCAAATCGATCCTTCTGGGATCGGTCAGCCTGGCGCTGGGCGGCCGCACGGATCCGGACCTGATCCGGACCGGGGCGGACCACGCCTTTGTGGAACTCGTCTTCCGGATCGATTCGGAGGAAGTCCTCTCCGCGCTCAGGGAGATGGACGTTTATCCGGAGGAAGGGCGGATCGTGATCCAGCGCAGGATCCTGCCGGACAAGAGCGTTTCCAGGATCAACGGCGAGACCGTGACGCTGGCGCTCTTACGGCGCGTATCGGCCCTTCTGATCGACATTCACGGACAGCACGAACACCAGAGCCTCCTGAACGAGGACAACCACCTGAAGGTCCTGGACGCCTACGGACGGGACGCGCTTTCGGACGTTCAGAGTGCCTACGTTTCGGCATACCGGGCGTACCGCGCCAAAAGAGCCGATCTTCAGGCGATGGGCGGCGCGGACGACGAGTCAAGGAAACGGGAACTGGACTTCCTGGTCTTTGAGATCTCCGAGATCGAGGAAGCGCGGCTTCAGCCCGGAGAAGAAGCGGATCTTCAGGAAGAGCGGAAGAAACTCGTGCACGCGCACGAGATCGGAGAAGCATTGGGCGAAGCCGGGGACCAGCTGGAGAACCAGGCGTCCGAGGCCCTGTCCCGCGCCATCCGTTCGGTCGGCGCGGCCGTGACCTACGATCCGTCGCTCTCCGGGATCCAGTCGCAGCTGAGCCTTCTGGACGGCCTTCTGCAGGACGCCCTGAAGGACGTGGACGCGCGGCTTTCGGAGAACGAACCGGACGACGGGCGCCTTCAGGAAGTGGAAGACAGGCTCCTCGCGATCGACCGGCTGAAACGGAAATACGGGTCTTCGGAAGCGGAGATCCTGAAAAAATGCGATGAATTCAGAGTGCGCCGGGATGAACTTCTGGCGTTTGAGGAGAACCGGGACCGGATCCTGGAGGAACTGGACAGACTCCGGCACGAACTGATCGAAGCCGCGGACAGGCTCCACGAGGTACGGACAGCGGTCGGGCATTCGTTTGAAAAGGCCATTACCGCGTCCCTGACGGACCTCAATTTCCTGGACGTCCGATTTGAGACCGTGATCGAAAAGGGCAGCCGCTTCACGCCGGACGGCGCGGACCACGTGTCCTTCCGGATCTCCGCGAACCCGGGCGAACCCATGAAACCGCTCTCCAAGGTCGCCTCGGGCGGCGAGCTTTCCCGCATCATGCTGGCCATCCGCGCGCTGAACGCAGACAGCGACCGCATCGGCACGCTGATCTTCGACGAGATCGACACCGGCATCAGCGGGCGCACCGGGAAGGCCGTGGGCGAAAAGATGGCCGAGATCGCGAAAAACCGCCAGGTGATCTGCATCAGCCATCTGCCGCAGATTGTCGCGATGGCCGACCATCACTACTTCATTGAGAAAATGGCCGTGGACGGGAGCACCGAGACCCGGATCCGCGAGCTGGATGAGGAAGAGAGCCTGCGGGAACTGGCCCGTCTACTGGGCGCAGGGTATGTGACGGCCGGAAGTCTGGAAAACGCGCGCGAGATGAAGGCTTCGGCCGGAAAGCAGAGGAAATGAAATGGGGATCCGTGAAGACGCATCGGCCATTATCGGGAAGGCCATCCGGAAGGTCCTGCCGGGGCCTGCGGTAAAACGCGCGCTCAGGGAGCTGCCGCCCTGTGACGGAAGGACCGTCGTGATCGCGGTCGGAAAAGCCGCTTACCGTTCGGCCGCTGCCGCGCGGGATGTCTTAAAAGACGGGATCTTCCGCGGGCTGATCGTGACCAAGGACGGGCACGCGGAAAGCGGACTTCCGCCGTTAGAGATCCTGGAAGCGGGCCATCCGGTTCCGGATGAACGGTGTGTCCGGGCGGCTGAACGCGCGGTCTCGATGGTCTCCGGCCTGAACGGGCGCGACCGCGTGATCTTTCTGATCTCCGGCGGCGCGTCGGCGCTTTTTGAGAAGCCGGCCGTGCCGATGGACGAGCTGATCCGGATCACGGACGATCTGCTTCGCTCCGGCGCGGACATCCGCGAGATCAATACGGTCCGGAAACACCTGTCGCTGGTGAAGGGCGGACGGTTCGCACGCCTTTCGGAACCCGCTTCGGTCTATGGACTGGTCCTTTCGGACGTGCTCGGAAACGACGTCTCTTCAGTCGGCTCCGGTCCGGTGAGTCCGGACAGCACCACCGGCGAGGAAGCGCTCTCGATCGTTGAAAAATACGGGATCCGCCTGTCGGACGACGCGGTCGCGGCGATCCTCCAGGAAACGCCCAAGGTGCTCCGAAACGCCGAATGCCGTGTCATCGGGGACCTTTCCGGGATGGTAGACGCTGCCGCGGACGCCGCGGCGGAACTGGGCTACGAACCGATGATCCTGACGAAGTGCCTGGATACCGAAGCCTCCGCGGCCGGCGCATTCTTCGGCGCTATTGCGAAAACGTACGCCGGAGCGGAAAAGTCCCTGGCCCTGATCGCGGGCGGCGAGACCGTCGTCCATGTGAAGGGAAACGGGAAAGGCGGACGGAACCAGGAGATGGCGCTTGCAGCCGCCCCTTATCTTGACGGACTTCGTGACGTCTGCTTCTTCTCTGTGGGTTCCGACGGGACCGACGGACCCACGGACGCCGCCGGCGGCATCGTGACCGGGGAGACGGCAGCCGTGCTCAAAAATGCCGGGATCGACGTTGTGAAGGCGCTTTTGGAAAATGATTCGTATGAAGCGCTCAAGGCGGTCAGAAGCCTGATCGTGACCGGGCCCACCGGGACAAACGTGAACGACCTGTCCGTGCTCCTGATCAAAAGAGTGTAGACGGGGCCCACCCGGCAGTCCGGAAAGAAAACCGGGAAAGACATCCCGGCATACGAAAAAAAAGAAAAGCCCTCCCATGTTCGGAAAGATCGGAACGGGAGGGCTTTATAACGTAATTTAATTATCTTGAATCAGAACATTCGGGCGCCGGCGGCCGGTGCTCCGTGTCCCGTCTCAGAACGACAGGTACCGGACCTTCCGGATCAGCTCCGCATTGGAACCCGTCGTGGCGAAGAGTTCCAGGATCTGCTCCGCGGCTTCTTCGGGCCGCGAACCCTGGGTGGTCGCGCGCCGGATATTCGACGCCGCCTCCAGCTCCTGCGGCGTGAGCAGCAGATCGTCTCGGCGGGTGGAGGAGCGGAGGATATCCACAGCCGGGAAGATGCGCCGTTCGGAAAGGCGGCGGCTCAAAACCAGCTCCATATTGCCGGTGCCTTTGAATTCTTCGTAGACGACGTCGTCCAGACGGCTCCCGGTGTCCTGAAGTGCCGTGGCGAGGATCGTCAGAGACCCGCCTTCCCGCATCGCCCGGGCCGCGCCGAAGAAGCGCTTCGGCATATAGAGGGCGGCAGGATCCAGACCGCCGGAAAGCGTGCGGCCGGAAGGGATGCAGGTCAGGTTGTAAGCGCGGGTCAGGCGCGTGATGGAATCCAGCAGGATGATCACGTCCTCGCCGTTTTCCACCAGGCGGCGGGCGCGCTCGATCACCATCTCCGCCACGCGCTTATGATGCTCCGGCTGTTCGTCGAACGTGGAGAAGACGACCTCGATGTTGCTCCCGCGGATGGACTCCTGCATGTCGGTCACTTCCTCGGGCCGCTCGTCGATCAGGAGGATCAGGATATGAAGCTTCGGATGGTTGACGGCAAGCGCGCCCGCGATCTGCTTTAAGAGCGTGGTCTTGCCGACCTTCGGGGCCGCAACGATCAGGCCGCGCTGCCCTTTCCCGATGGGAGAGAGGAGGTCGACCACACGGAGCGAGAGCGGGCCGCCCGGCGTCACCAGATGCAGCCGCTCGTGCGGGAACACCGGCGTGAGCTGCTCAAAAGGCTTCAAACGGGCGTGCGCCTGGGCCGGAAGGCCGTTGACCTTCTCAATGTACAAAAGGGCTGAATAGCGCTCATTTTGCGCTTTGATGCGGCGCGTGCCCACGATATGGTCGCCGGTCTTCAGGCCGAAGCGCTTGATCTGGGACGGGGCCACGTAAATGTCGTCTTCCCCGGGCAGATAGCCGCCGGAACGGAGAAAACCGTAGCCGTCCGCCAGGACTTCCAGGATGCCTTCCGCCTTCTCGCCGCTGTCCAGTTCCGAAAGGTTTTTCGGGAGCGCCTCGGAAGGCGGTTCGGCAGGGCTTTTGCCGGTATTTTCATCGGTTTTGCTTATGACAGGCGCTTCGGCAGCAGGGCTTTTTCCGGCGTTTTCATCGGTTCCGGTCTGAACGCGTTCTTCGGAAACGGCCTTTTCAGCCGTTTTGTTCTCATCCTTCCTGGGACGGCCGCGCTTTCTTTTGGCAGGTTCCGCGGTTTTCACCGGTTCGTCTTTCGGACCGGCGCCTTCGGAAACACGGTTTTCACCGTTTTCACGCATTTCCTTTTCGGAAGATCCGGAAGGAGAGGCCTTTTCTTTAAGATCTTTTTCATAGATCTCCATCAGGCAGTCGATGAGCTCGGCTTTTTTGAGTGCGTAATAGCGCGCCACGCCGTTCTGGGCAGCGATCGCGCGCAGTTCCTTTAAAGGCAGGGTCTTCAGTTTTTCTCTCATGGGATATTCGCTCCAAATTCGTGAAATAAGAAGTGAAAGGATCGGATACGATCGGATGGGGAAAGCGTAGCACAGATAAAAATAAATGTCAAATTAACGGAAATTTCACTTGATTTTTCAGGACGATGTGTTATGATATGGAAGGTGGTTAGCACTCGTACCGGTTGAGTGCTGATTATCGTCGAAAGTGAACTTGTAATGACATAAGGAGGCATCAGTATGAAGTTAGTTCCGCTTGGCGACAG